>Ga0247734_1001169_pt1 | contig 20526 bp, 19 predicted proteins | sample UWRJL103311B2_FD_180933 | JGI IMG/M metagenome (GOLD analysis project Ga0247734, IMG submission 180933) | Plant litter microbial communities from Arlington Agricultural Research Station in Wisconsin, United States - UWRJ-L103-311B-2 | ecosystem: Environmental > Terrestrial > Plant litter >... | reverse complement strand
TATTATATGAAGCGATAAGGCAACGTACGTTAACAACAAAATAATTGCAAATGTGCAGATGAAAACAAAAAACCCGGTTGAGATAACCGGGTTTTTTCGTATTATATTTAGTTATCTGCACATCTGAAATCTATTATCTGCACATCTACCAACTTAAATATATTTAGTACCAAATTTACTCTTTACATCATTTACAACCTGTTTGATGTTCTGCTCCTGGTCGCGCGGGCAGATCAGTAGGGAGTTATTAGATTCTACCACAATAAAATCATGCAGACCCTGCAGTATCACCAGTTTCTCTCCGGGTACATTAACCATACAGTTGCTGCTATCGTACATAATCACCTTATCAGAAGGAATAACGGCGTTGCCTACGTAATCTTTATCGGCCAGCTGATAGATAGATGCCCAGGTACCCAGATCGCTCCAGCCAAATTCTGATGGCAGTACGTACACGTTAGAAGCCTTCTCCATAATACCGTAATCGATAGAGATATTGATACAGCGCTGGTAAATCTTGTGTACAAATGTTTTCTCTTCATCTGTATTGTAAACCGAACGTGCTTCGGCAAATATCTCGTGCATCTCGGGCAGGTGATTATCAAAAGCAGCAACTATTGCCTTGGCCGACCATACAAAGATACCAGCGTTCCACAGGAAGTCGCCGCTTTGAATAAACGTTTTGGCTATATCAAGCGTTGGTTTCTCCGTAAAAGTTTTCACTTTGTGAAACTCCTCGTTAATAACTTGTTCTGAGTATTGGATGTAGCCGTAACCGGTATCCGGGCGGGATGGCTTAATACCAAGCGTTACCAGGCAATCTTTTTCTGTTGCGGTTACCAGTGATTTTTCAATAGCGGTGATAAAAGCAGCTTCATCCAATATCAGGTGATCAGACGGAGCCACAACGATGGCCGCATCCGGGTTCATACTTTCTATCTTAAAACAGCCGTAAGCTACGCATGGTGCCGTATTACGCATCACAGGCTCGGTTAGGATTTGGTTATCCGCCATATCCGGCAATTGTTCTTTTACCAACCCGGTATAATTCTCATTTGTTACTACATAAATATTTTCTTTAGGGCAAACTTTCAGGAAACGTTCATAGGTATTCTGGATGAGGGTTTTGCCCGTGCCCAGGATATCAATAAATTGTTTAGGATGCGATGTTCTGCTGATTGGCCAAAACCGGCTGCCAATTCCGCCTGCCATAATGATGGCGTAGTAGTTTTTATTCATGTTTGGTGTAAAGAATTTTAATTTGGTAACAACACGCTAAATGTGTACAATAATTTGTAAATTTAGTATTAAATGGAACTAAATATTTCTGCACGAAAATTACACATGTTTAAATAAAATTTGCTACAAATTGTTTTTAAGAGAATAATCATTTTTGTATAAAATTTTTAACCAAACCTACCGTTTATTTATAAATTTTTGTTATTTTGAACCATATTTTTAAAACGTACAAGTAAATAATGATAGAGACGAAAAAGTCGCTTTTTGATAATCTGCAGAATTTCTTCGGATTTGATAACTTTAAAGGTGAGCAGGAAGCGATAATAACTAATATTTTAGCAGGTAACGATACATTTGTGATTATGCCTACCGGTGGTGGTAAATCCATGTGTTATCAACTCCCTGCACTTATGAGCGAGGGCACAGCGATTGTGATCTCCCCGCTTATCGCCCTGATGAAAAACCAGGTAGATCAGCTTAGAGCTTTCGGCGGATCTGACAGCATAGCGCACTTTTTGAATTCTTCACTAACCAAGGCCGATATTTTAAAGGTTAAGGACGATGTTTTAAGCGGCAAAACCAAGCTGCTTTACGTTGCCCCCGAATCATTAACCAAGCAAGAGAACGTAGATTTTTTAAGGCTCAACCAGGTATCATTCGTTGCTGTGGATGAAGCCCACTGTATTTCTGAATGGGGCCATGATTTCCGCCCGGAATACCGTAAGATACGCCAGGTGATCAGTAATATTGGCGATGACATCCCAATTATTGCCTTAACCGCTACCGCAACACCAAAAGTTCAGCAGGATATTCAAAAGAACCTGCAAATGAACAACGCAACGGTTTACAAATCATCCTTTAACCGTTCTAACTTATTTTACGAAGTACGTGCCAAGCGCACCGCTATAAAAGAAATTGTAAAGTTTGTAAAGCAAAACCAGGGGAAATCGGGTATTATTTATTGCCTCAGCCGTAAAAAAGTTGAAGAAGTTGCCGAGGCCCTGAACCTTAACGGTGTAAAAGCATTACCATACCACGCAGGTTTAGACCCTAAGGTTCGCGCTGATACACAGGATAAATTCCTAATGGAGGATGTAGATGTTATTGTGGCTACAATCGCCTTCGGGATGGGTATAGATAAGCCGGATGTTCGTTATGTAATTCACCACGATATGCCTAAAAGCATGGAGGGGTACTACCAGGAAACCGGCCGTGCCGGCCGTGATGGCGGTGAAGGTGTTTGCGTAGCTTTCTACTCGGGTAAGGATATTGATAAACTGCAAAAGTTTATGAAGGATAAGCCTGTTGCCGAACGTGAAATAGGCACCCAGATCCTGAAAGAGGTTATTGATTATGCCGAATCATCGGTATGTCGACGTAAACAATTGCTACATTATTTTGGCGAAAACTTTAATGAAGCAGGCTGCAACTGTATGTGTGATAATTGCAGTGCGCCAAAAACTCATTTTGATGGTGAAGAGCACCTCCACAGGGCGTTAAGTCTGATCAAGCTGATAGGCGAAAAGTTCGACGATTGCCATATCATCAATATCCTGATGGGTAAGGATGATGCACAGGTTAAGAATTACGAGCACGATAAACTGGATTACTTTGGCTCGGGTATAGAAGCAGGCGAAAACCTATGGAACTCGCTGATGCGCCAGGCATTACTAAATAATTTCCTTTCTAAGGATATTGATCAGTACGGTTTACTGCATTTAACCAAAACAGGCAATTCATTCATAGAGAACCCATATAGCATCCGCTTTATTCTGAACAGGGAAATGGGCCCTACGGATGATGATGAGGCTGAAGACGGACCAAAAAGTGGCGGCGGTACATTAGATGCCGAGCTGCTACAGATGCTTAAAGACCTTCGTAAGAAGTTAGCTAAGCAAAAAGGCCTGCCTCCGTTTGTGATCTTCCAGGATCCATCATTAGAAGAAATGTGTACGCACTACCCGGTGAATGTTGAAGAACTGAAACAAATTTCGGGTGTGGGCGCGGGCAAGGCGCTTAAATTTGGCGCGCCGTTTATAGATCTGATTAAAAAATACGTTGAGGATAACGATATCGACCGCCCGGTTGATATGGTGATCAAAAGCGCAGCTAATAAATCGGCCTTAAAGGTGTTCATCATCCAGAATATCGACCGCCACTTAAACTTAGATGATATTGCTGCTTCTAAAGGATTAACCTACGAGGAGATCCTGAAAGAAGTAGAAACTATAGTAAACTCCGGTACCAAACTAAACCTTAACTATTACATAGACGAGGTGATTGATGAGGATAAACAGGAAGAGGTTTACGATTACTTTAAAACTGCCGAAATCGACTCTATAGATCATGCCCTTGTAGAGCTTGGTGCGGATGATTACACCCGCGAAGAACTACAGTTGATGCGCATCAAATTCATGTCGGAAGTAGGGAATTAAAAGGAAATAAAAAGTATTAAGTAAAAAGTCCAAAGTTGAATATTCAGCTTTGGACTTTTTTATGCTTTAAGTTATTTTTTGCTAATGCTCCAAGCTTTCAGCTTTAGTCTTCTGCTTTAAGTTCTCCGCTTATTTCGCTATTATTTTAAACTCCGTGCGGCGGTTTTTGCTGCGATTCTCATCTGATGTGTTTGGCGCTATCGCTTCGGTTTTGCCATAGCCTTTATATACCAGCCGTGCCGCGTTTACACCGCTTGCTACAAGGTATTGATATACCGATTTAGCACGGTTCTCCGAAAGGAGCTGGTTAGCTGCATCATTGCCAATATCATCTGTATATCCCGATACTTCTATTCGTACTGTTTTATTTAGCGTTAAAAACTCTATCAGCTTTTGCAGTTCAGCCTTTGATTCTGATTTGATATCGTACTTATTGGTATCAAAAAATATATTCTTCAATATCACCTTATTACCAACCTCAATAGGCGAGAGCAGTACCGAAATATTGAACGATGTTTTAGCGGCATGGCCAACTAACGAAAAGTTATCAGAATAAAAAAGGTACCCCTCTTTGGAGATGTTTAGCGCGTAGTTTTTGCCTGCAGCCAGCGTGGCTAAAAATTCGCCGCGATCTTCGGAACTGAAATCCTGGTAAACGGGTATGTTTTTTTGCAGTTCGATGATCTCTACAATAGCTTCTAAAGGCTGCTTGGTCTTAATATCTTTAACATCCCCCTTTACATAGGTAACAATGTTAGGCCTCAGGTTCAATGGCAGCTCAAAAGTATAAATATCGTACCCGCCAAACCCTTTTAAATTGTTGGATGAAAAGAAAGCGTAAGCGCCATTTGCCGTTAGCGTTAATCCATTTTCATCGCCGCTGGAGTTAATGGGCGAGCCAAGGTTCTCCGGCTTTTGCCAGTTGCCGTCCTTATCCAGCCGGCTTATAAATAAGTCTTTATTACCCATGCCCGGCCAGCCGTTGCTGCAAAAATAAAAGGTGCTGTTATCCGGGTGGATAAACGGCGATTGCTCGTCGTATTCGGTATTAATATTGGCGCCCATGTTCACAGGCTCGCCCCAACCATTTTCCGTTAGTTGCGATTTCCAAATGTCGTACCCGCCATAGCCACCTCTGCGGTTACTAACGAAGTAAAGCGTACGCCCATCCGCGCTTATGGATGGCTGTGCTTCCCAACCAGTGGTATTTAACGGAGCGCTCAGGCTAAATGGTTTCCCCCAGTCGTCGCCTTTTTTTTGCGAGATGTAGATATCGCAGCGGCCCAGCCCGTCAGGGCGGTTACAGCCGGTAAAAAACAGATATTTGCCATCTTGGGAGATAGACTGCGCCCCTTCGTTATATGCAGGTGTATTGATTTCATTGCTCAGGTAAACGGCGTTATTCCATTTACCGTTCTTCAATTTATCGCTTTTATAAAAATCTTCGTTGTTGTTTATTTTGCGGGTAAATATTAGCGTGCTTTCGTCGGCAGTAGCAACGGGCAGGTATTCATCTTCGGCGGTGTTAATTTCGGCGCCCATATTAATTGGCTTAAAAGGCACCGAGCGCAGTAATGCCTGCTGGCTGAATTCACAATCGCGCAGCAGTTTCCGGGCGAAAGCGTTATCCTTAGGGAGCAGGTTTGGGTAGGTAATATATATTTGCAGGTGCTTCTGGGCAGCTGCATACTGCGCTTCCGTAATTTCCGAATCGCCAAGCTTTAAATAAATAGAGCGGTTATAGTCAGGGGAGAGTGCTGCAACTTTAAGATAGTGTTCTATAGCAGCTTTATGCAGGCGTTTCATCCGCAGCAGATCGCCAATCACAGCCTGGGCTTCAAGGAATTTGTCATCTGCCTTAATGGCTTTCTCCAGCAACATTATAGCATCATCATACAAATGCTCGTCAATGCTTTGGCTTGCAAGGGCAAAATTCTTTATAGCTTCCTTGTTTTCAGTAGAATAGCGCCTTTGTTGCGCAATTGCACAAACGGGTAAAAGCAGAATTAATAACAGTAGTATTTTGCGCATCGGGTTGCTGATACGTTAATCAATATACTAAGTTACAATAATTAAGTTAAGGGATATTTAAATATTTATGCGTTTGAAGAGAAACCTCCCACTGCGGGTTATTCATCACATACTCCACAATAAGCGGTATCATTTCTTTAGATTTAGACCACTCGGGCTGCAGGTACAGCTTACAATCGGGGCTCACCAGTCCAGCGTGATGCTCTGCAAAAGCAAAGTCGGATTTATTGAAAATGATCACCTTTAGTTCATGCGCTGCATCCGCAACGTTTTGCATAGGTGCTTTGAATTTTTTCGGGGAAAGGCATATCCAGTCCCAATCGCCCGAGAGCGGGTAAGCGCCGGATGTCTCTATAAACGTTTTAATGCCGGCCTTATGCAGGTTGCCGGTAAGGTAATCCAGGTTATAGATCAACGGCTCACCGCCGGTAACCACCACTGCCTTTGATGGGTGTTGGCTTGCATTGGTAACAATAGTATCGGCAGCGGTAAGGGGGTGGAGCTCGGCATCCCAGCTTTCCTTAACGTCGCACCAGTGGCAGCCCACATCGCAGCCGCCAAGGCGGATAAAATATGCCGCCTTACCGGTATTGTATCCCTCTCCCTGTATCGTATAAAACTCTTCCATTAAAGGAAGCAGTGTGCCATCTTCCGGAACCTGGTGTGCCATAATTAAAGGGTGCAAAGGTAAGCTATTGATATGAAAGGTTAAAGCCTAAAGGTAAAAGGTGAGATTGCGGTGATTGTGAGCCAGATATAACACCCATTTTAATTACACATAATAGGTAGCATTATTTTTATATATGATAATTAGGTGTTAGCTTTATAGCTTAAACCTCAAACTGTTAGCACTTAAGCCTATGAAGAAATTATACATTGCTTTTATGTTCTTCTTTTTGCTGTGCTTTAGCTCCTGCGTAGATATTGAAGAACGTTACGATTTTAAGGCCGATGGTGCCTGCAACGTAGTTTACGGCTTTGATATGGGCAAAGCCGTTTCGGTTTTAATGAACCTTATGACCGATTCGGTTAAAGAAACCCCGCAATTCAGCTTGGTAAAAGATACCACGCTCAACTTTTTTAACGCTGTACCAGATAGCATTGCCAATAAAATGAACGCCGAGGAAATTAAAATGGCCCAAGGCAGCGACCTGGCAGTTAAGATGGACCTGAAGAACAACATTATGAAGGTGAGTATAAAACACGAGGCAAAAAGCGCCGCCGACCTTCAATATTACCTGGAGCATCTCAACAATATATCCATGAACAGCCAGCTGGGTACCGTTACGCAAAACAAGCAGGTAAAGGGCTTTGATGCCCAGCCGCTTATAAACGGGCAGAGTTATTACAACTATGAGATAACACCTCACAAATTTTATCGCATAATAGATAAAGATAAGTTTAACATTTTCTTAAAAAAGGTGGGGGCTAAGTTTGCCATGGCCAAGGCCATGCTGATTGATATGCCTTACAAGGTGGTGCTCAACTTTGCCAAGCCAGTAAAAAAAATAAACAACCCAAAGGCCATAGTATCTGCTGACAGGCACCGTGTTACCCTGATAACCAGTATGGATGAGGTTATAAAGAACCCAACCCTTATGAACCTGAAGATAGATTTTTGAAGTGTTTATTGCGGAAACGAAAATGCGTGATCTGTTCATTAGTTTTGCTGCTATATAAACATCCGCATTAAAATGAAATGGTACCCTGTAAGCGGCATTGAACCAACAAATACACCGTTTATAAAAAAACTAACGCTTGGTGGTAAAAGCATTTGTTTAGTAAATTATGATAATAAACTTTTTGCCCTTGGTGCAACTTGCCCGCATGCGGGCGAAGATCTGAGCAAAGGGTGGTGTAAAGACAGTAAACTGGTATGCCCGTATCACCGCTTCTCTTACGATATCAAAACAGGTAAGGGCAGCCCCGGCCAGAATGATTATGTGGAGAGCTACCCTGTAAAGCTTAAAAACGGAGAAGTGCTCATCGGTATAGAATCTTTTTTCGACAGATTAAAGCAGGCTTTTAAATAACAGCATGTACCAGTTGTTTTGTCTGTTTTGTATAAAAAGCAGTATGGTTTAAAACCATATTGGGTATTTGGCATTTCTCTATATAAATCAACTTCTTTATAATAATGGAATCACAAAAACTTAAAGGACAGGTTGCGCTGGTAACCGGCGGCGATAGCGGTATTGGTAAGGGTGTTGCTATTGCCCTGGCCACAGCAGGCGCAAAGGTACTGGTAAACTTTGCCCACAACCATGAGGCAGCCGACCAAACCGTAAAAGATATTAAAGCCGCCGGGGGCGAAGCATTTGCGCACCAGGCAGATGTGAGTAAGGAAGATGAAGTGCAGGCTATGTTTGCTAAATTAATAGATACCTATGGCACTATTGACATACTGGTGAACAATGCAGGCCTGCAAAAAGATGCCAGCTTTGTTGATATGACGCTCGACCAATGGAACACCGTTATCAGCATTAACTTAACCGGGCAGTTTTTATGCTCGCGCGAAGCAGCAAAAGAATTTATTAAAAGGGGAGTGGTTGAGGGCGTTAGCCGCGCGGCCGGTAAGATCATTTGCATGAGCAGTGTGCATGAAGTTATCCCATGGGCGGGGCATGTAAACTATGCGGCCAGTAAAGGCGGTATCAATATGTTTATGAAAAGCATTGCGCAGGAACTTGCCCCTCATAAAATAAGGGTATTAAGTATAGGCCCGGGCGCTATACAAACGCCTATAAATAAGGCTGCCTGGGAAACACCAGAAGCTTTGGAGAAACTCCTTACGTTGATACCATATAATCGCATTGGAAAGCCCGAGGATATTGGTAAACTGGCTGCCTGGCTGGCTTCTGATGATGCAGATTACATTACAGGTACTACAATTTTTATGGATGGCGGCATGACTTTGTACCCCGGTTTTGCCGATAATGGCTAAAAATTGGCCTAAACAACCTTTATTTGTCAGTAAAATGTCACAAACAAATGCTTTTTAGATCCCGGCATACCTTAGTGTACTTTTTACAATAAGAGCACCTCGATTTTATTGAGATATTGTAAAAAACACACTAAGTATAGGCCAGTATTTTAAAATTTTTATTTTAAAGAAGGTTAAATTATTAAATATTCATAAAAATTAACCATAATTATGAATATTATCAATACAGCCGTACATTTGTTATGTAAATTAAAAATTAAAAACACCATGAAAAAGATATTTTTAACAATCGCAACTGCTGCTCTGTTCACTGCTAACGTTTTTGCTGCTAACAGTGTTACTAAATCTGAAGATAAAACAACTGCAACGGTATCTTACACTGCCGAAGCAAAATTCACCGCTGATTTTGTTGGCGCTAAAAACGTAGTTTGGGAAGTTACTTCAACATTCCAAAAAGCTCATTTCATTCTTGATGATACTAAAATGACTGCTTTTTACAACTTGCGTGGTGAGTACATGGGCGTTACCGAATCTGTACAATTTAAAGCATTACCTACAAACGCTAAAAAAGAAATTGGCGTTAAATATGCAGGTTACCAAGCTGTAGACGTTATAAAACTAGACACCGGCGATAACGGTTTCGATTCAACTTTATACTTTGTTGACCTGAAAAAAGACGATAAAGAAGTTTTGGTTAGAGTAACTCCAGCAGGTGCAGTTTACCTGTTCCAAAATGTAAAATAATTTAACATTAAACTTTTTAATGTGATAAAAGCCACCCGTTTACGAGTGGCTTTTTTTGTTTTAACGCTATTTTTACTTTTTTTTAACTTGCTTAAGATAATTTTATTTGGTTATCAATAATTTTATATATTTGAAAAGATAGTTGTATATTCTATAATTGATTATTAAACCTTTTTATACTCAGTTGAATTACTTACTGATCTCTAAACAAAATTTTTTAATACCGATTATAACAAGATTATGAAAACTGGAAAAGTAAAATGGTTTAACACACAAAAAGGTTACGGCTTTATTGTTACCGATGATGGTAAGGATTTATTTGTACATTTTAAGGATGTACAAGGCGGCGTAAATGCTATTAAAGATAACGATAGCGTTGAATATGATGTGGAAGAAGGCAGAAAAGGATTACAGGCAGTAAACGTTAAGAAAGTTTAACTTACCATATTTAAAATAACAGTTACCTCTGTGCAAACAGGGGTTTTTTTGTGCGAAAAAATTAGGTGGCGTTAGCATCTTTAATTACTTTAGTCAACCAATTATTATTTCCTGTTATATGGCTGATACTTCTACTGCAAAAGTTTCTAAGAACGTTGTTTTTTTAGTACTAGTAGCCTCTCTTGGCTACTTTGTTGATATCTACGACCTTTTGGTATTCTCCATTGTGCGCAAGGCCAGCCTGCACGATATAGGAGTGGCTGATGCAGATATGCTCGCTAAAGGGCAATTTATTATTAACGTGCAAATGTTTGGCCTGTTGCTGGGCGGTTTGCTATGGGGCGTTATCGGCGATAAACTGGGCCGTATTAAAGTGTTATTTGGGTCTATATTACTTTATTCTATCGCCAATTTTGCAAATGCATATGCCTATGATGTTAACTCATACGCGGTTATCCGTTTTATAGCCGGCGTTGGCCTGGCGGGTGAACTTGGCGCGGGTATCACCCTGGTATCCGAAACATTAAGTAAAGAGAAGCGTGGCTACGGTACCATGATAGTGGCGGTAATTGGTTTGCTTGGCGCTGCGGCTGCTTACGCAGTAGCTAAATACGGCTGGCAAACTGCATACAAGGTAGGCGGCGGATTAGGTGTTATACTGCTGTTGTTGCGCGTAGGCACTTTCGAATCGGGTATGTTTAAGAACGTGCAGGAAAGTAATGTATCCAAAGGAAACTTTTTTATGCTGTTCACCAACTTTGCACGATTTAAAAAATACCTGTATTGCATCCTGATAGGTGCGCCGCTGTGGTATGTTGTAGGCGTACTGGTAACGCTCTCGCCAGAGTTTGGTAAGGCCCTCGGTGCTGCCGAGCCGTTAAGCGCGGGAGAAGGGGTATTGTACACGTACATCGGTATTTCTATAGGTGATATTTTTGCCGGTTTGCTGGCACAGGTAACCAAATCAAGGCGCTTAACCATGATGGTATTTTTGCTCCTGTCAGTTGTAAGCGCTTCTATTTATCTTAATTCAAAAGGCATAACGCACGGCCGCTTCGTGTGGATCTGTTTCTTTATGGGCTGCTCGGTAGGTTATTGGGCCACTTTTGTAACCATCGCAGCCGAACAATTCGGAACCAACATACGTTCAACAGTAACTACTACGGTACCAAATTTTGTGCGTGGGTCGCTAATTCCTATAAACCTGGCATTTAATGCATTTGTAGTACATTACGGAATGGTAACCAGCGGATATATCATGATGATATTACTTACCGTGATCTCGCTGTTTTCATTAAGCCAGCTTAAGGAAACTTTTGGTAAGGATCTGAATTATATAGAGGAAGAAGCGGGTATTAGTTAAGTGTAGTATAACGAACCGGCTGCGGTGTTTTGCCGTATGTCATTTCACCGTTAATAACTTACAGCAATAATTACTCATTTATTTACCTAATCAACAAATTACTATGTTTGTGGCGATGATTAGTAAGGAACAAATAGCTGCCGACTATCGCACCATACAGGACGAGATCTGCGCGGCTTTGGAAGCTACCGACGGGGTAGCCCGGTTTGAAGAAGAAGTGTGGGAACGCGATGGCGGGGGAGGCGGACGAACGCGCATTATCCAAAACGGAAATATCTTAGAAAAAGGCGGGGTGAATTTTTCGGCAGTGCATGGTATTTTGCCGCATTCGCTAAAAAAAGCGCTGAACGTAGAGCAGGATAACTTCTTTGCAACAGGGGTATCTATCGTTATCCATCCCAATCACCCCTTGGTGCCCATCATCCACATGAACATACGGTATTTTGAATTACCTACAGAAAGCGGCGAACCCACCGTACGCTGGTTTGGCGGCGGTATAGACCTTACACCGCATTATGTGGTAGAAGATGATGCGCGTTTCTTTCACGGGCAGCTAAAGGCCGTTTGTGATGAATTTAACGCCGACAGCTATCACCGGTTTAAGGTGTGGGCCGATGATTACTTCTTTATTAAGCACCGCGACGAAACCCGAGGCATAGGCGGCATATTTTATGATCGCCTCACTGCTAACGACGATTTTACCTGGGATGATGTGTTTGAGTTCTCCAAAGCACTAGGCCGGTCGTTCATACCTATTTATACCGAGCTGGTAAACCGTAACCGTACCAAAGAGTTTACGCCCGATCAACAGCAATGGCAATATCAGCGCCGCAGCCGATACACCGAGTTTAACCTGGTTTATGATGCCGGAACCAAATTCGGACTGGAGACTAACGGACGCATCGAATCGATACTGATGAGCCTGCCGCCCACAGCTAAATGGGTATACAATTACCAGGCGCAGCCGGGCAGCGAAGAAGAAAAAACACTATCATTATTAAAAAAAGGCATTAACTGGGTTTAATGAAGATCAGAACTATATTACCTTCCATATTATTAGCTGCCGTATGCTGTTCGTTTCACCCTGAAGATACACTAAGCGGTATTTGGGAATACAACGGCGGCATTTATAATGGCAAAGCCGAAACTGCGTCAAAAGACTATAAGCTTCAGCGTAAATACGATGCGGCACACTACACCGGCATGTTTATAGAAAAAGGGGAGGACACCCTCACCTATGAAAAAGGCGATTACAAACTATTGCCCGATACCTGTCTTGAAACACAAACCTTTAGCAGTCAGCCCTCACAGGTAACAGGGGTTACCTTGCGCTATCGGTATAGGATCTCTAACGATTCGCTTATTTTTAAAGGCAAACTCCCCAACGGTACAAACGTTGAAGAATACTGGAAAAAAGTAAAGTAAATAACCACCAATTATAACGTTGTTCTTTATCCCTTTAAGGGATTTAAAACGTTGAAAACGCATGCGAATGTTAGTAAAAAATAGGCGCTAAACCATATAAATTCGTAACTTCGCAGGTCGTGTAAATAACACATTTTATGCACGGCATAACTGATTATATCTTCCACTAAGAAAAACAATGGCTGAAGGAACAGAAAACGATAATCCGCAGAGCGAAGACAGAATAATTTCGATAAATATTGATGAGGAAATGCGATCTGCCTACATTGATTATTCAATGTCGGTAATCGTATCAAGGGCGCTGCCCGATGTGCGCGACGGTTTAAAGCCCGTTCACAGGCGTGTATTGTACGGCATGCTCGATCTGGGTTTGGCAAACAACAAACCATACAAAAAATCGGCACGTATAGTAGGCGAGGTGCTTGGTAAGTATCACCCACATGGTGATACATCTGTATATGATGCCATGGTACGTATGGCACAGGACTGGAGCCTTCGCTACCCGTTTGTAGAAGGACAGGGTAACTATGGTTCGATAGATGGTGATCAGCCGGCGGCAATGCGTTATACCGAGGCAAGGTTGGAGAAGATAGCAGAAGAGATGCTGGCCGATATCAATAAAGATACTATTGATTTCCAACTGAACTTTGATGATTCGCTGCAAGAGCCTACCGTGCTGCCTGCAAAATTTCCTAACTTACTGGTAAACGGTGCATCAGGTATCGCGGTAGGTATGGCCACCAATATGGCGCCGCATAACTTAACAGAAATTGTTAATGCTACGCTTGCCCTGATAGATAACCGCCAGATAGATATTACCGAACTGATGACGTATGTTAAAGGCCCGGATTTCCCTACAGGTGGTATTATTTATGGTTTTGAAGGCCCGCGCCAGGCACTGGAAACAGGCCGTGGCCGTATCGTGATCCGTTCACGTGCGGAGATTGAAACCTACAATGGCGAGCGCGAACGCATCATTGTGAGCGAAATACCTTACCAGGTAAACAAGGCGCTGATGATTGAGCGCACCGCCGAACTGGTTAATGAAAAGAAAATTGAAGGCATTACCGCCATTCGCGATGAAAGTAACCGCGAGGGGATCCGTGTTGTTTACGAAATAAAACGCGATGCTAATGCAGCTATCGTATTAAATAACCTTTACAAATACACCGCGCTGCAAACCTCTTTCAGCGTAAATAATATTGCGCTGGTAAACGGCCGCCCAATGTTGCTTAACTTGAAGGATCTGATCCATCATTTTGTTGAGCACAGGCACGAGGTGGTTATCCGCCGTACCAAATACGAACTGGCTGAAGCCGAAAAACGCGCCCACATTTTAGAAGGTTTACTAATTGCGTTAGACCATATTGAAGAGGTTATCCGCCTTATACGTGCATCATCATCACCAGATGAAGCCCGCGAAGGTTTAATTACCCAGTTTGGCTTAAGCGATATACAGGCACGCGCCATTTTGGATATGACCTTAAGGCGTTTAACAGGCCTGGAGCGTGATAAGATCCGTGATGAGTACGATGCTTTAATGAAAACCATTGATTACTTAAAATCAATTCTGGCTGATGAAGGTTTGCGTATGCAGATCATCAAGGATGAATTGATTGAGATAAGAGATAAATACGGCGACGAGCGTAAAACCGAGATGGTGCATTCATCTGCAGAAATGCAGACCGAAGACTTTATTGAGGATGAAGATGTTGTGATCACTATCTCGCGCGAAGGTTATATTAAACGTACCTCGCTTACAGAGTACCGCAGGCAGGGCAGGGGTGGCAAAGGATCTATAGGCAGTAACAGCCGCGATGCTGATTTTATTGAGCATCTGCTGATCGCATCCAACCACAACTACATGCTGTTCTTCACCGAAAGCGGCCAGTGTTTCTGGCTCAGGGTGTTCGAAATTCCGGAAGGCACACGTACCTCTAAGGGCCGCGCTATCCAGAACATCATCAACATTCCTAAAGAAGAGAACATCAAAGCTTACATCAAGCTGAAATCGCTTAAGGATACCGAGTACCTGGAGAACAACTTTATTATTATGTGTACCCGTAAAGGTGTTATCAAAAAAACATCTTTAGAAGCGTACTCTCGTCCGCGTGCTAATGGTATCAACGCCATCAACATTAATGAAGGCGATTCATTATTAGAAGCAACATTAACAACAGGCAGCAGCGAAATTGTTATGGCGCTGCAATCGGGCCGTGCTATACGCTTTAACGAATCTACCGTTAGGCCAATGGGGCGTACTGCAACAGGCGTACGCGGTATCAGCTTAGACAGCGATAACGACGAAGTTATCGGTATGATCGCTATCGACGATAAAGAAACCACCGTACTGGTTGTATCAGAAAAAGGCTACGGTAAACGTACCGATATCGACGACTACCGTGTAACCAATCGTGGTGGTAAAGGTGTTAAAACACTTAACATTACCGAAAAAACCGGAAACCTTGTTGCTATAAAAGGTGTTACTGATAAAGAAGACCTGATGATCATCAACAAATCGGGCGTAATTATCCGTATAGCTATCAGCGAGTTGCGTACCATGGGCCGTGCCACGCAAGGGGTAAGGTTGATAACACTGAAAGGTAATGATGCGATTGCATCGGTTGCTAAAGTGGAGCACGATGAGGACGAAGAATTGGATGACGTAATTGTTGCCGAAGCAGAGGCCGATAAAGCCATTGCAACAGCAACAGATGCTGATATTGAAGCTGGTTTAGAAAACGAGCAGCCAATACATCCGGACACCGAAATTGACACAGATAATGCAGGAGACGATGAACCTGCCGATGATGACATAAAAGAATAAATATGCAGCAAAGCCGTAAAATCGGGTTGTTAATTGTAGCGTTGTTTATCACATCCTTTGCTTCTGCCCAAACGGAAGCATTAAAGGCTGTGGTAAACAACCTTGCTTTTTATAAACAAAAGCAAGACCTGCAGTATCTGGCCCGCGCCAAAAAATCTGCCGATAGCCTGGTTGTAACTAAATCAGATTCCAGCGACATTGAAAAGAACCTGTACCGGTTAATTGTAAACTCCAGCATTCTCTATATAGATTCGGCTAACAAGCTTAACCAGCCCGAGCCTTTTCTTGATCAAACCTCTGCTTTGCTGGAGAAACTTGCGGCAAAATCCAAAGCTTACAAGTACCAGGCAGAACTGGACTACTCTAAACGCTGCTTAGCTAATTCCTATGTGCGGAAGGGCTTTCAGTTTACCAACAACAACGATTTTGCCAAAGCTGCGGATGCTTTTCAAAAGGCTAAAAATTATGCGCCTAACTTTAAACCTGTTAATACCTACATTGCTTTTGCCAGCAACAAACAAGGAAATTTGCAGGAAGCAGCCAAATATTACAGCAATTTAATAAATACGGATAGTACCCGGGCTGAATATCTGGCAACGGCTTCATCTATTTATAAATCGCTGGGAGACACTACAAAAGCGCTGCAGATTTTAAAAAAAGGGCGGAAGCTGCTGCCTAATGACAAGCAATTATTACAGGACGAAGCAAACATCTATAATAACAAAAAGGATTATAGATCGTTAGAACCACTATTGGGGCCGCTGCTTGATAATAATGCAAACAACGCTGATATTACTTTTGTAGCTGCAAACTGCTATGATAATTTAAACCAATACGATAAAGCAGAATCTTTATATCTTAGGGCCATTGAATTAAACGGGGCAGCGTATGAACCGGTTTACAGCCTTGGATTGCTTTATTTGAAACTGAGCGCGTTAAGAAATACCAACGACGATAAAAACATCACAAGCGCCATATTGTGGCTGGAAAAGGCTAATGAGATGGCACCGCGTGATAAAAACTGCCTGGCGCTTTTGCAATTAGCTTACAAAAAAACCGGCAACCAAACCCAACTGGACTGGGTTAACAACAGATTACAGCAAATAACCAACTAAGCATATAGATGCCTTGCATCATAAAGCTACAACACTAAAACACAAAAACTACTCAAAATGAAGATCAAATTTTTGATGGCAGGTCTTTTAGGCCTTATTTCTGCAACTACTTTTGCCCAGAAAGGGGAGTTGAGCAGTGCACAAACAAACTATGATACTTACACAGCAACCAGAAGCACCCCGGTGTTATCTGTTCCTAAGATTAATGCTGCAAAGGTTTCAATTGACAAGGCTTCGGCAAATGAAAAAACTGCTAACTTACCACAAACGTTTGCTTTAAAGGCAGCTATTTATGGTTCTCTTGCAGAAATGGATACTGTAGAAACAACTTCTACGCCATTATATAATACAGCGGCTGAGGCATTGAAAAAAGCTAAAGAGCTTGATGCAAAAGGTGAAAATAAAAAACTGATTGAAGAAAGCGGCCTTACATTGGCCCAATATCAAAGAAGCAAAGGTGTTAAAGAGTACCAAAGCGGTAAATACGAGTTGGCTTACAAATCTTTTGATAACTACCGCCAAATTTTGCCCGAGGATACTTCAGCTATGCTATACACCGGTCTATCGGCTTTCAATGCAAAAAATTACCCTGCTGCAATATCAAACTATAGCAAACTGGTTACTACTAAATATAGTGGCAGCGAAGGTATTTACAACGAGCTTACCAACGCGTATCTTTTAAACAAGGATACAACCAACGCTTTAAAAGCAATTGGAGAAGGTGTTACAAAATTCCCATCAAGCGGTAACCTGCGCAAAAAAGAAATTGAAATGAACCTGGTAATGGGCAAACAAAAAGAAGTACTTGATAAAGTGCAAGGCGCCATTGCTAATGATCCTAAAAACAAAGAACTGTATTATTATGCCGGTTTAGTTTATTCGCAAACAGGTGACAACGCGGCACCGCAAATAACAGCTGCAAAAGACCCGGCTACAAAAAGTGCGTTACAATTAAAAAGAACCCAGGATTACACCAAAGCAGGTGAGATGTATAAGAAAGCGTTGGAATTAGATCCAAACTATTTTGAGGCTAACCTAAACTTAGGGTACGTGCTTTTAGCACCGGCAATTGAAACCTTTAACAATGCGAACAAATTACCGGCTAACAAACAAAAAGAATACGAAGCCGGTATTGCAAAATCAGCAACACTGTTTGACCTTGCCAAACCATACCTGGTTAAAGCCGTAGAATTGCAACCAAAAAACCCTGATGCAGTAGCTAACTTACTAACTTACTATAAAGGCAAAAAAGATGATGCCAATATTGCTAAGTACAACAAGATCTTGGCTGATCTTAGAAAGTAATAAATTATCAAACTTATTTAAAAGCCATCCTGAGAAGGGTGGCTTTTTTTGCTTTATAAATCCCGACAACGGCTAACTGTTCAAAAAGTACATTTACCTATTTACTTAACATAATGTTAATTATTGGAATTAAATTAATTTTATTGAGCTGTGTTGAAAACCCGTTAATTGTAAGCCTTTTAACATAAAATATCGACATAGTCAACTGCAAACCATATTAATGTTCAGCATATTTTTAATTGCAAAAAAAATCATACAATTGCTTAAATTATTAAAATAAAAAACATGGACTTACAACTGAAAAATAAAACAGCGCTGGTTACGGGTTCAACAGCCGGCATCGGTTATGCAATAGCAAAATCATTAGCTGCTGAAGGTGCAACTGTAGTTATAAACGGCCGCGGTGCCGACAGAGTTAACGCAGCCGTAGAAAAATTAATTGCAGAAACCGGTAATAAAAATATAAAAGGCATTGCGGCAGATTTTGCCGACGTGCAGCAGGTAAATAAATTAATTGCCGAATTACCTGAAGTTGATATCCTGATAAATAATGTTGGCATATTTGATCCTAAAGAATTTAAAAATATCCCTGATGAGGAATGGTTTAAATTTTTTGAAGTGAACGTAATGAGCGGCGTGCGTTTATCCCGTGCATACTTTGATAAAATGATAGCCAAAAGCTGGGGCCGCATCATATTTGTTTCCAGCGAATCTGCTATCCAGATCCCGGCTGAAATGATCCATTATGGCATGACTAAAACTGCGCAGATTTCTGTAGCACGTGGCTTGGCCGAACTTACTACACATACCGGCGTTACAGTAAACACTGTATTGCCTGGCCCAACAGCATCCGAAGGTGTTAGCGAGTTTATGGGTACGCTGGCTAAATCCCAAGGAGTATCTGATGAAGAAATGGAGAAAGAATTTTTTGCTAATATGCGTGGCACATCTCTTATTAAACGTTTTATCCAGCCCGACGAGATCGCCAATATGGTAGCTTATATAGCCAGTCCGCTTTCGTCAGCCACTAACGGCGCAACCTTACGGGTTGATGGTGGTGTTATTAAAACGGCTTTTTAATTTACAAAGTTTATCAAACAAAAAATGCCCGGCAATTGCCGGGCATTTTTTGTTTGATATAAACTATAGCTTATTGTGGAACCTTTTTGGTGGTATCCTTAGTTGTGGTGTCGGTTTTTGCAGTTGTATCAGTGGTTGTTGCAGGTGTCGACATGGTAGCTGTTGAATCGGTAGCTGTGCTGTCAGAACCGCTGCCAGCTGCTTTTTCAGAACTGCAACCTGTTGCAATTGCGCCGATCATTGTCGCGACTAACGCGAAGCTTAAAATTTGCTTTTTCATAATAGATATAAGTTTTGAGTTGATGAATTAATCTTGTTAGTTGTAATTATAACCCCTTAGTTGCTAAGTTGTTTTATAAACTTGCCTAATAAGTAACAAACACTATACCATAAAGCGTAATATTCTTGTTATAAACGATAGCAATTCATGGTAATTTTTCTGATATTTAACGGTGATGGTAGTTTCAGAAAATACGTTGAAATGGGTTATGCGCCTTTATCCCCCCCTACTCTTTCAGCGCATCTGGGTTGTTGGTTTCGACAAAGGGTTTATAAGTGTGAGGGTGAAAATCTACAAAAGCGTACTGAATAAAAACTATAACGGCTCTATTTTCGGTGGAACCATCTTTGCCGCAGCAGATCCTTTTTTGCCTGTACTGTTCCATCAAATATTAAATTCAGATGGCAAACGAAAGTTGAAAATATGGTCTAAATCAGCTAAAATTGATTTCTTAAAGCCTGCCGTAACTAACCTGTTTTTTGAGTATAAATTAACCGAAGCTGATATTGCAGAGGCAAATGAAACGTTAATAGTAACGGGTAAATATCAAAAGATATTCCCGGTTGATATATATGACACCACAGGCGACGTATGCGCATCCCTTATGAACGAAGTTTACGTGCGCGACCTGGATATTTCTAAAACATTAATATAGCACGATGCCTGTTTTTATGAACGATGCTGCCTTCCTGAAAAAGGGATTTGAAATATCTACTGACAAGGACAAGCTTGATTTTGACCTGATATTTGATTACCTTGATAAGCAATCGTACTGGGCAAAAGGCATGCCTGCAGAGAAGCTGCGCATAGCGCTTACCAACTCTATGTGCTTTGGGGTTTACAAAGATGGTATGCAGATTGGCCTGGCGCGGGTGGTTACAGATAAGGCCACATTTGCCTACCTGTGCGATGTATTTATAATGGAAGAACATCGCGGCATCGGTTTATCTAAATGGTTGCTGCAAACTATATTGGCACATCCGGAGTTACAAGGGTTACGCAGGTGGAGCCTGGCTACTGCCGATGCGCAGGGGTTATACAGCCAGTTTGGATTTGGCCCTATAAATAACCCCGAACGATGGATGCAAATACATACGCCTTACAAAGCGGATTAAATTAACCGGCAATGAATTTAAAAAGACAGATTTTTGAAGGTGAAGGCGTATCGCTCGACTTTAAGAAAACCATAACCAGCTGCGAAAAGATCGCTAAAACAATGGTGTCTTTTGCTAATAACGTTGGTGGTCGCCTGCTGATTGGCGTGCTGGATGATGGCACTATTAAAGGCGTAAAAGCTGAG
>Ga0247734_1001168_pt1 | contig 20529 bp, 15 predicted proteins | sample UWRJL103311B2_FD_180933 | JGI IMG/M metagenome (GOLD analysis project Ga0247734, IMG submission 180933) | Plant litter microbial communities from Arlington Agricultural Research Station in Wisconsin, United States - UWRJ-L103-311B-2 | ecosystem: Environmental > Terrestrial > Plant litter >... | reverse complement strand
GGACTATAGAGGTAGACACCATCGAGATTCCGAATATTCGGACACTCGCAGCTATCCTTCTGGCTCTAAGCACGACAAGCCGTCCCGCTCATCGTATCACAAAGACACTCATCGTTCGTCACATCGCACTCGCTCACGCACTCGTTCACCTGGTTCTAAACGTAGGAGGGAATCATTTGCAGACGATAGCAGACCAAGGAGACACAACTCACCCACTTACAAAGGTGACCGACGGAAATCTCCTAAATCAGATAGTCGTAAACACCACGGAAATTCTCGGCCGTCGTCTCGTGCTCCACCAAGAGATTTGATAGATTCCCGAGGAGTATCTCCCACTCCTGATACAAGAGGACGACCGCGCGAAGAATATCGTCATCCAAAAGCACCCAAATCCAGACAGCCAGGAAATTCAAATCCAAACACTATAGAAGTCTCGACACGGCGATCATCGACCCCCACTGCTTCAGGTGCTAATAGTATCGAGGTCAAAACGGATAAAATGGCCAACAGAGGATTTTATAGTCAAGGCTACACTCCGAATCAACAAATGCAAGCTGCGTTTCCCTTGAAACCACAATACAATCAAGTGCCTCAGGTCGATCCTAGACAGTATTCGCAGTCCCCACAGCACTCCCATCATTCGTACCAGAGCTCTCCTCAGGTTCAATCTCCTTACCACGCAGGACGAGGAAATTGGAATGGTCAACAGCAATACTCTCCCCAGCCGTAAGTTCCGTCTCAATTATTGAAAAGCTCAACTAAAACTTACCAGGCAATACCCACAAACCCATCAACAACCTGGGTATTCTCCAACAGCGGCCCCACAAGGTCAATACTATGGAGGAGGACAATCTCCTCCGTATCAAAACACTCCAGCTGGTCCTATGAATCATCCATACAATCCACAGAGCAATTTCCGTGGTAATCGCGGAAATTATAGAGGCAACAACTTCAATATTCGAGGGAGAGGTCGTGGTGGTGGACCATTCCAAAATCTACATTGGAACGCAAACTCTGGCCCACAAGCCGGACGTGGCCAAAACAGCCACTCAGGCAGTGTCACTCCGCAACATGTTTCTCCCCAACAGCAGTATCCTCCGCAGTATACCTCACCCCGCGAAGCTTCGCCAAAACAATCGAAGCCAGAAGAGGTGGAAGATAGTGAGGATCTCTTCCGACCATCCAAGGAACTACAGGTTGAGGATAAAGATGAGCACAAACAGAAGGATGATGACAAAATGCCACCCCCAAGCAGACCAACTCCCACTGGGCCTCAGGGGCAGCAGAACCCTACAAAGTTTAGTTTTGCATTAAAAGCTTCTTCAAAGTCCATACCGACTCCGCCAAAGCCAGAAATCTCGCAGAAACTCAATGCAGCACCTTCGCGGCCTGTTGTTCAGGTCCAGAAGAGTCCAGAGCGCCCGCGAGGCCCCGCTATGTCTCGATCAATTCCAACCGAACCAGCATCGGCAAGACGACAAGAAACTCGCGAGCCGCGTCCACCCACAACTCGAAAGGTCAAGAAAATAATGAAGCGTATGAAGACACGGCCTGTACTTGAAGATGAATTGAGAAAATCTGATTCAGTATATTACCGAAAGACAGGCAACGAGTCGGTTGTTGGATCTGGGACATATGGCAAAGTCTACAAAGGTGTCCACGTCTACACGAAAAAGTTGGTAGCGTTAAAGAAAATCCGAATGGAAGGAGAGCGTGATGGGTTTCCTGTTACGGCAGTGCGCGAGATCAAATTGCTACAGTCTTTGAGACATACAAATATTGTCCATCTGGAGGAAGTGATGGTTGAAAAGAATGATTGCTTCATGGTTTTTGAGTATCTGTCGCATGATTTGACTGGGTTGTTGAATCATCCTACATTCAAGCTTGATGCAGGCCACAAGAAACACCTGGCGAAGCAACTTTTCGACGGGCTCAACTATCTCCACAATCGTGGTGTTCTTCATCGAGATATAAAGGCAGCCAATATTCTTGTCAGTAGCGATGGCTTACTTAAGATAGCAGACTTTGGTTTAGCTAGATTTTATGCCAAACGAAGACAACTGGATTACACTAATCGAGTAGTCACGATCTGGTATAGATCACCTGAGCTTCTTCTCGGCGAGACGCAATATGGCCCTGCAGTTGATATTTGGAGTGCTGCGTGTGTTCTTGTTGAGATCTTTACTCAGCATGCAATCTTTCCTGGTGATGGTGGAGAAATAAGCCAGCTCGAGAAGATTTACGCAGTTCTTGGAACTCCTAATAAGATGGATTGGCCTGGTCTTGTCGATATGGCCTGGTTTGAATTACTGAGACCTTCTGTGAAGCAACCCAGTATCTTTGCTGAGCGGTATAAAGAGCGAGTTCCACCTGCAGCATATGAACTACTCGAAGCGATGTTCCAATATGACCCCTCAAAACGTCCAAGCGCCGGGGATGTTCTTGAGCACCCTTACTTCACTACAGAGGAGCCAAAGCCTCGACAAGCTACAGAGTAAGCAAACTTGCTTCTACCTGTAGATTGAAGTTACTAACTAGTTCTAGACTCGCGGCACTTGCTGGTGATTGGCATGAATTCGAATCCAAGGCTTTACGCAAAGAAAATGAGCGCAAGGAGAAAGAACGACGTCGACAAGCTCAAAAGAATTCTTCCGTCAAGTCTGATAAAGATAGGAAAAGGGGTCCTGAAGAGACAACCGCCGAAAGGGAAGCCAAGCGCGTGCAGACGGGCAACTAATAAAAATCAGAGTGGCCTAGTGAAATGTAAGAGTAGTAATGACGGTCATTTGGGAGGCGCATTTACCTGGAGCAAGCATAAATAAAGACTGCAAGCTTGGCGTTAGAAGGTATCGAATACAATGGGACTCAGTGCATATACACTGGCATGAAGCCTGGGGTTTCAATAATAATGCTGTTATCCATGATATCGTGTCATCAGAGCAGCAAATATGTCGGTGGGGATAAGTGTAGCCGATATATCATGAATGAGTCCTATGTAGACTTAATGTATACTTTTGAAAATGCTTTTTGTGTTGTCTGGATTCTAACAGTGTCAAAAGCCATCGCATGCTTGCATGGTCTCATATGAAGTATATGCCCTGATGTCATTTTTCTCAATGATTTGAACTATTCGACATATCGAGAATATACTCGAGCAACCTGATCCTGTTGTGGTTTGAAAATGCCCAGTATTCCTAATTATCATCTGGCTCTGGCAAGAACCTCAAGACAATACAACTTGACCTGGAATCTAATTAGACCATAGAGAGAGCTAGTTAATTTGGACTTGGAAGGTTCTTGTTACTCTTCATTCCACAATTATTTAAGTCGCCGCACAGAAAATTTTCAATGCACTGTTAATCCATTCCCTGACCTTAGAAAGTCTAGATTTGAGATACAATACCCAGTACAGTTTTGATGATTATGCTCGATGTTGTTTCCACTCAAAATTACTAGCATACGTCAAACATATATATGCCGAATTCACTAACCCTCGCCCCCCCCCCGAAGGAACTTTTTGGTTTAATCTTAGTTTACTACCAAATGACCAGGACCTTCCATAGTTGCAACTCTAGAAATACAATGATTGATGGTATAAAATAGACTGTTGAATTTTTTGATATACTGTATTGGAAAGGTGAAAATCAAAGTAGTTCGGTAAGACTCCTTACTATCTGAAATGCGTTGAACTCTGTGAGACGGTATCTATGGGCCTGTGGGCACTAGGCTATTGAAGCCGTCGATATCACAATAAAATGAGATCGCTCACATAGGAGATCTGCTAAGCAAGAATATATATAAAAAGCTTCAGCTATTCTAGTCATCGTCTATAGACACAAAATAAACCATTTGCTACAATCCTTCCCAAAACAATTTATTATTCTCAAATATTTCCGATTGAAAAGGTTACCAATGATCACTTCACTTACTAACAAGGGCTTACCGAATATCAAGCACCGGACTCTGCTAATATTCATATCCTCAGACTATCTACACCTTTCTTCGTACACAATTTGGGAGGGCTTCAACATCTTTAGAAAAAACAAGCCACACGTTTCTCACGAAATAGTAGCCCTCGTGAGAAGTTGATAGCTGGGTTGCAAAAACACTCCGTGGTATCTAAATTTAGGTTCGCTTTTCAACTTCATATTCCTCAAGTGTTCTAGCATACCTTATAAAATATAACCTCTGATTAAAAGAAATGAACGAAATCTCTTACCCACTACTTATATCCACAAAACTGCTGGAATATTGAGCCAACTCCTCTTGGGATGGACAACACGGATATGGGCTGGTCACGTGTTCGGTTAAGCCCCTTTCATTCTACACACCACAATCTTTCTGAACATGAGAAATAAAAGTCTTTGGCCTTAGTGTGAGCATTACCTAGCGAGTAGGTTGAATTTTAAATATATTTATAGCCTTTACGAGGGCTTTTCTGGCTTACAATCACTACCGATGCTTCACGAATCAATATCAATCAAAATCTGTCATAGCAAGAATAACTAACAACCTGGTGGTTTGTCTCCCGAATTATATATTAGCCAACACTTGCTTTCTTATGTATTCACTCAACAGAGAAGTGAAGATATGCGGTGGTTATCATAGGAAGCTGGTTTCAAATCCACACCAGCGTTTTTATTATAGTTACTGTTGACGTACTGTATGTATTATTCTGGAGTATGAAAAGCGTACCCAACATCCCTTGGCTTGCTACCTAGCAAGAATTCTTTGTCCAGCCTTAAGATTCGTGATTTCATCGAGTAATCGTGCTCTTCGTAGAATAGCTTCATCGCCTTCACCAGCAATTGAAGCGAGGTGAGTGTCACTCATTGTGCCAACAAGTTGTGGTGAGAACAGCCAAAGTGGACCCTTTTTGCTACTGACGAGAAAGTGGTCTACAGCTTGAAGACAAACTGCATCCACGAATCTCTTCCGAGCCACCTTATAGTAAGCTTCGAGTGTGTCATGTAAATCCTCTGTTGACTGTCCTTCATTGCTCACAAGTGTTGCAACAGTATCTTCCAGACGTAGCAGCGGCTCTTTGTCTGGGGTATTTGTCGCCCAAGATTTCAAATTGAAAAGCTGTTTCCGAATACGATCTTCTCGGGCCTTGCGCAAGTTGTCGGCAAAATAATGGTTCATGGTAATCAAATTACCGTGCTGCTCGACGTCTATCAGGAAAATAACTTGGTCCAAAGCTTTCTTGTACAAAGGGAGTAAGTCCTGAGATAATATAGCCCACAATTGCTCGGCGAGTATTGTATCCTTGCAGCAGTAGTGAAGCACTTTATAGTTGAATTTGTGTATCATTTGAATTACGCCCTCAACATGGCTGCTCGCATAAAATCTCCAGTTCCGAGACTGTTCAAGAAACAATGATGGAAGGAGAGAGGGGTTGAGAGTCCCGATCTCAAAGCCTTTCGAACGATTGTACTTTTCGGTAATCCATTGCATTATACCACCCTGTATCCCTTCGGGTTCGGGTTTGCGTTGACCGATTACAGCCTTCAGTTCAGGATAGTTGCGGAAAAGCTCGTACGGCTCACTATTAGTAGAAGGTGGTGTTCTCAAGTTATCTGCTGAGGAGAAATTTGCATCTTGATTATCTCCTCCGACTTCCTCTGCTTCCCTAGGTACTTCAGATTCCTCCTCTCTAGCAGCTACAATAGAGCCACTAGAATTGCAGCGGAATTTTCGCGTGAATCCTTTGCATGCGATAGCCTCTGAAAAGGCATTATTCATCGCCATCACGTTTGTAGCTAGTCGAAAAGTGTCATCATCCTGAAAACATGGATCGCGACCATAGTATGAATCTATAGCCTTGCCGGTTATTTCTCGGAAATCCGCTGCAATCTTAATCAAATGATTACGTTGATCATTGGATGTTTCTCGTGCTGGTCCAAGTCTTTCTAATTCTTCTTCGAGCTTCTGGATCTTTGATCGAACATCTTCAGCCACAGCCCGAAAATTTTGCCGTGTGACATCGACCAGGAGTTTGTTGAGCCGATCTTTTAATGCCTTCACACCCGTACGCTCCTCTGGAATTGCGTTCCATGGTGTAGTTTTGAAGAAAGAATCTTCTCGTACGTTTCTTTCGGCATTGGTAATTCCTAAGTCGCTCTGGCTCCGGTTGCATACGATTGTATATCCAAGATCAAAACGACTTCTGCCTGTTTTACTGGTGACAAGTTCTATAACCTTAAGCAAATTAGTATGTCTGGATTCAACTATTTCCTATCGGAAACACACCTTTCCCTCGGCACCTCGATCTACGAGGTCTGGTTTTGTCAGGACCCCTAGAGTTCTCTGGCGAACAGGGTCGGCATCCTCGGCCAGTTGGATGATTTCTTGGGTAGCAATGTCGGTATTGGCAGGAACAACCGCCCTTTTGTAAAATTAGCTGATGTTCATGAATTCAACAAATGTGGCGACTAACAATATAATACTTCGGGGGTTGCTCAGATATTTTGCAATCATTCCACGTACGTGCGCCATGTCCTCTTTGCTGGTCTGACCTGGAGTAGGTTCTGTAGTGTATTAGTACCGAAGAAGGGTAATAATGTAGACAACTCACTTCTAAATATGCCAGGGAGATCTACAACACTAAAATTCTCATATTCTTGCCCGGATAGCTCAAACTTGAGGATATTGTCTGAGAAGGACCCCATATCAGAATCTTGCTCTCTCCCAGCACAAGGGAGCCCCATACATTCTGATGCCTGCGAGAAAATTAACAACAAGAACAATAGCCCGGATATACCATTTGGAACTTTTACCTGTGCTAACAGATCCGAGAAAGAATGTTCATCCAAACTTGTAATCTGTTTCTTACCGAACTTCGCGATGGCGTCTACTTTGGATTTTTCTTGGCCATGAGTTGCCATGATACTGACCTCAATTTTCGTAGACACTGAGCGTTTGAAGACGATTTGCGTGGGAAACCTAGTACAGAGGCCAGAATCTCGAGGAAATGGAAGGTTTGTTAGGCCCTCAAGAACAGAGCTCTTACCACTGGACTGATCACCAACGACAACAAGCTACGCAGAGGTCAATGTGGGCAAGGCATGTCGTCCAGAGAGAAGTTTATGAGCGTACTTGCGGTAGTGATACATATTGGTCAAGACGTAAAGCATATAGCTCGTCGATCTGCTGTAATCTTGTCCGATCTTCGGCTAACATTTTATGTGACTAGAGCTAAAGCCTATGGCTCACAAAATTTGAGGGAATACACTGATAACTAGGGTTATATATGTGAACTAGATGGTGAGGCTTCGACCTACATGGGTCCAAGCAAATAAATTATGCATGCATCATGGTTTCAGTTTAGATAACCTGGCATTATCCGTGTAACGTGTCTTGGTGAGTAGAAATTGGGAATTAGTTCATATTCGAGGTGGGACATAAATTGGAGCTGCTGGACGTCCACATAGAGACTGCACTGTTCATTCAGTATTTTCTATCCTTGCTTTCAAAAAGATTTATCAATGGCTATGAATGTGGCTTCAGCTGATCCGCCAATGACACTTGGTCGTCGGCAGGAACTACAACAAATTTGTATCCCATTACGAGTTCTGCCACACGAGATTGTTTTTACACCGAGTGTAGGAGATATATTGAACAAGGAAGTGCGTTTGACAGGATATTAAAAGTCTGAGAGAAAATGCTTACTCTACAACTAGCAACTCTGTGCATTTGTGGATGGAATTTTGAGGAAGCTTGCTAAAGAACAACCCACGATCGATACCCCAGAGCCTGGTGCATGGAAATTATCGACAAGCAACAATCAAGTAGACTTGGACAATTGGAGTCCGTATAGTCTGGAAGCTGATATGCCTATTTTTATTAGTTCAAAAGAAGCCGAGAGAAGTTTGCCCGTGATCACGGCTGCAGGTACAGAATGGGGTGCATCGTGGGGATGGGTAAGCGGCATGCAGTCTATCGAGCTGCCAGGAGGCAAAGCCTTCTTACTGAAGGGCGATACACATGTGCTAATAGTTCTGTGCTGCCAAACCAAAGTCAAAGTTTCGAAAAAGGCATCTAGGATAGAGGTGAAGAAACACAATGTCTTAGTTCCTGTGGAATTTACTGTGCCGGATATATTGGGCTTGATTCGTGCGAGCGTTGTCAATGCCGTCTACCTCGATAATTCGGGCGATAATTCCTGGGGGAACTTGCTGAGCGACCCACGATCTGTGAGAGAGTTTGGCTGGAAAAGTGGCACAGTGCTAAGAGTCGAATTGCGGTAGGTTAGGTAATGGATACGGCATACTTTCTTTGGTGGTTCTGAGGCGCACCTTCGAGAAAATTATTCATAGATTTATGAAGAATTGAACGCAATCCGACATATGAAATCTGGCTGAGATCACTTCTGTATTATTTGCGCAGAGGTAAAATTTTCTTCGGGGCGTTCTAAATGCAAGTCAGAGATTTACAGTAGAATAGGAATGGATAGACCATGCTGCACTCGGTTGCTGGTATTACACGTGACTACGCGATTACACAGAAGACGAATGCTGGCGAGTTATATCACAAAACTACCTGAACTCTAGAGGTATTGCGCTTGCAAATATCAGAGCAACGGAAACCTTTCGTACTCTAGATTTACTACGCATGGGTCTCTTACCGGTATCACCGTCGTGTGGTCCTCTAAGCCCAGTCAACCATGCTCACCTGTCATTCTTTGTTTCGGGCGCTCTTTGTGCCACGCGACATGTTGATGCTTTTCAATAACGCAGGGAGACGGGTTCTACCCACCCAGCATCTCTAGGTTGGTTTTGATGTTCTTCAGCCAATGACTTGGGCGAATGTCTCAAAGTACTACACAGAGCGCTGATGCCTGGTTGGAGTTACTATAGCTGAATCTATCCATTAACAGGAGAATCGCTTCGGAACTATAAAGCTGCCTAAAACTTCTGATAGGGAAAGCACTAACCTTGGCTGATCAGTTATTCACAACAGCATGATCGACAAAGCTGGCACAACATCAGCCAGGAATTCAAAATCATTAAAAAGTGGCTTTATTCTGCACTCCAAGGTGTAACGGAGGGCTTCGCTCTGAAGCGATAGACCATAAGACTTAATTTACAGTACATTCTACTGCAAGGCTACTTTGAGGGAGCGTTCCGAGCCGCCCGGAAGAATTGGAAGCAAGGGATTCTCCGTTGTACTAGGGAGACTCAGCTAAAGCAGTCAATCAACACAGAACATGCCAGCACCACAATATGCAAATAACGCTCAAATTTCTTCCTTGAGAGTCTACACTACGTCTACTGGAGATGTGTTGTCATGGAGCTCTATTTGTCAAAATTCCTTAGTGCCGTGATAATCAAATCACGTTCAGTTCTTTTTCTAATTTATCAATCTATCCAGATACGATGAAAATTTACACGACATGTGCCTCCTACAACCATCTGTTTCAAATAGCCGTAAGCTATATTAATTTCAGATTGCTAATGCATTAATGTGGTACAGTGCGGTGCGGTGCCACCATGTCAAGGAAAACCATGTCAAGGAGGGGAGGTTCCTCAAAAGCAAAGAAGGGTTTTTGTAGACGGTGTAGTCTAAGGAAGAGAAGAAGTGTTGCCCCTTCTCGTGCTGCTATACACTGTAATACTAGTAGTGTGGGACCAGGGATGCCTTAGGCCATAATAAACCATACCTCCCATTTACATTTCCTTTAATCCCCTGTCATGAGTTTCCTACCTCCTCTCATATTTGCGTATCTGTACCAACGAAAGGGTCGGAATTTAAGGTATTAAATTTTGGGGAGAAGTGTTTGAAGTTAGTCTCCAATTATTTTGCCACCTCTTCATAACAGCATGGAAGATAGAGGTTTGGGTCGTGTGGCTCTACAGACCAGCCTTATGGATGGCAAAGTTGACTATATGGATTATAAGTCATTTATGCTATTCTTCATGGCGCATATCCTTCAGCTTGCATTGAAGAGTTCGGTATCGAGCGATATTACTTTCGTTATGACGGCAAAGATGAGTAGGCGTTTGCAGAAGTTCACACAGGAGATCAGCAGCCTTGGATGAAGTATTACTATAGTGCCGTGAAGTCCGTGAAAAGAGAACTCACCAAGAGATGGACTTCGGTAGAGCAGAATTCAGATCCACTGGGACTGCAACGAGATTATAGGCAGCACAGTTTTCTTTTTACTCGACATACAGCTGATTCTTCGAAGTCTTGGGCCTGATATTCTTACATTGGTAGCGTACAAACTCGTCCACTGGTGCCTTTGGAAACCGACGAATTTAGGGCAGTGTGTCCTCCACGTATTGTTTGGGATACGTAAATGTGTAAAAGGCATATTTAACATAGTATAAATCTTGATTTTTAGAGTATGCTATTATATTGTTGTCATATAGTATTAAAGTGTTGTTAAATCAATTCCGGTGATTATGGCTCAAAATCCGAAGGTTTAGTAGGCTCTGCAAAACCACGTTACTAACACTAGTTATGCAAATGGCTGTACGGGGACCTGAGTCTGAATTGGAGGGGTAGATGTTGTATTTCTGTGTCAGAATTAAAACAAACATGGAGTGAGATTTGACTAGCAATCGAAGAATTACAATAACTACCTTGGGAGAGGTAACCAATAACGGCAACGCAAATCATACATTGCAAGTAAAGCGCTTGTTGGGAATTGAATCCATATTGCAGCTGAAGAATTCATTGGTGAACTATCCCGATGGGTCTAAGAATGCCTGGTTGGGCGGTTGGGAATCTGAATTGCATAGTCCCGTATGGTCCTTCCATCCGGAGAGCACGGGACCGGGGAGGCATTTTGTCAGTAAATCTTTTCTATACGAGGAACTTCATAATTGTAAGACCATACTAGTAAATGTAATTGGGGAAGAAGTTAGACTTATGTAAAATGTTTCATGATGAAATATTGATTGGTGGAATAAAACTGAACCAGCAGAAAGTTATGGGATAGCATCGGGAGATATGCGGTCATACTTCAATTGTATAAATTTTTAGGCACAGTCCTTGGCTGGGGAATGGCAATATCCACTTTAAGAGTAAACATAGTGTCGGATCACTTCGAATACGGGGTACCACTACGTGTAATATCACGTAAGTGCTAGTTGTATTCAGTGGGATCGATGATTATATTATATTGTAAGTTCTACGTAGGGGTGGTGTTGACGTATGTCACTTTGGAGACTATGATATTTGCGAAGCTTGCTTTGCGAAAGGACTCCACTGTAAAGATGCCGCACAATTTATTCGAAAGATAGAGAGAGATGACGTTACTCTGGACAATTACTATTATAGTATAGGATCCTCTGGGAAGAGAACTATCTTGAAATATTGATATATCGAGTTGGTTATGCTTAAGTGTCGTATTAGCTGTAACCACGATGGCGTATTTTGGTCTTTGAATTTCCAGTTTTATCAACAAGATTCAGCGTATTATTAAATTATGTTGCCTCGAGGGCTGTTTAGGTTTATATTAAAATAAGAAATATTCTGTTGTAATAACTAAATTAATGTCACTCATTTGTACTAATGAGAATTTACAATATTGTATATTTTCCACTACTTCTGCTACTCCTCTTTTGTCTCTACGGTATAGGTATTATGAAAACTTATGTTCTGGTACATACGACCATAGACTGAGGAGAATTGGGCATCCCGTCCGCTCTGCCATACACAAGCCTCAGATCGGTAGACTAGTAGTTGGGTGGGTGACCACCAGCGAATCCCTACTGTTGTATGTTTTTTTTCTTTTTTGTGTTTTTCTTCTTCTATCCCTTATTGAAAGGACAAGCATAAGCCAGGGAAATTCAAGATGTTCATATCCCTATCTACTGCTATTTATATAAGTGGTCACCGACATGATCAAATTTGGACATTCCTTGTTGTCAAGGACCCTGTTTTACAATGAGAGGGGAGTTTCCTCAGATATTTAAGAAAGGGTTCTGTATGCGATGTAGTCTAAGGAGGAGAAGAGGAGTTGCCCCTTCTCACGATGCTATATTTTGGGGTCAAAGGTGCCTTAGGCCACAACAATTGTACAATTTTGCCAATTACCGATTTCAGAGTGTTTGTTCCATGCAAAAATGGTCACAAGAAACAAGACAAAGAAAGCATTCATGCTGAAATGCTTAACTATAGGTACATTGCTGAACAATTCTCGCTTACTACTATACCAGTTTCAACGCAATACTAATAACAACCGTGTTAGTTAATGACTTGGGCAAAAAGAATAAGAAAATTGCCTTGCCAAATCGCAATACTGAGAACATAATTAGGGTACAAAGTTATGTTAAACCAGGGGATTTATCTATGAGGTCTTGCGTAAAAGGTACCAAGAATAAACAGTCCAAAGAGGCAAGCTCAAGTTAATACTCTCCTGGTCTAACAGTAGCCTTATAACCCCCAAAAAGTTAGCAATATAGTACCGTACTTTCAATGGCAGTAGCTTGAAAAATTTCAGGTCGTGGTCGTGGCTGTGGTATAAAATATAATGCTATTTTCGATTTCCACCATAGGAAAAGAAAAGGGAAAGGCCTTGATTGGAAGTAAGAAATTTAGAAATATCTTGCAGCTTTCAAAGCAAACCATAAACACCCATACCGACTATTATGTGCCAGGTTCCGTGTTAAAATAACGAATAACATTGAAATTCCATGAAATGACTCCCTCACTGCACTGTACAGGACTTCCTCTTCTTCTTTGGAGGCTTAGCATCAACCTCAGGATAGATATCTTCTTCTCGCTTGGCCCGCTTCCGGAGCTCGTGATATACCGTAACAACAAACCGGAAAACTTCGTCAACATTCTCGTTCACGCCCTCCATGGGCATACATTCTCCAGCAAATTTGCATTCAGGGTGCTGACCAATAAACGCTTTCACATCCTCTTTCTCGACTTCTCTTGGGCTACCATCAGAATATCTACCCCCGATGATGACCACGGGGTAGCGATTTGCGTCCACGAATAGATAACGACGTGGGCCGGGAGCAGACTCATCTGGCTCAAGACGTACTTTCCCATTCTCTGGCGCAGGGATCATGTCATAGATCTGCTTCAAGTTTTGAAATGATTCTTTCGAGGAAACATCATACGTGAGAATGACAACCGGAGTAAGAAGCTTGAGAAAGTAGCGCAGATACATCTCCGTATCAGCTTGCCTATGTTCGGCAACAATGACAGAGTACAAAGTGTCATTTACTTGAACATTTTTGGGTTGGTCGTCTTGTCCCTTGCTGTTCATCGCTGTAGGGTCATACCATAAGGGAAAAGAACCGTACTCGTACTGCCAAGCAAAAAAGATTAGCTCTGGGATCTGAAAACTTGAGGAAACATTCTCGGTCCCGTTTGTAAGATCTCAACACACCATGTTCCTCAATATCCAGTTCATTTTGTCATCTCCAGTTATGTCAAAGTGCACCCTTGCGTGCTTCAAGTCAGGGGGGTTTGACACTTCGACCATCTTCGGGGTCGTGGGGCGGGATTTGAGTTCTTCTTATTTAACGGGTGATGCACTTAGGGTGGTTGCAGGAAGAGGGATGAGGTCTTGCGGGTTCGAAGTCTAGCTAAGGTAAGGTAAGGTAGAGGGGTGTATGGTCTTAGTCAGCAGGTCAGAGTGCAGTGCAGTACAGTACGATTCAGTGGAACATATCAGAGCTTTTTCAAAGGAAGAGAAAGAAGTTGATTGATCTACCTACGAACAAGTTGTTTCTCAATCTGTGGTAAGTTATTGTTTAATCATCATAAGAAAGGAGTACTAGAATGCAGAGCCGAACCTCTACAAGGGATTGTATCGAATATTTGGTCCATTTATCCGGGTGCAAGAAGAGGTTGGTTGCATAGGATGGGTTCATAAGCCCAAATAATCGAGTAGGGGTATGTTCTACCTTAATTCAGACGTGGCCATTCGAAGTGAGTCCAGTCAACTTTACCGTATAGATGACGGGGGATAAAGAGAAATGGCCAGAGGACTACACTTTCGCATATGGGCCGAATGCTCAATGGAGAATTGATCACGTGAGAGAAGTTCTAGAGATAGTATTAATAGCAATATCACGATATATGTTACATTAATATTGCTGCGTTACGTATCAATTATAAAGGCTAATGGTGTCAGCGTGGAGTGTATCCGCCACCGGTGCTCGAGATAATACTCAATTTCAAGTCTTATTACCTTCAATATAAGCTTCTTAACAGTACCGCAGACGTTCTTTTCCAAACAATTATTTGCCAAGAAGTGTTTTGCCCGAAGAGGGTAGCCGTACGGACTACTATTTAGCAAATTGTTGGATATGGTGCATAATTACGCCTAGTTTAGACCAGTTTCTCGTGCAAAGAGAAATGGGCTGCCGTAAGATTAACCACACAAAAGCTGCGATTCATAACTCTCTCTTTGACAGAATATTATACGAGAAGTGGCAAATAATCCCTGGTAGCTGGATCGCTTATGGAGTTGATCAATAGAATTTCAGCCCCAGCTAAATAACTTCGAAAGACTGATGAAAGCCTTCCGAAACCGTACAGTTATACCCGAGGGCTATATAATCTCAATGTAACATAAATCTGATTAGTTCATATGAGAAACTGGTTAAAACTGTTACGTTACGTTCAAGTAGTAAGCAATGGTGGAATTCCTGATGTAAGATCAATTCAAAAATTCTGCGAGTTCACGGACTTGTCAGAAAAACTGGGGAAGAGGGACTCGGCTTGTTGTTGGTTCTAGGAATCATCCAACATCTGTCAATTCCCTATACTATCCAAATACACCAAACTTAGAACACATGCTTATTTGGTTGACAAATCTACGTCCACGCTCGGGCGCCTTGTAAATCTATGTAAAATAAGTTAGTGTGTAAGAACCTCCTTTGGCAAATTTCAAAGTATAAATGTAGCACTCTCCCCACCCGACTGAAAATTATCATCAACTCGGAATAGTTTACATCTTAATTTCAAACAAAACTTTGTGTACACAAATTTTCTTGTACGAACAATTAATCCCACACAACACCATGAAGGCAAGTGTTTGAATACCACTGCTATCATCTTAGGCATTATATGGAAACTCTCTAAAATTGATAGACTAATAATGTACCCTCCAGTCGTTTGGGGATGTCGTAGTTCTGCTTCTCACCCCATTATTCTTCAACACTGTCTCATCACTTGCCTTGTTAGCAGATGTCGGTGCCTTCGGTTTTATCAAGCCTTTAGTTGATAGCAATAAATGCCTGCAAGCTCAATCCGAAGCCCATGATGCCCGTCTCATTCTACAGCCCTGCAACAAGCTCAACCATCTCCAGCTCTGGGCACCGCTTCAAGACCGAACCAACATTTACCGCTTCCAAAATGGACAAAGTCTGTTGTGCATACAAGTCATTGACTTCAACACCCAAGGCCAATTTGTGACACAAGGAGAGTGTAAGTCGCTCTATCCAGCAAATATTGCTCTTGGAGATATTTCAAGAGTGTTTCACTTCAAAGACCTATAACTCAAGAACTCAGAGGTCTTTGGAGCTGAATCCTATTATGTGCAAACCTGTCTCTTCGTCATTTGACATTTAAAAGAATACTAACCCAGAGATTGTGATAGGCACAATCAGTGATAATAAGGGCCGACCTGTCTCGAATGCTCAGTTCAACACATCCCCGAATACACTTCCAAACGTGGCCACTTTGAAGTCTTGGATTGGTAGTAGGGATAATGATATCTGCATTGACTCAAATGATGGCGTGAATGTCAAATTGAACTTTTGCAACAACAGGGGGGAACAGAAATGGAACGTTGGCCTTTAACTTTCAGCGCTCTATTTCCTAGTATCTTCAGTTCGGAACAGCCCGACCACATGTTTCTGATTTACAAATGCCTCTCGTTAAGTGTGAATATTTCGAAATTTGTCGTTCAGGAGGGAAGAATATGGTTTCGATAGTTAAGTTTGCTGTTTTAAGGAAAATATCAATGCTCTTTCATATGCTTCAATTAGCCATAAATTCGTCCAGCCGTCCATTCTGAGGGTCTTCCAAAATATCAAACACATACCACTTTATCTTTTGGGAGTTGAAGGCTCTGTCCGTCACTGGTCAAGATCGTTGATCTAATTCACATAGCTACTATCCAAATTTGCTTATCTATGTATGACATGTGATTTCTAGCACCAATAGACTTGTAATATTTCGGACTTCACTCATGGACGATATGAACCGATGAAATGCAATGTGGTTTATCTAACTCATTCAGTTACAATGTGTGCTGAAAGGTGTTCTATCATGCAACTAAATCCAATATCTCCCTTGCACTCAAGTAATCTTCACTCTATCATGGATCGACGTCAGATCCACGAGTATCGTGAATAGCGTTGGGGACGATCTTCTCAACTTTTGCTGGGAGACCCTCTTGTATTGCCTTTATGACAGTCAATATCTCAAAATTGTGGAATGAGGGTAGATACATACCTGTGGGACAATACTTCCTTTCGGGCCAGTTGCGTGACTGACCTTTCCTGTCTTATCGTTCGACCCAGTGTTGTGAACGGAGTCTGGTAGCTCATCCTCGACACTTTGTGGTACTTTCCTCTGGACAGTGTCTGGCACCGAGGAGTCGGTGGCATGGGAAACACCCTGTCCCTTTGAGCTTTGTGGAGCAGACATGTTGGTGATTTATGTTATGGAGTTGTAGAAAATTAAGAAGGCTTTGGAATGTGAGTGATTGAAGAATGAAATGGTTTTAACAGGAGACATCAGAGCACATATATGCATGGAATAACTTGCACTGCCACTCCAGGCTTCCTCACTGCTATGGGGAGTATTGGGATTTCATCACCGTTGGGATGTTATTCTAATGACGTCTTCGATTGTCGGCCACTTTCTGATATGGTTACGCAATGAGTAAAGATGGCATTTGGTCGAATTATTAGTAGTAGACGAGGTTTTGATTCTTGAATAAGCAGTGCAATGACGAACGACACCTATAGTGATGAACTTGAGTTTCGGAATTGTAGGATTGGTTTTTTTGGTGGTTATACTAATCTGGGTCTTTAAGAAGCACTGTACTCTCTGACGACATTTCTTCAAACACGGTTAGTCAGCATTTCTGCTCTACAGTACTCAGAGAGCCAGGCGCTACTCATCCAGGCCTCATCCTCTACTCAGGTTTCTCAGTTACAATGCTATTCTCTATGCCAGTGAGATCCCTTCACGGCCATTACATTCATGTTAAATTATAATAATAAAAGTTAAAGGTGTTTTAAAATTAGCTTATTAAGCTTTTTATATTTATTATAATATTTATAGGCTCCGCTGCTTACAGCCGAATGGGAGCCTGTGTTGATTGAAATGTCGCATGATCTTTGCTCTAGTCAAAGAGAGTAATTAGGTCGTCTCTGAGAACCTAACAGCTGTAGTAGCATGAGAACAAGATTATTAATACTCATAGAAATCAGTACATTCGAACGCATTCTTTATCATATCAACATTTTATTGTCTTCCACTTTCAGGTTCCTGAACATGAGCTATTTCATTAATAAAAGAGAAGACTACACAGTGTCGAGCAGACTTTATTTTAGGTTGGAATTAGCTATAAAGCTTAAAGAGTGGTAATGTTATATGAGATAGAATAGTAAATTTTACAACCCACGGCTCTATCGATAGGCAGCGAAAATAAAAGAGTGGTATATGAGATAATTATATGTTCACTTTTCTTTAGTATTATGCAAGATATTTTCTGTCAAAAAAAGATATATTGAGGATTACAGTAGAAGGTTTGTTAAAGTTGTACCCTAAGAGAGAAAAACGTTAATGCTATTTATCTTCTATTTAGTCGTATTTCTTATACTAACGTTAAAATACAGACTGTAGACACTTGTCTGATAAGTGGGCCGAAGAGCTTTGTCAAGAGCTCAACACGAGTTGAAACCTGAGGCTACAGAGATGATAAACAGTTGAACTAACTGTGTTGAGACCAGTGCTCACAATAGTGCTGCTCATATAAACTTGAACACAGTGTGGAAGAGAACACCGCATTCGAAGCCCACTGTACAGGTCAAATTGTAATAAATTTTAACCCTACGGCACAGAAACTTGGCGTGCAAGTTGGATATTTTGATATATGTAGCGATGAAGTCACCATTTGACGAGAATGACCATTCGTATTTCGAGATGAATTTTCTAACTGCCTATTCGAATCAACATTGCGTATTGTCAGCTAATTATCATGACGTCGACCATTTCACGTGAGACTGATGAATCCCGAACAAATATGCTGAATCTCAAGGTTTGAAAACTGCGATTTCGACCTTTGTAATGGGAAAGCATAGAATATAAGACCTATGGTTAGATACTTCACAAATCAGAATCAGTCGTTATTCAAGTATTGTGTTGTTTCTTCTGAGGGGATCACGTGAAATTATAGAACATTATACGTTCATTGTCACGTGTTGGTGCTTTAAAGAAGTTTGAAATTTTTAAATCAGAAATAAATGTAGAGTATAGATTTGCGTTATGAGTCACTTGAGATCTATAAAAGCTTGTTTGTTAATATTGAATACTAAACCACTTATTTTTTGTTCTGTAATTTCCTTTTTCTGGATGTAGAGAGCCGATCTTCAACACCGCTGAGTGTATGTGATTCGGCGATTGTCTTAAGCGACTGTAATTTTGTATTATTTCTTCTTATTTTTGTAGAAAGTTAGACAGGCACAAGTATTTTTCTAAAACTCAATCTCTGCTACTAGACTAGGCTATTCTTAACTCAAGACTTAAGCTAGCCACCTATCATCTAACTCTTGAACAAACTTGTTGTCAACATTGATCCACGATTTCCAAAGATCAACCTCCCATCTCCAAGGCCGGTTCTGAATGGAATAAGTTGTCGCGCTAGCAAGTCTGAAAAGATCTTTCTCATCGGTGCCCATGACGAGATACGCATCACGCTTGCAAATCACTCGATCCTTCATGTACCATTGAAATGGCTTGATACGATTTCCTCCTGATATGTGAATACTCCATTCAGAGTTGGGCATATCTTTCGGCACGAACATCCAGATCCAATTTCGCCCATAGAGATCTCGAAAAGAGGTTGGGTCGTGGTTGTCGTGGCCGACCATGAGTGGGTAGAAATATGCTGAACTCCATATCTTCAGGACTAGGGGTTCAGACTGTTAGTAACTGGTATTCATGTAGACATTTTCAATTATCGTAACAAAAGGGTCCAATGTATCAATAGTAACTAAGAAGAGGGTATAATTACTAGCGAATCGTGCATTGGGATGCTTAGCAGCAAATGCACTAGTAGATGTCTTAAAGGCAGGAACTGATGCTGGATCCTCAATCCCCGGAGGCATTCGAACCGTATTGATTAGTGAACGAAAGTCGATGAAGAGATCGTACTTATCACTACCGACATCTTTAGCTGCGACTGCTTGTCCTGCGTAGTACGTATTGGCTCTATTCCTAATGACGCCAGACTTGTAGACTGCGAAATATCAGCACGATCAGTATGAAGTAGAAATTTTGCTTACGATGAGCGATAATAGGACGGATGGTAATGTCCCACTCCTCTGGGAGAGCATCTAGATCATCTTCAGATTCCATCTTTTCACACTCTTTGTCGAACTCATTCCAGCATTCCCTCGGTCGGAAAGTGTTGGATAAATGCGAACGGAGCTCGGGGGGACTTTTGGAACGCTCATCTTGATTGAATAAAAGAGAGTCCTTGAACCTCTGCCCATTCTTGTAATCGAAAAACTCTCGGTGAAAAAATGGAGCCATTTTAGCAATAGCCTTATAAAGATCTCTCGAATCTTGCCCTCTAGGAACATCAAGGGAATCTAGAAGCTGAAAGCCTAGTTTGCTGGCAGCGCTTCTATAATCCGATTGATTGAATCGTCTAGAATATTTGGCCATTGTTTTCATTTCAACGTAGCGGGCTTGTGCTAGTGGCTCTAGGTCAGCATTATGCCACACTATCTTAAACACTAGTACGCTATTAGCATTTTTCTTTAGTAACCTGATTTTGAATTCATATACTCTTTGCCTTTTCCTTGTCCATGTAAGCTATAAAGTCCTCATGCATGACTTTAGGGTCACCTGGATCTCTTGCTGGTCTTTTCTCTGTGCCCCTCTTCTTAAGGAGATTCATTAGCTCAACATTCTCCTCCGAGGACTGCCCATTTGTAATCTTCTCGATAATCTGATCCATGTCACGTAACGGATGGAGATGGGAAAGATTTGCTCCACCTCTATAGTCAAGATCTTGTTCCAGTTGATCCGATCCACCATTGCTAGATCCCTCGTAATCCTCGTCCTCGTCTACATCTTCTGCAATGTTTTGAATGAGATCAGTGTTGGAGTCTGTCTCAAAGTCTGAGTCGCTTTCAAACATTCGATTCTCCACAAATTTGTTCAGCGAGAGTCCCTCATCCATCCACCTTTGCAAAGGCTCAAATTTGCCAATTTCCAATGGATCTATGCCCTCTTGAGAAAGCTCCTCGGGAAACAATACCTTATCTTCGAGAGCATCGGCTTTGCTATACCACAAATGCCTAGGGGCTA
>Ga0247734_1001167_pt1 | contig 20549 bp, 23 predicted proteins | sample UWRJL103311B2_FD_180933 | JGI IMG/M metagenome (GOLD analysis project Ga0247734, IMG submission 180933) | Plant litter microbial communities from Arlington Agricultural Research Station in Wisconsin, United States - UWRJ-L103-311B-2 | ecosystem: Environmental > Terrestrial > Plant litter >... | reverse complement strand
AAACCAACTATCTTGCACGTTGTTTATTGGTGCGATGAAAGCTAAGCGTTGTCAGATTGATACATTATACGAATTGTGTATTAGGGTGCAAGTCCACCTCTCAAAGGCGACAGGTAGCCAACTCGCCCACGTTGCCATGAAGAAATATAAACTTGTCGCATCCCAAGTACATGTAAGCTAGTGTAAGCTAATCAAACAAGCTAGGCCCGTGTGACCAGGAGTTATCGACCGAGTGACAAGCCAAAATCAGAACGCAATACCTCGTTCCGGAAAGCTCCGTATCACAATATTACTTCATAAGCCCCCAACGCAGTTCAATGTACAATGTAGACATATGATTTCTCATATATTTAACCAAGGGATGCCTTCATTTCCCGGATTGCCTAGCGATTAATGTGAGGACTTTGGCAGCCTTCCTTTGCTACTTCCCTCCAGGAGTCTGGAAGTTGGAATTTGCTGATAGCTGTAAGGTGATTTCCACTATGTTTTGGTCAACTGCGAAATCCAATTCGATTCAAACCTTAGTTGACTATATACAGATGAACCGAGTTCTTTTAATCTAGTTTCGAGTGAGAGCATATACTCTGACACAGTTCATCCACGATACCCTTCATTCGGCCCCTTCTCCTCATTCTTAAAGAGAGAGGCGCTCCTGGGAATTTCTACCTGTCTCGAAAGCTCGCTTGATGCAGATTCCAGATTCCAGAATGCAGCATATTATATATTAAGTTTTAAATTCCCTGTCCCCACTACTGTGAGTTATAAGCTCCATATCTAAGATCAAAGTAACCATTATCGCCAGCTTGATCTAGCAAAGCTAATCTCATCTCAACTGCGTCCGCTTTTAGTCTCTATTTAACATATCAGTAATTCCTATTAGAACCTGGTATCATGTACGTGGTTCGGCTTTTTATGGGGAAGGTCATATGCCTGTCCACCCAATCGGGGAAATCGCTCCTTGACCATCTTTAAAATCTCAACTATGTTGCAAAACTCTTCGTGAGCGGGGATCTTCCCGTTTTCTGCGAGGGGAGCGTGAGTTGCCACTATACAATGATCAGTAAAGCCACTGTGTGTAAGGATGATAGACTTGAGTTAGTCAACGAGAGTCTAGATAGCTAGCACAACATTTCAAAGGAGGGAGTTAATTCGTACAATAAGCAATGAATCTTTCATGCGTAGATGTCCAATTTTGTGGGATTGATGATGAGCAGGACGAGATATGTGACCGCACGAGTTCGGAACCGGTTGAGGGAATATCCTCTTTTCCAGAACGCTGCCTTGGTTATTAGTTCTAGGTAGGAATGAATTTGTCGAGGAAGGTCCAGTTACTTCGCTCTGAGCACTATATCGCATATGATATGTGCGTGTTGGCTGATTTGCCGATTGTTGGATAGTTGAATGGAGAGACATTGATCCTCGGTAGCCCTTGGTTGAGTCGGATTGTCTCTAAGACGTATTAGGAATATAGTACATATCGAATTTAAATGAATTTACCATTTCCCTTGAGTTGAGGCTTCCATGAAACCGTGGGCCAATTTTTGTATTTAGATCAGAAGCTTCATCGGTCTCATGAAAGCTCTTGTTCAAAATATCTCTCAGCACATCTGTATGGTATTCTTCGTCAGATGCCCTAGAGTGTCGATGTTTCGAAGCGGTGGAGAGATGTGGACAGACAGACATCTTGTTATGTTTAGACGAAGAAAATATTGCCTTGCATGTGCTCTCGCCCAGCGGTCAGGAACCTTGCCTTACTCACTTGCTCACTTTCAAGTTGGAGAGAAAAAGAAAGAAAGACGATGGCTTCCTTGAATCCGCACCTTCTGGAAGCTCCGAAAACCTTCTGACCGCCGGAATTAGGCATGAGATCGGGTTATTTATACTGTAACAGCTTGTCGGCCAAGTAAACTTATACAAGGAATCAGCTGGGAATGGTTGTACCTACACGTCGTATTTGATACCTTAGGATGAATTGACAAGAACATGCATCTAGTAATATTAGACCTGAACTATTTCCAACTTCCACCGCGGGGTGGGATCCGCAAGGCAGGATTTCGTAGAATACTGGGAGGCGGTATCTTGCATTGCCATCGTGGGACCCGATCACGACATCTATAATAATATGTGGGTAGGAGATTGTGTTGAACGAGAAGGTTTGGTTACCAAAACACTTCCTCGTCGTTGATTTGATTGCGTGATCCCTAATTTGTAGGTAATTAAAGTGGTCACTTTCGATAAGGAGAAAAATGCGGTACACAAGTCCACGTTGTGTCAGCTACGGTAATAGCTTCAATACGGAGGACAAAGGATTAAAGAACATATAAGTACAGGAAATCAAGATCCGCTCCAATAGTGCGAGCCAGCGCTAGCGGGGAAGCAAGCTCTTGAAAATCCGTGAAGCATAATAAAAACTTTAAATGAATTTGAACCACGTTTTAGCATCGCATTCAATTAGCATCGCAACGCCTGTCACTCACGCATCAGAAAACTGATCCCGAGTAGCATTAACGTTTTTTGTATACTAAGGTATTGTACATACAGCCAGCCCGACTTAAAGCCCATTGCGGTAAGCATGCAACCCAGAGACCGAGTCCAACGCGTGAATTTGAACCAACTCAAGTCCACCCAGATGCAACCCAATGAGGTAACTTTTCAAAGAAATCTATTGAAATCTTGGCAACTTTACACTTGTCGTTCGTTCCAGAGTCACGCAGAAAAAATACATCTTAGCGTCCAGTGATTTTGCTCAACAGGGAATTCTTTGGCTTTGATTGTTCAAAGACCCCGAGAAGACTCTTCCATACTTGACCAGGCTCTTGGCTGGCATCGATCCCCTTCCAAATACCGGTCTTCTGGTAATACCCAACCACGGGAGCGGTTTGGTCGTGATATGTGACCAGTCGCTTCTTCAACGCATCGGCATTGTCGTCTGATCGTTGTATCAGAGGTTCACCAGTAACATCATCTGTCATCGAGTTCTTAGGAGGGTTGAAAACTCGGTGGTATGATCGGCCTGAAGCCGGGTGTACGAGACGACCAGTTATCCGCGAAACCAGAAGCCCATCATCAATCTGAAGCTCAACGGCATGTTGCAATTTCTGATTTCGCTCCGTAAGCATGGAATCCAACCTTTGCGCTTGCACGACTGTTCGTGGAAACCCGTCAAGAATGAAACTATAGCCCCTGTTAGGAAAATGCCAATGCAACGTAGCTGTCTATGAAAACATACCCTCCTTTGCACTCTGGGTTTTGCTCAAGTTCGGCTTTAATCATCCCGATGACAATCTCATCACTGACAAGCCCACCTTGATCCATGATCTTCTTAGCTTCCCGCCCTAAAGGTGTCTTCTTTGCCACTTGCGACCGCAGCATATCGCCGGTGGCCTAAAAACGTTAGAAAAGCTCGATATCTAGTATAGGAAGTTGGGCAGAGTCTACCAAGTGACAGCACGAAAACATCTCCTTGATCTTGGGTGCTTGAGTTCCTTTGCCTGTGAAGAATCAATTAGCCGGGTGCTCTGCGGTTTTCACAAGCCAGATATCGGAGGAAATAGTGGGTAAAATACCAGCTCCAGGAGGGCCCATCAGGATCATCCTGACTGATTCATTTGCAGCAGGTGCAGCGCCAGAACCGCCGTGTTGAATCTTGTCTTCCAATTGCTTCACGCGTGTCTCGAGCTTATTGACCAAGTCCTTCAGCGCATCCACGGTCTCGTCCTTAATTGGGGCCATTGCGACTAGATCTGAATTATATGAACCTGGCCAAGGTGGCGATTAAATCGGGAAGGCGTATGGGGAGAGATGTGTAGGAAGTTGAGGTGAGGTGAGGGAGTTTGTTATGACTTGATCAAAAAAAAAAGATGGTTGAGGTTCTACGGAGCTTTAGCCATAAGCTGGGACCGCACTCGTAGGTTCAAGCTCGGCTCCTGGATCCCAGCATAGACCGGCAACCCGTCCGCTTCCTGTAAGCCGAAATCCCTGATAACGAGCCTTGGGAGTACTCCGTGCACAATAACATCGAATTATTAAGCTAAGAGGTAGCCTTCAACTACATATTGAATTAAACCCCTCCCACAACATAGAAAAAATCACATCAATCTGTTCTGTCCAAGAAAGAGGGTACCGTATTGGGACCTTATAAGTTTTAAATGTCACGTGATTACCCATTGACGCTAGGCCCCTTTCGCGAGCTCACGCAACAGCTTCAGCCTTCTCGTTGTGGAGAGCTGGGATCATCAACAACCTCGAAATTCCGCAAAATATCACACCTCTTCTTCAGCCCATCATGCCTGCCACTACCGCTGAAACCCTCTCCCTCGTCACAAGAACAGTCTCCGTCGCTCCTCTCGTTCTCCTTTCTGCAGCAGATCATTATGGACGGTCTGCCAAAGGTACGCGCAAACGAGTTGTCGGGGTTTTGCTAGGACAAAATGATGGAAAGGATGTTAGGGTGTCAAACAGCTTTGCTGGTGAGTCCTACCTCATACTCTGCGAGTTTATGGTTTGCCCAATATTCAAGACTCACAAAGTGAACAGTCCCGTTTGAGGAAGACGACAAGGACCCTTCAGTATGGTTTTTAGATCACAACTATGTCGAGTCGATGAGTGACATGTTCAAGAAAATCAATGCCCGGGAGAAGCTGATAGGCTGGTATCATTCGGGGCCAAAGCTGAGAGCTTCGGACTTGGAGATCAATGAGCTGTTCAAACGATACAACCCAAACCCTCTACTAGTCATCATTGATGTGCAGCCAAAGGAAGCCGGAGTCCCAACTGATGCCTACTTCGCAGTGGAGGAGATTAAAGACGTAAGAATGGAGTTGCAGCCGTTTGCGAGAACCATTTTGGCTAATTGAGTCTAGGACGGAACAACCACATCCAAAACTTTTGTACATACACCATCCATAATTGAGGCAGAGGAAGCTGAAGAAATTGGAGTTGAGCACTTGCTGAGGGATATCCGGGACGTAGCTGTTGGAACTTTGTCAACGAGAATCACATCACAACTGCAGTCACTGCAAGGCCTCCATCTAAGATTGCGAGACATCGGCACTTATCTCACTAAAGTTCTCAAGGGAGATTTACCAGTTAACCACGCAATCCTCGGAAACTTACAAGATGTATTCAATCTTCTCCCCAATCTCTCCACACCTTCGACATCATCGAGCATACCTAACGGCACCGATGGTCCTGTCAAGAACAACAGCGAGTTATCAAACGCTATGAGCATCAAGACCAATGATCAGTTGATGGCCATCTATCTCAGTAGTTTGATTCGCGCTATCACCGCTTTCCACGATCTGATTGAAAACAAGATCCAGAACCGCCAGCAGCAAGAGGAGAAAGAGGCCAAAAAGGACGAACCAAAAGACGAGAAAGATAAGAAGGTCTTAACACTTAACGGTGTCAACGGTGAAGCCAAGGAAGGCAAGGAAGCGGAAAAGAGCAAAGACGATAAAGAGAAGAAAAAATGATGAATGAAAAATGGCTGGCGTTTAGATTCGGGGAGTTTATGGTCATCAGAACGGCATGGCAACATTCAATTTTATGGATTAACCGGCCATTTGTATGATAGAAATGCGTAATTTGCAGCATAATAGCAAGCCACGTATGTGTGTTCATGACCATCATATATTCTTCCAGGGTATACCATAAATGCCTCTATACCAAGCATCGTAATATCCTTTCTATGCTGAAACCATCTACCTTCTAGTGACATGGCATTCCAGGAGTATACCAATGCATACAGAAATCCATCTTCCTAACAATTCTAACTGTTCGGTGGAATCCCAGCAGCCCTCCCAACACAACCTAAAATATACATACCTTTAACAAGCGCTCAAACCAGCCATCTCTTCCCTCTCTACCACACGCTCGCCTATAAACGCTCCAAGAACACTTCCCCATCGCTCAGCCAAAAGACAAGCAAGCAAATGCTTACAAACCGGTACTCCCCCTCCTCCTTCTCGACTCTCCCCCCCATACTCCCACTCTTCCCGATCCCGATCCTCTGCTACGTCACCCGCAACATCTCCAGTTTTCCAGGTCCCAAAGGAAGGAAAAGCAGAAAAGGCGAATGCCGCACAACTGCAATTCCAAGCTTCCAACCGGACAATGTAGGAGGTTCCAGAGCTGTCCCTGTCGTCGCGAGCCTTAAACCTTCCCCTCTGGACCTGACCACTTCTGACTAGAAAGAAACCTTGCGTCTTTGCGCGTCTCTTTCCGGATTTTGGCCTCCCTTCCTCATCTGCTTTATTGCCATGAGTTTCGTTTGGATCGTCTGTAGATGGTGAGAGGGCCAGATGGACATGTGCTTTTGACGGCCCGACTTGCTCTTCTTTCTCGCCTTGGTGCTGGATCTGATCCTGGTGTTCAGGTTGAGCTTGAGTTTGAGCTTGAGGAGAGTAGGAGACCCGAGTCACGAGTCGTCGATCCAGTAGATCAAGAGCATGGAGGAGAGTTGGAGGCGGGATTATCACATGGAGTGTGGTTAGGAGGGCACGGTGAGATGCTGGGAGCGACTTGAACAGATTAGTAGTTTCCGAGGAGTTGGCTTGGTGAGCTGCGAGGTTTGGGTTGGTAGATGGGCTGGAAGGTGGTGAGTAGGATGTCAAGGTGTTGAAGAGGGAGGTTAGCAGCTGCCGTGGCGTTGGAAGGGCCATTCGTGGCTTATAGATCTTGGCCCTCCTAGTCGTAGGTTTGGGAAATCTTAAGAATCGCTACCATGGGTTTTGGTCATGCCTTGTTATCACGAGGTTGTGGTGTTGGTTGTAATGAGCACGTGCTGGCAACGAGTGACAGTCGAGAGGTCGAGATAGTGTGAGGCGACTCGCTAAAGAAAGGAGAAGGGCGACTGTGCTTGGCATGTGTTCAATTTCAATGAAACAAACTTACTACATAGCTATCTTCCAACGTGACAACTTGAACGTTAAAAGCTTTATGAATTTGAGTTAAAATAAGAAGGTCTAGCATGGAGTTGTAGCTCCACCTCAACATTGAAAGACGGTAGATGAAATGGCCAGACACATGTAGCCAGGGCATGTATACATTTCGAATTGATATTATGTTTTACAAAAACCATCTATGTAGAAGTAAAAGTACACTCAAACCCATTCCTTAGGTTCCCTCAAAACGTCTACCAACCTCTGTTCCCGACTTCCTTTCTCTGGCTCATGCATGTACTTCCAGCTCGCCGTTGCCGGTAAACTCATCAGAATACTCTCCACTCTAGCATTGGGCGTATTGAGACCAAACGAAGTCCCCCTATCATGTACCAAGTTAAACTCCACATATCTTCCTCTCCGGATTTGTTGCCAGTCCCTTTCCTTTTCAGTACTTGGCATATCTTTCCGTTTGGTGAGAATCGGCATGTAACTGGGTAAGAAACAGTTTACAACGGACTTAGTGAAGGCAAATATGTTTTCCTTATCCTTTTCTGATTCGTCTAGATCATCAAAGAAAATTCCCCCTATACCTCGTGATTCGTTACGGTGTTTGTTGAAAAAGTACTTGTCGCACCAGATCTTGAAGCGTGGGTAGTAATCCTTATCGTGCTGTTCACAGGCTTCCTTGAGTGTCTTATGAAAGTGGATCGCATCTTCATCAAATAGGTAGTTCGGCGTGAGATCAGTTCCACCTCCAAACCACCAGGTATTCGGTTCTCCCTTTTCGTCCATCGTCTCGAAATATCTAACGTTCATGTGTATCGTTGGAGCCATAGGATTTATGGGATGAAGTACAAGACTCAAGCCTGCAGCAAAAAAATCCAGAGATTGTACATCCGGATCGATAGCCTTATGATTAACCCTCATTGCTTGGATGGCCGGCCGAGGAAGTGTTCCATAGACCACACTGACATTCACACCGGCTTTCTCAAACACATTTCCGTCTTGGAGAACACTGGAAATGCCCCCACCACCATTCTCTCTAGTCCATGTATCAACTCGAAATTTCTTGCCATCTATCTTTTCAAGTTCCCTGACAATCTCTTTTTGCTGTTCCTTTATAAATTCTTCAACCCGTAGCCGCATGGGCGAGTTCTCCGAAACGCCGGATTCTCTTTTCGTCAAAGCATCCCTCTCTGACTGGGTGCTCCCATCGAGCTTGGTCGGCTCTTCGGTAACCTAAATCACGTCAGTACACATTCAATTGATCCAGTACTGCGTTTGAAGATGTACCATTGAATATATTAGAGTTCCAATAAATACAATTCCAACTGCGATTCTAGTTTTTGGTGCCCAAACAGTGCCACGCTCTATGCCAGGTCCTGGAGGTTTCGGAGGCTTCGGGTAATCTGCGTAAGATCTCCTTGACTGTGAGCGTATTGCCTGAGGTAAAATATTCGATCTGAAAGTGACCTTATGCAAACTCGAAAGGCGGAGGGAAGGCCTTATTAAAGAAGACATGATATATGAAGGCAAGCTGCTCTTGCCGCAACTGTATGACTATTATAAAATGAAAATGGGGCCACAAGTAAGGAGATTTTGCAGTAAGTTAAAGATTCCGGAGCTGGATTGTCGAATGAGAATTGAGAGAATGATCAGATTGAATGGTAGAATGGGATGCTTTTTTGAGGGTATGGACAGGGATCAGCTGGTTGGTGATACGATTCTGGCTCGTCGGGCTGTGAGCTTTATGAGCTTGTCTATAATGGGCTTAACGCCGATCGCGATAGCAACGGGGATAAGCTGGGGGCAACGCATAGCTCCGTCCTCCGTCAGAGTTCTATACTAATAAAGTACAGTATATAGTATATAGTACATAGTACAGCACAGTACAGTACAATACAATTCAACCATTCCACCAGGGAGAGGTCAGAGAAAAGACTCTGTTTGTGTATATGTGTGTGTTAGTTTTAGTTTTAGTGTTAGTGTTAGTGTTAATGATTTCGAGACATTATATTTCCAAATCAAAGCATCCCAAAAACATAGCAGCAGTTCCATCCGCTGACTCTTGTCTCACATGACCATAAACTTGACCTAAACTGGATACTGGACACTGGACAGAGGTATAGGAGGTAAGAGGTAAAGGTGTGTAGCGTACGTACTCTCTTTCTCTCACCAGTCGGCCAGTCAGCCACACTCAGTCAGCCAGTAGTAGTAGTAGTAGTAGTAGTAGTAGTAGTAGTAGTAGTAGTAGTAGTCGTCCTGACTCCCGCGCTGAGTGATGAGTGTGAGTCGCTGGGAAGGAAAGTGACCAGCCAGGCACCAACCGCTGATTCACCGCCGCCGCCTCCATGCTAGCGTGCTTTGCGTGCGTCCTCTAGCACCCCGCGAGCCTTAAACCTCACCTCCCCAAACCGCCATCCACCATACCAAAACCAACTCAACAACAAAGCATCGTCATCGTCATCTACCTACTTATTGTCCCAGACTTCAAACTCCCGCTACATCCAATACCTCTCATCCCCCCTCAAAATGCGATCCAAGTTTAAGGACGAGCATCCCTTCGAGAAGCGCAAGGCTGAGGCCGAACGCATTGTAAGCCAGCCCCTCCTAACCACCAACTTCCCCTCCATGCAGATGTACATCCCCCAAACTAACTACCACCACAGCGACAAAAGTATTCCGATCGCATCCCCGTCATCTGCGAAAAAGTCGAGAAGAGTGATATCGCTACCATCGACAAGAAGAAGTACCTGGTCCCAGCCGATCTCACCGTCGGCCAGTTCGTCTACGTGATCCGCAAGCGGATCAAGTTGTCGCCCGAGAAGGCCATCTTCATCTTCGTCGATGAGGTTCTGCCGCCTACTGCCGCGCTCATGAGTTCGATTTACGAGGAGCACAAGGATGAGGATGGGTATGTTCGCCCTTCCTTCATTTTGGCTGTTGCGTGGCATATTCTAGGCTGCCAGCCACACGTTCTGCATATATATAAGAACTAGACTAACAACATGACGCAGATTCCTATACATCTCCTATTCCGGCGAGAACACCTTCGGTGATTTCGCGGCCAACTGAATCCATCATATCATGTCTCTCGCGTTTCGTTAAGGCGTTTTTGGGAACACACGGCGAACCTTCATACCTGAGAGTATATGCACAGCACAGCAACCACCTCCTCGGATCACTACGGCAGTTTTTTTTGTTTTCCCTGCTTTCATTATTCCTGATTGTGCGATAGAAGTTGCGGGAGCGATGCTATGGGTGCAGCTGGAATGAGAGTTTGGGACGGGGGAATTATTAAGGAACGAATCAATGCTTTCTGCCACAATATTCACCTGTGCCCTTGAACTTGATACTCGTAGCTGTCAAATCTCCTGTATTAATGAATTTGAAACCACTTTTGAGGTAGACTTGTCAAAAACGGGATATTAGCCTGTTCTCATTGTATCGAACGCGTCGAAACATTGAAACCCGTGAATCTTGTAATTCTCCTAGGCAAATTCTTGTAAGAGATATGGAAGTGAATATGGAAGTGAATATGGAAACTACAAACCAACGTAGATAACGAGCTAGGGATATGAGAACAAGTTAGAAATTTTAACAAGACGAGGCAGAAGAAGACGGTACGCTGGTGGGGATTCCAGCATTGAAATTACAAATATCCCATGCATCGATCAATGTCCTAGTGGCAAGAGATTCTTGCCCACACGGCAAGCAATAGAGGAAATGAAATTCGTCATATCTCGCGAAAGTAGAGTCTTGGAAGCTGTAGAACTTCCCCTAAGAATACATAAGAATACAATTCATTGCACAATGTCCAACCACAAAGTGAATATGCACAATCCACAAAACTCCGATGTTGCCTCCGGGGGTATCGTAAATTCTCGGTCCATGGCAATCATGGCAACCACCAATAATCATATGAAAAAGTGCCTGGGCAGAGCAGCAACCCAAGGAAGATTCTATTCAGGGAGTGCTGCTATCGGATGTGAAAACGAAGCATTCCGAGCAAGCATATTCAGAAGCGGCCATAAATAAATCATAAGTCTTAGTTTCTAACCCCGACCGCTTTCACATCTCCTGTCCGAGGAAATCCCAATCGTCTGTATGAGTTAGTTAGTTAGTTAGTCCAAATCCTCTCCTTTCTTCTACGATTCATTCACGTCATAGACTTTCTCCCAGATGAGTTTTATAAAATGAAAATGAAATATATAAAATATAACAAAAGACATCTTCCTCCTATTTTCCCTCGTGACCACCACCAGTCCCCCCTCCCCCCAAAAAAGAGAAACTTGGGGAAATATATGGGCGAAATAATGATGAACATACCTAAATCCAGAATCCAGCGTCTCTTTTGTAGAATGCCCAAGTTCCTTTTCCTCACGGTTGATACGTGTAACTGCTGCGGAGAGACCAATGAAGATGGCGAAGACCGGGTCGCCAATTTTGGAGATGAGGTGGGCGGGCGGCGGCATTGTTTTTCTTCTTTCCTAAGCTTCGATCGATGAGGGTTGATATAATGCGGGTGAATGGATGGGGAGTTTGAAGTTGAGGCAGTGGATTCAGATGGAGGTGATAGAAAGTAGCCTTCCTTCTCCGTGATAGCCAGATAGGTATTGGTGCACTGTAGGTTGTGATCCACTTTTTTCAGCCTGAGGTATTACTTTGGTCACTGCACGACCGAACTAAGATTCCACGTTACGAGCTATCTTAAATAAGTATTAGGGAGTGAAGGAAGATTGAGAGAAGTTCTCCCTAGCATTTTCCCGTGAATACTGCACGGATATTTGGAGAATATTGTCATCACATGATACAGGCTGTACAATTAAGAATGCGATTCCAGAGTCGAGTTTGAATTTTGGTAACTCTAAGTTCCTCTACTCCACTAAACTGGTATTTACAAGGAGCTCATTACACCTATTTGCCTGTACCAGAAAACGCCATACCTGCCCCCTTTTCTTGACTACCATTACAACCCATCCTTAGACTCCATTGCATTCCGTCTATTTCTTAGCCAATGCGATATCAAACGCAGGGATTAAGGTCTGGGCAAGCCAGAAAGAAAACACCAGTTTTGGTCCAGTCATGAGAAGCTACGTATTGTTAGTAGATATTAATCCATTTCGGAGAAGAGACATACCTTTGGTACTAATCCCTTGAAGAAACTGCTGAGACCCTCATTCTTAGCCATACTTCGAACAATCTTGAATCCACTTTCGGGATTCTCGAAGTTCTTGTTCTGGATACGGGTCTTGATGACATCTAGGGGTGCTGATACGAGGAGGGAGGCGGATGCACCTGCAATAGATGCAATGAAATTTTGGAACCATGTAGCCGAGTTGTAGTCGGTTAGACCAAAGAGATATCCTTTCGTGAATGCAGATCCTCCGAATAACTATGTTGCGTAATGTTAGTTATGCAAGCTGCGCTGGGATAGAGACCACTCACAGCAAATGATCCTGGAGCATTTCTAGCAGCGGTCCATCCAGCACCTCTGTATAAGCCCATGCCCTCGTCCCGAACAATCGCAACAACACCACGTCCTCGGAATGCAGCAGGATTTGTTTGGCGCTTGATCTTAAGCACATCTAAGGGAAGAAGTACAATTTCACCAATACCGATAACACTAGATAAGCTGTTAGTGATGTGCCACTCCAATTCTTGACATCTCTACCAACCTTCCAGCTAAGGAGTGCATCATTGCCTTTCCAGTCTTCTTGCCAAATGTGTTGTCGAATGTAGATCCATGGTTATTTGCTAGGTAGTCTCGTACAAATGGCTGACCTCCGTACTTGTACACACGTTGTAACACCTAATGAAAATCAGCCATTGAAAGGACCAGAAAATTCTCCATCACTAACCTTATATCCTGCAGCATATCCAAGACCAGGAAATAATGAAGTGAACTTCTTGCCGGCTGAGACATTGGCGGAATCTCTGAAAATGACCTTGTTTAATTCCGAGGCAGATTTTATCTGGCATGATCAGCGGACATTCTCTGAAGCAACGGTTCTCTCAGGTTTCAAGTGAATAGTATACCTTTGCTTCATTGCTCATCAACCGCTTCGCAATTGTATCGACCTTTTCTAGTCAGTATATATCCTTATCGGGAATAGGTGTCGTTCGTACAGGGTGGAAGACAGCAAGCTCAGCAATACCAGCAGATCCTAAGTTGTGTCAGAAATTGCACGGCAGACATAAATCGGATCATTGCATACCAGAACCAAGCAATCTAGCCAAAGTCGACTCTGCTTTGTAGTCTGCCTTTGCACCAGGTGCGATAGCTGCGATTGGTGACATGATTAGGTTATATAGACCAGTCTTGGTCAAGGGATTATATGGGAGATTAATTGACGGTAGATGAGGACCGGAAACTTGACGTATATTCAAAAGAATGTGAAATACAAATAGATAGAAAAGTTTTGAGCAGATTCTGTTGAACGCGTGCGATTCTGGAAAAAGTCGAGCTGGTTGCTGCAGGTCAATTAATTTTACAAGGATCCGTGTCCGAGCTTCGGCTCAACGACACCAAGCCTTTTTCATCCCTACGCCCCTTTTCTTCTAGTTTCTCAGAACACAGAAACAGAAACAGAGTCTTACCACCCAGAAACTTTTGATTTTCCTACTAATCTCATAACCTGCGGTTGAATAAAATATATATCCTCTTCTCTCTGATAGGGGTTTTAACAAGTGTTAACAATCCCTAAATTTGTTCTACAATTCCAAATTAAGTATGCACTTTTTAAGCATAGTCAATTTATGTAAATGACTGAGATATGTTGTACCTATCAATATAGATAGGTATTGGTAGGTCTCAAGACAGGCGTGAATTTACCATCTCTACGCAGATGCTGCAAAGTATAATTGTGCCATTCTAGGAATCGGTCTACCAACTTTGGACAATAATTCTCCCAGGTTCTTCTAGTCAATAGAGTCAATATCAGATATAGCAGCTACCAACCACCACTTACCAATGCATTTTGAACTTGCATATTCATATCGATTTGGCCATGGTACTGTCAGCAGCAGTGGTGACTGTCATTCTATCACAAGAAATGGCGCTCAAGAGGATAAAGTTATATATTGTAAGGATATTAAGGAAGCAACTAAAATCCCTGCAATAGACATGTAAATTCTTCTTGGTGCTTAGTATTAGTCAATCTAACATGATACTCTGAACATATGAAGGCAATTCGCTTCCATCGTTGACTATACGATGCGACTTTTGAATAACAATGAAGTGTTTTCTTGCGGCAACTGTCCAAGTTTCTGGGACTATATTCCTGTGATACAACGGCATACTCCGACTTGCGCGGTTTTAAATATCAGATGCGAGTAGCCTTGGTGACTGTGACTACAAAACGCGAGCGTGTTGATACTTCGCTTATAGTTGACAACCATCCAGATGAGGAACGGCCTTCTGGAGCTTCTCGTCATCTTCAGACTCTAGTCGTCTTCAACTAGTTGAGTGCAACGATGTCAGACCCCAGATTGTACAGGATGGATCTTTTTGATGATCTCGATAATACTTCTGCTGCGCTTATTATACAATTGCAGCTGCAGGATAGCACAGCACTTGCAGCCGAGACCGAAGCCAATAGGAAGGGGAGCGAAAGGGACTTTCCTGAATGCCAGTTGACTTTGGACTTATAAAAGGAAGACATGCAATGCAACGCAATGATACTTATATCAAGGTTCTAACAATGTCGTGGAGCATAGTCGCAGCTTGTCCGAGGGATGGTGACCTCGTCACGTCAGCTCGCGAAGAGGACAGCCTCGTACGGGAACATGGAACGACATGCAAACACTGCGGCCAGTCAGTAGTCAAGCCAATTACACCATTCAAGTCTATTAGTCAAGTGGCCGGAACCGAGATGCCAGTTGCTGCTATAACTAGTGAGGTGGAAGAACAAACCGAGACCACTATATCGCCTGTACTCATCCAGCACAGCACACCAGATCATGGAAATAATGCTGCACTACTTGGAGGCTACACAGTTGGTGAACAGCACATCCTCTCCCTTAGAGACTCAGGAGCATCAACACCAGAATGTCAAGGCACAGCAACTACGTTCTTTAGAGCGTGTGTTGAAGTTGCAGCAAGTGTTGAATATGAAGAGTATATCGAAACGGTACCAAATATCCCGGGCCAGTACAATGCTTTTCAGAGTATATACTTCCAACAAATGTACTCTAATTATTCTCCAGAGGAACTAAGACTAGCTGATTATATCCACAGTTGCAAAAAGAGAGGAATCCGACAACTCAATACGACAGGAGACAGCCACCGTTGAAGTTCAAGCTAGCGTACTACACGCGGTACAAACTCCAGTAGATCGACTAAGCTCTTTCCACAGCGTGTGCTTTCTTGAAGCTTACTCGAACTTCTTACCAGAGGAACTAAGACTGACAGATTATACTGGAGGTCCAAGGTATGGCGAGCAGAATAGTCAGAAGAGGGAGCTCGATACCCAAGACCCTGAAACTGAGTGCTAAACTTGTGATGTAAACAGTAGCACTCCGCGGCATCCAGAGCTTATTGTTGCCGAAGCAAGACAAGTTGCAGCTGCGACCCATAACTCTCAAAATAGCAGCCCTTGTACTCACAAGGCTTGGGAGTCTGTTAGAGGTCCTAATAAGTGGGGGGTATGTGACGACGACTTATGGTTCTATATTTATAAATGTACGAAATGCGGTTTTTAGTCTTGCAAGGCGTGCAGATGAAAGGGTTATGAGTCAGGAAGGAAAGTTCTGAACTTCGTGCGAGCTTTCTTGTGTAGGATGATTCAGATATAGGCGCGATACACCATTGCCGTATGCACTAGAAACTTGGTTCAGGTAGAATACGTACTTCAGAGGCATGAAATGGAGAAGTCTAGTAGGGTACAAGAAAAAATCCTTCTTACTGGATATTACTTGTTGTTGTTGTTGCGTAGCGTTCTTCTTTGTTTCCGACTGGAAAGTTACTAGCATACTTGCATTCACTCGACTCCATTCTCAGGCACGACGAGCCCTTTCCAACCCTAACTGAGGATCTGAGTGAATTAGTTAGATTAGTGCTTGCTGCCTGACTTCTCGTTCTCGGTCCAACATGTCTTCGTAGGCACCGCCGATGCACAACAAAGCTTCATTTCAATATCAACTGGAAAATAAGCTAATTCAGACTTCTTATCGAAGAGTGCGATATGCAACAGAATCCTAGCCTAATAGGCTTGTATTAATCAAGCTCAACGGCTAAAACTCATGGTAGTGAGTAAATACGTGTGACGAATGCTAACTTATATACTAACTACGGAAGAAAACGAGCACTAGAAAAAATGTCGGGGCCGTTGAAAAAGGTACGATATGCAACAAGGCCTCTGAAAAGATTGTGGACGCGTTGAGTTACTGGACATGATATACAATAGAACCAGAACCAGAGTACGAGGATTCTTGGAGCACGCATTTATATGCAGTGAAGATCAGGGTACGGAATACTGGGGTTGATAGCACAGCGTGATGGTCGTTTTATATTTATTTTAATCTGAATTATATAGCTACGACAACATTGACAGTGACGACTGCAATAGGCTTCTGATAGGTGTTATCAAATGGCGGAAGGTTTGCTAGTAAGTAAGGCTCCTTAAGCCTTACGTTATAGGAAGTGGTAGTCCATATCATGGATTCACGACATAGCGGAGAATGTAGGAGCAAGTTCATAGGTATGATATGGAAGTAACCTTTGTTCATATGCGCCGCTATGTATCGAGTTGTATAATATAAACTCTAACTTTTCTTGCTCAAGAATGCCCATATACAACCATCCAGTCTCCCCTAGTCTTGAGATTTGAGTACGGAACCACAGATCAAACGCCAGGCCTGTAAATGCACCCAAGAACTCCCAGCCATGCTTTTTTGTGTACCCTCATTATCGTATCAATCATAAACCTATTGTTTATATAACTAGTAATCACGAAAAATAGCAACCAGTCCATCAAGTCTAGATAACTGAACTATGAACCTTGATTCCTTGTCACGAAACTCTGAGAGTAACTTCATTTGGGTTTCAGTAAGAGTGACCCTACCAGAAAGTACATCTGAGCGTCGTGACAGTGATATGATACCGCTTGCTCGACGCCTTTCAATATCGAGTCGTTGTATATGACGTGACATGGCTTTGTATATTTTGTCCAGGAGAATGGCCTTGACTCGGTCTTCGTCAAAGTGCCAGAGGAAGATCATGCGAGCATTTGTATGGCCTGCATCTCTCGGGATACCTTGAATATCAACCATGCCCGCCATTTGCATCTCAGCCAGCTTTGTACGGATATCCTTCTGTTTCATCAAAGCGATATATGGAAGTTGCTTCTCTTCCATCTTTCCAAGCTGCTGCAAAAGCCTTAGAAGACGATGACCTTCGGGCCCGAATGTCTCAAGAAGGTAGAAGTTGAGCTCTAAGTCTCTCAGGAAGCCAATCAATTGAGGAAAATCGACCGTGTACTCGTTGAAAACACACATGCGTAGAAACGGCGCATCCTCCGCGATCAATACCCTAAGGTGGTTCTTCAGATGCTCCATTCGACGCTCTTTCTCGCTCTCAGATGTGACACGGCCGCTGGAGGAAAGTTGCTCATTAAATGGGTCGTCGGAATCCTCCATATCCTGATCTTGAGATTGCGGTACCTGTGCGCCTAGCGCTCCTTTGACTTTCTGTGCTCTCACCTTCTGCTCTCCTTTCACTTTCTGTGCTCCCTTACCCCTCCGTGAATCCTGCGCGGGCTGTTCTCCCACAATAACTCCATCCATGTCCAGATCTTCGATCAAAGGTTTATTTTCCTCTACCTCACTGTCATCACCCTCATGACCGTCCTCAGCTTTGCCATTGGGTTTAGAGGTATCATCACCAGTAACATCACTCACTATAACCTTAGGCTTCTTGGGCTCTAGTTGAGGCTGGTCTAGAAAGTAGGTGTCGATTTCATCTTTGTCACCCAACTTCCCAATACCTAACGAGACATTGATCGTATCAGGAATTGCTTCGTAGATCTTACTAGCTCTGATTGTATGCTGAATTCCGAGGTCGCTTCCAAGTTCTACTTGGCAATTAGGAATATTGGACTCTAGCTTTTTGAGAAGCTCCGCATATACTTGAGATGTAACGAGGCCAGTCCGAGCCCGTGCAAGGTCGACAAGTTCTTCTGTCCGAAGGGCAACCGTGAATTTCTCATAATTGAGGTAAACAATCAACCCATCTGCAAGTGAAACTTCTTCGTCTTCATCATCGTAATTTTCTTCATCATCCCGATTACCTCCATCAGAAATTCTCCTACGTTTGGCATGCCCGTTGACTCCATTAACTGTGTGATCGAGGGCTCTCTTGTTGCCCTCCGGTATCCAGCTGGGACGCTCAGATCTCAGCTCCTCCAATTCATTTTGTACATGACTCTTCAGTGCAATTTTTTGCTTGGGCCCCTTGGCACCACCTTGATATTCACCGCCCTCCTTCAGTAGCCGGGATTCTATTTCATTGCGGATATCTTCTGAGCTGCGAAACATTTCTTTGTGGACAGGCATGATCAAACCAGCAAGCAGGAGTGTGATCAGAGTTGAACGCAATCTGGCAGCGGTGGGGGTATGCCCATTTGTATCACCATTAACTCCATTGACTGCCGTACCATTAGATGCATCCAAATCGCCAGTTGCATGGTGGTTGCCTCCCTCATAAGCGTCCAGCAAGTCGGATATCTTCGCATGTCCCATAAGAAATAAGTTGTGCACGAGATCGCGTGCTATATTACCATGTCTGCTTGCTACCACTTCTAATATCTTGCCCGATCGAATCAGCCCATATGCGGCCTCCTTGTTAGCCTCATAGAAGGTAGTCTTGGAGCTTTCGGTGAAGTAGACAAGATGCTGCTGAATGAGAATCGACAGGCCATGTTTGAGCTGCCGCTTGGTGAGGTGAGTATGACGGCCCAGTGGTTGCATTTGAAGCCGACCGCGGCGCAGTAGGATCGTGATAATGCGCTACAGAAGTTGTAAGTTTCGATTGCTTGCTCAGCCTTGCAAAAGCTGGGAAAACTTTCCAGTCCAGGTAATTTAGTCTCCACAGACAAGGGGGACTTACAGAGGCTAGTTCGCCATAGATCTCATCGACGAGAAGAGCGCATAGCTCTACAGCATTTTTCGACTGGAAATGGTAAGCCAACATTCTGCTACGTAGCTTTCGCGCAAGCTGGGAAGAAGCAGGAGCAGAAGCTTCAGGGTGAATTCAAAGGACGAACCTGAGACATTTTTGCTGCTAGAGAATATCCAAGTTCCCTAGAGCTTCACAAGTGCTACCGGTGCGTCATTGACGAATATAAATATTCAGTTGCGGAGTAGAGTGAATGGGGGGTAAAATCGTCAGTTGTGGTCAAGATTCTATGTAATAATTTTGGGAGGGGACCAAGAAAAAGTGGGGAGTGAGTCGAGTAAAATTCGCTAAGCCCAATTAGACTTGGCAGGACATCACCTATTCCGAGAACAGAAGAACGAGCTTCAACAACGCCTCTATACCTTTGCCATTGGAACCCACGCACATCATCAATCTCTTCCAAACAATGATCTCACGGTCGGCGATTGGACGAAACGCGCAGCTTGCCGTTCGTCGGCAATGCTGTGCCCAACCGGCTAACCGTCGTGGACTCGCCGCTTCTGTCTCCGGAACAACACAATTTTCCTACGAGACAGCGGACGTTGGTGGTGTCAAGATTGCTAGCAGGGATATCGCAGGTCCGACTACAAAGTTGGCTCTGGTTGCAAAGGCTGGAACCCGATATGAATCCGCCCCTGGTCTGACTGTAGGCTTAGAACATTTTGCGTTCAAGGTATGGAAGCATGATCAGCAATGTTCGACGATGAGATGCTAACATTTTGAATCCAGAATACCAACAAGCGATCAGCCCTTCGAATTACAAGAGAGTCGGAGCTTCTTGGAAGCCAATTGGTTGCCTATCACACCAGAGAAGCCTTGGTCTTAGAAGCCAACTTCCTACGTGACGATCTTCCATATTTTGCTGAACTGCTCGCCGAGGTTGCCTCCGAAACTAAATACTCAGGTATGGATTTATGAATTGCTATCTAGATCGTGCGTCTGACGGGGATATATAGCACACGAATATGCTGAAGAGGTTGAAGAAACCGTTCATCTTCAACAGCAGAGGTTGATGAGGGACGTGTCTGAGCTTGCTCTCAACTCTGCACACGGCATTGCATTTCACAAAGGTCTAGGAGCACCACTTCTACCAACATCTTCGACACCGTTGAGCAAATACGTGAACGAAGAGTCCATCAAGAAATTTGCGAGCAGCGCCTACTCTAAATCCAATTTTGCCATTGTTGCCAACGGTGCTAGTCACTCGGAGCTATCCAAGTGGGTTGGAGAGTTTTTCACTGATGTGCCTAGCTCAGGTTCCGCTCTCTCCAGCGAAGCTACCAAGTACTATGGTGGAGAAGAGCGCATTGCCCATGGCTCTGGTAACAGTTTAGTTATCGCATTCCCGGGTTCAAGCTCTTTCACCGCTGGTGGATCATACAAGCCCGAAATTGCGGTTCTATCTGCTCTTCTCGGAGGGCAGTCTACCATCAAATGGTCCCCTGGATTCTCACTTCTATCCAAGGCTGCTGCATCCTTCCCTGGAGCCC
>Ga0247734_1001165_pt1 | contig 20556 bp, 17 predicted proteins | sample UWRJL103311B2_FD_180933 | JGI IMG/M metagenome (GOLD analysis project Ga0247734, IMG submission 180933) | Plant litter microbial communities from Arlington Agricultural Research Station in Wisconsin, United States - UWRJ-L103-311B-2 | ecosystem: Environmental > Terrestrial > Plant litter >... | reverse complement strand
GCCTTTCCCCAATGAAGAAACAACACCGCCCGTGACGAAGATGTAGCGCGTCATGAAAAACCCTAGAAGTCTGCGTTAAAGCGGTCAGAGCCGCCGGGGAAAGCGAAGGAAGGCCGAAGCCCCCGATGACCTGCGTGCTTCACAGTGCATTCCTGAAACTGGTGCGCTGGAAACGGCTGACCGGATGAAGGCCTGTCCATAGTTCGCCACATATTTGAGAATCGCCCAGTAAAGACTGGCTGGTAACCGGCAACTTTCATCGATCCAGATGGGTCGACAGAAGTTGTATCAAGAAGGGAGCGTAGTCTACCGGAAACGCCCTTTCAGCTCAAACTTTGGTCGTTGGTCGGTGGCGACCAGTGCAATCGCCAATGGCCACGGGGCTCGGCGTCCAGCCCGGGCAGGCTGGCGACTGCCAATAACTCCTCACCGCGATACAGCAGCGGCAATCGGCCGCGCAGGAACACAGGCACACCGCGTTCGTTGAGCAGCCTTTTGAGGTCGCGCCGCCCACGCTCGGGCAGATTCATGATTTCGCCCCCTTGTCGGTAATGCACGTGCAGCCCGCCTTTGGGCGCGTCGCCAATAAATGCCAGCTGCCCGTTACCTGGCAGGATCAGCGGATCATCGGGCAGAGGCCAGGCATAGGCGCCGCTGACGTTGCGCATCCAGACGCCCGTCAGCCACCAGATGCGCCCTTCGGCACGGTGCAACTGCCCATCGGTCAGGCGCCAGATCGGACGGCCATCGGGGCCGGCATCTCGCAGGCTGTCCCACCCGACCCAATGATCGCTGTCGGGCAGACGCGTGCGCGAACCCAGCCAGTGGCGCAATGCGTTGCGTTGCCGCGCCGGTGATAGCGCCTCCAGTGGCGCCAGTTCAAGCGAGCAGATGCCGAGCCAGTCGAAGGGCGAAGGCGTGGCAGCCTGGGCCAGGTCCTGCTCGGCCAATTCGGTTAGCAGTGTCTGCGCTTCAGCCAGATGACTGGCCGTACGTGCCATGTTCGCTACGGCCTGGGGCCAGCGCGAAGTCAGCAGCGGCATGACCCTGTGTCGCAGATAATTGCGCGAGAAACGGCCGCTCTCATTGCTCGGATCTTCCACCCAGCTCAAGCCCTGTTCACGCGCATAAGCCTCCAGCCTTTCGCGGGACTCATCGAGCAGCGGTCGCAGCAATCGGCCTGCACCCAGCTCGCGCTCAAAAGGAATCGCCGCCAGCCCTCGAACACCCGCCCCGCGCAGCAGCCGGAACAACAAGGTTTCGGCCTGATCGTCGCGGTGCTGCGCCGTGAGCAAAACCTCCTCCTCCAGCAATACATCACTGAATGCCGCATAACGAGCCTCGCGTGCTGCCTGTTCGATACTGGGCCCGGCCAGAACCTGAACCGATATGACTTGCAGCGGAACGTCCAGGATCTGACAGACGCGACGGCAATGCGCCGGCCAATTATCGGCTGCGCTCTGGAGACCATGATGGATGTGTACTGCGTGGAGAGGTGGAAGCGACTCGTATCTGGAAAGATCAGCGAGCAGGTGCAGCAGGACAGTGGAATCAAGACCACCGGAGAAGGCAATGCGCCAACCGGCTGCCTCGCGCCAGGGAGCCAGGCGCGAGAGCAATCGGGTGGAAAGTTCTTTCTTGATGGAGTCCGGCTTGCTCATGCTGGAAGACCCTGCGCTACGCTGGCCGGACGACAATCAACAATGACGCTTGATCAAATACCGTAGCTCATCAAGCGATCATAGCGGCGAGCCAGCAATTCGTCAGTCTTGAACCCCTTGAGCATGGAGAGCTGGCTGCTCAACTCTTCACGGATCGACGCAGCGGCGCCCGCTGGATCACGATGAGCGCCACCCAAAGGTTCACCAATGACCTGATCGACAATGCCCAGGCCTTTCAAGCGGTCAGCCGTGATACCCATGGCCTCCGCAGCATCCGGCGCCTTCTCAGCGGTTTTCCATAAAATGGAAGCGCAGCCTTCCGGGGAGATAACCGCGTAAGTGGAGTACTGCAGCATGTTCAACTGATCGCAAACACCGATCGCCAGTGCACCGCCCGAACCGCCTTCGCCGATGACGGTGGCGATGATCGGCGTTTTCAGGCGGGCCATCACGCGCAGGTTCCAGGCGATCGCTTCGCTCTGGTTACGCTCTTCGGCGTCGATGCCAGGGTAAGCACCTGGCGTGTCGATGAACGTCAGGATCGGCATCTTGAAGCGTTCGGCCATTTCCATCAGGCGGCAAGCCTTGCGGTAGCCTTCAGGGCGCGGCATGCCGAAGTTGCGGCGAACTTTCTCGCGCACCTCGCGGCCTTTCTGATGACCGATGACCATCACCGGCTGGCTGTCCAGGCGGGCAATGCCACCCACGATGGCAGCGTCATCGGAGAAGTGCCGATCACCGTGCAGCTCATCGAACTCAGTGAAGATATGCCCGATGTAATCGAGTGTGTAAGGACGACGCGGATGACGCGCCATGCGCGCGATCTGCCAACTGGTCAGGTTGCCGAAAATGCTTTCGGTGAGCGTATTGCTCTTCTCTTGCAGACGAGAGATTTCGTCGCCGATGTTCAGCGAGTTGTCATTACCAACCAGACGCAGCTCTTCGATTTTGGCTTGCAGGTCAGCGATCGGCTGTTCGAAATCCAGAAAATTCGGGTTCATAGGCATCCGTCTTGGGTCGACGGCCAAGGGGCCGGCCGGTTGATCCGTAAACGCCATACCATAAGGGAGATGGCGCATTCAGGTCGAGATTAAAAATTCAGGGCACAGAACAGGCGCTGCTAGAACCCGACCTTCGCGGCCAGCGTTCGTAACGGCGCCTGTGCGTTCAACGATACTGCAGGAAGACGTTCTCTCGTCCGAACTGGTCACGCAACGCTTGAATCAAGCTGTCTGCGGGATCAATTCGCCACGCTTCGCCAAACTGCAACAGCGCTTTTGCATCCAGCCCGGTGTAATCGAGTGTAATCGGGCATGCGCCGCGATGCTTTTTGCACAGCTCGCCCAGCCAGCGTAGACGATCGCCCTTGAGCGACTCGCTGCGCACGGTCAGGCGCAAGCTTTCGGCCAGGCCGGTGCGCGCTTCTTGCAGGCTCATCACCCGCTTGGCGCGCAAGCGCAGGCCACCGGAGAAGTCGTCCGAACTGACCTCCCCTTCCACCACGACCATCGCATCGGTCTGCAACAACGACTGAGCGGAATGGAAAGCTTCGGCAAACAGCGAGGCTTCAATACGTCCGGAGCGGTCATCGAGGGTGATGAAACCCATCTTGTCGCCCTTTTTGTTCTTCATGACCCGCAGGTTGATGATCAGGCCGGCAACGGTCTGAGTATCGCGCGCAGGCTTCAAATCGACGATGCGTTGGCGGGCAAAGCGCCGGATCTCGCCTTCGTATTCATCGATCGGGTGGCCGGTCAGGTACAGCCCCAGGGTTTCCTTTTCGCCGCGCAACCGTTCTTTGAGGGTGATTTCCTTGGCGGCGCGATGGTTGGCATATACGTCGGTATCTTCTTCAACGAACAAACCGCCAAACAGGTCGGCATGACCACTGTCATGGCTGCGGGCGGTCTGCTCGGCGGCCTGGATCGCCTCTGCCAGCGCAACCAGCAATACCGCGCGATTGCGATCGATGTTGGCCTGGTACGGTTTTGGCTCATCGAAGAAATATGGCCCGAGACGATCCAGTGCACCGCTGCGGATCAAGCCATCGAGGGTACGTTTATTGACGCGTTTGAGGTCGACCCGGGCGCAGAAGTCGAACAGATCAGTGAACGGCCCGTCCATGCGCGCCTCGGTGATCGCCTCGACCGGGCCTTCGCCAACGCCCTTGATCGCGCCAAGGCCGTAAAGAATGCGGCCTTCGGCATCTACCGTGAACTTGAATTCGGAGGTATTCACGTCAGGGGGATCGAGGCGCAGTTTCATGTTGCGCACTTCCTCGATCAGCGTCACGACCTTGTCGGTGTTGTGCATGTCCGCTGACAACACCGCCGCCATGAACGGCGCCGGATAGTGCTTCTTCAGCCAGGCAGTCTGGTAAGAAACCAGGCCATAGGCCGCCGAGTGAGATTTGTTGAAACCATAACCGGCGAATTTTTCCACCAGGTCGAAAATGTTACCGGCAAGGTCCGGCTCGATATTGTTGGTCTTGCATCCCTCAATGAAGCCGCCGCGCTGCTTGGCCATCTCCTCGGGCTTTTTCTTACCCATCGCACGACGCAGCATGTCCGCCTCGCCGAGGGTATAGCCCGCCATCACCTGAGCGATCTGCATCACCTGTTCCTGATACAGGATGATGCCGTAGGTCGGCAGCAGCACGGGCTTGAGGCCTTCGTACTGATAATCGATGTGCGGGTACGACAGCTCTGCGCGACCGTGCTTACGGTTGATGAAGTCGTCAACCATGCCTGACTGCAGCGGGCCCGGACGGAACAGCGCCACCAGTGCGATCAAGTCTTCCAGACAGTCGGGCTTGAGCTTTTTGATCAGCTCTTTCATGCCGCGCGACTCAAGCTGGAATACTGCAGTGGTTTCGGCTTTCTGCAGCAGTTCGTACGTCGGCGCGTCGTCCAGGGGAATGAACGCGATGTCCAGCGGCGGCTCATTGACCTTGGCGCGGTCGCGGTTGATGGTCTTGAGCGCCCAGTCGATGATGGTCAGCGTACGCAGGCCAAGGAAGTCGAACTTCACCAACCCTGCGGCTTCGACGTCATCCTTGTCGAACTGAGTGACCAGACCGCCACCCTCTTCATCGCAATAAATGGCCGAGAAGTCGGTCAGTTTGGTCGGCGCAATCACCACGCCACCCGCGTGCTTGCCGACGTTACGTACCACGCCCTCAAGCTTGCGCGCCATTTCCCAGATTTCCGCGGCTTCCTCATCGACCTTGAGGAAGTCACGCAGGATTTCTTCCTGCTCGTAGGCTTTTTCCAGCGTCATGCCGACTTCAAACGGGATCATCTTCGACAGACGATCCGCCAGCCCGTAAGACTTGCCCTGCACCCGCGCCACGTCACGGACCACCGCCTTGGCGGCCATCGAGCCGAAGGTGATGATCTGGCTCACCGCGTTGCGACCGTACTTCTCGGCCACGTAATCGATGACCCGGTCACGACCGTCCATGCAGAAGTCGACGTCGAAGTCGGGCATCGAAACCCGCTCCGGGTTCAGAAAGCGTTCGAACAGCAGGTCATATTGCAGGGGGTCCAGGTCGGTGATCTTCTGCACGTACGCAACCAGCGAACCGGCACCCGAACCACGGCCTGGGCCCACGGGCACACCGTTGCTCTTGGCCCACTGGATGAAGTCCATCACGATCAGGAAGTAACCGGGAAAGCCCATCTGGATGATGATATCCAGCTCGAAATTCAGCCGATCGACGTACACCTGACGTTTTTCTTCGTAGTTGGGCGTGGTCTCTCTGGGCCACAGCACGGCAAGACGCTCTTCGAGACCGTCGAACGACACCTTGCGGAAGTATTCATCGATGGTCATGCCATCGGGGATCGGGAAGTTGGGCAGGAAGGCCGTGCCCAGCTTCACATCGATGTTGCAGCGCTTGGCGATCTCGACGGTGTTTTCCAGCGCGTCCGGCAGATCACTGAACAGCTCGGCCATTTCAGCGGCGCTTTTGAGGTACTGCTGATCGCTGTAGTTGTGTGAACGACGGGGATCGTCAAGGGCGCGGCCCTCACCGATGCAAACCCTGGTTTCGTGGGCCTCGAAGTCTTCCTGCTTGATGAAGCGCACATCGTTGGTGGCCACCAGCGGCGCACCGTGGCGCTCAGCCAGGGCAACAGCCGCATGCAGATGCTCTTCATCATTGATCCGGTTGGTACGCTGCACCTCGATGTAAAAGCGGTCCGGGAAAACGCCCATCCACTCTTTGAGCAATTGGTCTGCCTCACCCGGATTGCCGCCGAGCAACGCCATGCCAATTTCGCCCTCTTTGGCGGCAGAAAGCGCGATCAAGCCTTCATTGGCCTCGGCTATCCAGTCTCGCTCGATGATCACCAGACCATTGCGCTGGCCGTCGATGAACCCGCGGGAAATCAGTTCGGTGAGATTGCGATAGCCCTTGGGGTTCATCACCAGCAGGCTGATCCGGCTCAGGGCGGCATCCTTGTCCCGGCCTGCGAGCCACAGGTCCGCACCGCAGATAGGCTTGATGCCCGCCCCCATCGCTGCTTTGTAGAACTTGACCAGCGAACACATGTTGTTCTGATCGGTCACCGCCACCGCAGGCATATTCATTCCGGCCAGGGCTTTGACCAGGGGCTTGACCCGGACCAGGCCGTCAACCAGGGAATATTCGGTGTGCAGGCGTAGATGAACGAAAGAAGCCGGCATGGGTGATCCTATCAAGCACAGAAAACGAAGGCCGGATTGTACCGGCCTCTTATGAAAACATCAGCACGCGATCACGCGAACGGCAATGGCGTAAACGAAGTGGCAATCATCATGTCCCGTGCCTCGTAAGCGGCACGTACCGGAGCGAATGAGCGACGATGAATAGGCGTGGGCCCCAACCGGGCCAGGGCTTCAAGATGCACCGGCGTGGGGTAGCCTTTGTGCCCGCCGATGCCGTAGCCCGGGTACATGAGTTCCAGGGCCGCCATTTCGCGATCACGACTGACCTTGGCCAGGATCGACGCCGCCGCGATGGCAGGAACCTGCCCGTCACCCTGAATCACCGGCGCACTGGGCACAGACAGCTGCGGGCACCGATTACCATCGATCAGTGCCAGCTTCGGGGTTATGAGCAAGCCTTCGACGGCACGCTTCATCGCCAGCATCGTGGCATGAAGGATGTTGAGTTCGTCGATCTCATGGACTTCGGCCCGTGCGATGTGCCAGCACAGGGCCTTTTCGCAGATCTCGTCGAACAGCTTTTCGCGCTTGGCTTGCGTGAGCTTTTTTGAATCATTGAGGCCAAGGATGGGCCGCTTGGGGTCGAGAATTACTGCAGCGGTCACCACTGCGCCACACAGCGGGCCTCGACCCACTTCATCGACGCCTGCGACCAATTCCTCGACCAGATTGAAGTCCAGACCCATTTGCATGTGAGGCGTACTCATTGTGAAGGCAAGGCGCCGATCAGGCTCAATACCGCATCGGCGGCCTGATTGGATGCGTCGCGACGCAAGGTTCGGTGAATGTCGTCGAAACCGGCGGTCTGTGCTGCGCCATTGTCCAGCAACGGCAGCAGGGTTGCAGCCAGGGCTTCGGCGGTCGCCGCATCCTGCAACAGCTCCGGGACCAGCATGCGCTGAGCCAACAGGTTGGGCAGGGATACGTACGGGCTTTTCACCATACGCTTGAGTATCCAGAAGGTCAGCGGTGCCAGGCGATAGGCGACCACCATCGGTCGTTTGTACAGCAGCGCTTCCAGTGTCGCGGTACCGGAGGCGATCAGCACGGCGTCACAGGCAGCCAGCGCGACATGGGACTGACCGTCGAGCAACGTCAGTGGCAGGTTGCGCCCTTCAAGCAGTTGTTCTATCTGGCCGCGCCGCTGGGGACTGGCGCACGGCAACACAAACCGCATCTCGGGGCGTACAGCCAGCAGTCGCTCGGCCGCGTCGAAGAACAACGCACCCAGGCGCCCGACTTCACCGCCTCGGCTACCAGGCATGAGCGCCACCACTGGACCGGCGCCCAGATTCAGCTGAGTGCGCGCAGCCTCACGATCCGCTTGCAGGGGAATGGTGTCTGCCAGCGGATGACCGACGAAACGCACCGGCACGCCCTTCTCTTCATAGAAACGCGCTTCAAACGGCAGCAGGGTCAGCATCAGATCGCAGCCTTCGCGGATCTTCAGCACGCGCTTTTGCCGCCAGGCCCATACCGACGGGCTTACGTAATGCACGGTCTTGATGCCGGCCTGACGGAGTTTGAGTTCGATATTGAGGGTGAAGTCTGGCGCGTCGATCCCGATGAAGACGTCGGGCCTTTGGGCGATGAGCGTCTCAATCAGCTCCTTGCGGCGGGCCAGCAATTCCTTCAGCCGCCCGAGCACTTCCACCAGCCCCATCACCGACAGGCGCTCCATGGGGAAATAAGTGCTCATCCCCTCGGCTTCCATCAGCGGACCACCGACCCCAATGAATTCGGCATCCGGGTGATGAACCTTGATGGCGCGCATCAACCCCGAACCCAGAATGTCGCCGGACGCTTCGCCGGCAACCAATGCGATACGCAGAGCAGCCATGATTAGCGGGTAATGCCGCGAGTCGAAGTCTGGATGGACTCAAGGAACAACGCGACTTCAGGAAATTGCGCAGCAGGCTCCACCAGATCGGCGATAGCCTGATCGACCGTCAGCCCCTTGCGATAGACGACTTTATAGGCACTGCGCAGAGCGTGAATGGACTCTTCTGAAAAGCCGCGTCGACGCATGCCCTCGAAGTTCATGCTGCGCGCCTCGGCAGGATTGCCAAACACCGTAACGAACGCAGGCACGTCTTTGCCGATTGCGGTGCCCATGCCGGAAAAACTGTGGGCGCCGATACGGCAATACTGATGAACCAGGGTGAAACCAGAGAGGATCGCCCAGTCATCGACGTGGACGTGGCCAGCCAGCGCAGTGTTGTTGACCAGAATGCAGTGATTGCCAATCACGCTGTCGTGACCGATGTGGGCATAGGCCATGACCAGATTGTGATCACCGAGAGTGGTTTCAGAGCGGTCCTGAATAGTCCCCCGATGAATCGTCACGCCTTCACGGATTACGTTGTGGTCGCCGATCACCAGACGAGTTTCCTCGCCCTTGTATTTGAGGTCCGGCGTGTCTTCACCCACCGAGGAGAACTGGTAAATATGGTTGTGCTTACCAATTTTGGTAGGCCCGCGAAGGATCACATGTGGACCAATCACGGTACCCTCGCCAATTTCCACACCGGCTCCGACGATCGACCAAGGGCCGACTTCAACGTTGTCAGCCAGGATGGCTGTCGGATCGATGATTGCGCGAGGGTCAATCAAACTCATAGTTTACGTTCCGCACAGATGATTTCTGCGGAGCATACCGGCTTGCCGTCTACCGAAGCCTGGCACTCGAACTTCCAGATCTGACGCTTGCAGCTCAGGAATTTGGCTTCAAGAATCAGTTGGTCGCCCGGCAGCACTGGCTGGCGAAAGCGCAGCTTGTCGGAGCCCACGAAGTAATAAAGAGTGCCATCGGCAGGTTTCACGTCAAGCATCTTGAAGCCAAGGATACCGGCAGCTTGCGCCATCGCTTCGATGATCAACACGCCCGGCATGATTGGATGCTGGGGGAAATGGCCGTTGAAAAACGGCTCATTGATGCTGACGTTTTTGTAGGCCCGAATCCTTTTAGTCTCAACATCCAGCTCCACCACTCGGTCCACCAGCAGGAACGGGTAACGGTGGGGCAGATATTCGCGAATTTCGTTGATGTCCATCATTTCGAGAGCAAGCCTGTAGTAAAGATTGGGAGTGCGCGACGGTTGCGCAGCACTCCTCAAGCAAATCAAGGAGGCAGTTTATCGGCTGTGCACACTTGATAAGAAAAAAGTATCAGCCATCAGATGAAGCTTTACCGCCTGAGGTCACTGCCTCGACAATCTTTTCTAACTGTTGCAGGCGTCGGGCCATGTCATCGAGGTGACGCATCCGCGCCGCACTCTTGCGCCATTCAGCGGCGGGCTGCATCGCGGTACCTGACGAATAAGCGCCCGGTTCGGTAATCGACCGGGTGACCATGGTCATTCCGGTGATGAAAACCCCATCGCAAATCTCGATGTGCCCGACCAGTCCGACCCCGCCTGCAAGCATGCAATGCTTGCCGATTTTTGAACTGCCGGAGATCCCTACACAGGCGGCCATGGCGGTGTGATCACCGACCTGGACGTTGTGCGCGATCTGGATCTGATTGTCCAGTTTCACCCCGTTGCCGATCCGCGTGTCGTCCATCGCGCCGCGGTCGATAGCGGTGTTCACACCGATCTCGACATCGTCACCGATGCTGACGCCACCGATTTGCGCAATCTTGTTCCAGACGCCCTTCTCGTTGGCGAAACCAAAACCTTCGCCGCCCAGCACCGCGCCTGATTGAATAACCACGCGTTGCCCGATTTTGACGTCGTGATAGAGCGTCACACGGGGGGCAAGCCAGCCACCCTCACCGATCGTGCTGCGCGCGCCGATGAAGCAATGCGCGCCAATGGTGACACCTGCTGCGATCTTCGCCCCACTTTCGATGACCGCAAAAGCACCAACACTGGCAGTTGCATCAACCTGAGCATCATCAGCAACGACAGCGCTTGGGTGAATGCCCGCGGTGGATTTGGGCTTTGGATCGAACAGGTGGGAGATTCGCGCGTAAGCCAGATACGGGTCATCTACGAGCAGTGCGTCACCGGCAAAACCTTCGGCATCTGCAGGCTTGAGCAGCACTGCAGCGGCGTGGGTTGTGGCGAGGAATTTACGATATTGCGGATTGGCCAGAAAACTGACCTGACCGGGACCCGCCTCATGCAACGTGGCCAGCCCGGATATTGCTTTGTCCGCGGGGCCACGTAACGTGGCGCCGAGGAACTCGGCCAACTCGCCGAGTTTGATAGTCGCGGTCATGAAGTTACTTCAGCTGATTCATGCGCTCTATGACTTGGCGAGTAACGTCGTATTGAGGTTTGACGTCAATAACTGCACCGCGCTCGAACACCAGGTCAAAGGCACCTTTCTTGATCACTTCTTCTACAGCCTGGTCCAGCTTAGGCTTGAGTTGCTTCAGCATTTCGCGGTCGGCAACGGCCTTGGCTTCGTTCAGCTCTTTGGACTGGAACTGGAAATCACGGGCCTTTTGCTTGAACTCAAGCTCAAGACGCTCGCGCTCTGGCTGAGCCATCTTGTCGCCACCGGCAACCAGACGGTCCTGAATACCTTTGGCGCTGCTTTCCAGGGTTTTGAGCTTGGCCAGTTGTGGACCGAATTTTTTCTCTGCATCAACAGCGTATTTCTTGGCTGCGTCAGATTCCAGCAGCGCCATCTGATAGTTCAGAACAGCGATTTTCATGTCGGCAAATACGGGAGTGGAAATCAAAACCGCTGCCAGTAATGCCAATTGGGTCAACTTACGCACGATGTACTCCTACAGAATCCGTTGTCGTTATCGAAGGGCAGACGATTAGAAGGTCTGACCGAGAGAAAATTGGAAGATCTGGGTTTCGGTGCTGTCGTCCGGCTTCTTGATCGGCATTGCCAGAGCGAAGCTCAACGGGCCCAGCGCAGTGATCCAGGTCACGCCGACACCGACGGAGCTGGCCAGACCGGACAGGTCAGGACCGTTACACTCCACTTTTTCCTTATCAAGCGTGGTTTTTGTAGCACCGCAATTGGTGTTGAAAACGTTCCCCACGTCCCAGAACAGCGAAGTTCGAAGCGAGCGCTGATCCTTGATGAACGGCAGTGGGAACAGTATCTCAGCCCCCCCAGAGATCAAGACGTTGCCACCGAAAGGCAGTGGATCTTGGTCCGGATCCTGAATCGTCCCAGGCTTGCCACCCTCATTTCCCGCGCCCTTACTCGGCGTACTGCGTGGACCCAAGGTGCTGTCTTTGAAACCGCGCACTGAGTTGAAGCCACCCGCGTAGTAGTTTTCATAGAACGGCAGACCGGAAGTCGAACCATAGCCGTCACCGTAGCCCAGTTCCGAGTGCAGACGCAGGGTGTAGTTGGTGGTGATCGGGTGGAACAACTGACCGCGATAATCGACTTTGTAGAATGACAGGTCACTGCCCGGCAGGGTGGTTTCCAGCGTCAGGCTCTGGGAAGAACCGCGAGTCGGCAAGGTGCCCTTGTTGAGGGTCGACTCGGACCAGCCAATCGAGCCTTTGAAGTTGGTGAAGCTGTCGCCTTCCTTGTCGATGAAATCGAAGATCTCGTCGACGGTGTAACGACCGGTGCTCAGCTCATCGTTCTGTACGGACAAACCGAAGTTCAGACGCGACGTTTCGTTGATCGGGTAGCCCATGTTGATGCCGGCACCCAGGCTGTTCACCGAGTAGCTCGCCACGTCGACATCGAGGTCGTCGTAGTCTGTCTTACGGTAGAACGCGCTGTAACCCAGGCTCACACCGTCCGGCGTGAAGTACGGATCGACGTAGCTGAAGTTGTAGCGGGTCTGGTATTCGCTGCGGGTCAGACCGATGCTGACCTTGTTACCTGTACCGAGGAAGTTGTTCTGGCTGATCGAGCCGCCGAGGATCAGACCCGCGCTCTGTGCAAAACCAACGCTGGCAGTGATCGAGCCGGACGCCTGCTCTTCAACGGCGTAGTTCACGTCCACCTGGTCATCAGTGCCTGGCACCGGTGGGGTTTCGACGTTTACTTCCTTGAAGAAGCCCAGACGATCAAGACGGGTCTTGGACTGGTCGATCAGGTAAGTAGATGCCCAGCCGCCTTCCATCTGACGCATTTCACGGCGCAGCACTTCGTCCGCCGTCTTGGTGTTGCCACGGAAGTTGATGCGGTTGACGTAAGCACGCTTGCCTGGATCGACGACGAAAGTGATATCGACAGTGTGGTCTTCGTCGTGGGCAGTCGGCACGCCATTGACGTTGGCGAAGGTGTAACCCTCGTTACCCAGACGGCGGGTGATCAGCTCGGACGTGGTAGTCATGACCTTGCGGGAGAAGACCTGGCCCGGCTTGACCAGCAGCAGCGACTTGACCTGATCTTCAGGAACCTTGAGGTCACCGCTCAGCTTGACCGACTTGACGCTGTATTTCTCACCCTCATTGATGTTGACGGTGATGAAGACGCTTTTCTTGTCTGGCGTGATCGAGACCTGAGTCGAGGCAATATCCATGTTGATATAGCCGCGATCAAGGTAGTACGAACGCAGACGCTCAAGGTCGCCCGAGAGTTTTTCCCGAGCGTACTTGTCATCGTTCTTGAAGAAGGATAGCCAGTTGGTGGTCTTGAGCTCGAACAGATCGATGAGATCGTCGTCAGCGAAGACCTTGTTGCCCACCACGTTGATGTGCTGAATGGCTGCGACAGCGCCTTCATTGATGTTGATCTTGAGACCAACACGGTTGCGCGGCTGGGGAACAACCTCGGTAGCAACCTCGGCAGAGTAGCGACCCTGAGCCACATACTGACGCTGGAGTTCGTTACGCACGCCTTCCAGGGTGGCACGCTGGAAGATTTCGCCTTCCGCCAGCCCTGACTGCTTGAGGCCCTTCATCAGGTCCTCAGTGGTAATTGCCTTGTTGCCGTCGATTTCGATACTCGAGACCGAAGGACGCTCGACGACAGTGATGACTAGGACGTTACCGTCACGGCCCAACTGAATATCCTGGAAAAATCCGGTCTTGAACAGCGCACGGGTTGCGTCGACAAGACGCGAATCATCCGCCTGCTCACCCACGTTCAGGGGCAGCGCGCCAAAGACACTGCCAGCGGACACCCGCTGCAGGCCATTGACACGGATATCGGAGATAGTGAAGGACTCAGCGTGAACTTCGGCGATCATCAGTACGGCAAGAACCGCAGTTAGCAGCAGACGTTTCATGAAGTCCTTTCTTATTCCAACTGGCAATAAACAAACTGCCGCAAAATGCGGCAGATTCACAATTCGGTGTAGCTTTTACAGTCGTCCCAGATCGTTGACCAGTGCGAGCAACATCACTCCGACCACCAGACTGATACCGATCTGAACCCCCCAGCCCTGTATTTTCTCTGACAAGGGACGACCACGCGCCCATTCGATCAGATAAAACAGCAGATGCCCCCCATCCAGCACTGGAATGGGCAGCAAATTGAGAACTCCCAGGCTTATGCTCAGATAAGCAAGGAAATTCAAGAAGTCACCTACACCCGACTGGGCCGAAGCGCCCGCCACTTTAGCAATGGTTATCGGTCCGCTCAAGTTTTTTACGGACAGCTCGCCGAACAACATTTTCCTGAGCGAATCGAGCGTGAGCACGCTCATGGTCCAGGTACGCTGCGCACCTTCTGCAACGGCGGCTACAGGGCCGTAACTAACCTCGCGCAGCATTTCCGGTGGCCAATCGACACCTTTGACGCCAGCACCGAGATAACCGGTCGCAGCCTTGCCTTCGCCGTGCGCAGCCAGGGTCACCGGCACGTCGATTTGCGCACCATCGCGTTCAATGCGCAACGAAACTTTGGTTTCAGGGCGGACACGAACCCAATCAACGACCTGCTGCCACTCTGCGAGCGGTTGGCCATCCATCGAGAGCAGGCGATCACCGGTCCGAAGGCCAGCGGCTTGCGCAGGACCTTTGGGATCGAGCTCAGCCAACACCGGCGGCAAAGCCGGACGCCACGGACGAATCCCCAGCGAGCGAATCGGGTCAGGTTCGTCAGCCCCTTTGAGCCAGTCATTAAGAACCAGCTGATGCGGCGACTGCGCAGTGGAATCCTCGTCGAGCACGCTCAAGGCGATGGTGCCGCTTTCGCCCAGACGCCTGACCAGTTGCAGATTGACCGCAGCCCAACCGGAAGTCGCTTCGCCGTCAACGGAAACGATTTCCTGACCGGAGGTCAGCCCCGCCTTTTCGGCGATACTGCCGGTCTCGACTGCGCCGATGACTGGACGCACCTGCTGGCTGCCCAGCATCGCAAGTATCCAGAAGAAAACAATTGCCAGCAGAAAATTCGCCACAGGGCCCGCAATGACGATGGCGATACGCTGATAGACGGTCTTGCGATTGAATGACTGATCGGCAAGCTCAGGCGGCACATCACCTTCACGCTCATCGAGCATTTTGACGTAGCCACCCAGCGGGATCGCGGCAACGACAAACTCGGTGCCTTTACGATCATGCCAACGCAGCAGCGGCATGCCGAAGCCGACCGAAAACCGCAACACTTTGACGCCACAACGCCGAGCCACCCAAAAGTGACCGAACTCGTGAAAGGTCACCAGCACACCCAACGCAACCAGGGTGCCAACAATCATATATAGCGCGCTCATTGCTGTTCTCCTGGCAAAGGCTCATTGACACATGCGCAAGCCCACCGAACGGTAAAGACTGACATATCCTGCTTAGCGCCCATTTCGGTCCAGCCACTGACCGGCCAGCTCACGGGCCTTGGCATCCACGGCAAACACCGCATCCAGTTCGGATACGCCGACTACAGCCTCCTTGCTCAAAACCTCGTCGATCATACTCGCGATTTCCGGGTAGCGAATACGCCTGTCCAGAAACGCCGCTACAGCCACTTCATTCACCGCGTTAAGCATCGCCGGTGCACTGTCACCCGTTTCGGCAGCTTGACGCGCCAAACGCAGACAAGGGAAGCGCAGCTCGTCCGGAGCATGAAAATCCAGGCGCGCAATGGAGAACAGATCCAGTGCAGCCACTCCTGAATCAATGCGTTCAGGCCATGCCAGTGCGTGTGCGATAGGGGTCCGCATGTCGGGGTTGCCCAACTGCGCCAGCACCGAGCCGTCCACGTAGTCCACCATCGAGTGAATAACACTCTGAGGATGAATCACGACTTCGATCTGCGCTGGCCTGGCATCGAACAACCAACAGGCCTCGATCAATTCAAGGCCCTTGTTCATCATGCTGGCCGAGTCGACCGAGATTTTGCGGCCCATTGACCAGTTAGGGTGCGCGCACGCCTGCTCCGGCGAGACATCAGCGAGTTCAGCCAGCGGAGTTTCCCGGAATGGACCGCCCGAGGCCGTCAGCAAGATGCGACGCACGCCCACCGCCCCAAGACCGTCGGCATAATGACCCGGCAGGCACTGGAATATAGCGTTGTGTTCGCTGTCGATGGGCAACAGCACCGCGCCGCTGCGCCGGACCGCCTGCATGAACAAGGCTCCGGACATGACCAGCGCTTCTTTATTGGCAAGAAGGACTTTTTTCCCCGCCTCCACTGCAGCCAGCGTCGGACGCAAACCTGCAGCGCCGACAATAGCCGCAAGCACAGTGTCGACGTCCGGATGGGCGGACACTTCACACAGCCCCCCCTCCCCTACCAGCACGCGCGTTTCCAGACCTGCTGCCTGCAGATCGGTTTGCAACGTACGCGCGACCTCCTGCGTTGGCACAACTGCAAACTGAGGCTTGTGGCGTACACACAAGGCAAGTAATTGGGTCAGACGACTAAAGCCGGTCAACGCAAAAACTTGATAACGCTCGGGGTGCCTGGCGATGACATCCAGCGTACTAAGGCCCACCGAGCCGGTAGCACCCAGAACGGTGATCTGCTGAAGCTGACTCACATCACGCCCCAGTTCGCAGCCCAGAGCAGCAGCGCGAAAATGGGAATTGCGGCAGTGAGGCTGTCAATACGATCAAGCACCCCGCCGTGGCCCGGCAACAGATTGCTGCTGTCCTTGACCCCGGATTTGCGCTTGAACATGCTTTCGGTCAAATCGCCGACCACCGAAATCAACACCACGATGGCTGCACCGACCAGCGAGAAGAAAAACTCTGAAAACGACCAGTCGCGAAAAATTCCGACCACGGCAGTGATCAGCAGACTGGCAACGAGACCGCCGTACAGCCCTTCCCAGCTTTTGCCAGGGCTGACTTTTGGCGCCAGCTTGCGTTTGCCGAATGCCTTGCCCGAAAAATAGGCGCCGATATCCGCACCCCAGACCAGCACCATAACCGACAGAATCAGCCAGTTACCCAGCGGCCATTGCTTGATCAAGATCAGGCCTTGCCACGCCGGCAGCAGAATCAGCAACCCGATGACCAGCTTGCAGATGGCGCTGGACCAGTGCGCGCTGGACTCCGGGTACGTCAACACCAGCCAGGTCGCGACAAGCCACCAGATCAGCGCTGCGACCAAGACCCAAGGCGCGAGCCACGGAACCAGATAGAGCAGAAACAGCAGTACCGCGACCACGACCGAGTAGAGCACTCTGGAAGCTTGCGCCTCGAACCCGGCCAGACGCGCCCACTCCCAAGCCCCAAGCGTTACAACTACACCAATGAACAGCGCAAAACTGCCGCCCTTGAGCAGGAAGAAGCCGCAGAGAGCAATGGGCAATAAAATCAGCGCGGTGATGATCCGTTGTTTCAGCATTAAGCTCGGGCTCCAGCTTCTACCTGCTCGCTGGTTTTCCCGAAGCGGCGCTGGCGCAAAGCAAAATCGGCCAGCGCTTTGCGCATGGCATCGTGTTTGAAGTCCGGCCAGAACAGGTCGGAGAAGTACAGCTCGGCATAAGCCAACTGCCATAACAGGAAGTTACTGATGCGGTGTTCGCCGCCGGTACGAATGCACAGATCAGGCAACGGCAAGTCCCCTGTGGACAGACAGGTCTGCAGCAACTCGGGCGTGATGTCCTCAGGCCGCAGGTGCCCTGCCTGAACTTCACGCGCCAGACGTTGCGCGGCCTGTGCGATGTCCCACTGTCCGCCATAGTTGGCAGCAATCTGCAGGACAAAACGATCATTGCCTGCCGTGCGCGCTTCCGCCTCGCGAATGGCCGCCTGCAGTTCCGGATGGAAACGTGAGCGATCACCGATGATGCGCAAGCTGATGTCGTTGTCATCGAGCCGCTTGGTCTCGCGACGCAGCGCAGTGAAGAACAACTCCATCAACGCCCCCACCTCTTCAGCGGGGCGCTGCCAGTTTTCACTGGAGAAGGCGAACAGTGTCAGCACTTCGACCTTGGCCTCCGCGCACACTTCGATCACCGCACGAACGGCGTCCACACCTGCTTTATGACCGGCGACACCCGGCAGCAGACGTTTTTTCGCCCAACGATTATTCCCATCCATGATGATCGCGACATGACGCGGCACCGACGACGGCTCAGCCAGCTTAGTCTTTTCCATGAAAGCTTCCGGACCCTTATACGGCCATCAGGTCTGCTTCTTTAGTCTTGGTGGCAGCGTCGATATCCGCCTCAGCCTTGTCGGTCAGCTTTTGAATATCTGCCGCACCACGACGCTCTTCGTCTTCGCTGATTTCCTTGTCCTTGACCAGCTTTTTCAACTCACCCAAAGCATCGCGACGAATGTTGCGTACGGCCACGCGCGCGTCTTCGGCAGCGCTGCGCGCCTGCTTGGTGAAGCCCTTGCGGGTTTCTTCGGTCAGCGCCGGCATGGAGATCAGCAGCAACTCGCCCAGGTTGGTCGGGTTAAGGTTCAGGCCTGCACTCTGGATTGCCTTATCGACTGCGGCGAGCATATTGCGCTCAAACGCCACGACCTGCAGGGTCCGGGAATCCTTGACGGTCACGTTGGCAACACCGCTCAACGGAGTGTCGACGCCATAGTAAGGGACCATGACGCTGCCCAGGATGCTTGGATGCGCCTTGCCGGTGCGGATCTGGCCGAATGCATGGGCCAGGGATTCCAGAGATTTCTGCATCCGCTCTTGAGCGTCTTTTTTGATTTCGTTGATCATTGTTTGCCTTCCTCGATCAGGGTGCCTTCAGCGCCGCCATGCACGATATTCAGCAGGGCGCCGGGCTTGTTCATATTAAATACACGCAGCGGCATCTTGTGGTCGCGACACAGACAGATCGCTGTCAGATCCATCACCCCCAGCTTGCGATCCAGAACTTCATCATAAGTCAGATGATCGAACTTCTCGGCATGCGGGTCTTTGAATGGGTCCGCAGTGTACACGCCATCGACCTTGGTCGCCTTGAGCACCACATCGGCGTCGATTTCGATCGCTCGCAGGCAAGCGGCCGAATCGGTGGTGAAAAACGGATTACCCGTTCCTGCGGCGAAGATCACGACTTCTTTGGCGTTCAGATGGCGCATGGCCTTGCGACGATCATAGTGATCAGTCACCCCGACCATGGAAATGGCTGACATCACGATGGCCGAGATGTTGGCGCGCTCCAGCGCATCGCGCATTGCCAGTGCATTCATCACGGTGGCCAGCATGCCCATGTGATCGCCTGTAACCCGATCCATGCCTGCCGCACTCAGCGCAGCACCACGAAACAGGTTGCCACCGCCTATGACCAGACCGACTTGAACACCGATGCCGACCAGTTGGCCGACTTCCAGCGCCATGCGATCCAGCACTTTAGGATCAATACCGAACTCTTCAGACCCCATCAGGGCCTCGCCGCTAAGCTTGAGTAGAATGCGTTTATAGCGAGCTTGATAACCACTGCCCTGCTGAGCCATTGCGAATCTCTCCTGCGGCGTAATAAAAAAATCCAGGTTGCGAGCCCATTCCTGCGCTAACTCTAGGCTACAACGTCAGGGAAGAGCAGCCTTGTGGACCACACCCTGAAAAACAAATTCCACCCGCCGCTTTGACAAAGAGGCTGCGCGCGTGAGCGGGCAGCCTCTTCGGGGCGACAGTTGGATAACCGTCTTACTTCTTGCTGGCAGCTACTTGAGCAGCGACTTCTTCAGCGAAGTTGTCGACTGGCTTCTCGATGCCTTCGCCTACTTTGTAGTAAGTGAAGGAAACGATTTCAGCACCGGCTTTCTTGGCCAGCTCGCCGACCTTGACTTCAGGGTTCTTGACGAACGCCTGCTCAACAAGACTGGCTTCAGCCAGGAACTTGGTGATACGACCGCCGACCATTTTCTCGACGATTTCGGCCGGTTTGCCTTTGATCTTGTCTTCGTTCAGTTGCAGGAAGACACCCTTTTCGCGCTCGATCGCTTCGGCCGAAACTTCCGACGGCAGCAGGAACTCAGGGTTGCTTGCAGCAACGTGCATTGCGATGTCTTTAGCCAGCTCAGCGTCGCCGCCTTTCAGAACGACGACTACGCCGATCTTGTTGCCGTGCAGGTAAGCGTTGACCACATCACCTTCGATGCTGGCCAGACGACGGATGTTGACGTTTTCACCAACCTTGGCAACCAGCGCAGTGCGCTCGACTTCCTGGGCTTCGATCAACGGAGCCGCTTCAGTCAGCTTGTCGGCGAATGCTTTTTCCAGGCTGCTGTTGACGAAGTTCTTGAAGTCGTCTTGCAGTGCCAGGAAGTCAGTCTGAGAGTTGACTTCGATGATGGTGGCACGCTTGCCGTCTTCGCTGACCTTGACAGCGATAGCGCCTTCAGCAGCAACGTTGCCTGCTTTCTTGGCTGCCTTGATCGCGCCCGAAGCACGCATGTCATCAATGGCTTTTTCGATGTCGCCGCCAGCCTTGGTCAAGGCTTTCTTGCAGTCCATCATGCCTTCGCCGGTACGCTCGCGCAGTTCTTTGACCAACGCTGCAGTAATCTCTGCCATTTCAAAATCCTCTTTGGATAGGTCTTCAACCATTCCACCCGTTTGAGCGGGCGTTCAAATTCTTGAAAACCCATGCTGACAGCTGCACATGACCATTTGATCGATGGCAACGCCAGAAGGGTTTTCGAGGTGGCAAAAAGGGGGCTAAGCCCCCTTTTTGCGTACTGAGTAAACGCTAGGCGTTAACTACTCAGCCTTCAACGACTGCAGCTGGAGCTTCTTCGACGAAAACGTCGGTGCCGCCAGCAACATTGTTACGACCGCGGATTACAGCATCGGCCATCGAACCCATGTACAGCTGGATAGCGCGGATTGCGTCATCGTTGCCTGGGATGATGTAGTCAACGCCTTCCGGGCTGCTGTTGGTATCGACTACGCCGAT
>Ga0247734_1001164_pt1 | contig 20580 bp, 18 predicted proteins | sample UWRJL103311B2_FD_180933 | JGI IMG/M metagenome (GOLD analysis project Ga0247734, IMG submission 180933) | Plant litter microbial communities from Arlington Agricultural Research Station in Wisconsin, United States - UWRJ-L103-311B-2 | ecosystem: Environmental > Terrestrial > Plant litter >... | reverse complement strand
TTGCATTTCGGTAATACATAGGTGCCAGTGATTTGTATCTCTCCTGTCCAGCAGTATCCCATATCTCGAATTTCACCGTGGTGTTATCATCAAGAGAAATGGTCTGTGTCAAGAAGGCAGCTCCGATTGTACTTTCCCGATCTGTTAGATATTAGCTTTCGGATCTATGTGATAAAACTTTCGCTTCGCATGTCGGATGAATATTGCCATTCGTATTGAAAGTAAAAGGAGACCCTCGCCAGAGGAAGCTATGTATACCTACAATCATCGAATTGATCCTATGAATCCAGTTAGATTGCATTCGTCAAATGCAATTTAGGAGAGAGCTAACCTTCACAAATCGGAGCACAAGAGAACTCTACAACAGAAAGATATATTAGTACTAGACCTCAACTAGAGAGCTGGCTTCGCACCTTGCCAACGGCAGATTCTCCTGTTGTCAGTATTAGCATCTGCATCCTCTATATGACCCGTATATGGCTCCAAATGCAACATACCAAGCAATACCAGCTTGAACTGGGCAAATCGAGAGTTCCCGCCACGGGAGCCTGCTGGACCTCTGGCAGCCATGGTGTATTGTTATTGAGAGTGTTTGGATGGAAAATAAGTAGCAGAGATGACACACTCTTAGAAAGTCTATCGTATGTCGTGAAGGCGTTGGTCGGGTCTCGTAGTTTCTTTGCAGATTATGTTCAAGTTAACAAGCTTGTTATGGCGAAGTGACGATTGAGCGCCTGCGCAGCTGCGCTACCCGATTTCAACCCACGCGTAATCCTCACTAAGTTCACACCTGGGGCATATCTATAAATGTATGCATTATGAAGTAGACTCTAGACTTAAATTTAAACCCCAGTTGTATAGGAGTCAGTGGTATATTAAATTTCATAGATTGAAAGGTAATTCCAATTGGATGTAATAGTTTGAAAATGGGTTCTTTGAATTATGTTAATTTATTGATAAGGAGCGAGGAGAGATAGACATTGACACTACGAACACTAAGAGGACGTGCGCCTATCATTATATCCCCACCAAAGCTCTTGACAGCCACGAACGAGGCTTGGGAAATTGAAGACAGTTATCACAATCCTCTAAGAATCCTCCTCTATGAACCCGTGGATAGAAAAGGCGTTTTAGACATATCCTGCAGGTCATCTACACGCATTCACAGCATCATGGCTTCTCTACCATTCCGAGATATAAATGTACACGCCTCAACCTCACACTATGCCTTCACTTCACCCTCGTCACCAACAGCACCTACGCTCGTTGTTGATCGACCCAGCGGAGACTTACGCCTGAACGATGGAGCATTATTAGGGGGCAAACGCGTGTCAAGTATCGCAGGTATTCTCGGGATTATTAAATTACGACTCGGTAAGAAAAGTAGTTGATCTAGAACTGTATGAGAAACTAATGTTAAGCTAGATAAATACATCGTTGTTATTACAAAAGCCCAACCCATGGGAAGGTTGAAAGGACATATGGTGTATAAAGTAATTGCTACGGAATTCTTGCCTCTACGAGAACGACCCCTCCATGATCCAGAAGAAGATACGTATCTGGGACTACTGAAGACATTCATCAAGTCTGGCCCCATGTACTTTTCCTACTCGTGCGACATTACCAATTCATTCCAGCGACAATCGCAGCTAGATACAGCGCACCCTCTGTGGAAAAGAGCAGATGATCGCTTCTTCTGGAATAAGTTTCTCCAATCAGATCTCATTGACTTCCGAAGCTCAGGATCTCGACAACAGCTTGGACAGCAACCTAGTGTAGATCCTTATATATTGCCCGTCATATTTGGCATGCTTGAGATTGTTTCTACGAAGATAAAATCCACACCATTGACCATGGTATTGATCACTAGAAGATCTAGACATCGAGCGGGTACAAGATATTTCTCCAGAGGGATTGATGAGCAAGGAAATGTTTCCAATTTCAACGAGACCGAGCAGATAATCATCATGAACGATACTGCGGGTGGTCTAGGAGGATTTGCTGGCGGTGGAGGCATACAGCAAGGTAAAGTTGGCGGTTCTGGAGGAAAAGAAGTGCAGATAATGTCATACGTTCAGACTAGAGGAAGCGTTCCGGTGTTTTGGGCGGAAGTCAACACTTTGCACTATACCCCCAAGCTTCAGATTCGAGGCGTCGAAAATGCAGTTTCGGCTGCACGAGCCCATTTTGACGAACAGATTCGTTTATATGGAGATAATTACTTGGTAAATCTGGTTAACCAGAAAGGTCGAGAACAGCGTGTCAAAGAAGCATATGAGCAGATGGTAAAGCTTCTCTTATCAGGATCAAAGGAACGTACGCAACAAGACCAGATCTCAGATGAGAAGTTCCACACTGTGGAGCCAAGCGGTCGACGTCAGCAGATGGATAGACTACACTATGTCTATTTTGATTTTCATAACGAGACGAAGGGGTTGAAATGGCACCGCGCACAGCTTCTTCTTGATCAGCTACACGATGCACTTGATAAGCAACAATACTTCCGCGGTGTCGATATGCCTGCAAATCTCGATGATCGACTCGAAGTGCGCAATCACCAAACCAGCGTTGTACGCACCAATTGCATGGACTGTCTCGACCGTACGAACGTTGTCCAAAGCATGCTTGCTCGATATGCACTTAATCGTCAACTTACTGACCTAGGTATCCTCTCTCGTGGCGATACCTTCACAGCCGCCGACCCAATATTTGAAGTCCTTTTCCGCAAGCTTTGGGCCGATAATGCTGATGTTGTCTCCAAGTCATACTCAGGCACCGGTGCTTTGAAGACTGATTTCACTCGTACCGGTGTTCGAACCAAGGCAGGTGCCTTACAAGATCTCCGAAACTCGATCACTAGATATGCAAAGAACAACTTTCTGGATGGACCCAAACAGGACGCTTTCGATCTCTTCCTTGGCGCATATCTGCCCGGGGCATCAAACGTGTCCCCCGTGTTCGTTGACTCAAGGCCGTTGCTCATCCAAAGCATCCCGTATCTTCTTGCGTTCAGCATCTTCTTTGCGTTCGTTGGCATGTTCACAAGGAGGCTACCCGACGCTGCTGTGCTGCCGGTTCGTATTTTTATCATCTTTTGGATCCTGGTTGCCGGGTGGAGTGCAAACTTTATCTTCAAGAATGGCATGCTATATGTAAGCTAGCTCTTCCAACTTTTAAGGTGATGTGACTAACATCTACCAGGTTAATTGGCCTAAACTCAACCCCAGACCGTGGGCAACTGAAGGCTACAACGATGCTATAAGTCACGTGCGAAAAGACAAGGTTATCGGAGGTATGATAGCTAGACATGACAGGAATCTCAGCATGGCACGATATACAAATGCAGAAGAAGGAAAGAAGAGAATTGAGTAGAGGTCATTCCTTAGGTGCTGTGTAATTCATCTACCAAAGACCTAGCGTTTATAGAATGTATAGTAGTTCAAGACAGACACCTGTGTTTATTATACCAGCCTTCATTTACTATGTGGGTTACCTGTATCCTAATGTTTTCCAATCTATGTAGGTAGCTTTCGTACTCGTTACAGCTCAACTCAGTCACCACTAAACGTAGGCTATTGTTGTAGCCGATCAGGCTGCAATACAAAACAATGATGATGGCATGATGTTCTTCTTTTTCCTTAGGTTATTCGCGATTTAGATAGGCTTTTTGTACTTTTATTTGATTATAGTGTAGGCAAAAAGCAGGATGAAAATAGAAGAAGAAACCCTTTGAAATGATAAAGGGACCGAATAAGAAATTATCAGGGTGTAAAAGTGTGGTGGATCTCAAGAGAACCTGATTCAGCACAGTATCGTATTTAGGAGTTGGCATCCATCTGCACCTTCAATTACTTTCTTGTGCCAGGAAACTAAATCCTTGCAGTATAGAAGTGTTTTATGGGGTTTCTAGATTCTGCATACATATGATAAGTCAGTGTTATTGGCGTACCCGCACTGCAGAATGATGAAATAACTAGCTCATTAGCACGCCATCATCAAAACCACCAATTATTCAAGTTACCCAAAACAAAAGTCTTTGTTCTTCGTGCTCGCCAATTAATCATTCGTCTCAATTCGCACATAATACTCACTTGAAGCACTTCTTACCTTGCATTTTGCACTATTTTCACGTTTGATGCAGCTCAATCTTATATCTTCCGTGATATCTAGCAGTTGATTATAGGAGCTATGAAGTACTGGCTTGGAGCACTACTGGCAATTGCCGCTATATCCAAAGCAGCTGGTCAGGCGCGATTGAAAGAAGACAAAAGACCAAACATTGTTGTAATCCTAACAGATGATCAAGACCTACATATGAACTCTCTTGATTACATGCCGTTGCTCAAAAAGCATATCATTGACAAAGGGACATATTTTAAAAGACATTACTGCTCAACAGCTATTTGTTGCCCATCCCGGGTTACATTATGGACAGGAAGAAATGCTCATAACACCAATGTAACTCATGTAGTACCTCCCTATGGTGAGTCCTCCTAAAATTGCCAATACAAAATCTGATAATTCGAACAGGCGGATACCCAAAGTTTGTATCCCAGGGGTTCAATGACAATTACCTCCCTATCTGGCTCCAGGATGCAGGATATAGCACCTACTACACCGGCAAGCTTTTTAATGCACACACAGTTGAAAACTGGAACTCTCCTCACCCAGCTGGTTGGACGTCTTCTGATTTCCTCCTTGATCCATACACATATGAATACCTCAATGCAACTTTCCAACGCAATTCTAATCCGCCCGTGAGCTATGAAGGAAAATACACAACAGATATCATTGCCGAGAAAGCTTATGGACTTCTTGAAGAAGGTGTTAACTCCCGCAAACCATTTTTTTTGACAATTGCGCCGATAGCTCCACATTCAAATGTGAGAGCGACCCAATCCGCACCTCCTGGTGGAAAAGATCCACTCGGTGAAGCCAGAATGACTGCCCCCATACCTGCTGAACGCCATGTACATCTATTTCCGAATGCCAAGGTACCAAGAACGCCGAATTTCAATCCTGATGAGCCAGGTGGTGCTTCTTGGATCAAGAAGCTTCCGCAGCTGACAGACAATGTGGTAGATTACAATGATGGATTTTACCGCGCTCGTCTTCAAGCACTTCAGGCCGTTGACGAGCTAATTGAAAATATTGTCACTCGACTTGAAGATCACGGAGTGTTGGACAATACATATATTGTATATACCACCGATAACGGCTTCCATATTTCTCAACATAGGCTGAACCCTGGAAAGGAATGTGGCTATGAAGAGGACATCAATATTCCGCTTGTGATTAGAGGACCGGGAGTGGGCATAGGGGACGAAGCGAATATTGTTACAGCACATACAGATCTTGCACCTACAATTCTGAAGATTGCGAATGGTGACTGGAAGAGGGGTGATTTTGATGGAACCCCTATTCCTCTGACTAGAGAGGCGCTAAAGGAGGAGGAGGTGGTTGGAAATAGGCAAGAGCACGTCAATGTCGAGTTTTGGGGACAAGCTATTCCAGAAGGTCTTTATGGATTTGACCTAGATGAAGGGAAAGTTGGTGAGTGTATTCCCAAACTGTCGAGCACATGCTAAACACGAAACAGTTTCTTATGGCAGTAATAACACCTACAAAGCACTCCGTATCATCGGAGATGGATATAATCTATACTACTCAGTATGGTGTACCAATGAGCATGAGCTTTATGATCTCACTGTATGTATGCGTTAAAACATTAATGAATAATGACAGGATGTGTACTGACCATTAACAGACCGATCCGTACGAAGTGAAAAACATATTTCCTTCCATCTCTTCACCATCACCTGGTGATCATGAAATACTAGGAATTCCGCTATCCAAAGTCCTCCCACGACTCGATGCGCTTCTCATGGTCACGAAGTCCTGTGCAGGCCGAACCTGCATAGAGCCATGGTCGGTGATCCATCCCACCGCTCAGGTACACACCTTGAAGAATGCGTTAGCACCACAGTATGATGAGTTTTACTTGAACGAAATCACGTCGCAAGTGCGATTTGATAAGTGCGAGTTGGGCTTTATTCTGGAGAGTGAGGGACCTCAAAGTCTCACAGTTTTGGAGAATGCTGCAGATAATTAATGGCTAAGCGATGAAGTTTCGGGGAAGGGGGATGGAAGGGAATGGAAAATGGTGGTGTCAAGAAAAAACAGTTTCAACAGCAATCTATAAACGGGTATTTAATTTTAAATATGCACATACAAAGTAATAGAAATTGGCAATATCCCCAAACATCGAGCAATTGACATTACCTTAGTCTCTTGATAAGTCCCTTGAAACTCTTGACCTTTTACATCGGTGCGCTCACCGTAAGCGGTACGGAAAATGACATGACCCCAACAATGCAGCTTTGTTTTTATCATCTCATTTGTTTCATTGGGGTCGGGATGGCTTTAACTTTGCTGCCTGTTCTATAGCGCAAACTTCTTTTTTCCCTGGACGCTTCTTTCGTGCCGTGTTTGGTATTTGATCAAAATCCCGGGACCCGCTTGCATGCTCGAATATACACTTGATCCTCATACTCAATACAAATAAGACCACAACCTTGCAGCGCAAGCTGAATCTCGGCCTGTAGGAGATTCATAAACCAAAATGTATCCTAGCGACTATTTGGATCATCCCGACTATAGGTAGCGCCATGGGATATAATGTCTGTCTCGGTTTCGATAAGGGCATTTACTCTGGTAAATGCTTTTCCCTTGAGATCTGCTACGGCGAGATTAACTTTCTCTTGACAAAGACGTTTCCACTTCATCCAGTTGCAGACGGGATCGTATGCGGATTCTTTCAAGTGGTATAATTATGGTGGGATTTGTCGCGATACGCAGGTGTAGTGTCCTTTGTTTTTCTGTCATTCTGGTCAGACATATATTTTGGCTAGCCATAGTGAGGATCTTCTAGACATATATCTTTGCAAACTGTATATTTTTGTTACAAGAGGTCAAGTAGAGAGCTGATGTCTAGTAACACAATATGTTGGTGGTTTAATTGCGTCATCTCTATCGCGGCGGAAACTGAAACTGAAGCCGTGGTAGTGAAGTCTTTTCGGTAAAGGTATACCTTTCGAATTTGAGATAGTTCTATAGTAGAAGCAGCGGTAAAAATTAGTGCAGTTTATTCTTTTGTTATTTAACTTAAGGTTAATTCATGAAGCATAAAGCTTTGGACTAATTGATTCAGAGATTTTTGAAGGATGGGGTACTGTAGCTTCTGCTTGTGAAGGTTGATATTGGTCAAATAGGGGCACTTCGCTTAATAGCTTATTGGAATAGGGGGTTCGTTTGTTGGTTTACTGTACTGAGGGATTGTACATACATACAAAACAGTCGTTCAGGCTCGCACCGAATTGGTCCCCACTCTTGGTTCTTTAGGTTTAGGTAAAAATACACGAAGTACGAAAGTACGCTAGCTGTTTGAACCAATCAAGCTAACCTCACCAATGATATAGCTAAACCCCAATGTTACTGTTATTGGTGTGGTAGGTACCATCCTAGATTAAAATGCCACCTGGAAGTTATCTGGGGAGGGGTGGTTCTACGGCAGGACAGATCCTGCTAGACGACGAATGTACTGTACAGTACAGCACGACTGATAGACTTCATCTGTCCAAAGTGAGCATCATCCCCAGCTCGTAATCGGTGTCTTGAATGGCGTCAGGAGGGGCTGTGAATGATCCCATTGAATAAAAGCAGAGATATCAAGCCAAGGAACGCCTTTACCCCATTCAGTTCCATTCGTGGGCCTCAAGCATATAGCCATGATATTGTGTCATTTCCAAACTGGCCCAATACTTCAACAGAAGAGCAAACACCCCTCCACCCCATTGATGCCGTTCCATCCAGCAGCAATGTTGAGGGAGGGGCATTTACGAAGCACGTCTTCTATTGCCTCGTGTATAATTAAAGGTCACTTCAGCTCTTTAGAACTAATATTCTTTTTCATTCTTCTGCTAAATCACGAATAAATCATCCACCTATTTTCACCCCGAATTTCGTTAACTAGTACTGTTCCCTCAATATGGCTCCTTCGGCAACAGAACTCGAACCTCAAGCAGCCATCCCCATCCATCCAGGAAAAGGTGATGATACTGCCACAGTCAAGAAAACTTCACAACCAGATGCAACAACAGAGGTGAAGCCACTAGATACGGAAAACACCAAGCCAGATGCCACATCTGCAGCATCTACAAAGCCCTGGGTACAGAGCACTGGTGTTTTGGATAAATACGAATATAACGATGTCACACCAGTTATTGGAAGAGAATACACCACCGGAAACCTAGTCGAGTGGTTACAATCCCCAAACGCTGACGAGATTCTCCGTGAACTCGCTCTTACCAGTGAGTTTTTTGACTGCCATTTGAAAGTTGAATTTTCTGGCTGAACATATCTAGTCTCGCAACGAGGCGTCGTCTTCTTCCGTGCTCAAGACAACCTCACAGCAGATCTTCAAAAAGAGCTCGTCCAACGTATCGGTCTCGCATCTGGAAAACCCAAAACCTCAGGCCTCCACATCCATCCGATCCTCAACAGCGATCGTGAAGGATATCGTGTGAGCGATCCAGAAATCAGCACTATCGATAGCGAGCTCATGAAGAAACTTTACTTAGATTCCGCCGCCCAACTTCTCTCCAAAAAAAGACAAAACTCATCATCATGGCACTCTGATATTGCATTCGAGGCCGTCCCAGCGGATTACTCTTCGCTTCGCTTGGAAAAGTTGCCCAATACCGGTGGTGATACGCTGTGGGCCAGCGGAACCGAGATTTATGATCGGATTAGTGGGCCGTATCAGAAGTTCTTGGAAAGCTTGACCGCGACATTTGAGCAGCCAGCGTTTGCTGCTGCTGCAGAAAAGGGAGGATGGAGTTTGTATGAAAAAGAAAGAGGCAGCCCAGCGAATGTGGGAAAGGAACTCAAAGCTGTGCATCCGGTGGTTAGGACCAACCCTGTCAGCGGCTGGAAGAGTATATATCCTATTGGGGGACATGTGGGATACATTAATGAGGTGACGGAGCTGGAAAGCAAGGTATGCTAGCTCTCTTCAAGTGAGTTGACAGAACTAACATGTCAAACAGGCTTTGTTGAAATGGTTCAGTAGATTACTGGTTGACAACCACGACTTGCAGGTTCGCTTTAAGTGGAAGAACGTAAACGATGTGGCCATTTGGGATAATCGTTCTACTTTCCATACACCAACCTATGATATTGAGGGGCAGGGGGAGAGATATGGCGTCAGAGCCGTAAGTATTGGTGAGGTGCCATTCTTTGACCCCGAGAGTAAAAGCCGGTACGAAGATTTGAAGGCCAAGTCTAGCGTTGCTGCCACTGCTTGATTCTATGCAAGAGAATATATTTTGCTAAAGTTGGTTCTTGCCAACACAAGAGTAGCTTTTGCATATGTACGTATACATTTATGAAACTACGCTATAAGTTCACGAAAATCAAAACCTAGCTGCTATCAAAGCACAAGCTAAACCAAAGGTTAAGTTTTCCATACCTAGTATATTTTCCCCTGAAAATCTATAGAGAATACCCGAGATAAACTGTACACTTAAACGCCGCTTCCATCACAGCTCCATCAGCCACATTGTCACATCAAATTGTGTAATGAGGAATATGACAGTCAAAGATAAATAATAAAGGAGGAGCCTGCGCCAGAGTAGTACATATTTGACAGATTTCTTTGTCTGTGGAACTCTACTAACTACCTTTCAACTGACCACTTAGATAAACAGGAACCTGCCTTGTAGTCTCTGAAGATAGACATAATTCATAATAGCCGCGAAATTGTAAGTGGCACATGTTACTCATCGCCAAAGAAAATCCTCCGGAAAGGCTGCATGATACGAACAAAAACCTGAGAAACAAGTTTGCAGGAAGGTAACTACATATGATAAAACCTTAAAAATGACCATTGTATATAGAGATTAAGAAAACTAGAGATGATGGTAATACTTAAAAATGTGAGACATTCAGTTATTGGGAAAATTGTCATTCAATTTAGCATAGAGACTCATAGATGAAACACCCATATATGTATGTTATCACGCTCCTCAGCCAGCTGAATTTTGATTTACCATTTATTCGTCGTACTCAATAGTAAGAGTAGTAGGAATTGGCGACTCCTTCGCATTTTCATCCAGATAATGCCGCATCTTCACCCCAGCAAAGTCATGTGTGGTGATAGAGAAGCGCCCTCGTGTCCCAGGTGCTCTTCTGATATTCTTGAGTTTGAACACCTCCCTCAGCGTAGCAGCAAGCGAACAACCAACCAAGCGAGCCCCGAAGCAGAAATGCAATCCATGACCCAAGATAGTATAATCTGTGAGTGGGCGGAACGGATCCAGTTTCTCTGGATTGGGGAAGGCAACAGGATCCATGTTGGCTTTGGAAGTAGCTATTAGAACTGTGTGTCCAGCCGGAATATGGATTGGGCCGCGGGCCCCGTCGACGATGGTTACGTCTTTCGCGGCAACGCGCGGCAGTCCGGGGACCACCCCTGCGTGTCGCATGCCCTCGAATACAAATCCCTGTAGTTCTTTTTCCGCGGCTGGGCCGTCCGAGTGGGCGAGCTCGATGATGCGTTCCTTATACTCCTCATATCCTTCGCTAAGGAACAGGTCAATGAGAAGAGAGGCTTGCTGCGTCAGATTGCCGGCGACTGGTGCGCCCATCCCTATACAGTCGCCCACCAAATCACCAATAGGCAGCTTGGAATCGTTGAGTGCATGGTAAAGCCTGTCTGCGACGGGACCGACTTCAAATGCACTACCCTTGGCAAGCCAATCTACGATATTCTCCTTGAAGCCCTGTTGGGTCTTGAGGTGAGCTTCATGGATCGATCTGAGAACCGAGCCTGCTTTGATGGCTCCTTCTCTCAGCTTCCACTCGTTACCAGGAATGATGTTGAAGCTCTGGTACATAAACAGAACAAGATATGCCCCGAACACCTCTGGCAGCGAAAGCACGCCCCGGGGTTTCTCGGGAGTTTTGAGTGGAATGGCGAAGCGTTCAGCAAGCCATAAAATTGGCGTGACATTGGTCACATCACGGACAATGTCAATGGACCTTTTGCTGGAAGAGTATTTCAAGGAGTGGTCCTTGATCAGTTTCGCAACATTACTTCGGAAGAACTGAGTGACATTTGCCTCAAAACCTTGCTCGAATAAGACTCTGTGAAGCAGATTTGATCGAGGGTCATGGCGCTCTGCATCGTCCCAACCGATCATGAAATCGTGGCCGTCTGTGCAATTACGGATTGCTTTTTGGTACATGACTACAAAGTTTTCTCGGTCTTCGAAGACTTTCCTGCAACCTTCCTGAGTATGAATTCCGATAATATCCATGCCACTCGCTGGTCGTTTCATATCATACTGATCAATTACCTTGTTCTTCTCAAGGATTTCTCTGGCTGCCTTGGGTGTGTAGAATGGAATTAGTGCGTATGACGACGTTCCAGTCCAAGCACCAGGAATACCATTAAAGAGCAGGTAAGGCAAAATTCCACCGTAGCTACCAGGTGGAGGCGAGCTGAGTAACTTCGCAAACCCAAAGTTGGTGAGGGTGGTGCTGTTGAAATCGTAGCTAAGGAATCGATCTCCGCGGACAAGAGCAACAGCATCATCGAGGATACCTCTACCAGTGGTCTGCCCAGGGCAAACACCGCTACCTGGCATAGCAGTCTTTGTACATTCAGCCATGAGTCCGGGGTATAGTTCGAGATTCTCGATATGTCCATAAAGCAATTCCGCAGCTCTGGCAGTCTCTTTATCTGGGTTCCAGTCCTCGAAGTCCTTGTAAGGTTTCAAGTTGAGATATCGACGAAACCTAAGAGGAGAAATGAGCTCCCGGACAGTCATGAATATAGTGATGGACTTACTCATTCATAGTGCAAACATTGAACATGTCCCGAGCTTGCAATTGGCCCAAAATATCAACCACTTTAAGGCTTGCTGGGGTTCCGTGTGCACCAAATGCATGCGCTGGTTCTTCAATGCAATCTTTAATAATATCAGCAAGGTCGAGGTCACTGAATCTGCCATCCGGTCCTCTCTTAAGCCCCGAAAATGTCCATTCTCTCGGCGGAGTAGACATGAGCTTGTGTCCGTGAGCCTTCATAAGCTTCTTATACATATCAGCCGTCATCTCATCTAGAGATTTGAGCTCCGGAAGACTTGACCGCAAGATCTCCTCCATCCATTTATCGTCGGCGGCACTTAGGGAAGCATGCCAGTGATACAGAACTGCAAACTCGACTGAGACGACGTTGCCTGAACCTCTTTCTAGTCGTTTGCCACCTTGTTTGATCTCAGCACCGAGATCCAGAGACCATGCCGAGTTTGCACGCGGGGTGTTGAGAATCGCAGAAACATAATCCTTCAGTACCACAGAAGCGAAAAAGCCCACATTGATGTTTCGAGATATCTGGAAGATGTCCTCATCTTGCCTAATTTGAAAACATGTTAAACCCGAGTGTTTAGGAGTATTGCGATCTTGCACTATTGACTCACCATATCCTTTCTTTTTCGTCGAGACTAGACCAAGGCTTATATTTCCCTGCTTCGTTGATGGACATTAGGTTCTCGGCAATGTGATTGTGATTTCTCGAAAACATCAACAACACCGCAATCACGCCTGGTGGCATCATCATGATTCTCTCCGAAGCAACTATCTTGCGAATTAGAAGACTTCATTATCAAATTTTATGTCAAGGAACTTCTTACTCGAGTCGGGAAAGATTGTTCCATTTTCATAAGTTCGCACGCGTGTTTGCTCTTTTTCCGTGTTTCCATAGATGGTACTTAAGTCCACGTAACTCGAGGTCTCATTGATCCAGGGCTCGGTCCTCGAAGTCTGGAAGCATTCGTGTATGACTATCGTGGCAAAAGAAAAGAAAAGCCGATTAAGGCCAGACGGATGTGGACGAAATTCCCCCTTTCTTTTCAAGAGCTGGTCGTAGACAAGCTCTGGATCCGGTAGGTTTGGACCTTTGGGTTTAGTGGGAGGAACACTCCTGGCATAAGACGAACCAGCCTTTCCCATGTTAGGGAACCATGGGGTGTTCCCACTGCCATCATGCTTTCTATAACGTGATGACGGTCCAGCCACTGTAGGTGGAGGATGGGGCAAATCTTGCCATAACATGCTAATAAAGCTGTTGGACACAGTCTGACTTAGCCCGCTATTCAATGGCAGTGACTGAAGCATCGAGACTCCATTTTCGAGCAACAGCTCTTTATCGTCCATTGGTTCTCCAGATGCAAGTGTTACGAAAGCTCCTGCAGCTGTCTTCGCATTTTTAAAGCCCAGATGTGTAAGATCATGGCCAACAGAAGTTTTTCCTGTCACCGGAATAGCAGCAGCTTGATCGTCACTCTTTCCATCCGGTGCTCGTGTTGGCTTGCGCCGGATGGAACCGATCAAGTTTTTGATTTGACTTGGGGCCATAACGCAAGTTCGTTTTCTCAGTAGTGTCTCGACTTGGACGCCGATTCAATCTGGGAGTTGGAAGGGTCTAGTAGCTCGTTTATGGGTTTGGAATGAAGGCAAGAGAGGAGAAGTAATGAATGGGAGAGACACACGGGCAAGGGATGTGTGGTTGCACAACTTTTTCCTGCGCATGAAGTAGGAGCCAATCGCTAATAGGAATAGCTTTGAAGATCGGACACATCTTGACACCAACATGCTCGAGCTGCATGTAGATGACCAATATATTGAGTTACTCGATATCGCACTAGAGGGGAAGTGTGAGACATACATACAGAACCCGACTTGGTTGAGTCTCAATGACTTTGGAGTGGTCCGTTAATTGGTGGAGAGGCCGTGCCAACAGATTTTCCTTGCAGATCAGTGAATCTAATAATGGCTGCATACGTAGCAGACATTATGGCTCCTGTCTAAAATATAGTAGCATCTCTTGGATATGAGGTATCAGAAATCAATCTAAGGGAGGTTGGGGATGGTAATAGATATATATGATTGGTGCTTTTACCGAAGCTTGAGTTTTTCCGAGACGTCCCAACGGCAGTATCCCTGTGTGGATCAAAAACCTTAAAATTGGCGCTTTAAGGAAGCACTGTCAATGAGAGGACTTTTGTATAGATTCTTTTGGGTAAAAGATTTTTATGAATGTATATTGTTTATTTTATTTAGAGGACAAGGAAGGCTTTCATTACTTTTCAGCTTAGCTGGAATCTACTTTGTAGAAATATTCATTCAGATTCAATAATCAGAATTCAAATTAGACACATCGGTACGTAACAGGTTCGCACGTGCCCATCTCGTCAATTATTATAACATAAGCCTCTTTGACACAATTGCTTTGCTGGCCCATCTGAATTCTATCAAGCTCTACATGGAAGAAATTACACCAAATTGGGTTAAGTTTTCCCTCAATAAGCGGGCATTATCAGTTTGTAAGGACTCAAAGTTGGCAAAGATGTGTTGAATAGTACAGGTTAGTTTCACTGAGATACGAAGGCAATGCTTTTTTTAAGTTGAGAATCTTTTAGCTTTTTGATTCAATGAAATACAAAAATGCTAGCTAGGCTAAAAGTAGACCAACAATCTCTCCCCATGGACACAACCAACTCAAGGTTCAAGGGTTTCAATAAAGCTTTTTGCCTCTCAACTGAGCTTATTCTGACATCTTGAGTTTTGGAACAGCGTAGCTTAACTTTATTTCAAGAAGTGCTTTTCAAAAATTCATATCGTTATTATTGCCCCCGTTGTAGCAGACTTTCATGTACCACATCCTTTTGAAGGACCTCTTAAACGAAATACACAGCAATTTCATATACAGAATTCTGCCATTCGAAATAGGCTTTAAGGAATTATTCATTATCATGTAGGTGTCTCTTGAATCATATCATTCTGCATTTTCACTAATAACGTTGAGAGAGGCTATTTAAGCTGAGTGTGGGAAGGAGGAAGAGTTGGAATAGGAAGAAATTTAATACCACCACTATCAACAATAATGTAGGCTGCCATGATGTCAGCGGCTTCATCTTAAGTTCATGCAAATACTGTATATTCTACATAGCTATTTTATTCTACGTCGGAGTTTATGCGCTATTCCCTCCAGAACATAGAGAAAGTACTCGGTACAAACTCTTACTTGTAGACCGGCATCCTTACAGTAAAATAGTTCGAACCTCCAATAGGTAGAAAATGTCCGAAGCCCCGCTAAATGGGTCTATCGTTGTCGATTGGCCTACATCTATATTATGTGGAGCCTGACCAGGCTGAATACCACGCTAAACTCTTTTGAGCAACCAGGCTGAGAATGGGCAAGGGAAACATGAAGATTCTCAAAATTAAAAAAATCATTCACAAGTCCATGTCAATGGCAAATAGACTGCTGTTACAAGCTAGCGTACTCAAACGAAGTCTATATTCAAGGCCATTTCGTCTGTCTGTCACTACCTCGAAGCCAACCTGCTACTTACAATGGCATTGTGGGCATAGTTATCACAGCCTTGTCCCCAAGGTCTGGGCACGTCAACAACATTCCTATTTACATTCCCATGCTCATGAAAGAGGTAACTTACTATACGATGAAACAATATACGATGAAACAATATACGCCCTTTCAACTGGTTCTGGCCGGGCTGGAATAGCCATTATTCGTGTATCAGGGCCAGCGTGTCTTGATGTATGCCTTCCCAGTCCTCACAATTATCGTCACGCTAATGAGGTAGATATACAATAGCCTATGCCCTTCGCAGCCAATACCTAAGCCTCGATATGCAACTTTACGAACCTTATACAATCCTCTCAATGTTTCAGAAGTGCTAGATTCGGATGCATTGGTCCTTCGCTTCCCCGCTGAGAAGACTGTGACTGGAGAGGATGTACTGGAACTGCACATTCATGGTGGTCCCGCGACTGTCAAAGCCGTTCTAGATGCAATCCCCCGTTGCTCATCGGATTTTTCGATTAGATATGCAGAGCCTGGGGAATTCACGCGACGAGCGTTCCAAAACAATAGGCTAGATTTGGCACAAGTAGAAGCGCTAAGCGACACGTTGTCAGCTGAGACTGAGCAACAACGACGTGCCGCCGTGCGAGGAAATTTCGGGAAACTAGGCCGCACATATGAAGGTTGGCGTCAGCAACTTCTCTATGCACGTGGAGAGTTAGAGGCATTGATTGACTTCTCAGAGGACCAGCACTTTGACGAGTCTCCTGCAGAGTTGCTCGGGAGCGTTGCAACTCAAGTGATAGCTATGTTGAAATCCATAAAACGCCATGAAGAAGCTAGTCATCGAGGAGAGTTGCTGAAACGCGGAATACGGATATCTTTAATCGGGCCTCCCAATGCTGGCAAGAGCTCTTTATTGAACCAAATAGTCGGCCGGGAGGCTTCGATTGTGAGCCCAGAAGCTGGCACTACACGTGACATAGTAGAGGTTAGTCTCGATATTAGGGGTTATCTTTGTACCTTTGCCGACACGGCTGGCCTGAGGGACGATTCTAGCCTGGATGATGACCGTACCTTACCATCAGCAATTGGCAGTATTGAAAGAGAAGGAATCCGCCGAGCAAGGGCCAAAGCAAGCGAGTCCGACGTAATCATTGCACTGGCTTATTATGACCAGAATTCCAGATCCATTCAAATGGGAGACGATTCTGGGATTCGGGAAAGAGGCTTGATTGTGATCGATGAAGCCTCATGCAAGATTGCCATGGAAGCCCAATACTCACTATTCGTTGTCAATAAGTTTGATTCTGACATTTGTAGCCCTATGCCTGGAGACCCGAATATTACTGATAACCTAAAAGGAAGACTTGGGGGAGATCCGATTATGATCTCGTGTAAGGACGCACAAGAGGGTATTGGAATCGATGCTAGTAATCCTGGTAATATCAAACTACTTGTTGATAGACTCGTTCAGGTTTTTGAGAGAATGACAAATTTGCCAGTGGAAATGGAAGATCTTCTTGGTGTTACAGAACGCCAACGTCAGCTCTTATCAACCTGCTCAGAACATCTCAATCGTTTTCTAGACGAAGCCAAAAATAATGATGAGGAATGCGATATCGTCCTTGCCGCCGAGCATCTGCGATCTGCCGCCAATTGTCTTTCTCGAATCACGGGTCGAGGTGAAGCAGGCGATGTCGAAGAGGTGCTCGGGGTTGTTTTTGAGAAGTACTTCCACCCAGCTTGTTTTCCGTACCTTGAAACTGATAGTCACTAGGTTCTGTGTCGGAAAATAGAGTGTTATAAAAAAGAATTGCTTCAATATTCCATATCTAATAAGGTCTATGAATTAAAGAGAGTTTGAATGAAAGTCTAGTTCGCTCTCCAAAAACCGAAAGAAAAACCAAAACACCACTCAATTGCCACTGCTCCCCAATTCTTTGCTCTAGCATGCTTTGCAGCAGGATCTAAAGCCAGCCCAGTCTATCTATGCATTCTATCTATGCAAGTACAAAACGCCATCGAAATGCTGTGTAAATCCCGGAGAAATAACTGCGAACAAAGGAAAGTACTGTTAATTCTTTTCTATCGCCACATCGCCACCTCCCCTATCAGAAAGTACAAGTACAAATACAAGTATAAATGCGAAACAGGCGTCATAATGTTGCCTGCTGGGAAGGCAATACACTCCAATCCCAGCGCCACCCCTCTTCGAAATGCCGGATAGAAGGTTCTTGACTCGACCGGCGGAAGATGCTGATGACTCTTCCAGGAACTAGAAATCGAAAGCGAAAGAAGATGCGAGAAAACAAAAACTCCGGTCTAATGCTGATGCTGAATAATATGGAAAACTCCAGATGGCAGTCGTGAGACATGCGTCTATTGGTGCTATGCATAAAGATTTTGCCACCACAACTTTTTACCCCAGAATCCCCAGAAACGCCTCCTTTTCTTGTATATCCACCCACAAAAGGGGTGGATTAAGGGGGAATGGCGTTTTTCGTTGAGGGGGTGGGATTTTTAGTTGTAACCGCCACGTCCATCTTCCTCCTCATCGTCGTCGCCGCTCTTGTTGTAGCCGCCACGACCGAAGTTTACTGGGAATCCAGATGGTTGACGGGAGTCTTCATCGGCGTCGTTGTCGTTGGGAGAGTTGTAGCCACCACGACCGAAGAGGGTTGGTGCTTGAGTGGAGGTGGATGAGGAAGTCATAGAGAAGGCAGACATTTTGACTGAGAAGTGTGATTGACTTGGAAGTTTCGAAGAGAGTTTTGATATTTGAGAAGAGAGATGTGAAGTGAGTTTAAGATGTTGTTTGATGTTTGATGCTTTGGTGGTTTGATGTGGAACTGTTGTGAAGATGGATGTGAATGATGAAGAATGGAACTGTTTGTAGGAGATATCGAGGCTCTATATAGTACTTTCTCCAAAGCCTCCCCAAAATCATCCGGAGCGATTTGCGGTGTGCTACCAAGCCATGAGCCCCGTTCCGTTGATACAGAAACGAGTAATAGTCATCACAGGTCACATAATCATCGCTGGCTCCGGCTGTAAAAAAGGAAGAAGGGTTATTGGGGTCCAATCTCAACAATCAAACGCACTAGTCCAGTGCCTTAGGCTGGCGTAATGATGCCTCAGCCATGAGTGAGCCGTTCACCAAAGTGCATAATCTCCTCCCAGAGGGCGAAGGGGGGAAGAGAAAAGAGAGCAAATTAGTCCCCGGGGTGACTGTGCTATGCATAGGTCGCAGCACGACGCCATACTGCCTAGAGCGGTCCCGGTCAAAGGTAATGGCACCCTTGGAAACGACCGAGAGGGTGCCGTCCATAGAAAACCCACGTTTTCCATTATCCAGCGATCTTTTCGTACCCCATCGAAACGTGGGAGGTGCAGCCAAAGCAGCAGCGTATGCAGAGGTACTTTTTGGGATTCTTACCACTGGATCCTTAACCTCCCCTTGGCCCCCTGGTCATCTTCTTCAGCCCTATCCTTGAAGCGGTCACGTTGGTGCCACGAGTCTTGCCAGGCCCTTTCTGACAAGATACTGCAAGAATCATCCTTGGAAAGATTTGGAAATAAGTATATAAACGCACTGATTGGCGGACTTTTTAAATTTTCTTTATTTTACCAACCCCAAAAACCATATCCAGCCACACCTCTTTTCCTATTTATATCCTGGACGTCTTGTGGCGTCATCTTTCATCGAATCATCGAATCATCAAGTTCGTTTTGCTCGTAACCCTGGCTGCTAAGCGAATCGATTCGTGGCTGGCTGTAAGCTGACCCTCCTGTTTGGTCGGCGGTTCACCGTTAGGAAAAATAAGACCCAAGAAAAGAATAATACTTGCTGCTGCGTATTCGTCGTGCATGGTAATGGAAGGAAGACCAAAATCGTGACTTGGACTCACGCTTCTACTCGGTGATGGAATGTTCTTTCATGTGTGATGTGAGGTATGACAAAGCCAGGGTTGTTGTGACGCAAAGCAGAAGGGAACCCCCCCGACCAAATGTCAAATGTTGAATTGATTACGCCGCAGATAACTCGTGCCTTTGTAATCCCCCGGATAACAAAGGTACATCCGCTTCAAGTCGGATATCGGTGGTTGTCTACGGAATAGACATGAAGAGAGAGATACATCACTCTACTGTAGAATTTCCATCTTCCGCCTTCGTCTGGTGCGTCGTCGACAACCGGGATATTTTTCTTGGTGGAGCGCGTCTTAATCAGCCAGCCAGCTTAAGTCTCTATGACCATAGTGGCTGGTACGGTGTGCATGTTCCTGCATTGGTATTTTGGGGTTTTAAAGCTTTCAGGTACCAGTGATGTGCAGGAGATGCAGCTGGGGGCAGCCATGCCAAGCAAGGGACTTTTATTTTTATGGTCGGACCAAAGTAGCCTTGCGAAAGGTTAACGTTACAATTCCAGAATTCCAGAATTACTGTACTTGCTCCTGTACGACCGTCAGGTTTTGGTTTGTGGCAGATGTATCAATATGGATTGCGGTAGCTTGCTTAACCTTCATGCTAGCGCTGGAGTTGTTTGCATTAGCTCTCGCTAAAATCCGCCTCGAAATAGCGTTGAAGTAAAGGGTGATAGTTAGTCATTGCCACGTTCCTCCCCTGTTGTAACGGTCTGCCTTTCGAACTCTACTGTACTGTGCTCTACTGTACTCTACTGTACCAGTCTGCACGCTGTCGAACGTTTGGACAAGCTCGTCTATTGAATATGTGGTGGAACACACAAATACCTGGAACACACAAATACCTTTGATGCCTTGTCCTCGAGGTTTACCGGATTATACATTTATAGACAAGGCAGAGCCAGCAACGGGCGTTCGATAGATAGGGCTAAGAAAGCAGCTGTTTTTAGACGGAGAGTTTTAAAATATCGTATACGATGACAAGCTCAAAATTGAAAGAGATAAGGTTGTGCTTATTAGCAGGCTTTTACGACCAGAGTACGAGAGGCCGATTTAGGACTATACAGAAAGGGGGGGAAAAACCATGAACTAGTCCTACATCGCTAGCAGTTTTTTTTAATTCCCCGAAATACAACATGAAAGACCAGGCAGAAGTCGGAAAATTTGGAGACCGGTCCATCCCCCCCCCCTCTCCCTCTATACGAG
>Ga0247734_1001163_pt1 | contig 20582 bp, 25 predicted proteins | sample UWRJL103311B2_FD_180933 | JGI IMG/M metagenome (GOLD analysis project Ga0247734, IMG submission 180933) | Plant litter microbial communities from Arlington Agricultural Research Station in Wisconsin, United States - UWRJ-L103-311B-2 | ecosystem: Environmental > Terrestrial > Plant litter >... | reverse complement strand
TACCAACCATCTACTCGGTATGATCTATACGCTGTGTACTGCCACTCCACATTTCGCACGTTTCAAAATTAAAGGTGAGACCCAAGTAAGGGTATGGCGCAGACGTCTCCTAAGTTTTAGCCGAATAAGAAACCCCCTTGATTCGTCTCGCTAATTAATAAGCTTAATCTATTTTTGATAAGCGAATGAGCTAAGCCTCTTTATTCGCCCCCAGGGTTGAAGCTGTACGACGAAACTCTCGTGAGTGGTTGAAAGCTCCAACCCTTTTTTTGCTTTTGGGGTATGCGGCTGCTTATGTGCCTCCAATTTTGTTCGCTAAGGGGTGGTGGCTTAAAATAGATATCACTCGGCTATCGGAGAGGCTTCGATGGCGTAGTACATACTATGGGACAGAAGCTTCTTCTATTTCCACGTCTAACCTCATACACAATGTACATAGGCTCCACATTCTGATACCCGCTGGCTTATTAACAGGCTCACTCAGGATACCGTGCTTCAACATCTGCTGTAGGTACAGTACCAAGCAGATCTGACCCAACCCGAGCCTCATCTCAGATGTCCATGCATGGAAGTTTGCTCTGCCCCTGGTTCTTACTGTACTGTTCGAGCTATTGCGGTGGGCCGATCAACCTAAAAGACAACCTAGCGAAGATCCTTTAGGATCTTGAGGCTATGAGCACCAACGAGCCGTACTTCTCTCCGCGTTTAAACATCTGCAGCAAGACTAATTTCAATTAAAAATTATATAAGTATCATCTTAACGTCTTTCCAATCAAATCATCACCATCGTCAACAATCTCGACCATTACAATAGCTCTCCAACATCCTAAAACCCCTACAAACCACTTTCCGGTCATTGTCAGGTTTACATAAGTAGCACAAAGTCGCCAGCATGCAATTCCCAAAGTCAACAACCGCCGCTTTGGCGCTCTTCTTCTTTGCTCTCCCAGCTATTGCAGCAAGCAGCGAGTCGCCAAAAGCACATGCAACACTTTCATCGTCCTCGGCACAATCATCAGGCAACGCGGCACCAGGAGGACAAGTCCCAGTCCCTACAAAGGAGCAAGCGAAAGAAATCGCCAACGAACTCAGAACATTTGGATCCGCCATTGAGACAGAGCTCAAGCAATGCATAGATGTGCCCGGCGAGAACACAGCAGAGTGCTTCAACCGTGCTAAGGGCATGAACCTGCCCAAGGGAAAGTGAGTACCCCCAATGCATCCCTGACTTAAACTTAAGCTTCGGTGCCTCTTTTTTTTGGGCAGGATTCTTCTGGCCTTAGTAGCTCGTTATCCTGTTTCCTTATCCTGGTCCTTTGCCTTTCCTTATCCTCTTCCTTATCCGGCCTCATTATCCAGCGTCCTTATCCAGATCCTTATCCTCCCCCATCTGAGGAGGTGTAGAGAGCTGGTGTAGAGAGCCAGTTTAGTGAGACGGTGTAGCGATCTGGTGTAGCGAGCCGGTATATGGATTAGGTGTAGCGATTAGGTGTAGCGAACTGGCTCAGCGAGAACTCTCCAGTCTCCTTATCCAAACTCCTTATCCAAACTCCTTACCCGAGCTCCTTATCCATACCCTCTCCTGGCTCCTGTGGACAGGTAGAGAGCTGGTGTAGAGAGCAGGCCTAGCGAGAACGGTGTAGCGACACGGTGTAGCGAGCAACTTGGCTTCAAGATAAACTGGGGGACGGGGTACTTCACATGATAGATGATCAAAAATGCTAATTTGTGTATAGGATTATGACCCAGTCGCAAATCGACGAGGCAACACTCAAATACTCCTCGCTGGTCGGCAAACTGCTTGGCGACTGCTCCAAGTCCAAGGGCTTCTATCCCTGCTTAGATTTGATCAAAAAGGCCGACGACAAGAAGGAGTTCTCCTTCAGCAAGAGAGGCTTCGGAACGGATTTCATGCAAGGATTCGTCAAGGGCTTCACTGGCACTTTCCAGGCTGCCAAACCTATCTTGGAGATGGTTCTTCCATACATATAAGCGCCATCTTTGGTGTGCTTTATGCTTGAAGCCAGCCAGTGCTTTGTATTATTTGTAACTATAGGATCGAGGATTTCAAAAGTGTTTTTTTTAGCGTATATGGGAGTTTGGAGAAAAGGAGCATGGAGGACGGAGTAAAATGGTGCATGGAGTTTAGGATCTAGGTTAGAGCTTGTAGCTCTCCAGAATACTTATCGAGATATTGCGATTAACATATCTGAATTTACTTTTGCATCTTTTTAATTCTTTCAATGCTGAAGTATGAGTGGACTGGTGATATTGTTTGGAGTATTACCGACTTTGTTTCAGCTGCAGTATATGCATGTGAGTTCAGTCCGAAGAAATACTTCTCGTTACAGGGGTTCGGAGAACGTCCTCGAAGTTAGATACTGGAACTAATAAGTAACATTATTCATATATACATGGTGTACCCTCTTTGGGCGTTGTTAGTACAGTACACTAGTCACGTGCGTGAGCCAAATCAATTTTAACGTCAAGGTTAACCAGCCTCGCTAGATGACGTCTTAAACCTTCGACATATTAGCGTACCTGCCTCGCCTGCGAACCTTCATGTGGGGTTAGGTGCTTCCAACCGAGGGTCTGGCTGTCTCGACTTGAGTTACACAGCATATGGGCTCGTTTTCTTAAATGCAGCTGTTCACGTTCTGAATAATGCGCAGATTCCGTACGCATATTGTTAACCATGCTATTTAGGTAGCTGATAAGCACAGCGCAATGGCAGCACAGAATTCCTCCACGGACATGTCCCTGACAATCCATGGGACCAAAACCATATATGCAGCACTGGAGGACTGGGAGATTATGAAGCCATATATCAAGAAACTCTACCTGGACGAAGATCGCACACTGAACGATGTAATGGGTCTAATGGCCTCTCAATACCACCACCGTGGAACGTAGGTGCGACTCTTTCCCCGGCTCACTGAACAACCACCAATTCAACACAGCCTCTGACAGTATGTAGGATAAAAATGTACCGTTCCCGCATTACTAAATGGGGTTGGGACAAAAACAAGAAGAAGAAAGATATGGTGTTTGTGCTACACAAAATGAAAGCTCGAGAAAAGGAGGGGAAGAACACGACGTTTACGATCAGGGGACAAGTTGTAACAAAAGCGGATGTTGCTAAGTATTTCAGGAGGACAGGGGGTTTGAAGAAGACAGCCATGATGGAGGAGGTGGCGGATACGCCTAGAGACGTGCAATATAGGACCCCATCGCCAGAACCAGCCTGGGAAGATACCGAGAAAGAAGATGGAGGTTTGCCCTTGGACTTGAGTCTCAGGGAACTGAATTCTGTTGCTCTAATGCCTCGGAGCCATTCAATAATCGCCACGCAAAGTTTTGGAGATGGTTCTTTCCTTTCATATATGCCGGTAGACTCGATGTGTCAAATCTTTGGCTCTAACCCTTCTCTATCGCCTACTTTATCGGCACCAACAAGATTCTATATTTCCGAAGCCATGCTCTCGAATATCGATAATTATTTCTCTGCCTCTTTCACCACTGGAAAATGGGTTACCAACGCCGAGGGATTTTGCATCAACATCCATAACAACGACTCCGCATCTGACACGTATAACGGCGACATCTATGGGGCACGCAATCTACTTGACCACAAACGCTATGTCGAAGCTCGACGCGTGCTCTCGAAAGCTTCTGCGCTCATCCCTCGTATTCTGCTTGCCGAAAAACCCAGCACGTTAAATTCTTTCCTGTACAACACTGTTTGCATGATTAATTTCGGTTATCCAGAAGTGTCCATGCTAATGCTCCAACATATCAGCGCGACAGCTTCGGTAATTCTCCCAGACGACCATCCCTGGAAGCTGATATGCGAATACTTGGGCAAGATCGAGCGCGATCAACTTGAGGATTCTCTCTTCCGGTTCTGGGAAGCAGCGATCGATGCTAGCGCAAGGAATCTGGGTAGATTTCATGCGATGAGCACTAGCTACTACATAAATTATATGAGTCGTCGATATGCCTTTGACAAGCCGCAAGAGGAGCTCCTTCTCAGAGGCTTCCTCGAAGACTGTAAGCGAACATGCGGCGATACGTCCTCAAACATATGCCGTATTTTGTTTTCGCTCAGCGATAACCTCTCGATGCAAGATCGGTGGGCGGATGTAGAAGTCGTGACCGAGGAGCTGGTAGCAAGATCTAGAGTTGCCGAGGGCCAGGTTTATAATGTGATCTCTGGGTTAGAGAGTTTGGCGGAGAGCCAGTATCATTTGAACAAGCCGGAACTAGCGGAGAAGAATTTGAAGGAGGCGATTGATCTTACGGTGTCTGAGGAGGGGGAAAGAGATCTGAATGTCGTGCCGAACTTGACGATGCTCGAGGAGTGGATGCGAGAGTGGGGACGCGAGGAAGAGGCAGACAAGTTGAAGAAGGAGTTGGAAGGGCTTATTGGCAAGGATGACATTGACGAGGCGTTTGAAGCGATTTGAGGCTCGCCGGGACACGACTTACTGGGAGTCGAACTCGTTGGCATGATGGCAGCTTCACCTCCGAAGCCCTTTCTCTGGATACCGGCACAGTGGATAATGGGAGCAAGCGACCAAGGGAGGTTAGCAAGAAGGCATCCTCTTTGCTACAATCGACCCCTTGCCAGCCACGTGGTGCTGAAGCATGAAGGACTGACCGAAAGGTTTCTGAATAGGCGAATGGCATGCCGTGGAGTGAGACGAATGACAGAATGGGCGTTGATGATTCTCATGAAACTGAAATGTGCTTGGGGCAGCCGTGTTCACGACACAATATATTCAAGCATGATTATTATTAGGGTGGGGGCTATATTTGCTCTTCGTGAGCGATCTATCCCAATTCCAATACATAAATCTTAACGACTGCTAAGATCCATTCTTGTTCCCAGTATAAGTGGCAGCAGAGATGAAGCCATCCCCTTCCTCTATTTCTCCTTTGCGAGCGATTGACAAGGGCTGCTTGGGAGGAGAGCAGACTCTGGAAACCCATGTGACATCTTCTTCATGCACCCAGGGATTGGATGGGAATTCACAAAATGGCATGTTTTCCCCGCCATCGGATTCTCCTTTCTCCCATCATCGTCAGATCAGATGTTTTGTTTTTTCCTTATATATATATATATATATAGTTTGACGCCTCGGTTTCTTAGGCCGTATGACAGTTATCTAGTTAAGTTAAGGTACGCTACGGATACCCTACTGTACTGCCGCCATCATGTCATTTCTTTCTTTCCCGCCGTCAACTCAACTCCACTCCACACACAGGGCTACTTATTGTACGGGCAGCTAGCCAGCCAGCCCCAGCTGCAATTGAGTCCAGTCCAAGCTCATACCAGTGTTGTTTAATACATTTTCCTCGTCCCCCGCCTCGTCCTATACGTAGGTATGTATGGGTGCATGGGTGCATGGGTGTATGGCTGTTTGGGTGTGTATATGGGGAACTCCGGCTGCATTCCGGTTCTGCGGCGTATTCCAAGGTCTATCACTTTGTGACCCGTCCATCGTGTTTTAGGGGTTCAATCGACGTGGGGAGAGGATGGATAACTATAGATATACATTTAGATATACATATACATGGCTTATTATATGTAATGTATCATTATGCTGAGTGAGATAGGTATGTACAGTGCTGTATTGTATTACTATGCCGGCTGCCGGTTGGGATTCCGTACAGTACAGTAGTCTGGCGGGAAAAGTACTGTAGTTGTAGTTGTAGTTGTAGGTGTTGTGGTGTCGGTTATCGTTATCATGCTTCCCCCGCCAATGGGGCGGGGTGGGGCGGTGATGCCAGCCAAAAATTAGCACCGTCGGTCGTTGGTCCCCTACAATTCCATTCATGTCCTCACTTTACCAAAACACCCCATAGCCAAATACATTACCATAACCATAACCATAACTACAACTACGACTATCACTTCTAGATACACCCGTGTCCAAGAACACATACACTTCCCCAAGAAACCAAACCGAATCGAACCAAAGCACCCACACCCCCACCACCACCACCAGCACCACATAAAGGTTTGTGCAAGAGGATCAACTTGCGCGAGGATAGCTAGCGACGAACACGTCGTTCCCTCCGCCATCGAAAGCCACCCCCTTATAATGATCGTGTACAGACCATTGTCAGAGGCAGAACAAACTACTGGTAACTGCCATGGATGATACTGCTTCCAAACGAAGGAGAGGACTAGGGGTGGTCACCCCAAATGCGTGCACCGAGTGCCGTAAGAAGAGAGCAAAAGTCAGTGCTTCACCCCCAAAGGAAGTGAAGCTTGCTGACAGTTGCAAAAGTGCGATGGCCACAGACCATGCGGGAGATGTGTCACCCAGAAGAATGCCAACTGTGTATATGAGCTACCGGTGCGCCAGTCCAAGGAGAACATGCGCCTGGAGATTGAACAGCTGCGCGAACAACAGCATCAAACAGAGCGGGTGCTCGCAGCCTTGGTGTCTAAGGACAAATCCGATGAGGTTCTGGACAAGTTGAGGACCGGAGAGACCATCGAAGCGGTGTTAGAAAAATTGGACATTGCAGAGGAGGGCACAACCAAAGGAAAGCTGGTGGCAAAGGGACAACAAAGTGCGCAAAATGTTACAGCTTACTCGTGGAAGAGCAGCACGATGGCCATAGAAAATGCGCTGCGTGGTACGCGCATCATGAAGCCGTCCACACCTAGCTCTGCAGCTGGCAGCAGTGCCACCGAAGCTTATGCAAATAGCGTATCGGGCGTCTCTGGATGGCCAGCGTCCGGGAGCGGAGATGAGGAAGCCTTTCCTCAACAGTCGGGGACATCCCTTCACGACGATGCTATGCAATGGAGTCCCGAGTCCGCGGACAGAGAGAACCGAAATGCCGAGCCTCCCTTGGTGGGAAAATGGTATCCCAAGGCAGATGGAAGCCCTGATGAAATCACCGAGCAGATGAGATTCCAAGGACGAGAAACTATCCTAGGTGAACCATTCGGGACCCAGGACCCGTCGCAGTCACAACCTGGTGCTGACACCTGGACCAAAATCACTTCGGATCATGCGCTGGTAGAGCATCTCCTCGCTCTATACTTCTGTTGGGAATATCCTACTTTTGCCTCGCTGAGCAAGGAACATTTCTTGGAAGATTTTCGCATGGGGCGTCGAAGAAATTGTTCGTCGTTACTTGTTAATTCAATGCTAGCTGTTGGTTGTAGATTCTCCACCCAAGGTGTTACTCGGACGGATCCCGACAACAGCAATACATCTGGAGACCATTTTTTCGCTGAAGCAATCAAGCTGTTGAACGAACAAGAAGACAGACACCGTTTGACAACTGTGCAAGCTCTGGGACTCATGTCAATAAGGGAAGCGTCAGCTGGTCGTTCTAGTATGGCACTTTATTATTCGGGTCAATCGATACGTTTGGCTATTGAGATGGGGTTGCATTCGGAAGTACATTTCACAGATAGTGATGAGGGGAATGCCCAGAAAACCGTGAGAGCTGCCACATTTTGGGGTGCCTTTGCGTTGGACCAGTAAGTTAATCGTTTTGCACGCGCCCTTCTATTCCTTTCTGACGCTTTCTAGATGTTGGTCTCTAAGTACTGGACGCATCCCAACCCTGTCGCAAACCACCAAACTTACGCCGCCGCCGTCGATTGTGGATACCATCGAAGCATCGCCCTGGATACCATATACGGACGACGGTGATGGCCTCCCTGGAGCTCGATGGCAACGACAGCTAACAGGTGCGGCAGGGGCTCCTATGGAGCGCAATTGTACCCAGCCTTCAAATGTTCGCTCCGTGTACAAAACATTTTGCGAGCTCTCGGAGATCGTCCAAGATTCGCTTTATTTGTGTTACACTCCTGGGACCCAGCTAACTGCCAAACGACTTTTGGCTATTTATAGTAGATATCTTAATTGGTATGATGCGATACCGAGTGCGTTGCGGCTGGGCCATAATTTCACGCCAGCCGTGTTATTTTGTCAGTATGTTTGATTCCCTATCCTCCCACCTCATCAAGTCAGTAATTGTCTGTGCAGTATGTATTACCACTACGCCATCCTTCTCCTGTTTCGACCATTCATCAAGCTGCACATCATAGGTTCGGGTGTTTCTCCAAGAGATGTGTGTTCGCAGGCTGCAGATGCGATCAGTGCGCTGGTATACTCATATGATCAACTCTATACGCTCCGTCGTACCCCGTCCTTTGTTCCATACTTTGTTCTTGCTTCCAGCATTACTCATCTTGTCGGGCATGAAATGGATCCTCACGGCCTAGACAAATTCTACCAAGGCATTGACGACCTGAAAGTCATGGAATCATGTCACGGATTCGCCACACGGGCGCGTGATATCCTGCATTTCCTTTCTTCCCACTGGGAAATTGCCATCCACTGGAAGCATGACGATGAACAACCTTCAGACGCTAGTATTGATCCCCATGATATCCGCGACACGAGACGGAGGGCCTCGAAGGCGGATGGCAAGACGTTATGTAAATCGAGAAGGAATAGTCTCAACCAATTTTGTCCGAACTTGGAGGGTTTGAATGTTTCGAGTCACTTCCGATTTACACCACAAGATGGTTCTGTGGGAGATTATGATGAGATGGTGGACGGGTTATTAAGAAATGCGATCTTTAGCCCGTTTCCATTACAAGGAAGTCCACTCCTGGGAGCGATGCATGAGGCGGGGTTTCAGTTGAGGGCGGATTGATGAGGAGAAGAGCTTGACACAAGGGAGTTATGGTATTTTGTGCTAGATCAACTAGCTTTTAGCATTCTGGTATGTTCTAGACATAAAACTCTATAGACTGTATAGCCCAATCCAGGTATCTTCATCAAGGGAAAGGTAAAACTCGTAGAGGGAAAAGCGGAGCAAGTACCAAGCAACAGCTGCTCAGGGGAATATTGCAGGAGTTAAAGTACATTAGACAGCTACCTGTTGGGGGCTAGGGATTAAAGGGCCAATACAAAGAGGTCAAGAAATTTATCGATCTAGTTAGATCACAAAGGAAACAAACACCACTACCCCAACCAACCCTCCTTATGACTCTGTGGTGCTCTAAATACTGTGTTGTCGGGCTATTGGCTCGAAGGTATAGGATTTTGGCCCACAAGCAGCTCCATTCGCCTTGGGATCCGATGATAGTGTTGGGAAAGAATAAACTCTACAGCTTAAATCTTGATGATTCCTGACTAAAAATTTCACCTGAAAGTACTATACCATATCACCTCGACCTACCTAACTGGCGATCTAGAGGAATCGAACAAATGGAGCGGGGTTTTGACACCAGCCCCACGGTTCCCAGCATTAGACAACTACCCTCTTGAAGATCTCAATCCTATTCAAAGACATTTCCCATTGCCCACCTATTACTATAATTCATGAATTGAACAAAAATTTAATCCAATGTTTAGAATACCAATTCTCAGGGCAACAATTTAGGAAGCTCTGGTGGCGGAAACCCACTCTTAACACTCCGGAGGAATTATCGGAACTTCGCATTGTAGATCGCCTTGTTTCGACCTGAAAACCAAACCACTTTGTCTCGTTTGTTGCAGGTGATCGTTAACAACTGCATCTTTCTTTTTTAAATAAAAAAAACAATTCCCAGCTCCAAAAACTCACCAGTCTAATCTGTCATCATACAATGACGGCTCCGGGTCCCCCCAAGCGTGCCTGGTGGAAAGAATCCTCTGTATATCAGATCTATCCCGCATCGTTCAAAGACTCAAACAACGATGGTGTCGGGGACATCCCCGGCATAATATCCAAACTCGATTATATCAAAGCACTTGAGATTGACATTGTGTGGCTCTGTCCCATCTACAAATCCCCACAGGTAAGTAGTAGCACCTAGGTGTCTGTTCCCCTCTTGCCTTCTTCAGATAAAAAAGGGGATATATATTTTTCTAAACTGGAAATGGATTCTTCTTAGGTGGATATGGGATACGACATCTCGGATTATCGAAGCATTCATGAACCATACGGCACCGTAGCGGATGTTGAGAAGTTGATTGAGGGATGCCACGAGCGTGGGATGAAGTTCTTGATGGATTTGGTTGTCAATCACACCAGTGATCAGGTATGCACCCCCCCACCCCTAATTTTCACATCATCACATCTATAACATCTAAGTGGAAACAATACTGATTATCTCAGCATGAATGGTTCAAAGAGTCGAAAAAGAGCAAGGAGAACAAGTTCCGCGACTACTATATCTGGCAAAAGCCAAAATATGTTGATGGCAAACGACATCCACCCAACAACTGGGTGGCCATGTGGGGAGGTAAGTTCTTGAGTCTCTAATCGACGCACACTGTTAATCATGATTCAGGAAGTGCCTGGGAGTTCGACGAAGGCTCAGATGAGTACTATCTGCATCTATTTGCTCCCGAGCAGCCAGATCTGAATTGGGAGAACCCCGTGGTGCGAAAAGAAGTCCACGATATCGTTCGCTTCTGGCTCGACAAAGGCATCGATGGCTACCGGCATGCTTTAATCCTCTCTATTTTCTCCTACCTGAATCAAAGCCTTTTTGTGCTAATAGCTTTGGTCCAGGTTGGATGTCATCAATTTCATCAGCAAAACCCCGGGTTTCCCAGACGCGCCCATCACCCGCCCAGATGCCGAGTTTCAGTCTGGCGACAAGTTTTTTGCGTGTGGCCCAAGGCTGCATGAGTATTTACTTGAAATCGGAACGATCCTGAAGGAATACAACGCCTTTTCCGTGGGGGAGATGCCTTGCGTTGAAGACCCTAAGGAGATATTGAATGCTGTAGGCTACGACCGGGGAGAGTTGAACATGATCTTTCACTTTGAGATGTATGTATCCCCCTCGATTTACTGATTTATTGAATTTAAGAAGCTAATTATGTAAGTCACGATATGGACCATGGCCCACAGGGAAAATTCTCTCCAAAAGCATGGGAGTTGGCCACTCTCAAAGGCATCGTGCAAAAGTGGCAGAAATTCATGATCGAAAACGATGGCTGGAATGCCCTCTATCTGGAAAACCACGACCAGAGCAGATCAGTGTCACGCTGGGGCTCGGATCTGCCCGAGCACCGATCGATTTGCGCAAAAATGTTTGCGACGTTCCTCGCGCTCCAAAGCGGAACTGTTTTCGTCTATCAGGGCCAGGAAATCGGTATGATCAATGTTCCTGGGGACCGAGACATTTCAGAGTATCGCGACTTGGAGACCCACAATGCTTGGAATGAGTAAGTAGCCTTTCCCTTTGAATGATGGAGATCAATAATGGCATGTTGCTCATTGTTTTGATTTAGGATGATGGAAAAGCACCCCAACGATACCGAGCTGCACCGCATCACCAAGCAAGAAATCACCCTGAAATCCAGAGACAACGCTCGCACGCCGATGCAATGGGACGCTTCTGCCCACGCCGGTTTCTCGACTGCCACTCCCTGGCAGAAAGAGAACGAGAGCTATCTCGATATCAATGCGGCGTCGCAGGTCGGTGTCAAAGACAGTGTCTTCGAGTACTGGGCCTCTATGCTCCGACTGAGGAAGTCCCATAAAGATATATTCATCTACGGAGACTTCAAGCTGCTGGATGCTCAGAATGAAGATGTTTTTGCATACCTCCGCACATTTGGAAAGGACCAAGTGGTTGTGGTGGCTAATTTCAAGAAGGAGACCGTGAACTGGACGGTTCCCGATGGGATTGAGCTGAAAGCAGCGGGTATCCTAACTTCTAATTATGGAGGATTGGAAAGCGCGAGTGGAAGCGTGGCTTTGAGACCCTTTGAAGCTTTTGCTTGCACAGTATAACTAGCTGAGTAACAGGATATTCATAGCTTAGCACTTACTATTTAACAAACTTGAGATTCTTCGGAACCACACCTTTGACTCGCTATTTTTGAAATTGTTTATGAGAAAATCAGAGCTTTGCTACCGGCTATTAAAAGACGAAGTAAATCATCTAGTATGATTTGATAAGAAATATAAAAAGAATCGTATTGTTTTGCTGACAGACAAGAGAGGGATGAGCCGGCTAACACGGCCCCGGGCCAAGAGCCACGATCATTCTCATAGTTGTTCTTTCAATTCTTATGAGACTACGAGAAAGCATTTCTGTATAGTTTATAATAACAGGTCACAATTATATAACACTACGGCAAATATTATGGACCCCATCTTCCAGATATAACAAAAAGTACCAACACAAATCCATCACATTCGGTTAGCGTGCCAACGCTCAGCCTACGCTGGGAGGATCCACCCTTGCTTGTTGAAACAGGAAAACCAACAACTTCAACTCCCCTCCGCTCAGTTATATTCTTTATTCCACCCATTATATTTCTTTGTATCATTCGTTGCATTTGCCTATAACAGATGGCGACGTCAAGCCATGCAACGCGGTCTCCGATGGCCGTGTCCCTCACCCGCATGGTGGTAGTTGGGCTTATGAACCTGCCCCTACTACGTGCCCTCGCTTTGCCATTGGGTCTATCCACGGCCTTTGTTGACGAAGAGCCCGAGCTAGACGATGCTTCCCTGTGGTTATATTTGGGAATTGCTTTCGCGCTGGTGGTGTTGGGAGGGATTTTCGCTGGACTTACGATTGCGTACGCATGAGATTGCTTTGCCGTTCGTACCCTGAGTATCATGCTGACTGCCTTGTGTAGTTTGATGGGACAAGATGAAATCAATCTTGCGGTTCTTCAGGGATCAGGCGATGGAAATGAGAAGATTCAGGCTGGAAGGGTGTTGCAGCTTTTGAGAAGAGGAAAGCATTGGGTGTTAGTCACGCTTTTGCTGTGTAATGTCATCACGAATGAGACGTTGCCCATTGTGCTTGATAGATCCCTTGGAGGAGGATGGCCTGCTGTTGTCAGCTCCACCGCGCTCATCGGTATGTACTGCTCGGTTTCAAACATATTATGAGCTTGACTGACCCATGCAGTCATCTTTGGAGAGGTTATTCCTCAGTCCATTTGCGTTCGCTATGGCCTCCCGATCGGAGCTGCGTTATCACCGGTTGTTTTGGGACTGATGTATATTATGAGCCCCATCGCATGGCCAACAGCCAAGCTCTTAGATTACCTTTTGGGCGAAGATCACGGGACTGTGTATAAGAAAGCGGGCCTCAAAACTCTCGTTACATTACACATGTCTCTCGGTAAAGCTCCCCATGAGCGATTAAATGAGGATGAAGTTACTATCATCACCGCTGTTCTGGATCTTAAGGCTAAATCCGTTGCCTCTATTATGACGCCACTCGACGATGTGTTCATCATGTCAAGCGATACTGTTCTTGATGAAGAAACGGTGGCGACAATTCTTGCAGCAGGATACTCCAGGATACCGATCCATACTCCAGATAATCCGGGAGACTTCATCGGCATGCTGCTGGTTCGCACTCTCATCACCTATGACCCAGAAGATGCGACCCGCGTTTGTGACTTCACTCTCGCAACTCTCCCAGAAACAAAGCCAGAGACAAGTTGTCTAGACATCATCAACTTTTTCCAAGAAGGCCACTCCCACATGGTTATGGTATCGACCGCCCCAGGTGAGAAAGAAGGCGCCATTGGAGTTGTCACCTTAGAAGATGTAATTGAGGAGCTTATCGGCGAAGAAATCATGGACGAATCAGATGTCATCAAGGAGCCTGCAAAGTCTACTACCATCCCCGAAGGCCAATTCGCATCGCCTCGTAGACAAAGCACCGGATTGAGCTTCCTGGCCGCTCATAAAGTCAGGTCGAATGGGGAGCATCACTATAATCCATCGAACCAGGCGAGCAAACCCAACCCCACGAAAAACCCAAATATCAAGATCAAGCCCGGGAAACCTCATGTGCATGTTGAGACACCGCATGCGGATACCGCTGCTGGCCCAAGTTATGCAGCTGTTGTTTCTAATGGTGCGGATGCCGAGGCTGATGAGAATGCGCCATTGCTAGGGAAGAGGAAGTAGGGCGCTAAAATAGGGAGATGGCGGAAAGAATAAGTTCGCAGCCATCTCGGAGATGTTCTCTGCTCGCGATAAGCAGAGCTGTACTTGGATATAATTTGTGAGATAGATGTATTATACGGTTTGGACTAATGATTTTGATGGGTAGGTCTACCCATGTTATTACTTGCAACTTATCAAAAGCAAAAGATTTGTAACGTTTATCCCTGCGTGTTAGATAACCTTGCGTACCGAAGTAAATGATAGGTACTTTTGACTTTAAACATCTTGAATGCCGTATGCTCCTCAATACTTTGTATATTGTTTCATATGTTGTATTCTGTGGCTTCTCCCGGGCACTTCGAGCCCCTTTTTTTTCTTTTAGAGAATTACGTTTTTATCGTCATCTCGACGCCTAACTTGCAAAGAGCCCCGTTTCAAAGTGTAATACAGTTCCATTACCATAACTCTACCACCGACCTCGTACTATCTCTGATGCATATAAAGGGATTTTGTCCGAGCTCTAAGGCCATGCTATTATACGGAGAACTGTTATTAGTCTTGTGGCTACAGTGACGTGCGAAGATTTATACAAGATCGCCACGCGGATCAAGTACCTTGCGCCAAAGCGACTAACGACTTTTGGTTAAAGTATAAGGTTACTGCGCCTGCCAATACTTGGGTAATTCACATAACAACGTAAACTTACGTATGTGATCATTTGCTCAGCTTGTGTTTGCTCCTGGTAAGTTAAGTTATTCAGGACTTTGGCAGTCCAGTCAGAATCGTATAGCGAATAATGGTGGTGCTGGGTACTTCTACACAAGTCAAAAAAAATACAACACACACGGCTTCACGGCTGCTAGACCGGCCATCAGATCACATTGGGACTTTTCATCGTATTTTCATTGCACGTCCTCTGTCCACTACGTACGCTTCCACAGCTCACAACATAAGAGAAACCATTAACTTTATTGATTAGCACGCAAATGATTCATCCCGAAGCATATCCCCCTGCAGGGAAAGAACTCGATTAATCCCGTGTCTCAACATTATAGCCCATCATCGAGATTGTGGTGTTGCTATAGAATATCAGCAGAAGCAGGATCATGACAGAAGGCTACTTGCTGGAGAATTCTAATCATCGAAGATCCGTTCTAAGAAAGACTTCTTAGGGGGTGGTGGAGGTGGCAACGAAGGCTTTGTAGCCTCCTCCCAGGCGTATTTGATAAGTGTTCCAACTCCAACGGCGCTGGCTCCTCCTGCTACATTGCCAGCACTTCTCCCAGCATTTGGCCAGAACTCTGACTCAAAGGCCACAGTTCGTGGTGATTCGTGTGAGTTGTTGTTGCCCATGGTGAAGATGACTTCGGATAAAGAAGGTCCAGTGTTCAGAATAGCTTGCTGTCGATCTCCGCCGTCCGTTACGCAGTTTGTTCGCTGTTGAGGAGAGAGAAGTAGGCCGAGCTCATCGCGAGTAATATACCTGATGGCATGGAGTTCCATCTGTGAGTCGCCCGACCAGACAAGCTCAGCCTCCACATAAATTTCAGCATCTTGTGAATACGTTGTAGCATTTCTGATGCTGGACAAATGAGCGAAGAGGGTGTTATCATGTGGCCTGAGCCATAATACTGCTACTGGTGCCCAATCGCCCAATTCATGTGAGTTTCCCGCTCAAGGCTGACTAGCTAGGTTTGGTATTAAATGATAGGATTTCTCTTGTCGTTATAAACAAGTTCTCAACCACAAGATAATTCCTACAACACAGATACCGACGAAGCTGAGATTCTCTCCTTATCCGACGCGTAAGCAAGTAAGCAAGCCAGTACACCTCCATTCTCCGCTAAACGCCTCGATCGATCATGGATCTTTAAAGGGAATTTTCACCGAAGTCGGCAAGAAGACAGTCAACAAGGAATCCGATTTCAGCAGGTCCCGCCGCGAGCGCCGCGAGGAAAGCCTGATGCGAGAGAACGCAAAATTGCAGCGTGACACAACGGTCGAAGCGGCAAGAATTATCCGCAAGCAAGAGCGTGAGGAAGCCGAGAGCGCGGCACGATTGGCGATATGGGAGCGGGAGAGGCCAGCCAGGGAGGCGGCAGCACGCGAGAAGGAGGATGCACGAGTGAACCGAGAGTTTTTCGAGCAGCAGGCGCTCAAGGCCTTTTTTCGACAGGAGGCACTTGAGAAGAGGCAGCGATAGTAGTAGGATTATAACTTGGCAACAGTTGTCGGTGTATACATTCCTTTTCGTATGCTCAACTTCATGGTCAGGGTTTCTGATAGGACTATTGAAGCGCGGCTGCCAAGATCATTAAGTGTTCCTTACTTGCTTAGGGTGCTTTTGACAGTCTCAATAAGACAATTGTCAGTATAGCCAGACTACAGTATTTGTCAAATTACAAGTCGAACTCTTATAGGCAAATATTTGAAGAACAATAGCAAACTAATTATAACTCTTTGTATTTAAGTGGTGGGTATTTAAGACCCCCAAACCATGAAGTCGTTCCGGCAGGCAGAGATGGCCGTTAGTAGATTTGAATTTCCTGTATCTCATGATATTTTAACATTTCAATAGCATGTTCATACAATTGTAACCCAAGAACAATCGTACAAAAGCTCGTACACTTTCAAGTAACCAAAGAAAGGCAACTTGTAACAATGAAATCTTAAATACATAGTTGAGAGAAGCCAATGGCCACGGAAGACCAAGTTAAATACTGTACAGCAATAAGCTATATCAACAACATGAATCGGACCCCCAATGGCCCGTTCAAAAGATGTTTCCCATAACCCACCAAACAGGAAACGCCATCCTAGATATACACACAGAGAATCGTAAAGATATTCGTTCATGCTAGACTGTCTTCTCAATCATCTTCCATATATGTCATACAGAGCTACCACGAGTTGATTAAATGCCAGAGTTCCATCTTCAATGCAGTCAAGCGCTACCGTATCAAAGGCAAGCCGTCAGCGTGTTGAGGATTTCTTTTTTCCGATGCATCTTCCTCCGTTATGCCTACTAGACCCGCGTTGCCAACGACGCCGCCTACTTGAGAGACCACTCTTTTCTCCGCGGTATGGCCTTTGGTAACTGCATTCCCAACGACGCCGCCGTTGATGGTTGGGGCTCGTTGCTCCGACCCGCGGTCTTCTATATCTGCATTGCCGGCAACACCGCCGGGGGGGAGAGCCCGTCTTATACTGATTGCGGAAGGATCTCTCACTCTACTGGCGATCCATTCAGGAAACGGTGTTGCTATATTTGGAATTGGCGAAGCAACTATGGATGTTCCGAAGAGGAAAACTGCGATAAAGATGGCCTTCACATATCAGTGGTGAGAGCAGAGAAATAGTCAACGAGGAGAAACTTACGGTAAACTTCATTTTGATGGAATATGCGGAGGTCTCGGCGCAGTAGACTAGAGCAACAATGTTTCCTGACTTTTACGTTAGAAGAATTTGCTTGAAGAATTGTGAGAATACCCACAGAAATGACTTCGGTAGCTTGATGAAGATGATGGACAAAGTAGCATCTCAATTAAACTACAAGGAATTGCAGCGGAGTATCATGTCTCTTATAATAAGTAGCATTGGTGGCTGTGAAGCCTCCTATTTGATGAACGTGTCAAAAAGAAATGCCATCCAGCAGCCTAGATTTAATCTCAGTAGAGAAAGTCATGACTTTAAAGCCCCTCATCTGCTTTAGTTAGCAATAGTTGCGCCGCTCGTGTTTAGCTTCTTAAAATGTCACCGATCGGACGGGGAGGGCTGGCGTGTCAGGCTGAACAATAGAGAGCAGTCGCACAAAAAGTCACCGTGCAGAGAGCTCTTATTGGGTTGTAGGCTGCACTGGCGTATTTCGATTGAACAAAGCCTCGAAACAAATTTAAATAGTCATCGTGATGGGTGGTCAGCTCGGCTATTATATATGGTAAGGGCTTGCTCTGCCCGCCAAAAGCTGCGTGTCCATGCACTATTCAGGAACGACAGCGGCATCATGAACTATCACCCTCTTGAAGAATCGTGGAATGCTTCCACAAGCTCTCTTATTTGTTCGCTTGACTGTGATGTAACATTCCAGCCTTAGGCTATTTTTATATCAACAGAGCTGGCGTAAGGCACGGCACGGCAACATTTAACACCACTGCACTGCACAAGGCATGCGTCACACTATGAGTAGCCAAGATATCATCCTAGGTGCGCATCAGGTCCACCTCGACTCACTTTGGCAACCAAACGCGACAGCTTGCAATTATGCAGCGGCTCATTTGCAGGAGCCAATAACAGAGAGCACTAGACACGGAAATCGGACGAATACATCACGTGATTAATGTTCTAGAACAAACGGTGAGATGGGGGCAATTGGAATTGAATTATTGTAGATTTGATAGACCGCAACCAATATCCAACAAGAAGGGAGCCAGACCTGGCTATCGCTTAATAGGGCATAGATATAATGGTAGTATTTGACGTAACATGGTGAAAACTACTGATGAGGAGGGGGACCGGGTGGAGGTGGCGGGTAGTACTGCTCTTGAGGCTTTACAGGATTCTGTTGTAATGGATTGGGCTTTTGTTGGGTTGGGGTTGCGTCGTAGTAATTGTTTTGTGCTTGTCCGTGTGTTTGGACATCATGGCTAATGGCCTCGGCCGTTTGTGATGGAGGGTTTGAAGTTGGAGGCGGAGGAAAGTAGGGCACGGCACCAGGCAACTGTGCTGTATCTGGTTGGTGCATTGGAGAGCTTTGGTAGGCAGGGGCGGGCACAGTGCTGGGTACTTGGGCACTGGATTGAGCTGGTGTGGCCTGGTTCTGTAAATATGCCATAGGGCTCGGGGCCGTTTGCGGCTTCGGTGCTGGTGCCGCTTGACTTGAACCAGCCTGTGGTACATATTGTGGGGGTGGGGGTGGTGGATAGTACTGCTCTGATGACCCTTCTGGAGCACCAGGATGAACTGGATGACTTTGAGCGGCGTGGTCGACCTTCAGATCAGGAGGGTAATTTGGTGCATAGTAACCGTGTGGCGGTGCGAAAGCAGCCTGCTGTTCAGCCGTTGGTTTGTTGATACCCTCGATCATAACGTCGCCCGGTGCCGGTTGAGCGTGAACGGTCTCTAATACACCATGGTCGAGATCCTTACGTCCCTCAGCCTCTTTGACTACTTCCATCAACATTTTCGTCTCGGCTGGTACATGTTTGACCTTGCCCGCCAAAATATCACTTATTCCAAGGCGCTCCTTGTAAAAGCGAGCGTTCTCATCATTACGTTCAATGATGACTGTTCCATCAAGCTGAATCCCGCCGTATAAGCCTCGGCTCTTCATGTAGCTAAACACCGGCTTGCGATCCTTTAGCAATTCGCTTTCTACATTGCCGCCTACACCAAGAGGGCCAGCAACCACGGATATTTCGCCCCCAAGGCTGACCCTGAGTTTTGAAAATGCGGCGAGAGCTTCACGGCTATTTATGACAAGTACACAGTCATAAATATCAATGCCTGCTGCAAAGCCAACTCCAAGAGTGTGAACGAGAAGACCGGTTGGAGGCGACCATGTACCGTCTGCCTTTTTCGCAATCAAAACTCCCGAGCCACCAGCTCCAGATACCCAGAGGCCAGTTCTCATTACTGTGAAGATTGCCAGACCAACACAGTTCTGGATCACCTTCTGAGGAATCTTTACGAGCACTTTGGGCTTGCCCTTTGGACCAGGCGATGCTCCTGGCCTGCTTGCGCTTGATTGCTCTGTGTAAAATCCATCCTCTGTCTTGGTCAGCTGACTTTTCATATAAAGAACAAACGCAGGGTGGTGGGTTGTGACTGACTGCAAAAGCTCTTCAAAATTCTTGCACTCTTATCACTCTCATTGTCCAAGGTCGACGGCCAGAAAGCCTCTGATCCAATTTTGTTGGTTAATTTGTTAACTGGAACACCGAGCTTCTCAAACATCGCCCACCCTTTGTCAAAGGCGGCCTTCCCTCCATGTTTTGTCTTGTCGAAAAAGGATGACTTTGTAGGTGTTGTTGGCTTGCTAGTAACGGGGGTTGGTGCACCTGTTGGTGCTGTTGGTCCTGGTGCTGCCATATTGTTGTTCTTGGGGGGATAAGGCGGAGGAGTGTTGTGCGGTGTGACGCTTCTGGGCTCCTTCAGCTTCTTATGATTTTATAGCTTGTGAATATTTCGCCACGATGAATACGCAAATGTGGCTTTGCCAGTGAATCTTGACTTGGACGAGGTTGTGACGAGGCGGAGTCCAAGCGACGCGAATCGATTCTTGGCTATAGCTAAGCGAATGATGTCACTGGCGAGACTTGGTCGATATACTTGTTTACATAGGTACGTACAGTACGCCAGCCACATTATTGACTTGCTACGGCAAGTAAACCATCTAGCCTTGGACCGATTTGAAAACCCAAACCAAAATATTGGGAACTAAACGTTGAATTGTGGCTTCACGTGATATATCGTCGACTCGTAACTCGATGAGATCGACTATTTGTGCTACTTCAACTAATCTTGCTTTGCTGTAACTAAGGCTCATACGCTGCCTAACATATAGAAAACATAGATGATAATGTAGTAGTAATCATTACAGTTTTTGAAAGAGGCGAAAGAGCTAGATTAGGCGTTCTCTAGAGCACGTGCTGGGCGAGATATATATACCTTATATA
>Ga0247734_1001162_pt1 | contig 20584 bp, 20 predicted proteins | sample UWRJL103311B2_FD_180933 | JGI IMG/M metagenome (GOLD analysis project Ga0247734, IMG submission 180933) | Plant litter microbial communities from Arlington Agricultural Research Station in Wisconsin, United States - UWRJ-L103-311B-2 | ecosystem: Environmental > Terrestrial > Plant litter >... | reverse complement strand
TGTTGTACTATCTATGTAGACGGGAATTCGGAGCTTTCCAAACTTAAGATTACCAAGAACTTGTCGATAGCTCTGCCGTATTTAAGACACACTAGCGAGCCACGAGTTTTGTGGATAGACGCCATATGTATCAACCAAGATGACCTGAATGAAAGGGCGGTGCAGGTCCAAAAGATGGATATGGTCTACAGGGGAGCCGAAAGTGTCATTGTCTGGCTTGGGACCGAAGCTGATGAGAGCACACTGGCAATGGAAACGATGAGCCTGATCGGAAAACACATGATATTCGAGAAGCACACAAACAGCGTCAAAATAATAGCCCCTAACAGTAGGCTGTCTGAGTTGAGGAACGACCATCAAAAGTTGATTCAAGAACAGCAAAGATGGATAGCCTGCCAAAGCCTGCTAACTCGGCCATGGTTTTCCAGACTCTGGATATACCAAGAAATTAATCTTGCGTCTGATGCATTTCTGACTCTCGGTAACTACACGTTGCCCTGGGAGGATTTTGTAACTACATTCCAATGGATCCGATCACAAGCATTACCCGGATCTCCAATGTCCAAATTCCTCAACCTGAAGTTACTGGAACAAATCAATAACCTTTTCAGTCCAAATTCAAGACTCTATGCCGACATGCTGGAAGATACCAAAGAATCGTACTGCAGTGATCCGCGGGATCGAGTTTACGCATTGCTCGGAATTTCATCGAATAACATGGGTATCATTCCAGATTATGAAAAGACAACAGAAGAAGTTTACACTGACTTGATGTGCCGGAATATTCGCCATAGGAAGTCTCTTGTCCTGCTGCGATACTGTCAAATAAGATCTCCTCATTCTAGACTAAGGGAATTGCCATCCTGGGTGCCTGACTTTAGTGTGCCGAATGGATCAAGACCCATAACTCACTGCGAGGCGTCCGGAAGATCTGCTGCAGAGACACACTACAACAAAGCAAATGGTAGTCTCCTTATCCGGGGACTTCATTCAGCGACTGTTATTGCTCTTACCAAACCCATCTCAACTAATGCATCGTTAACCGAGATCATAGTACACTGTACGACTTGGGAGCCATCCAATATGAGTACTTCGCATTATTCACATTATCACAGGATCGAACCAATGTTTGATGCTTTCGTTAGTACTCTGTTATGCGGAGAGATCGACGAAATCCTCCCATTAGGACTAGTTCCTTTGACTCTAGAGACGTGTAAACAAGCCTACAGAGATTGCGTAGAACACAAACAGATGGAAGACAGCACTGTGAGATATATTGAGAAAGTCGTGGCTCGGGTCACGGGGCGAGCCTTTTTCAAAACAGATAATGGATTTATGGGTCTTTGTCCTGCAGATACTCGAGTCGGAGATCATGTTGTAGTGGCACTTGGCAATACCACCCCTTTGCTTCTGCGCCCCTCAAAACGCAACAGCGCATACAAGGTTGTTGGTGGATGCTATGTTCACGGTATGATGGGTGGTGAAGTAATTCTGGGAGCTCTCCCGGTGAGCTGGAAGAGCTCGATGGCTATAATAGAAGGAGCAATGTCTAAGGTCTACAAACATGGTGAAAGAATAACACAACAAGACCCAAGACTCGGTTCAATGCCTTCTGGGTGGGTCACACGATACGGACGATACAGACGAGATGGAAATGATTACACCGATGAACTTGACCAACATGGCCATTTGAGATACATGCAGTTCAAACACCTGCAATCGGAAGAATGGACTCGCTTCGATCCAAGGCTCACATCACATGCTTTGGCATCTAGAAATGTTGGCATCAAAGACTTTCTTTTGGTATAGTTCTGTCTTTGCGATTTTGTTATTTAAAGGTATGTATTCATAATAGAAGTTAAGACAGCTCTATTTACCGCTACAATACCACAAAAAGTTTAGACAATATATGCTTGGATCCGTCTCAATTCCATGTGACTATAAACATTCATATATTTCTTGATGACATATTACTCCTGCCACCCAAATGCATACTTTCTCTATCTTACCATCTTATGGCTTTCTCTGTTACGTCTTCCTGTGTCATCTTCAATAACTATTCTCTCCCTTTCCACAACGCGGCCACTGTGCCGAGGATTACTGCCATAGGTCATCACACCTCGGCCTTCAGACGGTAAACTCTTAGGAACCCCTCCTACATAACGATATGTCTCATAATCCTGCCGCGGTGGTGGTTGCGTCATGACCACCTCTCTCTCCCTCTCAATATAAACTTCCTCCCCGCTCCGGCTCCCATGTCTACTCCTTCCCTTCCCAACCGAAACACTAACCCGACTATGCCTCGGACTAGCCCTCGTCGTCTCCTCGACACTGATCAACTCGAGTCTTGGTGAGGTCGGAGGGGGTAACGCAGCAGGTGGAGTCGCCGGCCTGATTATTACCGACGATCTCGATGACCGTGGCGCCTGTATATATTGCGCTGGACGATCGTGAATGATTGTTTGTGACACATGTTCTGTCCGACGCTCAGGAGCATATGACGTTACAACTTTCGTTCGTCGTCTATGTGGTTCACGATTGGCGAATTCGACATCGTAATCTGGTTCTGGTCTCTGCATTAGCCCCTCGTTCAGGAGGCTCATGTACAATAACCTACTGCTAAAGAGACACATGCTTATCTCTATATTTTCGAGCTATTCAGGTTTGTTTACACTGTTGCTGGCTCACTAATTGCGCAAAAAGAAGCTGTTATGGTCTGGAGATGATGTTTCGCTGGCTAGCCAATGAATGTCATTAATCATAAGAATACCAGAATATACTTATCCAGCAGCATGGTGAGCTACTAGAATGTATGGATAAGCAAAGACGAAAAAGAATTGGGCTGCTGCATGGGCATGTTGGGCATTCATCACCTATCGGGACTAGGACTTTCTTCCAAACTTGTTCTTGCGGTGGTGCCCCTGTCATTGATGCAGTTCAGCCTTGTCACGAGGCCGAGGCAGGATTTTAGGCGAGATGGGAAAGGGGTTTGTTTACTCAAAGAGGATCCACCAATCATAAAGCTGCATTATATAATCATCCAATAACGTTACGGCCTGCTGCTTTTAAAAAAAAAACTTATGGGTTCGTGTATGAAAACTGATACTTTAGGAAGCTTTCACTAGGTAACTACTTCAATCTGGATGCCTGGCATTATAGTTCTACGCAATTTCACTCTTCCCAGCGTGTGGTTTCGTTGGCCGTCTTACCGTATCTCGATGTCGAATTCTTCCATTAAAATCAAATCAAAAAACTCCACCAAGCTTGAGTTCGCTTTTCTACTTTCCACTAGACAGATCTCAGATTCAGCTCACGATGGGCGTTCTTCATATGACATACCGGTTCCATCAAGGGTTCTTACATCCGCCATCTCAGTATCTCCTTCACTGTCAATCTAAGCCTTCGAGTTAATGTTCTCATTCCTGAAGATATTAGGTTAAAGCTGTGCGCAATATCAACTCACTTCACGAATGGATCCATCTCTCACCACCAAGAGCTTGCTCGCATGATCTTGTTCAAAACTCCATGTTTTCTGAATTTAGTCAATATTCATAGATTTGAATGATTGGAGGGAAGGTGGGTGGAATTATCAGCGATATTTAGGTACTCACAGCTAGCCCATCTTTGCTGAACGCCCAAATCGTCATGGCTGGCCCTGCAAGCTCCATGTCAGTATTCTGACCTCATCAAACGTGCAATCATGTTACCTGAATCGACTGTAAGATCAACTAGGTTAGAACAAACTCCAACTTCCTGGCCTCTTATTCTTAATGGCCAAGTTGATCTTGGAAGTACACCGGCGATAGGCTCCCCCGACTCATCAAGCCATTCCTGTAGTCCATCATCTGGCCACCAGGCTTTCCAGTCGCCACTGATGTTTGTGGATTGATTGTTTCCTACAAGCCACGAAGTGGCTACATTAGGTTGCATAGCAGCAAACACATCGCCCGGAACTGAATAGAACCTTTGGTTTCAAACTGGTCAGCTTCCACTTATGGCCCAACAGTTCTGATTTTAGACGGCCAAGATCACTGACCAAATACTTTTTTCCTGTTCAGTACCAAATGCTGCAACCACCCTAACCCCTTGGCTTAGATTGGCTCCACTAGCATACGCAACTGCGCTCCCCTGGCCTTGTGGACCTTGGAACCAAACTTTCCTAATAAGTTTGGTAGGTCCACCAATAGGGGCATCACTTCCAAGACACAGAAGACCAGTGGATGGATCCGTAAATATGAGATGACTAAGAATTAGCACTAGAAACCAAACAAAGCAAGATATCCGCATAACAAATGAAGTATTGTGCAACTGCTAGGATAGATACTTACTATCCGTCACTTAGAGGGACGGCTCGATAATGATCTGCCGTGTCTGTTTTACCTACGTGAACGCGTCAGATGCGCATATTAAAACACCCGTTACATATGTAAGATATATACCTAGTGGACTTTGGGGACTCACCAAACCTTTGACCAGGGTGGAGTGTGTTATGGAGACCGAATACACCTGTAGTTCTATGTGCAATTGCGGGTTGTTCTCCAGGACTTCCCGCACTACTGATGAGTCTCAATTTCTTAGCTGAATCGACTCTTTTCCTTGGAGGTAGAAAGAACAGAAAGTCACTTGGCGCTGTTAGAGGGAACCATCTGTTGAGATCCTGACCTGTTAGAGCATCAACCTGGTTTTGAATTAGCATTTATTCGGAGACAGCGTGGCACAGCACAGCTTGAGAGCGGTGAAAAGAGGAGTATTAAAACTTTTAATCTCACCCAGTGAAGTTCAATTCCTCCAGAGCAACCAAATGCTACGCATTGTCTTTGGGGGCAGATTGCAATTGAGCGTGGTGGATCGTCTTCGGAACAGATATTGTGGTAAATTGATCTGGGTCCCATCTCAACTAAGAAGAATCTGTCAGTGCCTTGTAATCATAAGATATACTGAGGCTCATCTCATTTGTATATCCCAATATACTTACTAGACATTGCATTCGCGTGAAAATTGGCTAAATCCAGGGGGGTTGACTGGATGCCGCTACCACCATTCTCATGATCTCTGCGCCAAGGTAGCTGTTGGCCGAGACCCGAAGTCATTGCATTTGTTGAACTAAAATTCGATTCGTCTTTCGAGGAAACTTGTGAGCCTGTAGGTATTGTAGGGTTAAGTACAGGAGAAGTAACAATTCCTGGGAAAACAAAAGGTGCAACTATAGCAGATCCACTAGCAGCCAGAGCAGATGACGAACTATTTAAGGACCCACGATCAAGGAAAGAAGGTCTTGGAAGGCAGTCCTCTGCATCTTGCACATGCTCCACCGCGGTTTTTGTTAAAGAAAGAAGGTCTGGACTGGTAGTGGCATTTCCGTGAGTTTCTGACGTTGGAAAACGACTCGCAAAATCACACACAACCCCCATACGACCGTCAAGCAGAGCTGCAATGGCGTATCGCTCACATGAGGTATCCATACTGCACGCTAAGACACGACGAGGACATATTATACTCGTTACAGGCCGTAAATGACCTGGACGATTCCCAGCATTGCTGTCTAGATGACTACGATTGATTTCGTAGATGTAGATCAAGCAGCCATTCGAAGCCATCAAGAACTTGCCGCAACTACTTACGGTGAAGATTGTGCCGACTGGGTCCAGCCCCGAATGATTAACGGAGACATCGGAGAAGTCAATCTCTGATACACAATCAAACGGCGAGTGCTTACCGCCAAGTCCACTCCCCCTCCAATCTGGTCCAAGGGCGCATTCTCGTGAGATACGCTTGCTCATTAACCACTTTGTATGAATAAAACTTGAGTCAGCAATCAAATATTCTCTCAACTTGGACAACTTCCCCATATTGACGTTCAAAAGCAGTGATATTCGGGCTAGAATCAATATACTTACCTCTTCGTTAATCGTATTTCTGCTATTGTGCCCAGATGGTATTGTTGGAGTTCGAGGTACATGTGAAGACCAGCCTCCCCGTCTTAATACCGAATCTAGGAGTGACTTTATAAAGTTAGAACAGTATCAATTATCCTAAAAGGGGATATTCTTGAAAAATAGTGAAGATGTAGCGTTTGAATAAACCACTCACGTGTCCCAGGCAGTTGACGAACCATGATCGGCAAGCATGTCTGGCTGAGTTAAAATCTGCGGGTGCTAGGTGTGACATTATTTGTTGTACTATTTCTGTTGGTAATTGTGCCCATGGTGATGAGAAAACTTCTGTTGATATCCTGCCAACTTCTGCGGTCCTATGGTCAAGTTCGCTATAGAGCACAGAATAAGTGGGAGGTTCGTGCCAATTCCAAAACATAGCAAATAATAAATAACTTACTGATTTTCGGGTTCATTCATGGAAAGGTCGGTAGGTGAATGAGTAAGTGGTGTAGGATATGTCTGAATGGTGGTGGTAGAACGCCGGCTTTGGGAAGTAAAAGTAGAGCTTCGACTCAATCCAGCTGCGATATCCGAGGACTCAAATGGTTCACTCAAGATTTCAGAGACATTCTTTCGTATGTTGATATCAGGACAGGGCTCCAAGAAGTTATCGTCCCAAGCTCCGCATGGATCAGTAGGATCATCATAAAATGTACAACTGCGACTAGTTCTGTGGCGTTCAATCGAGGAAGTGTTGACATGGATAGTGGCATCCTAGAAGTCACCAAATTAATAACTATGTTCAGCTTTCGTGCTATCGTTGAACGCTAGTTAAAAATCTAGATTCAGTCCATAATCAGGGGTACTTGCATCTCTTCGTGACCTCGATTCGGCTCTTTCTAGCGGATTAATAAATCGGGGCTTTCTCTCTATTGTTCTCCCACGACCGTCACATTCTATTTCTTTGCTTTTGATGGAGGTTAATGATGGGCTCGTGGAACGATCGGGTGACATAGTAAGGGTGATGTAATCTTTTCCTTTCTCTAGAACAGGGCTACGGGGGCTTCGAATAGTTCGGAGGTGGTCAGTCTCAACCTCGGTGATTGCATTTAATAGATCTTTTTCAGGCTCTCCTTTGCCTATCAACGAATTAGCCAATGCAAAGAACTCCATGTATCTCAATCAATACCTGGAGACTCTGGCAATCCCACTTGTCCAAAATGCGTAACAGATACTGAAGCAGAAGTAGCGTTCCCAAGAGACATAACGCGTTTTGATTCTGATTCGTAGAACGATGCCACGGATAGTTGCCTATGGTCATGTGTGTATTTTCTGGAAGAATCAGGTTCTGCAACACCTCGTGAGAGGTAAATTTGAGAAGACGTTTTGCCAGATTTCTCAACTGGTATGGGCTGCATAGACAGTCATTCAAACACGTATGACCTGCCTATTGACTATACTTGAATCGATGTTTAAATAGTTGTGCAATTCTCACAATCTGGGATGAGTATGATGATGATGATGATGGTGGCAATTTCTTTTTTTACTTCCAGAGGAGTGTTTTGTATTAACACCACTTCAATAGTTTAGGAAGGAGCTATGGATGTAAATGCCAATAATCTCAACCCTACCAAAATCAGTCTTGACTAAAAATATCAATTCTTATATCTATTAACTCCTCCGAGTTATGTTAAACTGCAAGGCACAAAGTTGTGAACCTGACCTGGTAAGCCGAGAAGCTCATCGAACATCAAGTTGAGATGTCTAAGTTTGCAGACACCAGAGAGAAACATTCCCACAATCCCCTAGCATACCACAAGAGAACATCGTAGATATTTGGGCTTATTGTGCCTAAACCTGGGAAATTGAAGCCGGCATTTGATTGGACATTTTGTAAATACTTTCAGAGGAGATTGGTCATGGAATAGCCTCAGATTCATCATGATGCTAAATTCCATTACGTGACCCTAGATCTATGATGTCTTGATTACTTTTTTTTTTTGGATTGAATGCCTTTTTAAAATAAGATGTTAATAATCTCGATGACCAAAGTTATAGGTCGTTATATTAATAAAGCTTTTGTAAATAGAGCTTCTGTTACTTGGAATGTAAAGTCTCTGCTAAAAATATGATATAATGCACTACCACACTCGAATTATTGTGGTTCTCGCCAAATATGAGTATCTCCCAGGCTTTGTGTGCTCTCTATACTCTCATCTCGGTGCAACAGTGCCGACGAATCACCGTTCGGCTCATCGAATTCATCAGAATCTACGTCAATCCACATTTTCTCTAGTGGCGCAATAAGACTTGGGTTGACAAATCTTTGTCCTTTCTCTCTTGACTCATCGACCGTTGTACTTTGACGTCTTACAATGCCAGACGGTCGTTCTTCGTCAGCGAAATTGCTCTCCGAAATTTGCTCAATGCTACGTAAAGCAATGAACTTCATCAGAGGCTCATATACTCGTCCGTAATGATAGCCTAAGCAACGGTTAGTTTTGGCTGGATGATGTTGCGCCGGTATTAAATCGAAATTTGGCAATAAAAACATATATATTGTAGAAAATTCGACTTTTGATTCTAACACGAGGAGAGGAGAATGTAGTACTTACTATACCAAATTGTGAACGGTATCAAGGGGACAACTAGTATGGCTGGTATAAGTCTAAACTCGTTCTCAAGAGCGATCAAGCCCGCCATGACCACCTGAAAGACACCTGCATAATAGTTAGTGCGGATCTTAAATATCATACTTTGATAGATCATTGCAAGATCGACCAAAGCTACCTGTAATGGAAAACATACCCATTCCAACCATAATACGATAACACATCATAGGCCAAGCTCCACCTGTCGAATGCTGAGGATGATCCATTGCGTAGAGTAATTGATATTTGTAGGTGTAATATCCTGTGGCGAAATAGATCAAGCCGAAAAAGAGGATCATGTAGCCAGCTGGCAGAATGCTGTAGACTAAGCACAGAATGAATATGAGGATAGCAGAGGGTAGAAAGAACCCGTATTGGAATATAGGTGGCTGGATTAGCTCAGCAAAGTCTCTTGGGGTTTTCGAACCTATGCGCATGATCGGATAAAGAGACACGCTGCCGAATTCTAGTAGCCGGAATGGTAGAAGTCCAACAGCCTGGAGTAGAATGAAGTTTGTGTAAAACGTTCCTAAGCTTTTGACTGCTATCGCCAACTGGTATGATAACTCAGCCGGGTCTCTCGAACCCACGTACAAGGCAGACCAGAACTTGCTGGCAGAGCCTCCGATGGTGAACACCAAAAATAGATTGAAGAATCTAGGCAAAAATTAGTATCGGTTTACAAACAATTACAGGTACACAACAGGGCAACTCACGTGAAAAGAAAATTCTTCGAAATGACAGATAGCTCTACATCGCCCTGAGATATCATGCCTTGCTTGTTCGCAAGGTAGTCATATAGAAAAGGAACTGCGACGTTGAGTAGCGAGAAAATCAAAGTGGGTAACCCCGTCTGCACCAATGCTTTAATGATGTCGTGCCGCTCGAGTAGATCAGCAAGGCCAGGCCAGACCTGCCGAATTGAACAGAGGTCAATCAGGCCAGTCAGCAACAGCACGGGAATAAGCCAGAACACCGACAGTACAAATATGAATGTTGTAATACTCCATGAGCGAAACATTCGGCTTGAGCGAGACAAATAAGTGTTTCGCCATACGACGTCTGCGGGAGCTGGAGCTTGCTTCGCTAGGAGTTGTCCTGCTTTGCCGTCAATGACCATCTGGACGAGGGCTTGGCATCTCTGGATTGATTCCATCGTAACGAAAGCTATCGCAGTGGGTTTGTACTCTTTCTTCCTAGCTGCCATGATCATGTCGTCTAGAGATTGAAGTTGATGTTGATAATGATCGATAGCATCTATTTTCCTGCTTTGCAAACCCATAAACCCATACCAGATTCTCGTTGTGGGCCGTGGTTGCGACGTTGTATTACCGCCCTCAGGACCATCACTATCAAGTTCATTTTGATTTCTTAAGACGTTTCGAGATCGCGATAGTCTGCCCGTATCTTGTCGTCTAAGATGCACCGTCCAAGCTTCCTCTAGCTTTCTAAGTGTATATGCTCGTTTTGCGACCAGATCATCTAGTGTTTTCCAATCACGGCAGATTGTGACACTATCTACTTTTCCAAGGTTGAGTTTTTCAATAGTCTCTTTCAGAGTCTCTTCTGATCTTAGATCGCGTGGGATGCCGGATAATTTGATCGTCCGATCCGTTATCGTCTCCTGACTTCCAAGATATTCCTGTCGAACCTTGATAATCCGCAAGGTTTGGGATCTCATAAAATATATTGTCAAGCCTGTGAAGACATATGTAAAGACCAAATATGCCCACAGATAACTAGTGTCGGGATGCTTGGTCTGTAACACATTCTCGATGCCTTCTATTTGTATATCCGCATTCCAATCGTATTGGCGGCGAGGTCCTTGTTCAAGGAAGGAAGGCCGAGGTTTAGGATCGGTTCCATTTCCTCCAAATATTGGGATGTTGGAGAATCTATTGTTTATAGGTACCAGAATCACAGTTGCAGTGAGGAACATGACCGAAAATAGTTTCATGGCCATTTTGAAGAAAGACAGAAACTAAGCGCAGATCAGCATATACTATTGGCATATTGGCCGGGATGATGGAGCAAATTTGCCAGAAACAGTGCCCTTCCCCCGGTATATGGTATGAAGTTGTTACTCACAACATAAGCATCAAGCCCTGCAGAGGCAAGCACTTCCTCCTCCGTCACCCTGTACAGAACGGGCATCCATCCGAAGAAGCTGTCGGGTAGCTCGGGCAGAATGACTGCAGCATCTATCTGCTTCTTCCGTGCTGCATAGAGGGTTTTCCATCGTGGGCGAAGAAACTAATCTAATTAGACAGATACTATTGCGATACTCTAGATGGAAACTCACACAGAAGCCGATGAAAGCAGAGGCGCCTAGAGCAAAAGACAAGACTAGCTGGACGTATATATCGCTTCGGCCATTTGAGGGATCCGCAGGATTGTACCGGTCGCACTTTTTCTTTGAAGGATCGCTGAAGGGGTCCATTGCAGCATATTAACTTAACGTGTTGACAGAAGATTTTTGGTGTTGAGGCTTGATGACCGAGCTATCCATTAAGGTTTCAGCGGGGTGACGTAACTTGAGTTGTGGCTGAAGCTTTATGGATGTGAAGAGTGTGAGCCTGAACAGATGTGGATAAGCTCACTCCATTGGATGATAACATCACCCCACCTCCTCGAGTTTTGTTAGTACCGCCATGTTAAGAATACCATAAAAAAGTTGTTAGGACACCTCTAGGAGAGGGCAATTCATCACAATGGCTACGGACACAAACGGGGAGCTTCTATCTGATGTGTCTGATCCTCCGACCGCGAAGGATTATGTTCTGGCTCCAATATCAGAGCGTTCGGCAGGTATCATCTACATTGAAGCAAGAATTCAAGACAACATAGAGCTAGAGAATCTCGAGCTGGTACGTCTCTTATAATATTGAGGGAATCTCTAACAACTACCAGGTCCAGGACGTTTTGGAGAAGGAACTTTCGAAGAGGGATCAAGTATATGATATAGGACAGGACCTACTTGCTGACAGCTACAGTATGGCGCATGTCTTACCAAGACCTATGATACTGACAACTCATAGAAGCTTCCCTCCTGCTTCGTGGCAATCACGGCAACGCTGCAGAAGTTCTGCACTCTCTAAAAGTTGTTGAATACATCGGGCCAGACTGTGAAACGACTTGCCACTCAACCAACGATGTTCGAGCCATTGTGCAGGTCTATAAGCTCTGTACTACCAGTAATGAGAAGGATCTTATTCCGCAGGGTGAGGTCACATCAATGCCGCATATCAGCTTTGATGGCAATTGGGACGAGTAAGATACACACCAATGATGGCTTCTTAGTATATGCTGATACTTCTATCAGCCTCGTCTTCGATAAAGACTTGAAGGGGGAGCTCATACGTACAATGACAAACATTCGTTAGTGACAGCTCTTCGGAGGTACTGATCTTTTCCTGGCTGATTGTTGATAGTCTGGTTCTCTCAAAAGTCGGGTAAAAAAAGAGCGGGAATGAACCCATTGATATTACTACACGGCCCCCCTGGAAGTGGAAAGACGACGCTAGCTCAAGGACTGGCACAGAAAATTTCAATTCGATTGAAGGATACATACAAGGACACTAAGCTCATCCAGATCAGAACTGCAACATTGCTCTCAAAATATTACAGTAAGGAGATGCTGCAAAATTTTGAGAAATGTTTGGGCTAATATTGTCGATACGCAGGCGAGAGTGCGAAGCAGGTTGACGAGATATTCGCAACAATCGAAAGCTTGTGCAAGAACGACAATGAGCAGTTTATCTGTGTTCTAATTGATGAGGTTGAGAGCATAGCTGGCTCGAGAGAGTCAAGCATGCATGGCGAGGCTCAAGACTCACTGCGGGCCACGAACTCCCTTCTCACTGGCCTTGACAGGGCTGGTAAATTCCCAAACATAATATTCCTCTGTACCACAAACATGCTGGACAGCTTAGACTTGGTAAGTAACCGACCGAGATTGATTGTCATATAGTTGGTTACGAGCCTATCATGCTAAAGCTTTGCAGGCATTTATTGATAGGTGTGGCCTCCGCATTGCGGTAGATTCTCCATCGCCACCTATTCAATACGAGATTCTTCGTGGAAGGCTTCAGTCATTGATTACAGATGGACTTATCACGCCAAACTGCAGGCTCCCTTGCTATAGAGATGCTCAGCTAGAGTACAGACCCCTATTGCCTCGGTTCCTTGCATCCTTCAATGTCATAAGCTGTAAAAAATAATATCTCTATCATTTGCTGATCTGTTCCAGAGCCACCCTACTAGAAGAAGAACTCTACGGCAACAGGCTCATCCGTATTGTCAGTCTAATCAATGAGTCCAGCGGAGCAATCAGCGGTCGGTCGTTGACTCAATTGCCGGAAATGTCAGTGCTCAGACACTTGAAAGGCACTGAATGTGACTTGGACATGGCCTTTAGATTCATGGAACGCAGCATTGAAATGGCTGTCGGCCCGAAGGAAGAGACATATAAGTATACGACACTAGGCGACAACGTGGTGAAGGTAGATCATCGCAGTCAAAAGCACGGCCGAGATGATGACATTGACTGGGCATTGGCTACAGCAGAGAAGCTGGCGTCGACATTGCGGGAGGTGAAGCGGTTCAAGGGGGTTTCTTAATATGTTTGGGGATATAGAGCGTCGCCCACTCAAGTTTGCACAGTACAGATGCTGCATTGAGATGAGATTTCGCTAGCTATTACCCAAGTGCTCAATCAGCTGTGTCTGGTTCAAGCTTCAAATCTGACCTGCAAGTGTGAAGCACAATAATTCTTAAGCCGGAGCCAAGCTAGTGTTTCCATGCACTAACATGAGCTTATACACAATTTCGGAACACAATATAAATATGATAGCAGGCTTAGGTAATCGGAGCGAACTCCGCGCGTAATGCTATTTGAAGAACTTGGCCAAACTTTGCTGAAGTTTGTCCTCTATTGAGGCCATCTGGACCCGACGACACCACTCCCTTTGGACCATGCATGGTCTGACACCGGAATAGTCTTGGGCATCAAGGATGCCATTCCAGATCACGCAAGTGTGTTCGCGTGATTCCAAGATCACGTTACACGACATTGCCTAATTCTGTTGTCCAACGTCCGGGTCCATGATTCATTCTGTCCTCTACGCCCTCTACAGTTGTTGGAAGACGATTGACGTTCCACCACCGCGCAGCCAGTTCAGGGACGGGCCGTCTTATCAGATATCAGAGACATCAGACAAGGCTTGCCTAAGCTACATACTACATATAGCATGGAGGGTGCGAGCAAGCAATCAAGCAAAGAGCTATTGGTAGCTTAAAGTGCGTTGACGACGCAGCGGGCTTGTCATCCAAGGCCCAATGCAGGTGAGTGATATTGACAAAGGCAGCTTGGGGCATAAGACGCAATCCAAGCAGCGGAAACAATCGGCTCAAAAAACCTCCATTCCGGAGAGAAGGAAGGTAAGGGAGGGTGGAAGGGTAAGGAAGCAGGTTACAGAGTTTCAAAAGGGGGGGGGAGGGAGGGGTGGTGGTAAGCAAAACTCAAGAGAGAGAGAGAGATAGAGTGATAGCGTGAGCAAGAGATAGAGAGGTGGTGGCTGTTTGAGCTGGCTAGATGATTAGACCCAGACCCAGTCAGCCAGTCAAGTCTCCCACGCCTTGGATCGATTCGACGGTTGGGGACGAGGCGATGATGTGGTGAAGGAGGAGGAGGGAAGAGGAAGAGGAGGATGTGGAGAAGGAGGTTGGTGGGAGGAAGAGGTGGTGGAGGAGAGAGAAGGATTCTAGATGGTGGTGATGGTGGTGATGGTGGTTGGTGGTGGTGCTTGCTGCTGTTGCTGTTGCTCTGACGTTTGTAATAATTGGGTTTCGGGCGCCTTGGCCCGGAGCTCACGTCCTAGTTGCCCAGGCTGAGCTAGCCGACTTTGTGCAAGCTCAACCGGGCTAGACCGCAAAGTGGCTAGCCCGGGCGGTGAGGAGGTGCAATATGTGAACGATCTGTGGCTGAGTAACCCTGACTGAGTTTTTGGGATGAAGTATATATCATAATACAATCAACATATCCTTGTCATGTAACTGAGGTATTTAACTTACTCTCACTTTTCAACGTTGGATCCATGGGGGATGAAATGACCAAAATACGTGGGCTGATGGGGGGGTGAGGAGGGGGAAAAGAGGGAGGGGAAAAGAAGCGTCAACACCGTTACCGCACGTTTCCCCGTTACGACGATTCCCGTTGCGATCCGATTACCATTACGATTACCATGCGGACGATTTACCATGACCACCATGGCCTACGATAAAATGGCGCAATGTGAGACTCCGGCGGTATAGTACACAGTACATACTTACTTCGTACCTAATACTATAATACTATAATACAAAACAATACTATACCATACTACTTTGATACTCCGCACTTATTACTTATTATTAGTATTGCTAAGTACGGTGCTGCTACTGTCCCGCCATACGGACTTCAGTTTAGTACTTCAAGACCAAGGATGGATACTTCAAAAACAGGGATACATACCCCGTTACCATCCCGTACTATGTACAAATACATCCGGAACATCGTTTGACACCGGATAATCTACATACCCTCCTTCCATCAATAAATAGCTGGACTTTTGCTTAGGATCTGAGATTCTTGCTATTCGCCCGGCGTGTGTTGGATACGGGACCAGTTCTTCTTGGGTGAATTCATATAAATTATAATATACCATATAAAGTATATGTAAAGAATATATATATCTGTGTGTGTGCATATATATATATATATAACATGTGGATAGATGGATAGATGGATAGATGGATAGGTAATTAGATATTAGATAGATAGCTATGTGCTGTACTAGATAGCTAGCTACCTGGGATACTGTATAGCTAGACATCGCAGCAACCTTTTCACACGGAATAATATACTTTGCTCTTTTTTTCCCTCTTCCCTTTCCCCTTTTCCCTTTCCCCAAGTCCAATTAACCTCGTAAGCAGGGATGATAGATTCTGCCCATCTAGTCATAGCCCAAAATTGCAAAGCCTGCCATGGCAGATCCTGGAGCTTGCATGCCGCTGCATATCCGAGAGCAAACTTGGTGCCTGACGTATCACAGTTTATTTTGCGCGCTACGTATCTCCCATTCATTACATAGAGTACCACTGCACACATCACACAGCACACAGCGCATACCAGCTCCGCCTGCAAGGTCAAAAAAAAAGAGAAGAAGAGGAATTACCGTTACCTCACAAACCATACATACACCAGACACACACAACCATCTCAAACCACCCTACGCAATCAATCCAAACCTCCGGCCCATTCACAAACAAATCATTACCTCCTCCCAGATGACCGCAATACCTTGTCTATGTGCCACCCTCCACCAGTTGTGCTAGAAGTACTACTCAGAGTCTTGCGAGTCCTCTGGCCAGACATTTCATAGCTGCACCAGCTTTTGTCCGGAAGACTTAATAGCTATTACCTATACCACCACCCACCCAATTTGCAACATACGAGAAACCTCAACCCTCACACCACGTCTGTCTCCAACCGGCACTTGCTCGTTTGCTACCTACGACCACTCATCTATCTACCTCAGACCCCAGCTCTTTGCACGGATAAATCAGACAATTCGCAACTTACCTCACAACATACCATTGCCTAGATATAAACTCCCTCGACCTCAATCAAGTCCACCCAGAGCCAACGGCCAACAACTCAGGAATCTTTCTCTGGTTTATCCAAAACACTTCATGCGCTTGCAATTTTTAATCTCCCGTCCTGTCAAACTACAAGCTGGCCTGGAACGACCACGCAACCTCTTCTCAACATGACGGTCTTTGTAGTGTCATTGTAAGTACCATTTTTGACTTATTGCATAGACGGGTTCCAGATATTGGGGATTCAGTTAAGCCCAACATCTGCTTGGGTCCCATTGTGGGTGGTTCCAAAAACGCAGGGATTTCGACCAAAAATGTTTTTGCTACCCATTGTAGGGGCTGCATGCAGCCAATCTGGTTTGTATTTCTGTTGTGTAACCTCGGTACTAATGTGATGTTGCATAGGTTTCTCCCAAACACCATCAATTTTACTCTTCCCACCTCCTCCTCAAGCGTTGGCGAGGATCGAGCTGCTAATACCAAGCCACCTGTTCCTCGTCGACAAACAACGAAACCCTCTCTAGACACCCGAAAACCGAGCTTGTTTGCGCAAAAGGATATTACCCCGCCCGATACGCCAACTACAGACGTCCACCATGATGAATTCTTTGCGCAAGACATTAATCCAGACATACATGTAGCGCATTATCCAAAACATGAAGGTCGCAATACGGTACTCGCCCCGAGTGACCCCCATTCGCCGGCATGGGGATCAGGAAAGCTCTTCACCCAACCTCGATCGCGAGCAAATTCTCCTCCGCCTGCGGATATTCTGCGACACAACAAACTAGTTGACAAGGCGGCTGCGCTTGGAAGGGCTGGCATTCGTCAACCACAACTTGGGGGTCGGAGTGAAAGTCATGACAGAGTCTTTGCACATGCGGATTGGACAGTTGTACCTGCAGACCAAGGCAATGGAGGACTTCGCAATGCTGTGCAAGCAGCTGTACGAAATGGAAAGCTCCACGACAAAATCTGGGTAGGAACACTCGGTATGCCTACTGATGCCCTCGAGGATACACAGCGCAAACAAGATATTGAGGACCGCTTGGCTACCGAATACGACTCTCTGACAATATTTTGCCGGGACAGCGACTTTGATGGCCATTATACGCATTACTGCAAACAAATCCTTTGGCCGGTTTGCCATTATCAAATTCCTGACAATCCAAAGAGCAAGGCATACGAAGACCACTCATGGGTCTATTATGTTGCAGTTAACCAGGCCTTTGCGGACAAAATCATAAAGAACTGGAAGCGTGGGGATGTTATTTGGGTCCATGATTATCATCTACTCCTTGTACCATCCATGATTCGACAGAAGCTGCCAGATGCCAAAATTGGCTTCTTCCTTCATGTTGCATTTCCCTCATCCGAGGTTTTCCGTTGTCTTGCTGTTCGCAAAGAACTGCTAGAGGGTATGCTTGGAGCCAACCTCATCGGGTTTCAAATCAAAGAGTATGCTCGGCATTTCTTACAGACTTGCAGCAGACTTCTGTGTGTAGAAGCTACCAACGACGGTGTTCAGCTCGAGGATCGGTTTGTTGATGTTGTCGACCTTGCCATCGGAATCGATCCTGTTGCACTCGAGATGAACCGTGCTGATGGAGAACTACAAACCTGGTTAAATACCATGCAAGAACGTTACCGGGGCAAGAAGTTGATCGTTGCCCGTGATAAGCTAGACAACATAAGAGGTGTAAGACAGAAGCTTTTGGCGTATGAGTTATTCTTGAACAAGAATCCCCAGTGGCGGGATAAGGTTGTGATGATCCAAGTTGCGACGTCAACGACCGAGCAGACCGAGCTTGATGCTACGGTGTCGGATATTGTCACAAGAGTCAACTCATCTTGGGCTAATCTAGCCTACCAACCGGTTGTTTACCTCAAGCAAGACATCGTGTACCCACAGTACCTCGCTTTGCTCACGGTCGCTGATGCTCTGATGATAACTAGTCAGCGAGAAGGTATGAACCTCACTTCGCATGAATACTTGTTTTGCCAAGATGGCAAGTTCAAAGGTCATAATAAATTCGGTTCTCTTATTTTGAGCGAGTTCACTGGAAGTGCCTCGGTCTTCGGAGGGAATGAGCTCTCGGTCAATCCTTGGGATTACAAACAATGTGCAGAAGCCATTAAACAAGCATTGGAGATGGAAGATGAGGAGAAGGAGAGCAGGTGGCGCAAACTATATGCGGCTGTCATGCATCATACAGCCGAGCACTGGCACACAGCCTTCCTTAACAGACTCGACAAGGCATACGATGAACAGCACGCGCGTGGTGCTACATCGGTCCCTCGACTGTCAATCAACGCACTTGGCTTCCAATACCAAGAATCAGAGCGTAGGCTATTCATTCTCGACTACGAGGGTACTCTTGCTTCTTGGGGCTCACCTACTAGCATCATCTTAACAAGTCCCCAGCGCACTCTCGATGTCTTGAATGATGTTCTCCTAGATGAGAGGAATGTGGTTTATGTCATGTCAAGTCGAAAGCCCGAGGAATTGGACACACTGTTCAAGCGTGTTCCTAATCTTGGCCTCATTGCGGAAAACGGTTGCTTCATTAAGGAATTCAAGTCTAATCAGTGGGTCGAGTTTGCGGACCCCAAAAAGATGCGAGCCTGGCAGGAATCGGTAGAAGGTATCATGAAATATTATCAAGAACGCACCCCTGGCTCTTTCATTGAGACCAGACATTGCAGTATTGTCTTCCACTATAAGGATGCTGAAGATTTCGAGAGTGCTAGCCGACAAGCTGGTGATTGTGCAAGTCATATCAATGACGCTTGCGAGGACCAGAGGGTTCGGGCGATACCAATTGAGGGCAAGTTACTTTTGGTCACTTACTGAAGTTCAGATTCTAACAATTTATAGGTGCTGTTATCGTTGAGCCGATCGACTGGAATAAGGCTACCGCAGCTAAGAAAATCTTTGCACGTATGAAGCGACACATTCCTCCTAGCATGCCGTACACGTCGCCTATAGACTTCTTGATGGTAGCAGGTGATGGTCGTGACGACGAGTGTATATTTAGATGGGCCAACGACTTGAGCAAAGACAAGGCTGTGAAGAATGTTACGACAGTGAGCTTGGGAAATAGAAATACTGAGGCCGGCACAACCATCACGCAAGGTGTTACAGGCAAGTTACAAACCCATTTATTTGACATTTATTCTTAAAAAAAAAACTAACAAGCTATAGGAATGCTGACGGTACTTCAAAAACTGGCTCGAATCTCATAGATTCTTCAACTTCTTCTCTTTTTCCTTTCCTTTTTGAGGCCGGGTCTCAATACACTTCACATGAAGGCAATAATTTCTGGATTTTTTGGAAGTGATGGTAGGGTTTGTAGCATAGAAGGCGCAACAGGGAGTAATCAGACACGAGCAATCGTATGGTGGAGCACACGTTAGATGGGCAGATGATAAACGACTAAGAATTAACGACACATTTTCATGTATCTGTTTCTGTTAGCAAACTCGACTCTTTTTATACCAAATTAAGAACTCGACTCTTTTGGATAAAAAATAAATTCTTTTGGTCTCTGCTTATCATGGATGATGGGATTGTATGCTGCCACGTATTTGGGAACATCTCGGCTATAATACCACAATGCTTACCACGGAATTCTTGACTATGTGGTAGATAGAGAACTCGATCCCCCAAACCCCCTCAAAAGTTCTAGTGTGGCCATAATCAATCCAGGGATAATACCTACCTACCATTGGCTATCACAGTCATTTCCTCGAAACGTTTCCAAAACGCGTGATTGAACTACTCAACTAAGAGCTCCAGACCATCTGCTCTGATACTCAGCTTCAGTTAAGATGGATTTCCGAATTCCCGTTTCGACTTACAGGGTGTCAATCTTTGCGAATAATTCCAGCACCTAGGAAGGACCAAACGGTCTCCGTTTACTCGTCCCATGGATCTTTTTTGACATTTATCCGAAACTCGTCAAAGTGCTAGTTCCAAGAAAGCAATCTGCTAAGGGCATATCAAGGTCGTTAATTTGAAGTCCTTGATCCGCCCATTGAACAAAAGCATAATTAAAACTTATCTCATAAATCAGACCCCCCTTTCGCGTAAAACCCGTAAACCGCCCTATAAGTAAGGCTCAAACTTATCAATTCATAAAATTATAAGAAGGGTTAAATCTTGTAAAAGATCTAAGAGATTTTAGCTAGCGTTTATATAATAAGTTGGCCAAGCTTTTTGCTTTTTATTAAAGAAATTTTCTTATTTTATAATATAATATATTATATTATATTTATTCATAAAGTTATTTTATATATATTATATTTATTAATAATCTCGCTTATTTATAAATTCCTTAAAATTTTCTTAGTTAATTATATTATTTAACTAGATTTTATATTATAAGAAAAACTTGTTACAGTACCTCCGCCACTTCC
>Ga0247734_1001161_pt1 | contig 20594 bp, 20 predicted proteins | sample UWRJL103311B2_FD_180933 | JGI IMG/M metagenome (GOLD analysis project Ga0247734, IMG submission 180933) | Plant litter microbial communities from Arlington Agricultural Research Station in Wisconsin, United States - UWRJ-L103-311B-2 | ecosystem: Environmental > Terrestrial > Plant litter >... | reverse complement strand
AAAAAGAAAAAGAAAAAGAAAAAGGAAAAGGAAAAGGAAAAGGAAAAGGAAAAGGAAAAGGAAAAGGAAAAGGAAAAGGAAAAGGAAAAAGAAAATCGTACGGCTTCCACAAACGGTTCAATTTTAAAATCTGCACCTCAGATTTTGGTGCTTCATAGTGGTTGAGACTACAAAAACTCTCAGATTCATCTTACTGCGAAGGTAATTTACGAAACCCATCCTTTATGATAGGTGTTTTCAAGAAATGGAGAGAAGCGATGCCCCACGAAGATCCTGATCTCAATCAAGTCATACCATGACGCATTATTTCTCATCGTCCAATACTTTAACATGCCAAAATCCGAACCCTCTATCATGGTATGGTGATATGATGATGTTGTGGACTAAGGCTCCCTTGCCCCCACATTTCTAGTACTACAGTATATAGCATCGTGAGAAGGGGCAACACCTCTTCTATTCCTTAGACTACATTGTACACAGAATCCTTTCTTAGATATCTGAGGAACCTCCCCTCTCATTGTGAAACAGGGTCCTTAACAGATGACTATGACCGACGGAGAGATTCAGAAAGGCAAGCATACCGAGGTCAAAGAAGAAGATAATCGCAACTTCTCATAATATACGCTTTGTATCAAGTGATAAGAAACAATGATCTGCCAGGAGTAATAGGACGCAAGCTTTTCCAGCACCGGTATGATAAGTACTGATGTAAAGAAAGAAGAATGCCGGAAAGAAGAGACACACAAAGTGAAGGTCCAAGAACATGCGAAACATAATAAGAGCGTTGGAGGCGGGGACGTCTGATACTTTGGTGGTTGCTGTTCGAGGATTGGAGAGAGAATAAAGATTATGGAGGAGACACAGTATGAGTGAGAGGGGACTAGTGTAATGATAGAAATTAGCAACCGCTAGTCCCAACTTCTGCGCAATAATTACACGCTATTCATCTTTGGGGTTGTATTAATGAGCCTCTTCCCTAAAATATGCGTCACCCACATCTTTTCTATAAAATAAACTGATATTTTGGTGTTATGAGATGATTTCTCATACCTCCTCCAACCTCAGCCCCAATCAAGTCCGTTGTCTAGATAGGCGCGATACTTCTCAGCGGCCCCGTCGTGCAGAGCAGCATCATGGTGTGGAGTCTTGGATTGATAAGTATATGAGTTGGTATATAATAACAAAGGTTTTCATACCAGTACGATAAAGACTAGAGTCTGCTTTTGTTTCAGTTGGGTAGTGATATTCTCAACTATCCTCCTCGCATGAGTATCCACCGGGGGGCCTCTTGAAAGCTTTCTCATTTATTTGTTGACTAGTGATAGCGTATTTTAGCATCAGTCAGCATCATTAAAGAGCGGGCAAATGTTGTGCAACGCTAGTCGGAATATGTATAAGCTCCTCGTGGGGGTAAGAACGGTAGTTATCCCCCAGCTTCACCAGCCCTGTGGTTACTGTCTTAAATTTCTACCATTCTGTCGACCCCTCCAGTAGAAGTTTGGGACTTGTTAATAGTTTTGGATGCCAACATACGTTTAGAAAGATCCAGATCAACGATCTTAGATTATAGATCTACACAATCTATTCGCCCGAATGCGATCAAAGCAGCTGTAACTTTTGCGAAATGGCTGTCAATTTGTGTGTTGAAATAGCGACTGCTGACTTTGACGGCTTGTTGAGAACTCTTTCTTGGAGACGACCTGAAATTTGATTATTTGCTCGTTATGATATTCATTACTCGCAAATTGAGGCCAGTAGGAACGATAGATAGAATGACAACACTTAGTTCTCGCGAAGTTGGGTTCTTCGTTTCAGAGATTGCTCTAGTCATCGCACTTATGCCTTAGATTTGCTTGCTCCATTCATCCATATCAAATTGATTGATGCATATTGGTTCTTTACTGGCGCGAGAACCTGCGCGTAAGTGGCACACTCGGCAGTTTCTCGTGAGGCGTTCGTGAGGTAGACCTATATTACAGAAATTGGGAATACGATAAATGTAAAATATGATCCAAGCATGAAGTACGACACAGCCCTCGTACCGTACTCCTTACAGCTCTTATTATGATTGATTCATAGCTGCGCAAAACAGCAGCCACGATCCGGACAACTGAGTCAAACCTCCGAAACAAACATTCCGTCGCTTATACTCGCTTGTTGTGGCTGGCCAACCCCATAGGTACCTTAGTTACTGTGAATACAGGAATTGACTGCCTAGTGGGTGAACTGCCGCGCGACTGAATTATTGAGCTAAGGAGATCTTTGCTCGTTTCAAGAAGCTAGTGCCAAGTTATATAGACGGTTAAATAACAAGGGCCGAACGCTCGCTCCGGCATGTCTAGACCATCCCAAATGTATCATACAAGCGGGACAGCCCACCAGCATCCATAGATCCACCCAAGGATATCAGGAGCCTCTTGTCCGAAAGCATTATCTTGGTTTAGGCTGTAGAGAATATTTAAGGATCGAAACCGTGGACCACACGTGTCATACGTTCGAATCCGGGGTTAATATGGATAATCAAGAAATTAATGGGAATTTTATATTTGCTAGAACGCACATGACTGACGTAGCCGCACATATAGTCAGCCCACACAGTGCGAATCGGCCCAAGAGAATAGATCGCTTTGGTGACTGCAATGAAGACCGAGAAATGTTCGTCCCTGGGAGGGGTGCTCGGGATCTGCTCCGATGGCCCTTATCACGACTCTCACCTTGTCTCGTTTAAACCAAACCCTTAAATGAATCCGAGCAGTAAATACATATGTACTTGCACAGGGCCTTGCCTATGCTCAATTATTATATACCTATATTACTACAAATGTTTAAAGTATAGCTGATCATGCCAATTTAGCATAAAGAAAGGTGATGTATTGTGTGTCACGTGCATATCACCAACTTGGGAGCTTTTTATATAAGGAATTGGCCGTTGGAACTCTGTGTTCTCGTGTACCCAGATTTGATAGCACTGGATTCCTTCTGGGGCTGTTAGAACCAACGATCGGCTCCAGTCTTGGAATCTACTGCATCGCCATCTCAGGTTTTCGCTCATCTGGTTTTTGAAAGATGTCTTCCACAAGCTCTGATAGCAAAGTCAACCTCACGCCCGACCACGTTCAAGAGTTCGTTGACATAGAAAAAGGTCTCACTGTATTCTCACCTGTCCCAAATGCGCACCAGAAGACACGGATACACGTTGAGACCACGCTGTCGCCAATCTCACCGATATATGAAGGTATTACACCATCATCAAGCGTGCCAGTACTGTCCCTATCACCAGGAGGAGAGGTAAGCAAGGTGAAGACACCCGAACCAGCAACCAAGAAACGCCCAAATCGATGGATCCTCTTCCAACTTTGGTTCAACACCTACCGAAAATTCTTCATCTTTGTTACCCTACTCAACCTTGCTGGGATAATCATGGCGGCACTTCATCGGTTCCCTTACGCAGAGAATCATTTAGGTGCTTTGGTTCTTGGGAATTTACTCTGTGCAATCCTGATGCGCAATGAGTTATTTCTTAGGTTCCTATACATAATCTCCATATATGGTCTGCGAAGTGTTCGTTGCCTCTTCCATAGTTCATGTGATAAGAACTAATAACTTCTTTTAGTGGGCCCCATTGTGCATAAAACTAGGAGTAGTTTCTATATTGCAGCATGTTGGAGGTATCCATTCGGGTTGTGCTTTGTCTGGTGCTGGGTAAGATGACCCCACCTCCGAGCTCAGGGGCGATAGAACTGATAGAGTATTTAGGTGGCTGGTTTTCAAGATAGTCGATATTATAAGATATCGTTCCGTGCAGCATCGTTCCGTGATTGCTACCGGTATAGTCACAAATCTTCTTGTGATTATTTCCGTCTTGAGTGCCTTCCCATGGATTCGAAAGTTGGTGTTTCAAATTGCTGTTAAAAACATAACTAACTTCTCCATCAGCTACCATCATAACATATTTGAGAGACATCATCGCTTTATCGGGTGGTTAGGCCTGGCGGTAATATATCCCACCGCCTCCGCGTGAATGATACTGATAAAGGCTAGGCTACCTGGTGTTTTGTAATCTTGGGCAACACCTATGATATAAAACTCGGGCACTGGAGATCCGACGCAAATTCTCTGCTCAGCGCACAGGAGCTTTGGTTTGCTGTTTTCATGACAATATTGTACGTTTGTCTAGAGTCGTTCTGAAACGATCGCTCATGATTCTTAGTGTTCTCATCCCCTGGTTCACCCTTCGAGAAGTAACTGTGGAAGTTGAAATTGTGAGTTATCCCTTCTAGTTATTTAGCAACACCGACTAAAATATGCCTTAAGCCATCGCCCAAAGTCGCCATTCTCCGCTTTAACCGTGGAATACAGCAAGGTCTCCTGGGCAGAATCAGTCGCACCTCCATTATGGAGTACCATGCTTTTGGAATCATCAGCGAGGGCCGAAAATCTCCATACCATTACATGATCTGCGGTGTCCAAGGTGACTTCACAAGAACTCTCGTCGAGGATCCACCCAAAACGGTGTGGACTAGGGAGCTTAAATTCGGTACATTGTTTCTCCCTTCGCGATAGGTCATCGATTAATGTATAATAGCTGGTGTTGGGCATGCATCTGCCATGTTCAAACGAGGAATTCGGATCTGCACTGGAACCGGTATTGGGGCAGCATTGTCCACATGCATCCAGAGCCCAAATTGGTACCTATCACCAAAATACTTCTTTGTAACAATCTCTGACATTCGGTTAGGTTTCTCATTTGGATAGGTTCTGATCAGGAGAAAACGTTTGGGCCAACAATAGCTAGTCTTATATATAATAATATCGAACCCGAGAGGATGATTCTTTGGGATTCAAAGAAGCGAGGGGGACGACCAGATACGACGCAACTTCTCATAGATACATGGAAGAGTTTTGGAGCCGAGGTGATCTTCATCACCTCCAATATGCAGGGCAACGATGAGATGATGCAAGGTTGCCGAGCAGGTATGTACAGTGAAATTCTGACCCAGGGCTCCTACTTACTCCTATGCCTAGCTGGGTTACACGCATTCGGCACTCTATGGGATTTCTAAACAACCCGAATCTTGGAAAAGGAGGCTGAAAGCTGGATGCTCAGATGTTGGATGTTGGCTTTCCAGAATTCTTGGCCGACAACAAGTCAAGCGGCGAAGACCAAGTAGAAAGTTTGAGGAGTGGGCCAAAAACAGGTAGAAGTTCCGATATACAATAGAGAGGTGGCCAGGATGTTGATCTATCGTAGTGATCAATCTGAAATCATCTATATCAGCTAATATAATCGATAAGCAAGCTGGCATAGGCTTGAACTCTGATGAAGTTTCTTGAGAGTATGACCGCATCACACCCTCCTCCTTCCATAGCTTTTAAGACGTATGGTCGTTGCAATATGCATCTGTCTGGGCTTTCATGCTAGGATCCGAACCTTGTAATGAAACGTCTAGCAGTAACCGTCACCAGCGTCAGTAACTTTTTGACTTTTACATGAACTCCACCTACCTCGGCTACATCCGTTGAGGTGAAAGTCAAATGGACGTGATGCCCAGCCGCTAGAAACCTAGTTTGGTGGGGGAACGCTTCGGTCGGGAATCCCGAGCGGGCCGAGACCAGCCTCCCCATGAAAAGATTCACTCGCCTTGAGTCGAACCACGACTTCACCGCTGCACGTCCAGTCAAGAAACAAGACCTCTCTTCAATCTACCCTTCCTAAGCCTTCTCTCTTCTTCCTGTGCATCCTGTTTACTCGATTTGGTATCTGCAGACCTGATTGACGATTAAACCACCTCAAGAAAACTCATCCGGCCATTGTGGGGTAGCTCCAGAACATCACGAAGAAGCTTCACTCTCAGCCTCGTTCAGAATGGCATACCCAACACCACCACCCACGGATTCCAACTCCCCTAGTCACACTCACACCACATACAAGGTCCCTTCTTACTTCGCAGCATCCCAGAATCCCTTGCAGTATTCAAGTTATACCTCCTCAGCATACCAACCTCAGACCCAAACTCCACGACACACTCAATCATACGGTCCTCCCGCAACGGCCTCGGCGCAAGATTCATACTTCCACTCATACTCAGCCCCAAACTCCCCTCTTGTACCACCTTCACAACCATATTCCGTCCCGGCGTTCCCACCAAAACCGGAGAGACGGCAAACGTCGCCTATACAATCTGTTTCACGTCCTTACTCCCCACTTCGTGCTTCAAGAACCAGCTCCCCGCCCAGGAGACGTTCCCCAGGAAATCCGAACTGTATGCCCAACCACTTTTTTAAAATGTATCAAAGAGACCAAATCCTAATCTCAAACAACAGACTACAGTACATCACCTCTTCCCCTGACCGCATCTCCTAAACCGCCAGGTCGCCTATCGCCCTACTCCTTGAATAGACCACAAAAACGGCCCGGTTTCTGGGCCCGTATACTGCAGAAATTCGCGTCTTGGATAAGATCGTTTCAAAGATGGGCAAAAGAAAATCCAATCAAAGCAGGCATATTGACATTTTTCCCGGTCATGACTGTGGCTGGTGTTATGAAAATTGGAAGGATGGTTGGTAAGGGTATGGGATTCGTGCAAAAACAGTCGAACATTGTGAACGAGACAAGAAAGGGTGTGCGGGGCAGTAAAGACGAATATGGCTTTGGGCTTGATAAATTTGTTGATTTCAATGGCACTAAAGGGGGACCAGTGGATGGGATGCTGAAGGTGCTTCAGATGCTTATGTAAGTGTATTTGGAACTTTGGGCTTTAATGTAAGATGTGTGTATTTCTCTTTTGTAATCATGACCAGTACCACGTAAAGAGTATGTTGTGACCGATGCTAATACATATTCTTTCGTTGATGCAGAAACCACTATTGCAGACTGACTCAATCGAATGTTCCCCGCGTTGCCAGCATCGTTCTCGAGTTATACTTCTTAGACCCCAGGAAATAGTAACATCTGTATATATATTTCATGCACATTTAACGATAGGTTCTTTTGATCTTTTGACCTTTTTATCATAGATAACTGCATGCTGTATGCTGTAGATAGCATTAAATGCATAGCCACTTTATCTATCCTGATGTCGATTAATTCATTTTCCACTACCTGAAACCTTTGAACCGATTGATTTATCGTACCAGTGTATCTTGAATCTGGTATGGCTTCGTCGTGTAGTCATCCTTCAATACTCGATCACGCAGTTTAGACAATCACTTCTGTTTCTACACTCAAACTTTTCACTAGGAGAATAGTGAATGGCATTTAGCCAAAATTTGCTAACCTACCTATATTGATTTGCGCAGAGAAGTAATTTGGCACCTTGTCCTAATTGTCTCTACCTAAGACCGAGGAGTTGTCAGTATTACCACAATTTTGGTAAACCGAGTTGGCCCCCAAGCGAGTCCAAGACATTGTTCAACAACCAACAACCAAGTAACACCCCATATTTATATATACCTCTAACCACTTCTAAAATATGCTAACGCTTCTGTTAGAATTACGATCTCTTATTCGCATTCAGCGTTGGGCCACAAACGATATTTTGATCAGGGGTGCACATCAAAATGACCACTCAACCGTTTAGTTTGGATGTTTTCTCTTCGAACAGTATGTTGTGGAGCAAGGCTTGTGGGAGACGAGCAATCGTACCAAGGACAAGGGAACGAAGAAAATGCTCGATGATGACCTGGCTCAGATTGAATGTTAGGAACTCTGATTCAAGAATAAGGGGAGGTTCCTTAGTGTAAGAAATTTGGTCTTGTATTTATTGTAGTCAAAGGAGGGGGAGAGATTTATATACTGTGATGCTAGTCTATTGTGAGTCACGGAGGCCACAACATTGAGCGAGTTCAAAGGATATAAGGAAAGATATCCATAACTTTGTATGTTAAACGACTATGAAGGATGGAGTTTGAGAACATTACGCATTTGCAGCATATGATTGACCTCCAATTCTCCCATCTCAGTGTATACTTGCTTTCTGTACTTTGAGTGCGCTTGAAATGTCATATGAGAAAAGTTTCAATTGCTTTTGAATATCGTTTATTCGTCTAAGAGCAGCAAACGGAAGGTTTGTGATGCTGCGCCCAACTTGGGCAACCATCACCTCCTTGGTCTGCATCGACATATAACCGAAAATGGAAGACATAGACTTTTCATGATCAAACAGGGATCTGACACCGCCTATAAATCACTCTGTCTTGAAACAGGGGAGTTAAATCTCGATACCGAGTCCTGCATCATAAATGGAAGATGCAGGTTATGTAAACATTTGCGCTTGGCATAACCTTTCCAAATATATCTTCAAGAGCTTGCCAAGATTTCCAGAAGTTGAATTGAAAATTTATGGCTTAATGATTTTATTAGGAGAGCAAATACATTCCTCTAAACATGAAGCAAATGTCAATGTATTTTGGCACATGGAGGAATTTGAAGTTTTTGCATGAGCTATTATGCATTTTTTAGATTCCATTTCAAATATGCTTCTGAAATTACGTTCCATGCAACAGTGATCCTTACAGCAACGTCAAAAGTGTATTCTACAACCCGCCAGTTGACTTACCACTGATCCTTCAGGCAATGACAGTTTTGCTTTCCCTCATCAGCCGCGGAAGTTCCAGCTCGATCTTAGCAAGTTTACCCAGCAACGCTGCTTGTTCTGATGGTTCGATGATCTCTACACTGTTCTGTACCTCCTGTCGCAATCGGGCTGTAGAATCTAGCCCAAGCCACCATGTGACACACCCATAATCGATGTTATCAACAAAAGCACCCCCATACATTGGAACCCTACTAGATGGATCACACTTGTCTAAAAGCATGAGGAAGGTCTCTTCGCAGAACTCATGTAGAGGCATTGCGGCCTTGGGTGAACAGCCGCTCTGGTTTTCCGCCCAAGTAATTGAGGCCAAAAGGCCAGTTTTTCCTCGAAAAGCATATCCAAAAGTGTTCGAAGGTGAGAGATTATCAGAAACAACACAGATCCTATTAATTAGATCGAACGCTTCATTTTCCGAGAAGGGAGTCCACCGTTCATTGCTGTTATGGTCGCGAAAGCAGTACGGCGATCTAGATGGAGGGGTTGTAGGAAGAGGTGGATCGTTAATGGGATCTGGATCACTTGTTGGCTGTGGCGGCTCCTTTGTCGGTGTTACAGCTTCTTTTGTTGATATCACAATTTTGCTTGTTGTTTTAGTCGCAGTAGGTGTTGTCGAGTGTTGAGGGCTGTCAGGATTGGCTGGGTCCTCAAAATCAGGGTTCTCCCCCCCACAAGTTCCTGCACATGGAGCATTGCAGTAAGGCCCAATGGAGCAATACGTACCACAACCAGTGCCTGTACATGTTGGATTTGGAGATCCGGACTTGAACGTGATAGGTGCTCCAAGACCCAGAGTTATGGACGGGGGTGAGGAACAGTCGCGTCGCTTAATGTCATTGATATTCCTATTGGCCGGACAAAGTCCTGAGTTCTGTCCATTCCAGATCATATTTGGATAGTCGTTGTCGCCTTTTTTACGTGACCACTGCATACCCTCTATCTTTTCCTTCATAGATCGGACTGTATAGGTGCCAGGATTAAGGGACAAAAAATAAGCTACTAGTCCTGTGACGATTGCGGAGGCTATGGCTACCGAATTAGTGTCTGGGATAATTAATAACCAAGCTACCAAAAGACTGACCATCCGAAGTTCCTTTACTCTCTTTATAACCTGCTTCGGCGCCAAGAAGCTCCAAATTATCATTCCTGGCACATTTAACATTATAAGCTGGCGCATTGATATTGACATAACCTGCTGTCTGACTTCTGCGGTATCTGCACCCACGTAGATAGTCTATTTCATTAGCTGCGTTATACTGCTCCCCTATTCCACCAGCAATAATAAGATTCGGAATGTATGGCTCGGCAGCAGCGCTACCGAACAATGCAGGATAGCCATCTACTGGCACACCGGAATTTCCACTCCCTGTGACAACTACAACATTTTCAGCTATGATCCTCTGTATCAAAAGACCTATAACCAAAATATTAGTTTTAAGCAATGAGCCAATCATGATGTACATACCAAGCTGACGCTTCAACCCAAGGTTGATGTTCTCTTCCTTGAAGTTGAATGAGAGATTTACGACTGCCTTCCCCTGATTGCCGTTGGCAAGAATATGATCATAAACCCTTGACAGTCCATCTAGGAAAGACTCTGGGAGGTATCGATCTGGATTTACTCGCACAATTATAGGTTTGGCGTTTCTGGCAATGCCAACTGTTCTACCAATTATCAGGCTTAGCATACATGTACCATGGGCCCCTCTATCTGTATTTGGAAACATAGGGAAGTCTCCCGGCGATGAGACTGGCTGTGGGCCTGCATACAAGTATGAACTTGTGGTAATGCCAATCGAAGTAAACTCCTACAAATCTTTTAGAAGCAGCTCTTGTATAAGTGAAAAACACCTACGGGATGTTCGGCGTAAGCTCCTGTATCTACTAGATAGACCACCTGGCCTAGACCAGCTGTTGGATCATACATATACTCATTTTTCATGTCTAAAAAGCTGACTCCGGGCGGTTGCGAGAGTGAAACTAGCTGCCAAGGTGCTGAAACCTGGGTTGCAGTGGCGCGCTTTTCAATTTTAGGGGAATTCTCTTCTGGTCTTAGTTTGACTGGAGTACTTGTATTTGGAGCACTCCCCAAGGCATCTTTAGCGAAAAGTTTAACGCCGGTATTAGGAGCAGAAACTACACTCTTGGATTGTCCTGTAAACGTTTGCGGCGCCGTTGCAATATATACGGCTAGCGTGACGTCTTGTACCTGCAAATGATTAATGTCGTCTATATGTATAATATAGTTATTGAATACTGACTGCTGAACTGCGCTTAACTGCGGCTAATTGGCTCGCTGTTAGAGGAGTATACCAGAAATTTGTCCCAACGTTTCCCCTCGAGACATAATAATCAGGATGTGTGGCCGATACACCCTCGGCGTAGAAGACGGCGACAATTTGATCTATTACCTGGCTACGTATACCATCAACGGGCCAAACGATATAATTTGTCGGTGTGGCTTCTGGAGTTACTGTGCTTGTTGTTGTGATATCTGATACCGTTGGAGAACATCCCGGAGCATCTTTACAAGCGCTGGTAGTTGCTGTAGCGGTCGTAGAGCCCTTGGAGTCTACAGAGTATGTCAAATATGTTGTGCAACCCGATATAGTCGTAGTTTCACAAACATCATCTTCCATTTCGGCGTACGTAGGTACGTAGTCCCACCCAATTCTGCAAAGCGAATGTTAGAGTCTTCTTGTCATTAGGTTTAGAACATACGTAATTGGAGGCCATTCTATAGGCGGAATGATGATGCCGCCTCCAGGAGGTTTTATACCCGGGGGCCCACCACGAGGATATATACCTGGAACTATAGAATGTGTTAGAGAATTAGCCATACTATGGAACATGGAGAGACCTACAGTGGTATCCAAATAATACTAGTCCTTCTATTTTACCTGAAATGCAGAACTAAACGTTGCGTTGGCTTATGTGAGGATTGTGTTTGTAGAAGGCAAGAAACTTACGAAAAAGAACCATGCTGTGCATGGTATAACCGGCTCCCGCTTCCCTTCAGTAGTAACAACCGTGGGTGCTGGTACTGGTAAGGTCCAAACTCCAATGGTAGCGGATGGGTAGGTTGTATAAACAGGTAGTACATCGCCAATTGTGATACCAGCAATCACTGTTTGCGTAGAAGTTGGGATAGGTATTGTCGAACCAGCGATTATCACTTGACTAGATCCAATAGTGATAATAATACTGTTAACTGTGGTAGTTACTTGGTCACCAGGAACAACCGTGACTATTCTACCATTCAGAACAATATATGTATAATTTTGAGCATTATCTGTTCCTGACAGGGACCATGGATATGGTGGAGGGTTGATCGTTCGAGTGACTGGTACGTTAGTGATACCAGCAGGATAAACATCAGTAATTACAAAAGCTGGCGGCAAAATGCTTGTAGTAGGATAGATCGTTGCTGTCTCCTGCCCAGTAGTGATCCTGACGTTCCAAAAAGATATAATTGTTGCGGTGTAATGAGGTATTGTCAATTTAGTCGTGGTTGTAATAGAAGTATAGCCGTTAGAGCCCAGCCAACCCACCTCCAATGTGGTAATAAATTCCGGAAATGTGATAACACTTGGGGTAGCGAGTTTGCTTGGGGGAAGAACCATAGTACAAGGTGGTGGGCCAGCCATATAAGGATCCTCCCAAACAATAGGATCGACATAAATAACGTTGTTGAGCAATGCCTTGCAATCCCGTTGGGTACAGGAGCCAAGAGCATTTGGATCGGACCCAAACCCGACCACAACAGGATTCAGATTATATATGCAGTCAGGACATTCGTTTGAAATACATCTGCCTCCTGCTGCGGTCATCAGCACGCTACCATCAGAGGCTACTAGCTCCATCTTCTGAAATCCAGCCGAGATGCCATTGAAACTTCCATAAGTCATGCCACCAGGATTTACTTCCAAGATTTGTGAAAGAACACGACCATTACTTGTGGCTCGCATAGTCACACCTGTTAGTCCAGCCTGAAGGACAACAGCAAAGTTCAATTCATCTTTGATAGTCTCAAATCCCTTCGGTTTAGCATAATAGCCACCATATGCTTCGTTCTCGCATACTGAAGTGGATAAAATCGAGTTGTACCACATAGCACCTACAGCAGTCGCTCCATTCGGTGGTACCATTAAGCTAGGAGGGCGACTTGCTTTGAATGCAGCAATAAACGACATGATCAACGGCTGCCATGCTGTATGGGGAGAGTCTGAATTAGCGTAAAGAAGAGGCTGTGTGTCGTTGTTTTGTTCTAACCATAGATTTCCAATATAGTGACTCTCTGGGCCGTCATTCCACGTGATATACTCGACGTAATCCGGCTTTGGGTTCATGGTCAAGATGCTCTCCATTCGACGCGGAAGATTTAGGCCGCCACCCCGAATATAGTTGGTATCATAGGAGTCCTTGTATTGTAATGGACTCAAGGGCACCATGTACGACTTCACGTGTTTATAAGTACCATCAATAACAATCTGATCAATGTCGTCAGAGTATGTCTCGATCCCGACCTTTGGCCAAGTAGTTTCCCAACTGAACACTCCTTGGACTAAGTCACCCCAGTATCCCCACCACCCTGGATCACTTGTATTATACCCCGCAGTATCATCAAAATCGGGAACGAGATATATCTCGTCATTCCAGGACTCTCTCCATGCTGACCAATGGGTATCATGAAGACCGCCAGAACTAAATGTACTAACGAACGATTTCCCATCAGGACCCTTAAGGTAGGCATCGTGCCCTTTGAAGTCTCGAAGAAGATCGTGATATTTGTCAATATCGACACCATTGTATGCATTTCCTTCTGCCCAGAGGTCCATAGAAATATAGAGAAAGAAATTTGGATAGTTATCTCGAACATAGTCAAACATATAGTCGAAGGTGTCTCTCACAAAAGACTGGGCTGGATCTACATGTTATCCATCAATAAGTTTCACGAAACATTTGATAAAATTCTCTCACATACCTCCGACGTTCAAAGCAAAGCCGTCAAGCCCCATTTTAGCAGCATCATCGACGTCTTGGCGAACATGCTCAGGCAAAATATTTCCAACCTAGATCCAATTAGAAAGGTTTTCAAAAAACATGGTAGCATTTGTTTTGGTGATATTTACCATGTAATGAGCAAAAACTTGCTTTTTACAAACAGCATAAGGACAGGTTCCTTGTGCTCCCGTGTCTTCAATTAAAGGAACAACCTGAAGGTTCATGTTGTAGATGCAGTCAGGGCATCCAGCGGAGATACATCTGCCCCCCGTTGCAGCAAGGACAATTGCACCGTTCTTATACATCTCTAGGCGCTGATATCCAGCTTGGATTCCTGTAAAGGAACCATAATTCAGTCCAGGAACTAGTTGGACGGGTGTCAGAGCAACACCGTTACTCCAAGGCTGGAGAGAATAGCCACTTCCTCCAACTTCAACAACGACAGCGTAGTTCAGTTGATCAATACCAGTCTCGAAACCATCCGGCTTCATACTGTAATTCGAAACCAAAGGATTTTCATCTATAGGGCAAACAGAGTCTTGAAGTATTGTCTTATACCAAAGGGCACCAACTGCAGGCTGCCCTGAAGGAGGCTCCATCTCACCAGCGAGCTTACCCGCTTTCCATGCGTCAATAAAAGCTGTGATTATAGGCTGCCATCCCGAATGGGGCCATTGGATAGAGTTAGCGTACTTGTAAGGTTGCGTATCGTTATTTTGTTCGAACCATAAGTTGCCGATGTAATGGCCTTCGGGACCATCATTCTATATTCAATTAGTTTTCCATAAACGCCATCATTCTAATTAATAAATACCCATGTTATGATCTGAATAAAGTCTGGCGACTCGTCCATTGCGAGAATATTTTCCATGCGGATTGGCAGGTTCAAATCACCAGCCTATAATATTTGAGAATTATCATTAGCTGCAGTCACTTTGTGAAGTAAGACTGGAATACAAAGAGGTAGTCGGGACTTTTGCGTACCCGATAAACACGGGCTCCATATGAGTTCTTGTACTGGAGCGGGCTCAATGCTATAGATTCGTTCTCAGCTTTGGTTGAAATTTATAATCGTGAGGATAACTTACACATCATATAGCCTTTGCTATGGTTCGTGGCAGCTGCCAACACTGGTAAATCGGGTGATATATCGCCAGGAGATAAACCTCCAAATCCTGATCGATATGGCCAAGCTGCTTCCCAAGACATGATACCATCGCAAATGTCGCCCCAGTACTCGTACCACTTAACAAGCTTGATTAGTACTTTTGTTATTGTCGGATTATCTTGGGCTTACCCCAGGGGCTGCTTCATAGTAGCCAGCGGTTTCATCAAAGTCTGGGATAAAATACATCGTCTGCGCGTAGTATTCCTTCCAGTCTAGAATTGTATGAGGGTAAGCCCCTAATTTAGACTTGGAGCTTTGTGAAACATACCTGCCCAAGTATCATTGTGTTCTCCTCCAGATGAGTAAGTTGATATCATAGGATTTCCGTTTGGTCCCTTGTACCATGCAGAACTTTGTAGTTTACTTTTGAGGATCCAATCGTAAGCTCGAGGCTGAAGATAGTTATCAGTTCAGTTTTAATACATCGGCACGATATACCTACCCCACCACATGCTCCTAGGTTTCCTTGATAACAAGCATTCCCTGAAGCATAGACATCCAGACTGATGTAAAATTTGAAGTTTCGATATTCGGCGTAACCAATCAAATTGTCAAGAGATTCAGAGATAAATGATTGACTAGGATCGCCAATGTTAAACGCAAAACCATCAAGCTTAAAGCATGTCAGTACGTAGAAGGTGCACTGGAAAGGGCTTGCTGACCCCCATTGCAATGGCCTCATCAATATCCTGCTGAGCATGTACCTGATTAACAGTTCCCAGCATGTAATGAGCGAATACCTTTTTGGCCTTTTTGGTAGGTGTCGAGCTTTTAGCTGCGATAACCTCATCTACTTGCAAGAAATCAGAAACAACACTTGGGGCTGTAGTATTGGTAGAGTTAGAATGGTATTTAGAACTGGTTAGATTTCTGTAAGGTCCAATGTTAACCGACGCTGGAATAGTTTTATTTCCGTTGATCGAGTTAGTGAGAGTAGTAGTGTTTAATTGAAGTGGACCACTCGTGGGTTTGGTTGCGTTCGAGTAAAGAGACGTTAAATTTGAAGGCGTGGCGTTTAAAAAGCGTGTTATATTAGATCTCTGTCCTGAGTTGTTCAATGCTAGCTCACTCACTATCCTGGAAGTGGGATATGGGGTAGTGTGGGATGAGTCCGCAGTGCTGCTCAGGGCTAGCACAGAAGATACGAGGACATTTTCCAAACAAGTTTTCTGGCTATTAGGCGGTTCGATGCTATGCTGATGATCAGAGGTGAGTGTTGCGCAAACCATGGAGTTCAAAGACTTGGATGCGCCACTATTGCTTGCTGAGGTGGACATTATGGAAGAAACGGAGGCTGAAACTTTAGATAAAAGCATCGAGGTTGACGATTTAACTTCTCCGACAGAAGTTGTGTAAGAGATAGTGGCAGTAGTAAAAGATGTATGAGTGGTGTTTGTCAGAAGCAATGTGCTGTTGTGATATGACCGTGTCTGATTTGATGCTAAAGAAGCAGAAGTTGCTACAGCAAGCACTAAAAGAAAAAGTTGACTACGCATAACTGCAGAATTTAATTGTGAAATAAGCTCCCAAGAGCAAATTATTTCTGGCGTCGTTTTTTATCCATCGAATTCGGTGGATGGGAGAGATCTTATATAGTTTTCAAACTCACATAATACATCTTCACGGAAAACCTCAACTAAGAACGTGACTTCTATGTTTTCGGTTAATTACTCGCAGAGATTCATTTATTTCCAAGGTTGGTTTCTCCATATTTTAGTTAGAGTCACAATCATGTTGGAAAGATCCCAAGGGACTTATTGGCATTTGTCGGCAACCACAAGTAGATTTCTTAGGTAAAAAGTCTCGTTCTGATAACCTGACCTGCTGATATCTGGTTCCAGTTTTGTTGGTGATTGTGTTTATGCCAATCAAAAGTCGAATTAAAGTGGATTTGACTCACACTAATATGGTAAATCTGCCTGCGGAAGCCGTTCAAGGCCCGTCTATCCAAGTCGTAGACATTTGTAACCAACAAAACTGCGCCGTATCACCTTGGCATTCACCTGGCCTTTTGAGTCTATTCTAGACTGTATAGTAGAATTCGTATATGCAGCACCAATATGAAGCGCTCGCAGCGAGAATTAATCATACAACAGAATTAGTCTACTTGGTCCAGGAATCGGATTAGGTACAACGGAAATTTGGTGGGCTTTGGATGGTTGATATTTGATTCGAGTCAGTTCAGTAATTTTGTGACTTTTGCCGCGCATTCAGAAGCAAAAGAGAAGGTATTATAGCCGTGCATTCTCGAAATGGAAGGAACTCCTTGCGCTCCATTCAATAGTCGATGTTGGATATTGGATTGATGTTGGAAGTGAGGTTGATGCCGGGTGGTGGTTGGTGCTTGGCGTGTGATGGTAGGTTGTGCTTTGATGGTGTTGTGGCGAGGTCTAAACACCTCAAACGCCACCAACCCGAGAGCTAAATAAGACAGGTTGCTAAGGTGAACCTACAACAGCAATTCCGCATAGTAGAATATTGTCAAGGACCCTATATCACACTGCGAGGGGAGGTTCCTCAGAATGTAAAGAAGGGTTCTGTATACGGTGTAGTCTAAGGAGGAGAAGAGGTGTTGCCTCTTCTTGCAAAGCTATATACTGTAATACAAATGTGGGGCCACCCTAGGGTGTCTTAGGCCACAACAAATATTCATGGTCCGGTGATTCGAAGCGACATCTACTGCCGGCCTTTCGGCACCATACCATGAGACGAATCATCGTTTACTAAGTAACGCCTTGAGTCAAGTGAGGGGAAAATATGTAGAATGCTTCTATAAAACACTGCCTTAACCTTATCTGAAGCGCTACGCAACAAAGACTTAGTCCAGCCGAATGTAACATGATCTATTTCTGAACACTAATGCCGTTGGTGGAACGGACTTGCTAGCAGCATTAACATCAGCTGGTATCACTACCCTCATTTTTGAGCTTGGTGAATGATTGAAACAACATGCTAGACATGTTAGAGGATTTCAGAGGATTGGCCTTCAACTATCGCCATTGTCGTAGTCTCCGTACACAACATAAGTTTTCCGCCGGCCACCTACGGTTATCTCTTCGCAGCTCAGTTGGCTTATGCTGTATTATATTACCATACCGTTTGGAGTTTCTAATTCTTATAAATAATATCTCAAACATTCAGACTGGAATCGTGAAGTTTATCGTAAAGGAGAATATTATATCAGAATTTTTGAGCTTAGTATAGCACTTCGATAGTATGGAATGAACTGCCAAATTTTTGAAAACAAAACCATAAAACACACAACGTAAATTTTTATTTCTCACCAGCTTGAAATATTTGTTCAAAAGTCCCGTACCAAAAGTTTTCGGCAGTGACAGCAAAGCTATCTATTTGCGACGCGACAACATATCTTTTAGACGTCCAAGCCACTTATGCTTCCCGACCGCAATAGGATTTGCGCCGTCTTCTTTAATGCAATAATTCCTCTCATGAAACTCAACTCTGTCCTTCCAAACCATTCGAACCAGGTTTTGAAAGGCTGTATCGACATTCTCACCAGACCTCAATGACAATTCTAAATAGCCGCCTCGAATTCCCAGCTCTGTTGATAGTTGCTCTCCCTCAGCCGCCTCAACCTCGCGAGACTTTGAAAAGTCATTGTTAAGACCAATTAAAATCATTGGGTATTCCTCTGGAATTTCCGGGATTGATTTTGCTGCCTCTGATCTACATCGCGCCCATGCAACGTACTCCGCGACCTGGTTGAAGGAGGCTCTAGAGGTTATGTCGTACACAACTAGAACAGCATCATCTCTGATTGGGTTTTCTACTCGATATTTGGCCCTAGCATCTTCATCTGCGTCGTCTGGCAAATACCATGTGTTCGTGTCGGTGACCCACTCATGATCATCTACAGTAAGAACACGGTGACTAAGATCATCGGTCTCCATAGAACCCCACTGACCATCATTTCGATATAAATGTGGAAAGAAAGTCCTGGTTATGAACTGCTCAAGAATTAACAAATTGCAAAAAGGTTTGAACCATACACTCTATATGAGCTGAGACCTACTCTCCACAAGAGGGCATTTAACCCAACCCCAATACCACCTAGCAGAGCAACTCTACAGCTTGGAAACTTAGCGTTTGGATCTTGATAATATCCAAAGTATTTGGGCTTGGTTGTATCGGTCGTCATTGTTCAAAACCATGTCACCTTCCGACGCGGAGGTAGACCAGTGACCGACCTTCATAACCACGGCACTCGCTTATTTAAAAACGATGATCACGTTATGTTGGTTGGCTTCTCGTGTAATTTCTTGGTTAGTCTGAAGTGACACTCTTGATTATGAATTAACTCTTGCTCTAGTCTCGATGATTTTGTGTTTCCTCCCTTTACCTTTTGTTCATCGGTCACCTAAATATAGTGACGAATAAGATAGCCTTGGTTTTGAAAGTATTTTTGACTACCAGGTCATTTGATGTGCAGTTGGGCTGTAAGGAGATGAGATCATATGAAGAGACTAGTTAAAGTTGTGATATATTTATGCGGTGAGTGGGAGAGAATTCTGGGAAAGGCCAAAGAAAGTAGTCGAATGGTTAAAGTTGTATCGCGCCTAAGCTGGGGGGACCAGAAGATTCATAGACTACGAGTCATGTGAATATCTATAAAGGTTATGAAAGACGACACAGGGAAAACACCTTTAGGGCTATTACTATATTTCTACGCTTTTCTAAGAGGCGACCCACGTGACAGGGTTTCATGTACAACTGTATGGGAAAGAACATTTTAGATTTGCTTTTTAGATTCTCTACAATCTAGTTTTAATCTAGTTACCTAGAACTTTTTCTATACAACAGAACAACGCTGAAACGCTAGCAATACCTAACACCAAAAAATTAAATCAAAACAGATGGCCCTCTCCATCACCAAGGCCTGCGGAACAACCATACAGCCTCCTATCTCTGATCCCGTCAAAAACCATGGTAAAAAGACGAAACTCGGATCTATAGTGTGTTCCGAATGGTATCGAACGCCATGAGCCATGCATAAATGCTCCTATGCCGCATTTTTGGCGCCTTTGACGTTTTTGAACGACCCATAGTCAACAACAGTAGAAGGCATTGACCCCTCCTTGCCCTTCTCAGTACAATAAGCTGTGATAGAAAGCTTTCCGGATTTTCCGAGTAGTCCTTTTGGAATAGCCATCTGCGTCTCGGGCTCACTGCCCGACATGTACGCCAATCGAATTGTATCCACTGGGTTCCCGATATCCTTAATGTACTGCTCGGTGGCCGCTTTATTGAACCATAGCTTCTTGCGGTTAGGCACAACACCAGCCGCGGAAGGAATCCACATCTTGGGGATTGTGTCAAGTTTTGCTGAGGCAGCGTAGGCTACACATGTCCAATCTGTGGCGGATCCGGCCCATTGGCCTCGTTTGGGCGTCAGATAGATCCCTTCGCCGATTTGGGTCCCGATTCGATTGCCGCTGAAGGAAATTGTGTGGTCTTTGTTCCATAGATCAGCTTCGCCCTAGAGAGAGGGTATGTCAGTAATAGCAAGATTAAGGGCGGTGCTTTATAGTGGACAAGAAACCCGCAACAACTAGTGCATTTTATCGTCTTATCATATCAAGAATTGTTACAAACCCAAAGACGGCTAACAGTCTGGCTGCATCATGATGTTTGCATCATTCAATAGTGATCAGTATGCTGGGGATTTAACCCAACAAAATCCGACACATTGAAGAAATGGAAGGGAGGCTTACTTTGGCAACAGTCCGATAACCGATGATAACGGAACCAGCTGGGATAGTTGGAGGTGCAGGGCCAGCTGCAGCAGTTGGTTTGCACCTCCAACTATC
>Ga0247734_1001159_pt1 | contig 20640 bp, 21 predicted proteins | sample UWRJL103311B2_FD_180933 | JGI IMG/M metagenome (GOLD analysis project Ga0247734, IMG submission 180933) | Plant litter microbial communities from Arlington Agricultural Research Station in Wisconsin, United States - UWRJ-L103-311B-2 | ecosystem: Environmental > Terrestrial > Plant litter >... | reverse complement strand
AGCCCTGCGATCACGTCCCATTCCGCGTCCGTCAGATCACCCCGAGCCATCGCCACTCCCGCAAAGAGCAGCCTTGAATCAGAACTTAGCCCGCTTGGGAATCCACTTTGTCAAACGCAGCCTAGAATTCCCTTTGTTAAAACCGCCCGTGAGAAATGAGCGTGCGGCCGTTAGACGACCGGGGCTTCTTGCAGCTTGAATGGCGGCTCCTACCCGGAGCAGTCGTTCAGCGGATCATTAGCGAAAGACCGCAGCTGAGGATCGAACATCGGACGCTGAGCGTGTGTGAAGGTCGCGAGCCGCCGATACCATCGTTCGCGCCGCAAAATCGCCGTGTTGGTAACGGACGTTCGCGTTATTCAACGCGTTGTCCCTCAGCTTCTATTTTGGCGCTTTTGAGCACTCGGCGAACGTTTAAGTGGAACGCGATGCGGGCGATTGGCTCCCAATAGGCGATCGGGTCGATGCGCAGCATGGTCTGCGCCTGCAGCGTCAGTCTCGTGCCGCCGTTGCGCAGGGGCGAAAGCACGTACCTCGTATCACCGGTGACGACATACCCGGTCAGGTGCGGCGTCTTGAGGTGACGATAGGGGCTCATCTCTTTCATCGCCGGGGGCTGCGAAAGAACCGTAAAGGCCAGCACACGGCCAGGTTTCCATTCGGTCACGCGCTCCACCGCGGTCCCGGTCGAAAATACGCCGAGGCGCGTGGCGCCGACGCCTTCGCCCTTGAGACTGCTGCGGACCGGGTAGGCCAGCCCCGCAAGTCCAGGGAGGCCGGGTGACAGGCCGATGGGTGCTTCGCTGGTGATCGCCTGCCACACCGCATTCGGCGCAGCGGAGATGTCGATGCTCTCGACCGTGTAGATAGGCGTTGCGGGAGGCATGCTCGCTTCAAGCGCGAACAAGGCCGGAAGTACGGCGACGGACATCAGCGGTCTGTTGCCCTCATGCCCGAACATTGCGATGGCGCGGCCGAAGGCACCGCCGAGTGCTGCGGCGACCAGACCGAGCGGCGCGACCAGGGCGATGCACATGAAGCCCTCCAGTGCGAACATGAGCAAGGCGAGCCCGCCCAAGGCCCCAGCTGCGAGGGCATGCCCCATGGTCCGCGCCCCGGTCTGCGGGGTCCGCCGGTTCACGATATACCCCGTCGTCATGCCGACCACAAAGGGCGTCGCGACGAAAAGGCCCCAGCCATAAGCGCCAAGCGTCAAGGCCGAGATCAGCACGGCGACGACGATGATCGCCACGCCCGCCAGCACGCCTTGCAGGACATCGGCCAGATCCACCGCGTCGCCGCGCTCGCTCTCCGGCTCACCGTGCCGGCGCGGCATTGCGCATAGTAGCGAGACGACAATTATCTGGAGCACTGGAAAGATGGCGAACAAACTCAGCTTATGGCCCCGTCCGGACCAGTTCGCGCGGCGAAACGAAAGAGCCGCCAAGCCCCAGGCGATCACGAACGCCAGCGCGAATACCGTCGCGGCCTGCGTGGCCGTCACTCCTGGCATTCGTGCAAAACTGCGTAACGGCAGGAGCCAGAACCACGCATCGGCCTGTAGTGCCACGCCTCGCCAGCGATAGCAGAGCGACACCATGAGGTTCTGCGACAGCAACAGCACCGGCGCGGCCAGGACATAAACCAGCGGCGAGACACGCCCCTCGAAGAATAGTAGCTTGCGCATGGCTCAGGCCCTCGCCGCTGGGGAGAGCCGGCCTTCGGACCGATCCTGCGCCGCTGCTGGCCGCAGTTCCTTGCGCGGCGTCATGGTCTCGGGAGTGACCACGTCCCAGACGAGCCCGAACTTCTCCAGCATCACAATCACTCGATAGCCCCAGTCGCTTTGCCCCGGGTACAGCCCGATCCGCGCCGACCCAGGGAAAGCATGGTGGTTGTTGTGCCAGGCCTCGCCCATGGTCGGAATCGCAGCCCAGGGAACGTCGTGAGCCTGTACGCCCGCGGTTTCCACCAGCCACGACTGCGGCCCGCGCCGATGCGCGAGGTGGCCGACGAACCAGTGGCCGGTGACGCACACGCTCACCCGGACGCACACGCCCCATATCACCCAAGGCAAACCTCCGGCGAGATACAGGGCTATGCCGACCGGAACCTGCTGCACCATCCAAGTATGCTCCAGGAAGCGGTAGAAGCGGTCCTTCCCGGCCCGCCCGAGATCGAACGCCGGAGGATTCGCAAGTTCGAGACGGCAATGGAGTTGCCACCAAGCATCGATCAGCAACGGCCGCCGGTGCGCGAGATAGTCGTGACAGTCGCTCTGCCGCTGGGCCCAGTCCCTCAGGTCATGCGTGCGGATCATCCAGAACGGCCCACTCATGCCGACCAGCGTGCCGATCCACACCAAAGCCCGCTCCAGCCAGAGCGTGCACGCGAAACTGCGATGGATCACAAGCCGATGGAAGCCGATGCTGTGCCCCAGCAGAAGCGATGCCCCGGTCAGCACAAGGAACACGCCCAAGGCCGACCAACTGGCGAAGACCGGGGCCAGCACGAGCGAGATCACCATCATGCTCCCGTTCCAAGTCGAATGGACCGGATCCCATCGAACCTTGCCCGCGACCGGGCTGCAGCCGCCGATTTCGATCAGGCTGTTCACCGTCGTTTCGGGCGGCGTGGATGGGGCTTGGCTGGGGAACACGTCGGGCATCACAACCTCCGAGGTAATTAGTTCATTGCTTAATTACTCAAAGGCCCTTGTCAAGTGATTAGCTCATTCCTTAAATAAGCCTCATGCAGAAAGTGTTCGAAGCCCTGGCCTCCACCCCGCGTCGCAAGATCCTTGCGTACCTGAGTCATGCCGAACTCAGCGCCGGCGATATCGCCTCGCGCTTCGAGATGTCGAGGCCCGCGGTATCCCAGCATCTGGCCGTGCTGGAGAATGCCGGACTGGTCAGCAGCGAAAAGCGGGGGCAGTTTGTGTTCTACAAGCTTGTCCCGGACAACCTGCTCAACACGCTCCACACCTATGCGCAGGAAGTATGCCCTGTTTCGCGTCCGCTGAAGGCCGAGAGTGCCAAAATCGCTGCAAAAAAGGCGATCGCACGTGACGATGTAGGAAAGCGCGACGGACAGGAATCCGATGCGAATTGACGTTTGCCCATCCTGAAATCTGCCTGTCTTAGCGCAAGTCTCGGACTAGAAGCTGGGCATTGGTTCTTCCCGCCGATCGTCGAGCGGCAGCTTAAGCGAGATTTTCCGTCCCCGGCATGGGGCACGAATGACTTTATTTTGTCGATAGCTGCGGGAATAGCGGACCGTCTGCACCTGAGCGTCTCAAACCGGTCACCGAGTGACCGGGCTGGGTCGAAGTTGCGCAAGGTCAAGCTGCATCGCCCGTGCTACGCCTTTTCTCCATATCCCGTTTCCAGCGCTGGCGCAGCGTGGCGGGCCGCCCCTCATACCGATCATCGAGAAAAGTAGCCGCCGCAATTCGATCGGCGCGAAAGTGGCGGAAATCCTGCCGTAACTCGCACCATGCGGCAAGCATTCGCGTGTCGTCAAGGAAGCCGAGAATGATAGGCCAGAGCACCCGGACGGTATGAATTCCATGCTGGTCGAGATAGTCGATCTCGATCTTGCGGCCCTCCTGTATCCACTCGTGGGTACGCGCCAGATCAATGCGATCCGGTGCCGGTGCTTTGGCGGGCCGCGTTCCGATGGCGGGATGGACGATAATTGGGCGGAGCCGCTCGGGCACGACACTGGTGATCTTCGCGATCAGATCGCGGGCCGCGTTGGCCAGCGCCAGATCGCCGAGCCCTGCGACCCATTGCGCGCCCAGCACCGCCGCCTCGATTTCGTCTGGCGTCAGCATCAGCGGCGGCATGTCGAAGGCATCGTCCAGAATGTAGCCGAAGCCGCGCCCTCGCCTTGCACGGGTACGCGCTGCGCGATCAGGTCCGCCACGTCGCGATAAACGGTGCGCGGCGACACTTCGAGTTCACGGGCGATATCGGTCGCCGTCACCGGCCGGGACGAGCGCCGCAATATCTGGATGATCTGAAACAATCTGTCTGCTCGACGCATGGCCCTGCCTCCTACTGACAGAATGCTGTCAGTAGAGGTCCTTATGCGGGAAATCGCTTCACGATGCCAATCGCCGGAGTGCATGCCGATCTGAGGAGATGCCCTATGATTACCCTGTTTCACGCGCCGCAATCTCGGTCCTCCCGTATCGTCTGACTGCTGGAGGAACTAGGCGTTCCTTATGAGATACAGCCCGTCTCCATCTTTCGGCCGATGACCGGCGAGGGCCTGTCTGACGCCGTTAATCCCCATCCGGACAAACGGGTGCCTGCCATCCTGCGTCACGGCGCGCTGATTACGGAATCCGCGGCGATTGTCCTTTATCTGGCCGATGCGTTTCCTGCGGCGGGACTGGGGCCTGCATCGGACGATCCACGCCGGGGCGAATGTTTCACCTGGATCGCCTGGTATGCTACCGAACTGCAGCAGGCGCTGTTCGCCGGGCTGTCCGGCGAACTTGCTGGATCACCCCAGAAGCAGCGCAATCATGATGCCGTGGTGTCGCGGCTGCGGGATGCTCTCGCGCGCAGCCCTTATATGATGGGCGACGTGTTTACGGCAGCCGACCTACTGATCGGCAGTGCGCTTGGTTTGGTCGCCAAGCCTTTCCGGCGGACGAGGCGTTTGATGCCTATGTCGAGCGATGCCGCAGCCGCCCCGCAGCGATCCGCGCGGTGGCGCTGGATTATCAGTCCGGATTACAGGTCGCCGCTTCAACCCTCGCGGGCGATCCGGACTGGTACTAGCCTGGAATAGTCCATACTTTCTTCTTCAGATCGAATTCCTTCCATTCAGCCCAGAGAAGCTCACCGGGGCGGACGAAAACGTGCGCGATCAATCGGAGCGCCTTTCGGATGATGGGCATTCCATCATAATCGTCGATGGCTCGCAGCAAGGCGCCTGCTTCATCGGAAGTGGTGATGGCCGCCCGGTGTTTTGTTTTGGGCGTGATGAGGGCCCCGCGCAGGTCCGCGGCGACATCTCGCCCTGCTCGAGCACTGACGATAGCGTAGCGAAACATCTGACTCATACGGTTCGGATGCGGTTTGCGGTATCGTACCGTTTCGTCGCCTCGACCTTCTTGAGGGCAAGCAGCAGTTCCGGCGCTGATATCTCGCCTATCGGGCGTTTGTCGAAATCTTGCCTAAAAGCCAGCGCGCCTTCTTTACGGTCATGGGGGCAGCGCCTTCGGTTTCGATCTTGGCGATCCACTCATCCCCAATGGACTGGAAGGTGTTTCCAGCGGCTAGCGATTTCGCGATCTTTTCCAGCTTCGCCTGTTCAAGCGGATTGATGTCTCTGCCCAGCAGGCGCCGCGCCTACAATAGCATATCGCGCGCCTCACTCAGCATGACTTTTGGCCAGCGGCCGAAGGACAAGGTACGCTGTTGGCCTCCGAAGCGGTAGTTCATCGTCCAGTAGCGGACGCCACTTGGCTTCACCAAAACGTAGAGCCCATCTCGGTCGGACAGCTTGAAGGCCTTTTCCCCGGACCTGGCATTTTTGACCGCGATCGCGGTAAGGCCTTTTGTTCCCGTCGTCTCTGCCATTGATGGACCTCCGAGCATTACCGGAAAGGAGTCCATCAGCCGGGCCATGAGGCGGCATGGATGCGGCCAAATCTATCCGGATCGTTGCGAAGATTATACCAGCAAAAACGGCGAAAAACAGCCATTCTCCGGACGTCGGTGGACACCTCTGGAGAGGGAAATGGAGGCCCGAGCCGGAATCGAACCGGCGTGCGAGGATTTGCAGTCCTCTACGTAACCACTCCGCCATCGGGCCATCCGTGTGGAGGAATGCGCGCCTAGCAATCCGGGCGGGGGAGCGCAATGGGATTCGGGCATCGTGATGGGAATTAACGTGCTCGTGCGGTGGAGATGGGCGGGCGCACGGAACCGTGGCGGGGTTCGGCGCTTACCCAAAAGCGGGAAACTGCTCTAACGATCGGGTTTCTGACGGGTTGTTCTCCGGCAAACGCGAGGTGTCGCATGATTTTGGGAGCCGTTTTGGCAGGCGGCCTGTCGCGTCGTTTCGGTAGCGACAAGGCGCTTGCCGAACTGGGCGGGCGCGCACTCATCAGTCTGGCGGTGGATGCACTGTCTGGCTGGTGCGAACACGTCGTCGTCGTCGGGCGCGAGATGGCGCCGGCGCCGACTTTGCCCGACTGGCCGCGGGCCGGGATGGGGCCCTTGGGCGGTTTGGCCGCGGCGCTGCATCACGCGCGCGACGAAGGGTACGATGCGGTGCTGACCTGCGGGGTCGATACGGGGCTGTTGCCGGACGACTTGCTCGGCCTCCTTGGCCCGGCGCCGGCGTGCCTCGCCGCGCAGCCGGTCATCGGACTGTGGCCGGCATCGGTGGCGCCGAGCCTCGATGCCTTCCTCCACGGCGAGGGGTCGCATTCGATGAACCGGTTTGCCGACCTTGTCGGCGCGCGCCGGGTGGAGACCGCGATCGCGATCCCCAATCTCAACACGCCCGCCGACCTCTCGGCGCTGAGCAGGGGCAAGGATGGCTGAGAGGCAGGGCGGTCAGTACGCCGCGGCCTGAATGCCGAGGGTGGGCGAGCGGCGGGGCGCGGGCAGTCGGCGCGCGGCATTGGAGTCAGCCAGCGCGGCCGATGCGGCGGCGGCAGCGTCGGCCTGAGCTTGCTGTTCCGCGCCGAGCAGGCAGTAGCCGCCCGCCGCGGAAGTAGCGATGATGCCGGAAAGACCGACAAAGCCGAGCTTGCGGCGCAGGCGCGACATGTGGACGGCGATACTGTTGGTTTCGGGCACGAAGCCCATGCGCCACACGTCGTGGATGAGGTCCTGCTTGCTGACCGATTCGCCGGGGTTGTCGGCCAGGCGCCAGATCAGCGCGAATTCACGCGGATTGAGGTTGAGTGGCTTCCCACAGCCGTAAGCCTCGCGCGCCAGCAGGTCGAGTTCGAGATGGCCCACTTGTCGATGGCGCGGTAGCCAGCGGGTAAGTTCCGCCAAGCGCCAAGCGCGGGCCTCAAACTCGCCGGCATCGGTACTGTCCGACACGGCTTCGCCGACACCAGCCTGCAGGAGCCGGGCCCGTTGTGGTGCCGTTGCGGAACTGATGACGATGACGAAACGCCGCACTTCTTCTGGGAGCGCCAGGATGCGATCCCAATCCCCGTCTTCGAGTTGCCCTGCATGGAGTACGCCGATGCATTCGCTGGACGGGTGCCCAGCCTCGTCGAACGCCCAGCCACTCGTCCTCAGGTCGAAGGCAGGCGGAATCCGTCCGGCTTCGAGCCATCGGAAACGGTATTTTCCACTGCGTTTTGTATCGCTGCTCACCATGTGTCCCCCACTCGATCCGCCATGACCGAGAGGGGGTAAGATGATGGCCTAACGGGCCTCGGAACAACACGTAACTTATTACAGGCTTAACCGCATGTTTACCTAAGTTTCACGGGAAAGCTGGCATTTTCTACGTGTCCACTGGTGCTCAGGGGGTGTTGACCCCCATCGATGTCAGGTAACGCTTCACGTTGCGGGCGGCCTGGCGCAGGCGCTGTTCGTTTTCGACCATGGCGATTCTCACGAAGCCTTCGCCATCCTCGCCGTAGCCGACGCCCGGTGCGACGGCGACGTCGGCATGGACAAGCAGTTGCTTGGAGAACTCCAGGCTGCCCATCTCCTTGAGCGCGGGCGGAAGCGGAGCCCAGGCAAACATCGATGCCTTGGGCGAGGGGATGTCCCAGCCGGCGCGGCCGAACGCCTCGACCATGGCGTCGCGGCGCTTCTGGTAAAGCTGGCGGTTGCGCTCGACGATGTCCTGCGGGCCGTTGAGCGCGGCGCAGGCGGCGGCCTGGATCGGGGTAAAGGCGCCGTAGTCGAGGTAGGACTTCACGCGTGTCAGCGCCGCGATCAGCTTCTGGTTGCCCACCGCGAAGCCGATGCGCCAGCCGGCCATCGAGTAGGTCTTGCTCATCGAGGTGAATTCCACCGCGACGTCCTTGGCGCCGGGCACCTCGAGGATCGAGCGAGTGGGATTGCCGTCGAAATACAGCTCGGAATAGGCGAGGTCGGACAGGATCCAGACCTTGTTCTCCTTCGCCCAGGCGACGAGGCGCTCGTAGAACGCCAGGTCCACCGTCTCGGCGGTGGGATTCGAGGGATAGTTGACGATCAGGATCGACGGGCGCGGCACCGTGAAGGCCATCGCGCGGTCGAGCGAGCGCCAGTAGTTCTCGTCCGGAGTCGTCGGCACCGAGCGGATCGTCGCGCCGGCGATGATGAAGCCGAAGGTGTGGATCGGATAGCTCGGGTTCGGCGCCAGCACGACGTCTCCGGGTGCGGTGATCGCGGTCGCGAGGCTGGCGAGGCCTTCCTTCGAGCCCATCGTGACGACGACTTCGCGCTCGGGATCGAGCTCGACGTTGAAGCGGTTGGCGTAGTAGTTCGCCTGGGCACGGCGCAGGCCGGGAATGCCCTTCGACTGCGAATAGCCGTGCGCGTCAGGCTTTTGAGCCACCTCGCACAGCTTGTCGAGTACGTGCTGGGGCGGCGGCAGGTCGGGGTTGCCCATACCGAGGTCGATGATGTCCTTACCGGCCTGGCGGGCTGCGTGCCTCATCGCGTTCACTTCGGCGATGACATAGGGCGGCAGTCGCTTGATGCGGTAGAACTCGTCTTCCATGACCTCTGGTATCCAGTAACTTTGCGGCAGGATCGCCGCTCGGCCCCTGTAGGGGATTACGTCGTTTGCGCAAATGGCCGATCGTGAAGATCCTTGCTCGTTTTGCAGGCTCGACCGATCGAACGGGGCTCGACAGGACCCGCGCATCCCGCCACACCGATGATGGAGAGCAATGGAGAGTGATTGCCGATGGCCACCGACGCCGGCGAACGTGTCAACGACGTCATGCGCAAGCAGGTCGATAGCCTGACTCAGGGTTCGGCGACCCTGGGCCTCGCCCCAGGCTTGACCCAAGGGATGACGACGCTGTTCGGGCAGATGGGGCCGGGCGCAGGCGCGCCGGGCGGCGATGCCACCGTTCAATGGGCAGAGATCGTCGGCCGGCTGCATACGATGTGGACCGACTTTCAGGTCGAGCAGTTGAACAAGGTTTCGGCCGAGACGCCGCCGCACTATGCCGATCCGGCCAAGTGGGTCGCCACTGCGGAGGCGGTATTCCGCCAGCTTCCGCTCACCAATCCGCAGGTACAGCAGCGGCTCTGGAACGACGGGCTGGCGCTCGTCAACGGGGTTTTCGGACAGTACGGACTTGGAACAGCCGGCCAGGATGCGGCGCCGGCGGACCCGGCGCTGCCGCGCACCGACCGCCGTTTCGCCGACCCCGAATGGCGTCGTCAGCCGTTCTTCGCCGTGCTCCATCAGATGTACCTGCTGCTGAGCGAGCAGGTCGTCGGTCTCGCCGAGGCGGTCGACGGGCTGGAACCCGCGCGAAAGGCGCAGCTGCTGTTCGCGACCCGGACGGTCTTGGATGCGCTGAGCCCTGCGAACTTCCCGCTGACCAATCCGGTTGCGCTGGGCAAGGCCGCCGAAACCCGCGGCGAAAGCATGGTGCGCGGGTTCGAGAACCTGCTCGACGACATGCGCAAAGGTCAGCTGACGCATACGCGGGCCGATGCCTTCGTGCTGGGCGAGAACATCGCGGTCACGCCGGGCAAGGTGGTGTTCGAGACGCCGCTGTACCAGCTGATCCAGTACACCCCGACCACCGACAAAGTGCTCAAGACGCCGCTGGTGATCTTCCCGCCGTGGATCAACCGCTTCTACATCCTCGACCTCAACGCCCGGAAGAGCTTCGTGCGCTGGGCGGTGGAGCAGGGGATCACGGTCTTCATGGTGTCGTGGCGGTCGGCCGATGCGTCGCTGGCGGACGTGGTTTGGGACGATTACGTCGCCGCGCAGATCGAGGCGATCGATTTCGTGCGCGACCGGCTGGGCGTGCCGTCGGTCCACGCCATCGGCTACTGCGTCGCGGGCACCACGCTGGCGGCGACGCTGGCGGTGCTGGCGCGAAAGGAGGAGGCGGACAAGGTCGCCAGCGCGACGTTCTTCACCGCGCAAGTCGATTTCACCGACGCGGGCGACCTCAAGAACTTCATCGACGACCAGCAGATCGAGACGCTGGGGCGGCTTTCGCCCGAGGGCTACCTAGACGGGCGCTATCTCGCGGCCACGTTCAACATGCTGCGCGGCAACGACCTCATCTGGAGCTACGTCGAGAACAACTACCTCAAGGGCGAGGAATATCCCGCCTTCGACCTGCTGCACTGGAACGGCGACGTCACCAACTTGCCGGCGCGCTGGCACCGCGATTACTTGCGCGATCTCTATCGCGACAACCGGCTGGTGGTGGCGGATTCGCTGTCTGCCTGCGGGACGCCGATCGACCTCCACCGCATCGCAACGCCGGTCTATATCCAGGCCGGGCGCGAGGATCACATCGCCCCGCCCACCAGCGTGTGGAAGCTCACCCGCTACCTGACCGGCCCCTGGACGTTCCTGCTGGCCGGATCGGGCCACATCGCCGGGGTGGTGAACCCGCCGTCCTCGGGCAAGTACCAGCACTGGACCAACGATGCGCAGACCGAAACGCTGGCCGAATTCGTCGCAGGCGCGGTCGAGCATGCGGGTAGCTGGTGGCCGCACTGGGCGGCGTGGCTGCGCGCGCGCGATGCCACCGAAGTGCCGGCGCGGGGCAAGCGCAAGCCCGGCGGACGGGGCGATCGGGTGATCGAAGATGCGCCAGGACGCTACGTTTCGACGCGTTGAACGGGCGGCTTGCCGAAATTTAATCCGCGCTGCGGCGGACCGGGCGGTTTGACATCACTCTGCAATGCACCGGGTGCCTGATGCTCGTGCGGCAGCCGCGGTATGCTGCAGTGCAACATTTTTGTGCAACGCAACATAAGTCTGTTGACTTCGCTGATGCACAAACCTATTTTGCAACGCAGCAAGGGCATGAACGACTCGTGGTTTTTAAATAGCGGCGAGAGTTAGGTGCCTTACGATCCGAAGTTTTCGCTATAGTTGGATCCCATTAGATGGCCGACAATGAAGACCAGAAGGACAAGGCGCTCCCCGGTATTTCGGCCAAGCCGGCCGTAAAGCCCGCTGTGCCGGTTCCGCCGAAAGTTTCCGCCAGCCCGGCAAGCAAAGCAAAGCCGGTTGCTGTGAAGCCTAAGCCTGTCGTGGCCGGCCCGGTCGCGGCGAAGCCGGTCGAGGCAAAGATCGCTGCGCCGGTGCTCAAGCCGGTGGAGGCCGCGATCCCGGCAGTGCCACCCGTTGCGACCAAGGCGCCCGAGCCGGCGGTTACGCCGCCGGTCGTGCCGGAAAAGGTCGCAGTTTCACCCGTCGTGGTCAAGGCGCCCGAGCTTCCGCCCAAGATTGCAGCAGTGGCTCCGGCCGCGAAGGTGGCCGTGCCCAAGCCCGTCGTCGCTGAGCCCGCTATCAAGGCCGCCGTCGCCAAGCCTGCCAAGGTGCAGGTAAAGCCCAAGCCGGCGCCGGTCGCCAAGGCTCCGGTTGCGGCGGCAAAGCCGAAGCCGGCCCAACCCGTTGTTCCGGTCAAGCCGGTCATCGCGATCGCCAAGGACGAGACGAAGGCCGCTGCGCCTATCGCCAGCCCGAAAGCGGTCGAACCCAAGGCGGCGCCGAAGACCGCACCCCAAGATACGCCCGTTTTCGCAGGACTATTCACTAACTTTTTGCTCGAGGAAAAAACAATGACCAGTGCAAACTTCGCCGGTTTCCAGGACGCCATCACCGAAGCCCAGGCCAAGGCCAAGGCTGCTTTCGAAAAGAGCACCAGCGCGCTCGGCGAAGTCAGCGACTTTGCCAAGGGCAATGTCGAAGCGGTCGTCGAATCGGGCAAGATCTTTGCTGAAGGCGTCCAGGGCCTCGGTTCGGAACTGGTGGCAGAGGGCCGTTCGGCTTTCGAAGCCATGACCGGCGACATCAAGGAACTCGCCGCCGCCAAGTCGCCCACCGACTTCTTCAAGCTCCAGAGCGATCTGGTGCGCAAGAACTTCGATACGGCCGTCGCTAACGGATCGAAGAACAGCGAAGCCCTGCTCAAGCTGTTCAGCGACACGTTCGCGCCGATTTCGGGCCGCGTCAGCATCGCCGTCGAGAAGGCGCGCTCGGCCGCGGTTCCTTCGGCCTACTAAGGCTTTTGCGGCTCCTGCCGGTCGGATGGCGCGCGTTCATCCGATCGGCAGAGCGCCGCATGCGAGAATGTGAGCCGGGGCATCTTGTTATCCGGTGCCCCGGTACGATATTCTGGCAACATGATTCCCCCAAAAGCCGATTCCATCCCGTTGCTCTCTTCCGACGCGCCCGCGTTTCCCGTCAGCGTGTCCGTTTGCATTTCTGCCGGGCCACCCGCCGTGGCGAAATCTGCCGGTGACGATGGCGAAGGCGGGGGCGAAGGTGGCGGCGGCGATCGGCGCAACGGTGACGACAACCAGGTCGGCATCGCTACCAAGACCCGCGCCAAGCCCAAGAAGCCGAGCCAGTTCAAGGTGCTGATGCTCAACGACGACTACACGCCGATGGAATTCGTGGTGTTGGTCCTCAAGCGCTTCTTCGGTATGGATCTCGAGCAGGCCACGCGCGTCATGCTCCACGTCCATCAGAAGGGGGTCGGCGTCTGCGGTATATTTCCCTACGAAATCGCCGAAACCAAGGTGAACCAGGTGATGGATTTCGCTCGGGAGAATATGCACCCGCTCCAGTGCACCCTGGAGAAAGCCTGATCCCCGCCGCGGCCGCAGCGGCAACCTCATCCCGGAATTCGCGTTCCATCCACCGTGCCCCGGAAGCGCCGGCGGTCTCGACCGGCGTTCGATCCGATCGGTTTGCGACAAAACGCTTTGCCCTATCGACGCAAGCGGTTAAGGGCGCGCGAGGGGAATGGTTCAGCGACGATGGTCAGGTGACGCCCAAGTGAAATTGTTCAGCGCCCTAGACCGGTACATCTTTCGCCTCGTGCTGATGCCGATGCTGGGCATATTCCTGCTCGCGGCATCGCTGCTCGTGCTCGACAAGATGCTGCGGTTGTTCGATTTCGTCGCGACCGAAGGCGGCCCCGTGGGCGTCGTGTTCAAGATGCTGGCGAACATGCTGCCCGAATACGCCAGCCTCGCCATCCCGCTCGGCCTGATGCTCGGCATCCTTCTCGCCTTTCGCAAGCTGGCGACCAGCAGCGAACTCGACGTCATGCGCGCGGTGGGCCTCAGCTACACGCGCATGCTGCGGGTGCCGTACCTCATCACTTTCGTGATGGTCCTGGCCAACTTCGCCATCGTCGGATACCTGCAGCCGCTCTCGCGCTACTACTACGAAGAGCTGAACTACGAGCTGAAATCGGGCGCGCTCGGCGCCTCGATCAAGGTGGGCGAGTTCACCTCGCTCAAGGACCGCATCGCCCTGCGCATCGACGAGAGCCGGGATGACGGGCGCAAGCTGATGGGCATCTTCGCGCGCGTTTCCAACGACAAGGGCCAAATCCTGTCGATCTCCGCGCGCGAGGGCCGCTTCCTGGCGCTCAAGGGCAATCCCGACACGATCATCTTCCGGCTCCAGCAGGGCCAGATCATCCAGGACCAGCCCGGCCAGCAATCGCGCGTGCTGACTTTCACGCGCCATGACCTGCCGATCGAGCTGCCCTCTATCGAGAAGTTCCGCCAGCGCGGCGGCCAGGATCGCGAATACCTGCTGCCCGAACTGCTCAAGCTCGGTTGGAACGACGACCAGTCCAAGGAAGAGCGCGTCTCCAGCCAGGCCAACTTCAACTACCGCGTGGTCGAAGTGGTGATGATGCTGCTGCTGCCGCTGCTTGCCGTGGCGCTGGCGATCCCGCCCAAGCGCTCGACGTCGGCGCTCGGCCTGTTCGTCTCGATCGTGCTCGTGGTCGCCTATCACAAGGTCAACCAGTACGCGAACGACGTCGCCTCGCTCGGCAAGATCAGCCCGATCCTGGGCTTGTGGGGGCCGTTCCTGGTCTTCGCGGTGATGATCGTGTGGATGTACTGGCGCGTGGCCTACGTGCCCGGCGGCCAGGCCATCGGCTGGCTCGAAACCGCCTCGGACAAGGTGGTGAAACGCCTCAAGTCGCTGCTGCGCCGCAAACGGCGCGGACCGATCCTGCCGACGCCAGCGGACCAGACCTGACATGAATCTCGAATTCTTCCCGTCCCGCACGCTGACGCTGTACCTTGCGCGCCTGTTCGTGACGCGCATCTTCGCGGTGCTCATCATGCTGGTGCTCGTGCTCCAGGTGCTCGACCTGCTGGGCGAGAGCGGCGACATCCTCGCCTACAAGGGCAACGGCCAGGCGCAGCTGATGTACTACGTCACCTTGCGCGTGCCGCAGTTGGTGGCGCGGTTCCTGCCGTATTCGGTGCTGCTCGCCACGATCATCACGCTGGCCACGCTCAACCAGAACAGCGAGGTCATCTCGATGAAGGCCTCGGGGCTTTCGGCGCATCAGGTGCTGGCCCCGCTGGTGCTGACGGCGCTGGGGATCTCGGTGCTCAGCTTCGCCTTCAACGAGCGCGTTGTGACGCGATCGACCGCGCGGCTCGATGCCTGGCAGGCGGTCAACTACGGGCCGATACCCCCGGATTCGAGCCCCAAGGCGAACTTGTACCTCGCCGACGGCAACGACCTGCTGCTGGCCCAGTCGCTTTCCGGCGAAGGCCGTACGATGACGCTGCACGGCGTGACGTACTACCTGCGCGATGCCAACGACATGATCGTCGAGGAAATGCGGGCCGATACGGCGACCTATGCGGGTGCCCAGGGCTGGCGGCTCAACAAGCCGGTGAAGTTCGCGGTCGCGACCACGTCAACCACGCAGCTCGCCTCGGCGACGGTGGCGCCGGGGATCACGCCGGCCAAGATCTACGTTTCGAAGGTCGATGCCGATGCGCAGGACATCTTCGCGCTCAGCGGCTCGATCAGCGCGGTTCAGCGCGCCGGACGTCGCACCACCGATCTCGACGCCGCGTGGTGGCACAAGCTGTCCGGGCCGCTGTCTTCGGCGCTGATGCCGCTGCTGGGCGCGGTCGCCGCGTTCGGGCTGGCGCGCTCGGGCGCCCTGCTGATCCGCGCTGTGATCGGCATGGCGTTGGGCTTCGCTTACTTCGTGTTCGACAACGCCGCGCTTGCGATGGGCAACTTCGGCGGATACCCGCCGCTGATCGCGGCATGGGCGCCGTTCATGCTCTTTGCGCTGATCGGCGAGACGGTCCTGATCCGAACCGAGGAATAACGGCCAGGCCCCTCCGAAAAGAGGGGCCTTTCCTTTTTTACCGCGCCTTCATCGTGCTGCCCGCGAGCCGCCCCAGCAAAGGCGCGAGGCCGGGGTAGCCCGCCTTGCGATAAGTCGACTCCAGCCCCAGATGTGCCTCGATACGGCGGTGTGCCTCGGCCAGCGAGTGGTAAGGCATCGACGGCAGCAGGTGATGCAGCGCGTGGTAGCGCAGGCCCACCGGAGCCCACAGCGAGGCGGCGATGCCGGGCGGCGGCACGTTCACCGAATCGAGGTACTGGGCGGTGACGGTCATCGTCTCGCCGTCGTTCTCCCACAAGTGCGCGACGAGCGTGCGGACCTGGTTGAGTAGCGCGGTGAACGACACGATCGAGACCGCGATCAGCAGCGGGCGCCAGCCCCACGCGAAGCTAGCTGCAAGCACTGCGATCGCCCAGACAGAGCACGCGAATTCCTGCCAGAACACCATCTTCGCGAAATCGCCTTCGGGCTTGCGGCGGCGGTACTGCGGGTTGATCGCGAGCGCGGAGGCACGCTCCCATACCAGCGTGCGCAAGGGCGGAATGACCACGCCCAGCGGCACCAGCACGGCGCAGCGGATCAGTAGCGCGGGCGGCAGCAGGATAGCAGTGAGCGCGAAGACCGGCAGGCTCCATGGCTTCATCAGCGCAAGCGGCAGGTACTCGGGGTCCTCGACCGTGCCGTAGCGGGTGCGGGCGTGGTGCTGGGTGTGGATGCCCTCATACATGAACGAGGGGATCAGCATCGGCACGCCGACGAGGAGGTTCCACGCGAAGCGGAAGCCGGGCAGCGCGTCCTTGTGGATATGCGTCAGTTCGTGGATGAACAGCAGCGCACGGTAGAGCGTCAGCGAGGCAAGCAGACCCAACAGCACCGCGACCACCGGATTGCCCACCAGGATCGCGCCCGCCACCGCGGCGTAGCCGACGGCAGTGTTCACCAGCATATCGGTCCAGTAGATCGCGGGCCGGGCAGTCGCCAGATCGCGAGTCAGTTCCACCGCGGCGCGCAGCATCGCCTTGTCGTCGGGCATCTGCGAATGCCAGGTCGAACCGCCCGACGCATTGCGCGGGTGCGCGGCGGGAGTGGTGGAGGGCAGGTCGATCGCTTTCGGGGCATTCATGAGACGAGATTTCCAAAGTGTTTCCGGGCATAAGCCCGCCCGGAACGGGGTAGGCTGCGAATCGCCGCGTCGGCTGGCTTGACAAGCCGACGGTGGCCGCAGCACGTCGCGTTCACCGTCTTCCTACGCCAGAACAAAGGCAGCATCGTGGCCATGGCCGAACTAGTCATCACTCCCGTCTCCAGCAAGGCCGACACGGCCGCTTTTGTCGATCTCGCTTATCGGCTCAATGCGTCCGATCAGAACTGGGTGCCGAACCTGCGGTCGGAGGAGATTTCCAAGTTCACCCCCGGCAAGAACCCGTTCTTCGAACACGCCCGCGTCCAGCTGTTTCTGGCCAAGCGCGATGGCCGGGTCGTCGGGCGCATATCGGCGCACATCGATGAACTGGCGCTGAAACAGCCGGTCGAGCAGGGCATGGGCCCCGGCACCGGCAACTGGGGCGCGATCGAGGCCGAGGATGGCGAGGTCGCCGCCGCGCTCATCGCCGCCGCCGAGGACTGGCTGCGCGGCCAGGGCATGACCCGCGCGCTGGCGCCGATGAACTTGTCGGTCTGGGAAGAGCCCGGCATCCAGGTGCTCGGCCACGACCATGCGCCGATGGTGATGATGGCGCACCACAACGCCGCCTACCAGGGCTGGATCGAGGGCGAGGGCTACAATCTCGTCAAGACCGTGCGCACCTTCGACCTCGACGTGCGCAAGGAATATCCGCCGCTGATCCAGCGCATCATCGCCTCGGGCGAGAAGAACGCGCGCATCGTCATCCGCGAGGTTGAACTGAAGCACTTCGCCCGCGATTCGGCGATCATCTGCGATATCCTCAACGATGCCTGGTCGGACAACTGGGGTTTCGTGCCGTTCACCGAGAAGGAAATCGAGTACACCGGCAAGGCGCTCAAGCCGCTGGTGCACGGCTCGCTGATCCGCATCGCCGAATACGACGGCGAGCCGGTGGCGTTCATGATGACGCTGCCCGATCTCAACGGCATCCAGATGCGCGTCAACAAGCGGACCGGCAAGCCCTCGATCCTGGGGCTCATCAAGCTGCTGCTGTGGCTGCGCAAGCCCAAGAACGCCGACATGCGCGTGCCGCTGATGGGCGTGCGCAAGAAGCTGCAGTCCTCGCGCTTGGCTAGCCAGCTCGCCTTCATGATGATCGAATACATCCGCCGCGCGGCCACCAGCCAGTTCGGCGCCAAGCGCGGCGAGATCGGCTGGATCCTGGAGGACAACCAGGGAATGGTGGCGATCGCCGACGCCATCAACAGTAAGGTCAACCGCGAATACGCGATCTACGATAAGGCGCTGTGAACTGAAGTTCCTCCCCGTCGCGTAGCGATGGGGAGGGGGACCGCCCGCGCAGCGGGTGGGGAGGGGGAGAAGGCCCCTCCGTCACCGACTATGTCGGCGACACCTCCCCCATTGCTTCGCAACAGGGAGGAGCGGGAGCGGCCGCCTGCCACCAACAAAAAAGCCCGTCGTCCTCGCGAAGGCGAGGATCCCGCTTGTTCTTTCGACCTCTCGCCTTGACGCAAGGCGAGCGGGACCCCCGCCTGCGCGGGGGCGACGAGTGTTCTAAACGAAGGTCGTCACTGCCCGCGCGGTGCCGGGGCCGGCGGGGGCGCATCCACGGCGACTACGGGCTCTTCCGGTTGCGCCACAGCATCGTCTGGCACCGCATCGGGGTCGACCACTTGCGGCCCGCGCGTGCGCGGCAGGACGGGCCCGTCGTCCGGCGCGGCGAGCGAGGCTTGCGAGCGTACCGTGTCGTAAGGCAGCATGTCGTCGCTGACCGAGCGTTCGAGCAGTTCGCCGCCCGCCGCGGTCTTGGGGGCTTCGGCGGCCTTCTTGCACCCGGCCAGCGCCAGCGTGGCGCCCGCGGCGAGCACGACGAGGTGGGACAGCTTCATCACGCGGGGTCCTTGCCAGAATGCGGGGCGCCAGAATGCGGGGGAACAGGCTGCGGCGGGCAGGGGCTTTCGAGCGAGGCGAGGAACGCCGGGGCGCGGGCGATCAGCGCGGCGTCCCAGTCGGCGAGGTCGACTTGCCTGCCCAGCCGCGCCAGGCTGGTGACGCCGAATTCCTCGATGCCGCAAGGTACGATGCCGGTGAAGTGCGACAAGTCCGGCCGCAGGTTCACCGAAAAACCGTGCATCGTCACCCACTTGCGGATGCGCACGCCGATCGCGCCGACTTTCGCCTCGCGCCCGTCGATATCCTGCGTCCAGATGCCGATGCGGCCCTCGGCACGGAAGCCTTCGACCCCGAAGTCGCGCAGCGTTTCGATCACCCAGCCTTCGAGGCCATGGACGAAGCCGCGCGCGTCGCGGGCGCGTTTCTTGAGGTCGAGCAGGACGTAGCCGATGCGCTGGCCGGGACCGTGGTAGGTGTAGCGCCCGCCGCGCCCGGCCTCGACCACCTCGAAGCGCGGGTCGAGCAGTTCGGCGATCGCGGCGCTGGTGCCGGCGGTGTAGACCGGCTCGTGCTCGAGCAGCCAGACCAGTTCGCGCGCCTCGCCCGCGGCGATGGCGGCATTGCGCGCGGTCATTTCCTCGAGCGCCGCGCGATAAGGCACCGGCTTTGTGGAGATGCGCAGCTCGATGTCGCCGGCCAGTGTACCGGCCAGTGTACCGGGCAGCGTGCCGGGAAGCGTTGAAGCGAGAGTCATGGCGCGTTGCGTGGCGTCAATTCCTGCGGTTATCAAGTGCATTCGCGCCGGGCGGCGTCTACGGGGGTATCATTTGGGGCCATTGGCGTTTCCGCCCGGCATCAGGAGCATGCGATGAAGTTCGACAGCAGCCGGGCCTGGACCCAGGCGTCCCAAGCCGTTTCCGCCAACCGCGAGGTCGTGCTCGCGCTGGCGGGGGTGTTCTTCCTCCTGCCCTTGCTCGCCTTCGCGATCTTCTTCCCTTCGCCCGAGACGGGTTCGGGGATGAGCGAGCAGCAGATGATGCAGGTGGTGCGGACCTACTACGCCTCCGCCGCGCCCGCGATGCTGCCGCTGGCGCTGCTGCAGGCGCTCGGTACGCTTTCGCTGCTGTGCCTGCTCGACGCCCGGCAGCGGCCGACGGTGGGCGGTGCCATCAAGGCGGGGCTCAAGGGCTTGCTGCCTTATCTCGTCGCGCAAGTGCTGATGATGCTGGCGATGGGGGCGATCGCGCTCGTCGTCGTGGGCGGGTTCGGCGCGGCGGGCGGCGTGGTCGGCATGCTGGTCGGGCTGGCGATCGTGGGCGTGGTGCTGAGCGTGCTGAGCGTCAGGCTGTCGGTGGTGGCGCCGGCGATCGCCACCGAGCACGTGTTCAACCCGGCCGCGGCGCTGGCGCGTTCGTGGGCGCTGACGCGGGGCAACACCGCGCGGCTGCTGGGCTTCTACACGTTGCTGGTGGTGGCGATGGTGGTGGTGATGATCTTCGCCAGCGTGCTGACGATCCCGATCTCGCTGGTCTTGCCGGTCGAAGCGGCGCGGCTGGTGAGCGCGGTGGTACAGTCGATCCTGACGACTGGGACGGTGATCTACTCGGTCGCGGTGCTCGCGCAAGTACACGAGCAACTGGTCGATGGCACGCCCGAGGCGGTGGCGGGGACGTTCGAGTAGGTCGATCGGACCTCGTCGTTTTAAGTCTTCTCATTGCGAGTCAAACGAAACAACCCAGGGCAGCATCAAGCTGCCCTGGGTTGTTTCGTTTGACTCGCAATGAGGAAGGAAGGGGTCTCAGCCCTCGTCCTCGTCCTTCCAGCCCCACCACATGAAGCACGGCGGCACGTTGAGCGGTTCAAGCCCATCGTCGATGCGCTTGAAGTGGCGGGCCATGTAGCTCTTCGCCTTGGGGCGGAACTGGTAGACCAGGAACGCGCCGCCCTTGCGAATCACGCGGTAGGTCGCGGCGGCGATGGCCGGGGCGACGCCGGGGGGCAGGGTGGAGAACGGCAGGCCCGACAGCACGTAGTCCGCCTTTTCGTGGCCGTGCGCGCGCACGATCGATTCGACGTCCGCCGCCGAGCCAAGCACCGCGACGAAGCGGCTGTCGGTGATGGTGCGACGGAGGTAATCGATGAACATCGGGTTGGTGTCGATCACCAGCAGCATGCCGTCGCGCGGCAGGCGGTCGAGCACCGGCTGGCAGAACGTGCCGACGCCGGGGCCGTACTCGACGAACAGCTTGGTGCTGGCCCAGTCGAC
>Ga0247734_1001158_pt1 | contig 20659 bp, 17 predicted proteins | sample UWRJL103311B2_FD_180933 | JGI IMG/M metagenome (GOLD analysis project Ga0247734, IMG submission 180933) | Plant litter microbial communities from Arlington Agricultural Research Station in Wisconsin, United States - UWRJ-L103-311B-2 | ecosystem: Environmental > Terrestrial > Plant litter >... | reverse complement strand
AAAGAAACAACAACAACAACCATCACTCAGTAAATCGAAAGCAACATCTGCATCTGTTGCATTTGTTTCAATTTCCCCTTTTTGAGAGACCTCCATGTCATTAGATCAATATCAAACCAGAGATAAATACACTAAAGAAGAATTAAAGTCCAACATATTAAGTCTCATGATACATTACTGCCATTTATAGTCAAAACCAGCAAACTCTTCTCTTATCCATAGTTACAAGAACCTAAATGTAATTAACCAAGTGGTTCTCCAAGATTATTGATAACACTAACGTGTTATTGATATAGAGTCATACAGGTGTTTCGGGATCTCCAAAGAAACTGATCTATCTTCTTTCTAAGGCTTCTATGTACTATAACGGTGACCTTTCTGGATCATGATAGGAATAGATTTATTAGCCTATGGTAATATTTTAACTTGTTGTGGGGTAGAGGAAGAGGCTAGCACTATCAATTATTTCAAATCCATGGGTGGCCACGGATCACATTAGAAGAAGGTGGGAAGACAAATCTTGTGAAAGAGTCAATCATTGGTCACAAGTTTGCCAACATGTGTTCAGTTCGCATACTGCTGCTATCATGTGACAACCTCTTGCTGGGCTTAGAAGTATTTATTTTTGAGCATAATATCATTAGCATCCAGACGGCAGATACGCAATACTTGCTTTGAGAAGGAATGTGAAGCTCGGGCGATCTTGCAGCAAATAAGACGTCTGTGTAGTTCATATGAAAACAGAGTCACATAAAGTTATTGCTTGACACAGGCATTAATATATAGAGAAAAACTATAGGCAATTTGTTGAGATTGTTTAACGCAATTATGACCCAACAAGAAATGCAGCAAAATTCGGTGATCCTTGCTCTGGTATGTGAGTTGTTGAAGCTATCCTTCTTCTACTTTGTCTACTTGTTTTTTATTTCCAGTTTGATATCATAAAGGAGAAGAGCATCATAAGGTTTAACATTTAACTGAGTCACATGTAGCCTTTTTCTTTTTTGCTAGGCCTTATCACATGTGGTTTAGGCATTAAGCTTTTGGGGAGGTTTCTTTTTGTCTGATATCTTGAGATAAAGCTAATTCCATTTTTAAAGTTAAAAATGCTCTTTGGTTTAGCTTTCTCTTTATTGCCATAGGTTATCTGGACAGCTGGATACATCATAAGTGTGCTATATTTACAAATTCATCATATTAACATCAAGCGAACTGGATATTTTCACATAATCGATTGAATAGTTCCATATTCATATATTCTGACATCTTTAAATTAACCGAGAATCTTGGTACAATATGATTCAGTCTTTATGCTGAGCTATCTACCAAATTAATTAGTCAGCCGAACGTTCAGAAAAAAAAAGAAATCTGTTATATTGTGCGTTTGGACAAGTTCCATCCATTCTAAATGCACTGGACTGGGCAAGTCCTTAGCGTTGATGTTACTTAGTTCGGCGCCTTTATTAAGCGGAACCATCAACCCAAAGGGAATTTTTCAAACTGTTTGCTTTTCTTCAAACGCAGTATACATTAGGGCTAAAGCAAGCAATAGGTGTTAGAGAACTTTGTGTGGCAAATTAGAGTAAGATGTTACTTCTTTGCAAGCCCTTTGCTTGCCCATCACTTTTATATGCCTTATTACTCATAAATAAAGATATGAGCAACGAATACTTATAGATCTTTCGACAAACAAAAACGGTCCAATTAATGCCACTAGACGTTTTTTGATATCACGCTAGAAGTTTACGCGCTAAAACAGTACCACAGTACGGGCTGCTGAACGCTAGAACACGAAACGTTCATTGTTAGACTTAGAACCTCATCAAACTATGCATCTTGACATGGCCCTCTTTACCACAGATGAAAATGGCGACATTGATCCGGGGAATGTGTCAGACAGCATCAAAGAAACATTTGTTGGAGAAGAAGTTCGCCAAGTAAAGCTTCCCGATGACTTGCTCACGCAAGCTCGACAGCAAGGGGTAACTCGAGAGGTGTTGAGAGTATCGAGCAGACGTTACATTGCAATGAGAATGTCAGACCTGGAGTCACTCGCACCAACTCAATCGTTTGAGCGATTGCCTCTAGGACTTCAAGCTTGGCTAGAGGTCAACATTATCCAGCGTATGCCGCGAAGTCATCATCCTCCGTCCTTCTGGCATGATCGGATACAACTACCTATCATACCATCAGCACAACATAACGAAAGAGACATGACATCTGACCATCCGTACCTGGACGTGCCTATACTAACTCAACAAAACCAGGCAGATGCACCACTTCTAGGGCAAGACCAAACCGACTTTCCGCCTTCACCTATCCAACAATACAACAGGCAATATCTTCCTTGGCAAAGGCCACCACCTTCTCTGCCCATCCAACGACAAAGAGAGGCACGATTTGAACACCGTACTCTAGAGAATATGAAATACGACATAATGGCGCAAGAAATATCTTTCTTTGCCGGGCCCACGCAATATTCACTAGAAAACTTTACCGTTTATAGCCCAGAAGCAATGTCATTGTCACAGAAAATTGAGCAACGAGCTGCAGAACCAACAGCCCAGTTGGTTTTGTCATTCTGGCCAAATTCCGCAGATGAAGACTGGTTGGGTGCTATGACTACCCTCCGAGAGGAATTTTGGAAAGAAGAGAGCGTAGCTCATTTTTGTGGCAAATCTAATTCACTCATGACAAATGAGGACTTCAATGAGGAGATTGAGAACTTCAACTGGAATCTATTTGACACAGAGTACAAAAAATATTTCTTTGTTTTGATTCGGGCAAAAAGCTTCCCAGACTGACCATACCTTTTATCAGGTTACCTGTCCATCAGAGCATCAATAAGATTACTCAGGATTCACTCCCGGGTCTGGAATCTTATGTAGATGCGCGTTGTAATGCCAACCTTGCGGAATTTCCGGATGGCGATGTGGAACACGCACCAGTACGCAGTGATTCCTGCATTAACGGTACACATTATCGAGAAGTAAGAGATGCCCCTGTGCTTGAAGCCCCTGCCATGGAAAATATACAATGTGAAGATTGGCCGGATGCTATGATTGCTGAACCAAAAGAACTAAGATCCGACGAAGAGTTGCAGCTAACTAAGATGCAGCCTAAGAGCCGGGGAAACGGTTAGTCAACCCTTTGAGTTCAAATGTATGAAAATAGAAGTTTCACTAACATGTATTGACCTTGTCTTAAATAGGAGACATCCAGACCTATTGTGCCAGGAAGACTAAGACAACCCAAGATACGTTTTCAGCAATTAAGACTCGACAGAGAATGGATTATCCTACACTTGGAAGTGCCTGGTCTTGGGGTACGCCATCAACTACGTTCGTCAATCCTAGCTCGTTTGCACCACCTGTTCCCATTCCGCCTCGAAACCTCATGGCGACAATTATGGAAGACGCACCGCAGTATTCACGCCAGCCAAGCTCATCGACACCTAATAATTCGTTTCCACCACGCACAAAGCCATCACAGACTCCATGTTTACCACCACCGCATCCAGATTTACCTACTAAGCCTCCCACGTCTAGTCTTTATGATATGACTTCAGACCCTGGATTCGCAATACATAATTCTGAAATGTCCAGTCAAATTTCTCCCAGTTTTAAAAGATCAAAGATGAGTGATGCCCAGCATCCATACAGTATGTATGCATATACAAGAAATCTTGGTGGAAATCGAATGAGTAATCGTGATCGATTCCAAAATCCGGAAAGGGGTTCGGGAAAAGGGAGCGCACACCGTGAAGGCGATATCCGTAGTCGTGGTATGCATAATCATCAAGGCAGTATTAGTTCGTTCACTAGTGATGCCAAACAGCATCAGGATCAAGGTACTTTCAGGTACCACAATCATCCCCAACAAACATGGCAACCCAGCCCATCGGAATATCGAAAGCTGCGCAAGATCCAAGGAGGTCAGCATACACAATCTGTGACCCCAAAGCAAAGAGTGAACGACACCCCTATCCCACTCGATCTCTTCTTACTCGCTAAACCTCAATCCCATCATCAGAAGGGGGTTTTTCGGTTTCACACTCCAAGAGAATGCTCTAATTTTACGAAGGGGTTACAGGCTGCGAGTTCAAGTTTTGATGGTGGTCATCTGTTAACAATCGAGGGAGGGTATGACCCAGAGTCCACTACAGTGACTTTTGTGGCTGGTGAAGGTCAGAAGATTGTGACTTTATTAAAGAAGGTTTTAGGTGATGATTACTCCAAGTACTCGGAGGGACTAAAGGTGGTCTGATGAATGAGTACGGCTTAGATCAATACCAGTGCTGTCATGAACACTCAACACATCTGAAGTAAATGCTCTTGGAATTACTTCGCCCACCTTCTTCATATTCTATTAACTTCAATGTGGGCGTAAGAACCGTCGTACATGGAGTCGCAGGGTGGTATTATAATCTCGGCCAATGCAGCTGCCGCTTATGACGAATATCATACCCTTCGAGATATGAACACAGTAGAATGCAATGCACAATCTGAATTGAACCTATGTTATGAAATTATAATGATACAAGCGCTGTGGAATAAGCTATCAGCTTAAGATAACAATCTCCAAATGGGTTTCCTCTCAAAGGGTATTATGGCTGCCGTTCTAAATGGCCCTTCTTCAACAATTAAACTTTGACTGTCTCATATTTGACATAATAGGTAAGTCTTAAAGAGAGTTTGAGGATGTAACATTCTCATTCGGAAAAGTCCCTCTAAGAGTTCACCACGAATACCTAGGTAATGTATCACGTGATACTACAATGTACACGCTCTCCGGCTGGAAACCCAAATGCATACATAGGCATGTTTTATGGACTATTTGTCCTTGAACTCCTGGGTAAAAATCTTTTGCCAGAGATCCATCCATTTCTGTTGTTGCGAAGTGAGAGCCTTGCCCGGATTCTTAAATGAACGCGTTAGGATATCTCTTAGTCGAGCACGCAATGTCTTAATAGCAAGCATTGTTTTCCAGTCAGATACAGCGAATCGAGCCCTGTTTCCATCAATCACCAGAACGCCTGCATACATCTGTGGGCGAAGTTAGAGCTATTTGTTCCAAGGATAGAGAGCTAGTTGGGTCAACTTACGTCACAGCGCACATCTCCGCAAAGCAGGGCAATAGAAAATTCCTCAACCGCAGTTGTTTCATGTGCGTTATAGAACCTATAGAGGTGTCAGAAAACTACTAGTGGAAAGTGAATGTGTTTGAGCTTACTGCTTGGCTTGCATGATATGGTAGTATGAGAGCCACTTTAGGTCGTGATGCCCTTTGTTGACGGACGTTGGATGAAGGCTTATAGACTGATTGTTGGCTACATTTCGAAAGCCCTTTCCATCTCGGATCAGGAGCTTTGGATAGAAGCTCCAAGCAATTACAGAAGTTGTAATAACGTCATTGTCGCTATTCACATTTGCACGCTGAGGAATATCAAAGAATTGTCGGCGTCTGCTAGAAAAGCGTGTTCTATACATAGTCAGTTATGGAAGATATCATAAGGAGAAACCACTAGATATGGTAAGAATTCTTTTCTTGACCACACTAGATACAGAAATGTACTAACCTATTGAGACTTGCACGCTCGGCTTCAGTGAGGGGAAGGAACCCTGAGTCAACCAGGCTAACTACAAGCTGACCTTTAAGATCCTCGATGTTTGACAGTGTTTGTTGACTGAGAAAGTTCTTTCTACAGAACTGGTATTCCGATCCTCCAGTAATGCAAACACGCCTCCAGGCTAAGTAGGCATTGTAAACCGTCAAGAGATCCGAATCGCCTCTGCGAAATGCAAGTCTGACAGTGTCCGCTTGTGCTCGAGCTCCGAAGGGTGCAGAGAATGGCGATTTAGATGAGAGTATGGCAGCTATTGTGATAACAGCATCCAAGCACTTAAAAATGCTCCCGAGAAGTATAAGCTTGCCCAAGAATACATCCAACGGAAGTTTTGCGAGTTGTAAGCCGAGAGGGGTTAGATCTTCACCCGCAGTCAAGGCTCTAACATCTATTAGGGCATCGATTGCTCTCCTGATGTTCTTGACGGAAGGTGGGTCCAGAGCCTGACCTAGGGTTTCTTCGATGCCTCCAAGTTTACAAATCTTGACGCGTATTGCAAGGTCCTGCAAGGACAAGCGTAGGAGTTCGGGAGTTTGCTGATCCGCCATCTTCATTGATGATTAGTTGGTGTCCCATGAATTCTCTTATGCGGTTGAGAATTTGGAGAGAACTTACAAGCTCATCATGTCTGTACTTTGTAAACAAATGAAAGCACAAGCCCTCTTGCACTCTACCAGCTCTTCCACGTCTCTGCTTGGCATTGGCTTTGCTGATGAATGTCTCTAAAAGCCGTGATAGCTGTCTTCTCTCATCGAACCTCATCTCACGGTGCTTTCTGTTCAACTAGTTAGCGTTGTAACAAGATACACCTTCAATGGAGGACTCTGAAGTGGGGGGCTATTGTAAGAGCTGAGGCATAATAAACAAGTAGTATGACGTCTCAGCTCCTGCGACGCCCCCAGATTTCTAACTCTTCAGTAATAAATAGCTATTGTGCTATGAAAATATAACCAACCCTGTATCAATGACGCATGTTACATCCGGTATAGTAATTCCAGTTTCGGCGATGTTGGTGGCAAGAACAATCTTTCTGGTACCTGGTGGAGGTACCAAGAAAGCGGCTTCCTGATCTTCGCTCGCTATTGTCGAATGTAATGGATAAATGTACCAGTTTGACGAGAAAAGGGGGTGACCGCAAAGCATATCATTCAGTTGTCGAATTTCTCCAATTCCTGGTAGAAACACTAAAATGGCTTTACTATAAGCAGCTAAGCCATCATCAATTGCAATCTTTGCTATCAGCTGTACTACTAGCTCAAACTCAATCCGATATTCATCGATCTGAGAAACAGTGTTTCGAGTCTTACTACTATAGCCTCTAAGCTGCTTTGTATATTCCGCTTTGGTTGAATCGGTGAGTTCACCATCTGGAATATCGACATCGTCATCCAGATCAGTGAACTTCTCCTGGCCACCAGTGTCGAATGCCGAAAACCCGGTTAGTTCGATAGCATCTTCGAGATACTTGACAGTAACTGGAAAGGTCCGACCAGGAACGTTCAAGACAGGCGCTCCTTCTAGGTATTTGGAAAAACGTGCAGCATCAACCGTGGCAGACATCAAGACTACCTTGAGATCGGGTCTTCGTACCATGAGTTTCCGGAGCACAATGAGTAGAAAATCACTATCTATCGTCCGCTCATGAACTTCATCCAAAACAATGTGGGTAATATCTTTTAGGTCGTTTGAAGCTTCCAGCATACGCATAACAATACCTGTAGTAGCATATATCAAGCGTGTTTCCTTCGAAGTATTCGATTCAAGTCTGATCGCGTAACCGACTAACGATCGAGAAGTCCCAAGATCATTTTTGCGTTCTCCAAGCTCTTCACTTACACGTCTACCAAGTGAAATGGCCGAAATGCGACGGGGTTCTGTGCAGTAGATTTTGCATGGCTTGCCCTGCGACAGCTGGTGTTCTAATATAAACGACGGAACTTGGGTACTTTTACCACTGCAACACGTTAGGCTTTGTAGATAAAGTGATTTGTACCACTTACCACCCAGTTTCTCCACATATAATTACTACCTGATTATTATCGATTGCATGAAGAACTTCGCCCTTGAAACCCCACATAGGCAACTGCATACGTGATTGCTAATTTGAGATTAGAGAAATTTGGGGTCTGTGGAGAACGAGAAAACCTACAAGCATTGCTTGGTAACTTGGCGAATTGGATTTCTCGATCCAAATTCTTCTATATGCTTCTGAGGCAAGGCTTGACTTGCTAGACTTGTCCGGTCCTGACTCATCGCTGGTATCTGCGGCCCTAGTAGACCCCCGGTTTCGAAACGCTCCCTGAATGAGGACACCATCTTCCAGTTCCTGATCTCTCTTATCACGTACCATATCCCGGAAAACGCGAATGGTTTCTCGGTCAACCTCATCAGCTTTTTCTTTCTTCGACTCCGCCAACTCCGTCCACAGATCACGCCAGGTAGCGGGCAGCCTGAGAAAGACTTTATCTTCCTTTGAAGAAGAGCCAAATATGAGGAAGAGAGCAACGGTAGATATATATGCTTCAGACTGCTTTGAATCTGGTGCAGAAATTGTGACCATAGCAAATGATTGCACTTTGGGCGATGACAAATAATCAATCTCGTGTGGAGGGGATACGATTACAGAATCCTGAGCCTTGGACCAAGTGATCCGGAGTGCATGGCGGTTTGAGAAGCTGGATTCGGATACCAGAGTGTAATTCAATTTAACAGACGAGTCCCTGAGCTGATGTTAGCTGATATCTGAGATAAGCCTCAATGTCCCAGTATATGGAACTAACCTAGCTCGGCATGCTTCTTCCAATACCCTTGTAGGGTTAACGCCAGTCCATTTTCCGAAGTCTCGGATGGTGATTTTTACTCCATTACTCCCAGTAGTAACGGTACTGCTCTTTCCAGTTATCGGATCTACTTCATTTACCGGTAGGCTGGCAAATAAATTGGCGAGGGCTGCATCGTCATCACTTTCATTTTCTTCTAAGAGAGCAGCTCCAATCTTTGCAGCTTCTCTGCTAATTTCGTCATCCGAATCAAGGGTGATTTCTGTATCCAAGTCTTGAGAAGTAGTACTGGCTATCTCGGCTCCATTTCTCCGAACTGCATCTGCTGCCTCCTTCTCGAGTTGGATTCGACGGATCTCCCATTGTTTTTCGGCTATGTACCGATCAAATAACACATCATCCTCAATTTTCTGGATTTTTCGGAGCAGTTTTGTCGAGACTGGGTCTGACATGGAAATCAAAATACCTGATTTCTTGGTGTGCTTTTTCCCATTTTGGTTCGAGGACACTCCTTTGCTTGGAGATAAAGTCGACTGCAGCTGGAAAAGTTTTGCCTTACTTTCTATGTAAACGGGGAGAAGTTCATCTGCATCAATGTCGCTTTCATATTCTAGAGCACTTATTTTAATGGGTTGCATACGGTTCTTCTCACCTCTTAAACCATTTGAAGTTGAACCTGGTCCAAGATGTGCCGAATCAAAGTCGAAGCGTGGAGTGTTCATACCAGAAGGTATGGGTGTGTCGCTAGGGGTTTCTATGCGAGATATTAGTCTGAATTTAAGGCAATGACTTTGAACGTAGGATAGAAAGCTGTTGAGGGATAAATTCGGAAAATTAGGAAAATTCAGGTTCTGCCCGACGGCAGCCATTTCCTGGGACGCTGATAACACAAGAGATTCAGAACAGAAGGCACATACCAGATTGAGACTTGGGAAAAGACGTAGGCTTTCGTTGCCAATTTTCATAATCCGGAAGCTCATCTCTTGTGCACTCTCGTGCCAGCCACTCCAGAGATTCATCCATTCCCCATATGGAATCTTTGTTTCCAGAGCCAACTTTATCCGATGTATCCAGAACGTGTTTTAAGGCCAACAGTACTTTATCTTCTAAGAAACCCGCCCCAACCAGTGCTTGTTTCAATGTCCATAGTCGGATTGTGAGTTCTTCTTCCGATGACTGCTTCAGGGAGTTGGATACATCCGCCGACTGCCCAGAATATCTTCCCTCCTCCTTCACCAAATCCAAAATTTCATCCATAAGCTCAGGGGGAAGCCATTTTCTCGTATTCAAGCTTTCAGCTTGACCTCGCAAGACCCTACGATCTGTCTCCAATCTAGTCTTTTGCCGCTGAGCATCCCTCTTGGACTTCGAGGCGTGTTTCTCGACAAGGACTTGAAGCTCAGATGTTTCCAGCTGTCTTTCAAATTCTTCTGGCGACAAAGTCTTCGAAGCGGAAGCAGAATCCGTTTTCGTAGGTTCAGTTATTATCGCAGAACCTGCTTCGTGGGACTCTGAAGACTGTTTGGAGGGTGTGGGAGGTTCGGTTTCGGGCTCGACGGGCTCGGGCTTCTTAGAAGCAATGGACGTAGTAGCAAATCCTCTTGCTGGATTTGCAGCTGGCTTCTTCTTCTTCTTCCCGCCTGCCATCTTGGTGCAGGGCAGTGGTGTTAGACTGCAGTCAGTCCCTCCACGGTACTTTTGGTGGGGTGGGCGACGCGGGGTGATTGATGGAAGCTTCAAACTGCCTTATGTACTCCGCATTTTTCAAGAAGTAAATAGTAAGACTAGTCTGTTGGTGAAAAAGCACAGTGTGTATGCCATATGCTATTCCTGGCTCTGCATGTATTTGGAGGTTGTGGTAGCTGTAGGATTAAATACAGGAGGCAAGGACTTGGGTGTGAGGACGATCTTGAATGTCGAACCTTGCTACCAGGGTATTGAATAGCCTTATTAGGAGTACAATGTTAAAAAAAAAAACTATAACACAGTTAAAATGCTATTTCTAATCTCTAGAATTGTTCACTAACTTAGGCCTCGGAGAATTTACAGGCTTGGCTTTGATTTTGTATTTTATTTCTGAATTCGGATCGGCGAATGCGTCACACTTTCTGCCACAAATGGGGCTGGGCGGCGGCATAAAAAAGTTAAGTGGACATGTCGCTAGCAGTAAGGTGAGGTTATATTTGTAAATAATAACCACCACGCAACTGTGAATAAACACCCAAAACGACCAATTCTGCTCACCCAAAGCACGAGGCGCCGCTATATAGAAAGGCATACTAGGTCATGACAATCGTCCCGATCCTACATTATGACTGAGGTGGAGGTCAATGGTACCGGCAGCGGGGAGCTGGATTTCTCTTCAACCAAAACGCTTTTAGCTTCGTCCTCTACAAGTCGACGAATTGCGCACTTACATGTTCTCCGGGAAAGACTAACAAATAGAGGTACAGAAGCAGTTCCTATTTAGTTAAAGTGTTCTGTGTGCTAACAACTATCTCCTAGAAATACTGCCCAAGTTCCTTCCAGTAATACTTCGAATATTCTTCACTACATATCCATACTACTATGATAGAGATTCGCGGCTCGCAGTTGAACATTGCATTCGGGAGATATTTAAGGCAGACACACCTCCGCAAGCCTGGACTGAGTTTCTCAAAGCTGTTCATGGAGAGGCCTCGAAATCCGGTCTTGCGCCGAGCAACGCATTCGTGCTGGTGAGATGGTGTAGCTTGCTACTCCCAGCTTTGGCTGCTACAAATCAATGGGAAGAATGGGGGCTCAAGATCTTGGTCAGCAACTCACAGGCTCTCGAATTATGTCTCAGCCTGTCGTCACAGCTAAATATGCAGCATTCTGCCCTGTTTGCCACAAAAGAAGGACTGAGGAAGGCATTTAGTGCTCGTGAGGGTCTAATCGAAGAGGCCATAGAGCATCTCTCGTTAAAAGGTGGCCAGCCATCTGCTAGCAATGCTGTCATGATTGGTGCCATGGCTGAAATTTGTGCAAAAGCAAAAGAGACAAAAAAGATCTTATGCAGTAAGAAATCTGTGATTTATGCTTTCTATAATAGAGAAATCATTGGATCTCGAACGCATGTTGATTCCTATATTGCCAACGCTCTGAAGGATTTCTTCGCGAATTTCGCTACTAAAGAAGATGTGGACAAGGAAATCGTGCCTTCACTAGAAAAGGCTCTCCTGCGAGCCCCTGAAGTTGTTCTTGACGACCTTCTTACTCCTCTCTTTCACTCGTTGCCTGCTTCTATAGATCTATCTACAACACTTCGAGAGAAGCTCTTGAAACCTTTGTTTGCTAATATCAAATCAACCAATCCCACAATTCGGCAAGGCGCACTTGCAGGATTCAAGGCTGCTGTGCTCAAATGTTACGATATGGACGTTATTGGGAAACTAACTGAGGATATAATGATTCCGCTAAAGTCGGGGAAGCTCACATCAGCCGATCAAAGAGCAACATATGCAGAAATGCTTGCCGTGCTTCCTGTATCTAAGACTACAGCAATTGTATCGTCCACAGCACTTGCTATTGTTGCAGGAAAGGAGGCGAATGATGCAGCATTGAATGCGGAGACATCTGCGCTTCTTCATTTTCTGGAATGGGCAGTCAAAAATGATATAAGTATTGATAAGTCTGTTGTTGATGCATTCGTCAAGGGTATTTCCGATAAGAAAGTCAATGTTAAACGAATTTGGACCCAGTGTCTTGGAGAGCTAATATGGTCTACCATCGACACTGATATTCTCAAATCCAAATTATCGTCTTTCGCAGAAGCTGCTATTTCTCCACTTCTTGAGGTATGGAAAGAAGCTACAACAAACTCTATAGCTATGACACAATCCGGGCTCATCACATCTGCATATGTTTTCACGGCATTGTCTTACTCAAGGCTGCCTGAAATTGCTAGTTCGAAGATAGATACTCAGTTAAAAAAAGCTCATATCACGCAGCAAGTACTAGCTGTAGATCCAAAGCCCTCATTTCTGCTAAACCAAAGGCTCTATGGTAAACTCACCAGTGAGGATGAATTTCGATGGTTCATTCGAGCTTTATCTTCTATTGCTGGAGATATTACCAGATCTGTGCATCTAAGTTCAACTATCGGTATTGCCTGGGCACAAGCATTCATATTCTGCATCTCATCTTCAGCAATTCAACCCACACTTCGTCAAGAAGCTTCTCTAGCTTTGTCCAAGCTTTACGTTCACGAACCTGAGGAAATATCTCAAATTATCATATCAGGGCTTTGGCGCTGGCGAGACTCCGTTGAGTCAGCTGAGAAGGATAGTGCTGCTGCAGCAGCGAAAACCGCAAATCAGCATCTTCATCTAGTTGCACAATCAATATGCTTATCACCTGCAGATGTATCCAAACTTGGAGGAAGTGTTGATGAAACAGTACGCAAGAACCAGATGATCTCTCTGTTTGTACTTTCTCGACCTGAGCTTCTGCCACGAGTTAATTGGATAAACCTATGTCTAAAGGTGCAAGTTGACCCGGGTGAGCTGGCAAGGAACTCTGGAGACCTTTTAATCCAGCAGATTCTTAAATTGACAGATTTTCAAGAGACGGTAAAGATTTGATCCTCCCAACAGCTTAACTTTCAGTTCTAATCGGTTATTAGGCTCTTTTACCTCCATCCGATTTGGTAAAAAAGGCCGCCTTCAACGCCGCGGCGGAGCTTGCCTTTGTAGCACCTGATGTCATGACATCTCGTATAGTATCTCTTATTCAGGAAGACCTCGATCCTCAACTCCTTGCTGACATAGGTCCAACCGAAGCTGCCATCTTCAGAACGCCAGAAGGCACTGCTTTCATCGATGTACTTGCTGCGAAGTCCCAGAACTATGTGCCCAACAAAAATGTTAAGGATTATGATACTTTGAAGTGGGAGGAAGACTTGAGAGCACAGCTAGCAGAGAAGAAAGGACAACAAAAAAAACTTACTCCTGAAGAATCTGCCAAAGTCAAATCCCAATTGAAGAAGGAATCGGATATTCGTCTTGGCATCCAACATATTGTTGCAAAGCTTATGCGGGGAATTGGTATCATAGAAAGTCTAGCCACGGGTCCCCCAACCGAAGCCAGTCTATGGATGAGCCCAGCTGTCAAGGCACTAGTAGATATCATCGGTGCTGGTGCTGGTCTCTTGACTGGAAGTGTAGGTCCTAACGCATATATTTTGTGTGCAGAGAGGCTAGCTTTACGCATCGGGCCACTTCGTCGATTCATCGGAATTGCAACTTTGAGAGCTCTCAATGTTCCACAACTTCCTGAGGAGTTATTACAGGAGCCTCTGGGTGCTCTCGTTACGAGAGTACTGTACCGCCTAAGATTTTCAGGAGAACAACGTCCGTTCGATACCGTATCCTTAACTTATATCCTACCTCTTGTATTCTTAGTTCTCCGAGAAGGTGGCTTTGGCGAAAGCGATGATGCAGAAGCTCAATTAGTCCTTGCTTTAGAATTTCTTTCTGTTCATACAGATGCTTGTTCGGATATTTTGGTTCCGCGACAAGAAGTTCTGGCGGTTTTAATTTCGTCCATGCAGAACTACAACCAACATTATAAGCTTATCAAGGACTGCTTAGCAGACCTTTGTCGATGTATCGCTCCGAATATCACCAACGAAGAAATATCCACCTTGGCAAAAGGTGCTATCGTCCCACAAATATCTGTTCGTACTTCGGTCTTACAATCCATAAGCGCTGAGATCGATATGAGTGAGCTGAAATTCTCCGACGAGGTCTGGCTTGCTTGCCACGATGACGTGGATGAGAATGTTGAACTTGGTCGCGAGATTTGGGAGGAAAGCAGCTTTAAGATATCTACTGAGTCGCCTTTTAAAATGTTGCCATATCTCGAAAGCGTAGATAAACAGCTCCGAAGGGCAGCTGCAAGATCCTTGGCTGAGGCAGTAAAGATTTTGCCTTCAACCTTCAATGAAATTTTAGACCGTTTGAGGTCATCCTACCAGGAATTGGCTAAGCCTCGGGTGCCTCAACTTGATGAGTATGGCATGCCGAAGAAAATGGATTTGTCAGACCCCTGGGAAGCTAGAAATGGTATCGCTCTTTCATTCAAAGAACTCGCACCTATTTTCGAGGAAACTCATCTCGATGAGTTTTTGCAGTTTCTCATTGAGCAGGGTCCTCTTGGTGATCGCAATCCAAATGTTCGCGAGGAAATGGTCGAGGCTGCAACCCTAATCATCGCACTGCATGGAAAGAACAAAGTAGAAGACCTAATGAAGACCTTTGAGCAGACGCTTGAGGCACCTGATAAAGGATCGGAGTTCGCTGACCGAGTCAATGAAGCAGTCATCATTATGTATGGTGCATTAGCCCGCCATCTGGAGGCAGGAGATCCGCGTGTACCGCAAGTTGTTGACAGACTGCTTGAAACTTTGAGCACCCCTTCAGAAACTGTACAGTACGCTGTTGCAGAGTGTCTCCCACCGCTCATTCGCGCATCAAGTGATATGACCTCTGATTACGTTGAACGTATCCTGCAAAAGCTATTGAATTCGAAGAAATATGCTGCCAGACGTGGTGCAGCATATGGTTTGGCAGGTGTTGTTCAAGGCAGAGGGATATTAGCACTGAGGGAATTCCGAATCATGACAACCTTGAAAGGCGCCATAGAAAATAAGAAGGATGTCAATCACCGGGAAGGAGCCTTGCTTGCGTATGAACTTCTATCTACGATTCTCGGTCGTGTCTTTGAGCCGTATGTGATCCAGATTGTTCCTCAATTGCTGGCTAGCTTTGGTGATGCTAGCGCAGATGTACGTGAAGGTTGTTTGGCAGCTGCGAAGGCTTGTTTCGCAAGTCTTAGTTCATATGGTGTGAAGAGAATATTGCCCACTCTGTTAGACGGTCTTGATGATCAACAGTGGCGAAGTAAGAAAGGAGCTTGTGATCTATTAGGTGCCATGGCGTACCTCGACCCACAACAACTTGCACAAAGCTTGCCTGAAATTATTCCGCCATTGACTGGAGTTCTGAATGACAGCCACAAAGAGGTCCGGCTCGGTGCAAACCGAAGTTTGAAGCGATTCGGTGAAGTTATCAGCAACCCTGAAATCAAGAGTCTTGTTGATGTCCTGCTCAAAGCATTGAGCGACCCGACGAAATATACAGACAATGCCTTGGATTCTCTCATCAAGGTGCAATTTGTACATTACTTGGATGCACCTTCCTTGGCACTTGTAGCCCGAATTCTCGAGCGTGGACTGGGAGACCGATCGGCGACAAAGAGGAAATCTGCCCAAGTCATTGGCAGTCTTGCTCACTTAACAGAAAGAAAAGATCTTATTGCACATCTCCCTATATTGGTTGCTGGTCTTAAGGTTGCCGTCGTTGATCCGGTGCCAACAACTCGAGCTACAGCATCGAAAGCCTTGGGATCTCTTATCGAGAAGCTTGGTGAAGATGCCCTACCAGACCTCATTCCAGGACTCATGCAGACTTTGAAGTCAGATACTGGAGCTGGAGACCGACTTGGATCTGCGCAAGCCCTTAGCGAGGTACTCGCTGGTCTTGGTACCGGCCGCCTTGAGGAGACACTGCCGACTATCCTACAGAACGTCGCATCATCCAAAGCCTCTGTTCGCGAGGGATTCATGTCACTTTTCATATTCTTACCTGTGTGCTTTGGTAACAGTTTTGCCAACTATCTTAGCAAGATTATTCCGCCAATCCTTTCTGGTCTTGCGGACGAGGTTGAGTCTATCCGTGACACTTCGCTTCGTGCTGGCCGACTTCTTGTTAAGAACTTCGCAACCAAGTCTATTGACTTGCTACTTCCAGAACTTGAGCGTGGTCTTGCAGATGATAGTTATAGGATCCGTCTAAGTTCCGTTGAACTGGTGGGTGATCTTCTTTTCAACCTTACCGGAATCAGTGCAAATACGGAACAAGATGAAGTTGAGGAAGGTGCTCAAGAAGCAGGAGCATCACTATTGGAGGTGCTTGGAGAGGAGAAACGAAACAAGGTGTTGTCATCTTTGTACATCTGTCGTTGTGATACGTCTGGTCTGGTACGAACTGCGGCGGTCAACGTTTGGAAAGCTTTGGTAGCCAGTCCAAAGATATTGAAGGAATTGATTCCAACTCTGACGCAACTCATCATCCGGCGCCTTGGTAGTTCAAATATGGAGCAGAAGGTTATTGCTGGTAATGCTCTTGGTGAGCTGATTCGAAAAGCTGGAGACGGTGTTCTTTCAACCCTTTTGCCGACTCTTGAAGAGGGTTTGCAGACATCAACCGACAACGACGCCAAACAAGGAATATGCATTGCACTGAAGGAGTTGATATCTTCTGCATCGCCTGATGCTTTGGAAGACCATGAAAAGACTCTGATCTCTGTGGTGCGCACTGCACTCATTGATTCCGATGAGGATGTCCGAGAAGCTGCTGCGGATGCTTTTGATTCTTTGCAGCAAATCCTGGGGAAAAAGGCTGTTGATCAAGTCCTACCACATCTTCTAAGCCTCTTGCGCACAGAAGGGGAAGCTGATAACGCCTTATCAGCACTTTTGACTTTGCTTACAGAAACCACTCGATCAAACATTATCCTTCCTAACTTAATACCTACCCTCACAACATCACCGATATCATCCTTCAATGCCAAGGCACTTGCTTCCCTTTCAACAGTCGCTGGCTCTGCCATGACCAGACGGCTACCAAGTATTTTGAACTCTCTTATGGACAACATCATTGTCTCCAAGGATGATGACCTTCGAGCAGATCTTGAGGCATCTTTTGATACCGTCATTCTCTCTATTGATGAATTCGATGGTCTCAATACAGCTATGAGCGTTCTTCTTGCCCTTGTCAAACACGATGACCACAAGAGAAGAGCTGTGACAGGTTACCATCTTGCTAAGTTTTTTGCTTCTGCGGCCGTAGATTACTCCCGGTACAACCAAGACATCATTCGTGCTTTACTCATATCCTTCGATGATCGAGATCCAGAAGTTGTCAAGGCTGCTTGGACTGCTTTGAATGAATTCACGAAGCACTTGAAGAAGGAGGAGATGGAAACTCTTGTGTATTCGACTCGTCAAATATTGCAGCACGTCGGTGTTGCTGGATCAAATCTCCCCGGATTCGCTCTGCCCAAAGGCATCAACGCAATTTTGCCAATTTTCTTACAGGGTCTTATGAACGGTACTTCAGAGCAGAGGACTCAATCTGCTTTAGCGATCTCAGATCTTGTTGATCGCACTAGTGCAGAATCTCTGAAACCTTTCGTCACTCAAATTACGGGACCACTTATCAGAGTTGTTTCTGAGCGCTCAGTGGAAGTCAAGGCTGCTATTCTACTCACTCTCAACAATCTCCTCGAAAAAATTCCGACGTTCCTTAAACCCTTCCTTCCTCAACTCCAGAGAACATTCGCCAAGTCATTGGCCGATCCATCAAGTGAAGTGCTCCGATCTCGAGCTGCGAAAGCTTTGGGAACTTTGATCACATTGACACCTCGAATTGACCCGTTGATTGCCGAATTAGTTACAGGATCAAGGACTTCGGACTCTGGAGTCAGAAACGCTATGCTGAAGGCCTTGTTTGAGGTTATCAGTAAAGCCGGTGGGAATATGAGCGAGGCTTCTCGTACTGCTGTACTGGGCTTGATTGATACAGACCCCGAGGACAATGACGTCTCCATGGCTATTACCAATGCAAAGCTATTAGGAGCGCTTATCAAGAATGTCCCAGCAGAGAGTGCCGTTGGTTTGATTAAGAACCGGGTTATGACAACACACTTTAGTCAAGCATCTGTATTGGCCCTTAATGCTGTGCTTCTGGAATCGCCATCATCACTGACCAAGAGTTCCTTTGCTGATGACCTGCCAGGAGTCATCTGTCAAGGTATGGGCAGTAAGAGCGTAAGTAACATGAATTCTCTTGGTTTCAACAAGGCTGATATTCTATCTAGACATTCATAACGGATAATTGCGTTTTAGCTGCAGGCAAATATCTGCTCACTGATACACGTAGTGCAGACTTTGAAGATATCAAACCGTTTTTCGAAACCTTAGCCGGACTCATTGCTCCAGGCAATCCTGTTGATACCCGTCGCCTAGCACTAGTTGTCATTCGAACTTCTTGCCGCCACTATATGGACGTTGTCCGACCACACCTTCCACTACTAGCAACTCCAGTGTTCGCAAGTGTGCGAGATCCTGTTATTCCAGTCAAACTGGCAGCTGAAGCTGCATTTATAGCACTGTTTAATGTTGTGGATGATGAGAGCAAGGTATTCGACAAATATATTGCTAATCAAGATTTACCGGCGAATCAGAAGAGAGCCATGCAGGATTACTTCAAGCGCGTCGCTCTGAGATTAGGAAACACTGCAAGAGAGAGAAAGGAGGCTGAAGGGGGACAGGGAGGCTTAGGATTGTCTATGGATGAAGTGGATGATGAGCGGGAAATCTGGAGTGTTGGCAAGGTTGATCTTGGAGAGGGCGCGTTTGACGAGTAAATGTTTGAATGAAACCAGCCAAATTTATGGGCGAACTAGCGATAAAAAGTTGCATTGGGCGAATGGAACGAGTTGCATATAAAATAAATGGGAGTACCAAGTCTTAAGCCCATTAAAAGTATCCAACTTTATACACACTCCAGAGCTTTCATTGAGTCAAACAGTGTAAAACAATAGCATAGAAGCAATGTAAAGCGAAGTGCTTATAGTATCGCCATGGAGATAAAATATATTAGTCGAAACAGCTTCTAAATAATAGGTGTACCATACAACGTCGAGAAGCAAGCGGTGGAGATCAATATAAAATATCACGTGGAAATTAACACGTGATCTTGTATGTGCCGTAGAAATCAGGCCAATTCTGTTGAAATTGATTGTGCGCGCTAAAAATCATCAAACCTCCATCCCCTCGCTCTTCAAGTCAGGATCGCTCAACCTCGAATCGACAACCACCGACGACCATAAGGCAAAAATGCAAGTCTACACCTCTATATCCTCTTCAATACTTCGTATTGGAACGGTTGCCCTCAGCTCCTAGATTCCAGCGAAGGAGATGTAGTCACAATACGTAATTGACTTTGCACAACGAGAATCAAAACTAACCTTCTTTTTCACGATAGGGTCAACCTCACCACCCAAAAGCGCCTTGCGGCATCCGTCGTAGGATGCGGAAAGCGCAAGATCTGGCTCGATCCCAATGAAGTCAGCGAAATCTCCAATGCCAATTCCCGCCAAACCATCCGCAAGCTCGTTGCAGATGGCCTCATCATCCGAAAGCCTGTTACCATGCACTCTCGATCTCGCGCCCGCGACCTTACTGCTGCACGAAGAATTGGTAGACACCGTGGTTTCGGTAAGCGGAAGGGTACAGCGGATGCTCGTATGCCCAGGTATGCTTCCCAAATCGACATTTGTGAGGGGCAAAATTCTGATTTGCAAATATAGCCAAGTTATCTGGATGCGCCGTCTTAGAGTTCTACGACGTCTCCTCGTCAAGTACCGTGCCAGCGGCAAGATCGACAAACACCTCTACCATGAGCTCTACCACCTGAGCAAGGGTAACACTTTCAAGCATAAGAGAGCTTTGGTTGAACACGTATGTTTATATACAAGTGGTCGCTGTATATAATGCTAACAGTTACATAGATTCACAAGGCGAAGGCTGAGAAGGCTCGTGAGAGAGTAATCAAGGAGGAGATGGACGCCAAGCGTGCGAAGACCAAGGCTGCCCGTGAGAGAAAGTTGGAGAGAGCTGATGCCAAGAAAGCTGCTCAGTTCGGAGAGGAGGAAGAGACTGAGACGAAGTAAATTTTGAGCTTTTGTGTTGGTAGCATACGGAGTGCATCAGGCCGGGGTCTTCATGAAAGGACTTCGATACAGGAAAGCCGGTTGCTTTGATATTACTGGGCTTGCATTCCTTGCGCGGGCAAATGGTATCATGAATTACAAATAACTTCTTGGGACTGGTGATACAAATGTGGCGTTCAATAGTGATGGTCTATATTTCTCGGAAATCACAACTTCTCCCATCAAGAGGTCTGCTTGCAACATCATGACTACGTAACTATGGTAAATCCGGAAAGCGAATGCACACTTCAAACAAATCCCTTTAGATTCAACGAAACCTGTCATATGATAGTCTAATGTACTTGCAAGTCTCCATATCCAAATAATTTTCCAGTATTACAGGTTAAGGAGCAGACTAGGGAGCATGAAAACAAGCCTCTTGCATGCCTCTATT
>Ga0247734_1001157_pt1 | contig 20670 bp, 16 predicted proteins | sample UWRJL103311B2_FD_180933 | JGI IMG/M metagenome (GOLD analysis project Ga0247734, IMG submission 180933) | Plant litter microbial communities from Arlington Agricultural Research Station in Wisconsin, United States - UWRJ-L103-311B-2 | ecosystem: Environmental > Terrestrial > Plant litter >... | reverse complement strand
TTTTGCCAGCGCATTGATCTCGAACGCGGACCATACCCACGCTTCTGGATCTCGCTCCCGAAGGGAACTTCCGTTTCGCCTGGAGCGGGGCGATAAAGCAGGATCGTCTACCTGGAGCCGCTCTCCTGTCCACTAGCCAATTTGCCAGCGCCAAGCATGCGCCGCCGTCCTCGCTGACCCAGCTGGTTGAGCGGCGTGACATGCTGTCCGCAATACAGGCCGGCCGTGCGCGGCGACTGCTGCTGGTGCAGGCGCCCGCGGGGTACGGCAAGACGACGCTGCTGGCGCAATGGCGCGAGCTGGCGCTCGCGCGTGGGGCGCTCGTCGCGTGGATCGGATTAGAGGCATCTGACCGGACGGCACGCACGTTGGTGGAGGCCATTCTATCCGCGCTGGCGCATGCGGGCGTCCCCCTGCCCGATGAGCTGCTGAGCGCGGCGACCCGTGCGCAGCCCGACGAGGTGCTGGATGCGCTGCTGCGGCTGGATGAGCAGCGCCAGCGCGAGACGTGGCTCGTCCTCGACGACTGGCATTTCGCCGAAAGCGACGAGGCCGCGGCGGTCGTCGAGCGGCTGCTGCGCCGGATGCCCGACCGCTGGCACGTCGCGCTGTCGAGCCGGTGGCGGCCGCAGCTGAACCTGCTGGCCCACCGCGCGCGCGGACAGGTGCTGGAGTTCGGGCAAAACGACCTGCGCTTCTCGGCGGACGAGACGCGCGCTCTGATGCAAGATGCGGCTTCGTCCGACGCGGTAGTCGCCGAGTTGGCGGCGATCACCGAAGGCTGGCCGATCGCGTTGGCGGTGTCGCAACTTTGGCTGTCCAACGCTGGCGACCTGGATGCTCTGCGCGCCTCGTTCGTCGGATCGATCGACGGCATGGCCGACTATCTCGCCTCCGAGATCTTTGCGGGACTATCGCCGGAGATGCGCGCGTTCCTGGTCGAGACGTCGATCTGTGTGCGCTTCAACAACCATCTTGCCGACAACGTTCGGCAGCGGACGGACTCGGCAGCGCTGATGGAGTCGCTACGCGCGCTGCGGGGCCTCGCGATCCCGCTCGACGGTGAAGGACGCTGGTACCGGCACCACCGCATCTTCGCGGAATTTCTTGAGAGGGAGCGGGCCCGGCTGCCAGCCGACCAGGTTGCCATTCTTCACCGCAGCGCAGCCGACTGGTTCGAGCGCGAGGGGCTCATCGTCGAGGCGGTTGCACATGCCCGCGCCAGCGGCGACAACGCGCGAGCGGGCGCTATCGTCGAAAGCGCACAGTGCGTCGACATCTGCCTGCGCCATGGAGCCTCCGCGGTGCGCGCGCTTCTAGACACGCTTCCGTCTGACGAGGTGGAGCGCCGACCCCGCCTCTGCGCGGCAAAGGCGGCGACGCGGTTGAAACATGGCAGCATCGCGGAGGCGGGACGCGCCATCGCCGACCTCCAGGGTCTGGTCGCGGCGGGCTCCGGTGATCCCGCGCTCCGCCGCGACGTGACGATTGTCGCCAGCCTGCGCGAATGCTTCATCGACGGGGTGCCCTCACTGGCGGATATCGCGGACCTTCACCGCACGATCGAGCGGATGGACCCTGCGGAATGGTGGATTTTGGGCCTTATGCGCAACGTTGAGGGGCGGCTGGAGCTGCGCCGCGGCCTGCTTGTGGATTCGGCGAAGTCGCTCGCGCGCGCCGACGTGATCTTCCAACGGGGCGGCTCGGCACACGGCCACTTCTTCATGCTCGCCAATGTTGCCGTGTGCCGGCTGTTTCTCGGGCAACTGGCCGACGCGGAGTGGGGGCTGAACGCCGCGCGCCAAGTTCTGGCCGAGGGAGTGGAGGCGGCGGATTCCTATGAGGGCGTCACACGCACGATCGAGGCGGTGCTCTATCACGAGCGCGGCATGGGCACCGCGGCGGGCAAGGCAGCGGCGTTGGCGCTCGCCGGGCTGGAGCGCGCTGAGGGCTGTTTCGAACAGTATTTTTTGTCGACATTGGTCGCTGCTCGGGCCGCCTTCGTCGACAAGGGGCTCGATGCCGCGCTTCGCGTGCTTGAGCGCGGTCGGCATCTGGCGCGCTATCACGGCCTGCCGCGCGTCGACGGACTGCTGGATGCGCTACACGCGCGGCTGCTGATCGACTCGGATCGGGCTGAGGACGCGGAGCGACTTATTGCGGCGACTGGCTTAGCTCTCACGCGCGACGAGGGCGAGTGGTTGGAAGCCGACCACGCGGATCCCGTGCTCTGCTTGCTGGCAATTAAGGCGGGCGACGCGGCTAGGGCACAGAAGATCGCTGCCGTGATGGCGGCGCGATGCCGGGCGGGTGGCCGCGTCCCGTCCATGATCCGCGCGTTGCTGCTGGAGGCGCTGGCCGCCGCCGCGCTGGGCGACGCCGTCGCCGAACGCCGCCTACTCGGTGAGGCGCTCCAAGCTGCCGCCAAAGAGACGATCTGCCAGCCCTTCCTGGAACACGGCCCGCCCCTCTCCGCGATGCTGCGCGCGTTAGTTACGCAGCAAGATGCCGCGTTGCCAACGGCCGAGGCGATCTTCCTTGATGACCTGATCCAGCGGATCGATGCCGCGTACAAGGCACGCTGGCTGATCGACCGGCTGACCCTGCGTGAGCGCGATATCCTGCGCCAGCTGCACCCGGGCCGATCGAACAAGATGATCGCGCGCGACCTCGCCCTGTCGGAAAGCGCGGTGAAGTTCCATCTGAAGAACGTGTTCCGAAAGCTCGAGATCGACAACCGCTCGATCGCCGCCGAGATTGGCCAGCGGCTCGGTTAGTTATCGATGCGCCCGGGTCGCGCGCCCACGCCCTCCAAAACAAGGTAGGTCCCCCCGCTGACCACCAGTGCGTCGATCGCGCCCACTCCGGTAAGCGCAAACCCCGTTTGCCGCGCCATAACGGCCACCGCGAGCCCTGCTCCGAGCGCCACGACTGCCGTCGGATGCCATGGCCGTGCCGCCAGCGATGTGCCGCGCGCGGTATCGAGGAAGAAGCGCGGCAGGTACACGCCCGCGACCGGCGGCACGACGAGGCCCAGCAGCGTCAGATATGGGATCAACCGTTCGGCGATTCCTGCTACGCCCAGCACCATCCCTATCAATGCCGCCGCCCAGATCAACCAAGCGCGACTTGTCCTCGGCGCAACGACCGCCAGCATCAGCGAGCCGCTGTAGAGGTTGAGCGCGCCGTTTGCCCAAGACGAGATCAGGATGATGGCCAGCGCCGCGATCCCCATGTCGAGCCGTGCCATCGTGTCGAGCAGGTCGCTGTTGCCGGTCAGGATCGCGGGAAGCGAGGCAGCCACCAGAACCAGCGGATAGCCGAGGCCGAGCGCCGCCGCACTGGTGATCGCCGCTCCCGCGACGCTGCGCGCATAGCGGGTGAAGTCGGGCGCGATCACTGCCCCCACCACCCAGCCGCCGACGACGAAGGAGATGGCGCCGCCCTCGTCGATCAGAGTGGGCTGACGCGGCGGCCCCGCCAGGTAGGTCCCGTGCGCGCGCATCGCTGCCCAGATCGCCCATACTAGCAGGGCGAGCTTGGCTGGGAGCGTGACGTTCGAGAGCCGGGTCAGTGCGCGAAAGCCCGTCATCGTCGTCCACGCCATCAACAGCGTGCCGCCCACCGCCCAGATGATGATCCAGCCACCCGCCAGTCGCACCACCGTATCGGCGAACAACCGCAGGACGACGCCGAACCAGCCAATGACGCTGCACGCGAGCGCAAGGCTGATCCAGTGCCCGCCTCGCGTCCCGAACGCGCGCACGATCAGGAGATAGGTCGACAGCCGCGACCGCGCGCCCGCGTAGGCGCAGGCGCCCGCAAGAACCGCCAGCACCAGACCGCCCCAGAGCGATGCGCGTATCGTTCCTTCCAGCCCCCGGGCGACGCCCAGTTGGCCTCCCATGACCAGGACCGGCAGCGAGATGTTGGCTGCCAGCAACATCGTGCCGACCGACGCCGCCGTCGCGCGCGCATCCGAGGGCACGGTCCTCAGCTCGAACTCGTCTTTCACCAGCTCAGCAACCGACATTCCCCTTTTACGTCCCCTCTTCGATGGTTGAGGGCCAGGCTAAGCGAAGTCGTCGCCAACAGCCACCGGGAACGCAGCGGACGCCGGCAGCAAGCGCCGCTGCACATGCATCGCAATGTTCCTCCTCATCCATATGGATGGCGACGGACCGACGGCACGGCTGATATTCGAAAATCGTCGGATCGATCCGGCCACTGGAGATGTACCATGACCAAGAACGCCAAGAACGCCAAGACCACCCAGAGCAAGCGCGTCCTGACTCCCGCCGAGATCGCCCAGGTCACTGGCGCTGCCTTCTTCGGCCGCATGGCGGTTTTCGAATAATAGGCAGGGGGCGTGCCGGCGTGCGATCGCACGTCGGCACGCCCCCTCCTTTTTAGCAGTCGCTTGGCGTCAGGACGGACGAAGCTCGTCACGGACAACTTGTCCGTCCTGAATTTCCACGACCCGCCGCGCGGACGCGATCGTCTCCGCACGGTGAGCGACCACGATGCGCGTGATGCCCATCGCGCCTATCGCAGCGTTTACCCGCCGCTCCGATGCCGGGTCGAGATGCGCCGTTCCCTCGTCCATGACCAGGACGCTGGGCCGCCGATACAGCGCGCGCGCCAGCAGGACGCGCTGGCGCTGCCCGCCCGACAGGTTCGATCCCCCCGCCCCCACCATCGTATAGACGCCCATCGGCATCTTCGCGATATCCTCGGCAATGTCGGCGACCGCCAGCACTTCGGCAAGCCGCTCTTCGTCCAGCGGGCCGAACGCGGTTACGTTCTGCGCGATGTCGCCATCGAACAGATGGTCATCCTGCAACACCGCGCCGACCGCCAGACGCAGATTGCGCCTGCCATAGCGCGCCAGCGGCACGTCGCCCACCAGCACCGTTCCCGCCTCGGGCTCCAGTAGCCCGAGCAGCAGCTTCACCAGAGTCGACTTGCCGCCGCCCGACGGACCGGTCAGCGCGACATACTCTCCCGCTTCGATGGTGAGGCTCATGTCCCGGATCACCGGGGCCTCGATCTGCGAATAGCTGTAGGTCACACCGCGGACCGACAGGCTGTGCGGCGGCACGGCCGGCGGCGGCGCCTTTTCGGCGAAACCGACATCCTCGGGCTCCAGCGCGATGTCCGACAGCCGGTCAAGGTGCAATCCCAGCAGGCGGAACGCCGTCGCCTCGTCGACCAACCGCCGAGCCGCAGTGGAGAAGCTAAGCTGATAGCCCAGGAAAGCGAAGACCATGCCGACGGAGAAGCCACCAGCGATAACCGCCTTCGTCGCCAGCCACACGAGCGCAACCTGCTCGATTGCCGCCAGCCAAAGCGCAGCCGCCTGTTGGAGAGCGCGGATGCGATCATGCGCATATCGCGCGCCCAGCGCCTCCGACAGCCGGTTCTGCCACATAGCATGGCGGCGCGTCTCGCCCCCGCCCAGCCGCAGCGACACCATGCCCTGCAACGTTTCGATCATCACCGTCTGCTCCTCGGCCTCGGCGACGATCCGCTCGTTTTCTGTGGCGCGCTCGGCGCTAAGGGTTCCGAGGCGAACACCGACATAGGCGATCAGCGAAGCGACCGGCACCAGCGCCAGAAGTGGCGAATAGACGATCATCATCGCCAGTGTGACCAGCGCCATCAGTCCGTCGACTGCAGCCGCGCCCGCGCTCTCGGTCAGCAGCTTTTCGACCGGCAGGACCGATCGGAACTGCGCAATGATCGTTCCTACCGACCGCTTCTGGTGCCATGCAACGGGCAGCCGCATCAGACGCCTGCCCAGATTCGCAGCGATGGCAAAGGAGATCGCCACCCCTGACGACAGCAGCACGTTCGCCCGCAGCCACTGCGCAGCCCCAAAGATGCAGGCGAACAGCCCAAAGCCGACGCCGAGCACCGTCAGCAGATCGAGATCGAGCGCGGGCATGACATGGTCGACCGCGATCTGCAGCAGGTAAGGTGCGGCCAGGACGTGCAGCTGAAGCAATAGGCTGAGCAGCGCGACTTGCGCCAGCGCCCGCTTCAACCCCTGCATGTTGCTCCACAGCTGTCGCATCCTCAGCTTGGCGCCTTCGTTGAGAGGCGCAAAGTCGTTGGTGGCACTCAGCTCCAGAGCGACGCCGCTGAAGTGACGCGACAGCGACGCTTGGTCATGCCAGCGCTCGCCCGTCGCCGGATCCGCGATCCACGCGCGCGTCCCCTTGACCCGCTCGACGACGACGAAATGGCTAAGGTCCCAATGCAGGATCGCCGGGAGCGCAAGCGATGGGAGGTCGTCCAGCTCCATGCGCAGCGGTCGCGACGCCATCCCCAACTGATCGGCAAACGTCATTAGGTCGCCTAACCCTACGCCTCGCGCCGACAGGCCGAACCGCCGCCGCATCGCCGCCAAGTTGGTGCGTGCGCCCCAGTAATTGAGGATCATGGTCAGCGACGCCAGCCCGCATTCCGCGACCTCCGACTGCCGCACCAGCTTGAGCCGGCGCACCGGTAGCAGCGAGGGCGTAATCTCGTTCATCGAGTCATCACCGCATAGAGGGGATCGAGCAGCCAACGCATCAGGCTGAGGCGGCGAGTCGTCACGACCGCGCTCAAGCCCATTCCGGGCAGAAGCGGCTGCTGTGCGCCATAGGCCGCGATGCTCGGTCGTTCGATGACTGCCTCGGCCAGGAAGGTCGGAGCCGAGTCGTTGCGGCCGGGCACGGTGGCCGCAGTGACATAGGCGATCCGCGCCCGCACCGTCCCGAAAGTCTCACGCGGGAACGCATCTATCGACAGCATGACAGGCTGGCCCGGCTGTACGAAGCCAACCCCTGCTGGGGGAATCGCCAGTCGCGCCACCAACCTCGTCTGTGCCGGCACGATCGAGAGCATCGCTTTCCCCGGACCTGCGACCTCTCCGGGCATTGCCACGACCCCGGTCACCCGGCCAGACACGGGTGCGACGATCACCATGCCCCTTTGCATCGTGTCGGCGGCCGAAGCGCCTGCGAGCTGGCCCCGTGCGCGGGCGGCATCAGCCCTGGCGGCGGCAACACCTGCCCGCTCAAGGCGCACCTCGGCGGTCGCCTTTGCCTGCTCCGCCATCAGCGTTGCGTGTTCGCGCTGAAGCTGTGCCAGCGCCTGACGCCGCTCGACCAACGACTGTTCGCGCAGCCCGATTTCCCGCCGAGAAACAAAACCGCGCTCGGCAACGCCCCGCGTCCGATCCAGGTCCTCCTGCGCCAGCGAAACCAACCGGCGCTGCTCGCTTGTCTGCATCGCTAGTTCGCCCAACTCGACCTGGCGGCCCTCCATCCCCGATCGCAACGCTGCGATCTTGGCATCCGCCACCGCGTGATCGGCAACGCCCTTGGCCGCGAGCGCCGATGCTTCCTCGTCTAGCGCAATCGCGCGGCGGCGTTCCAGCGAGCCTTCGCCGGCGACCGTGTCAAACCCGATCTGCGCTAGAGGCTGTCCGGCACGCACCGCCTCACCCTCCCGAACCAGGATGCGCGTAAGCGTGCCGAGGCGCGGCGGGGAAACAGTGACGACGCCTTGGTTTCCCGCGATCTCACCGGTCGCAGTGACATGTCGGCCATAGGTGAAGACCGACAGAAAGGCGATCGCAAGTAGCACCGTTACGACGAGGAAAATTCCCAGCACCTGCCACCGCACGGGCGGGGCAAGGCTAACGTTACCCTGGAGCCGATATCGCGCCTGGGACGCTTCCGCTCTGAACAGCAATGTGCGAGCCTTTCTTGTTGGTTTTCGGCCGGCTAGGTCAGCGGCCACGATCCGATGGCGGCGAGCAGCCGGGTTAGAGCGTGCTGCGACCGGGTACCGGTTTTGTCGAAGATGCGCGCGAGGTGAGACCGGACCGTGTTAGTCGACAGGTCGAGGCTTTGCGCGATCGCACCCGGGGAAAGTCCTGAAGCGATAGCCGCCGCGATCCGCGTCTCCGCCGGTGTCAGATCGAACGCTGCCTGGAGCGGGTAAGTTATGGCGTGCGAGGTGTGCTCTTCATCGATAATCCGCACGAGGATTGGTTTGCGAGGCGCATCGAAAAGCGATGAGCGATTGCTCATTGGGGCGGGATCAAGAATGATGAGTTGAGGCGTGGCATTGCCGATCCGGCTGATGCGGATCACTTGGCGCTCACCCCCGATCCACTTGCTTCGGTTCGCGGCAAACGAGTTTTCGATGGCCTTGGCGAGGCGCTGATCCTCACGCGCGATACGGGCCTGCAGCCGTCGTTCAGGCGTGGCATATACCCCATCGGCGCGGTCCAACAGCATGCGAGCGGCGACGTTGGTCTGAACGATGCCGGCCTCCGGTTCCAACAGCAGGGCTGCCGTGGGCATTGCACTTAGCAAGGTGATCGTTGATGGTTCGCCGTGGTGCGCGTCGGTCAGTGCCAGCGAGATATCGAGGGCCCGAGTCAAGTGTCCGTGCAATGATGCCAGCTTCCTGCTGGCCTGCTCACGCCATGCTTGCTGCCCGGATGACAGCTTGATGCTGATCCAACCAATCCGGCCATCGCGAGACAGCGTCGGCTGCAACAGCGCGAGGTGGCGGCCACTACCGTCGCCGATGGCTTTCGGATGGATCAGGATGAGGACCGGAGGTGCCTCGGCTTTGCCGGTGGTGACGTCGCGCGAGAGACAGTATTCTTGGACCTGCTCTGCAAGGTAATCGACATCGTCGTTATCCGACACTCCGCCGAACGAAGGACCGCCCGCGCTTACTACCGTTGAGCTGACGCCGCTTAGCGGGTCATGCGTGGCCATCATCGCCGAAGCTGCGCCGGTCCAGATGGCAATCTGCTCGAGCGCATCCGCCCATCGCTGCGGATCGCGCGCTGCGCAGTAAAGGGCCTCGATCACATCTGCCTGCCCGAGAAGGGGCGTCGCTGGTACGGACGCGCAGCTTCGCTGATTGAGCAATTGTCCCACCATCACCCTTGGAAGGCTCTCCCCTCAGAGCGGTTCCTACTCGCTACCGCTAGGTCCGGCCTTGCAGTGGCTCAACGGGCGAGAAGAGTAGGAAGTTTGGCCTCGGAGGGTAGGGTTCGATTTGGCGGCGGTGCACAGGTGCCTGCATCGACGACCGTGCGTCGGGAAGAGGCCGCTGAGACCCATGGCGGTCAGCCGACCACCGTCAACCCTGCGCCAAGCCGACTGAACGCTATGCGGGGTGGTCGGCGGAAAAGCGACGTGCTTCGAAGAGCAATGGCATCAGCCTGCGTCCCTGGTCCGACAACCGATATTCGACCCGGAGCGGCTTCTCGCCGAAGTCGACTCTCTCCACGAGGCGGTCGGCCTCCAATTCTCTCAGATGCTGGGTCAGCATCTTTTGCGAGATTCCTGGAATGTCCCGGATCAGCTGAGACGATCGCATCGCGGGATCGGCGAAAAGGCGAAAGAGGATCGGGAGCTTCCAGCGGCCCTGGAGCATCCTGATCACGCGGATGACATGCTCGGCTGCGCCATCCGGTCCAAGGCAGACTGCTCGGTGGTCGGTCGGGACGGGCACCTTAAAGTGCGTACTTGTCTCACCCACTGTCACGATCGACCTAGCTCCTCATCGACGACTTAGGATGGGGTTTGGACAATGGACCTGCAACTCGACAGCAAGGCGGCCCTGGTTACGGGGAGCAGCAAGGGCATCGGCGAGGCGATCGCTATGACCCTGGCACGCGAGGGCGCGACTGTCGTGGTCCATGGACGGGACGAGCGACAAGTCGGGCGCGTCGTCGATGCGATCGTCGCGAGCGGAGGTCGCGCGCACGCTGTATTTGGCGACCTGACCGATGAAGCATCGGTCGAGCGACTGGTCGGCGAGGCGCAGCACCGTACTGGTGCCATCGACATCCTTGTCAACAATGCCGGCGGCTCGGGAGAGAAGTATAGCTGGGCAGACACTGACGCGGGCGGATGGGCAGGCACATATGACCGCAATGTGCTGGCGGCGGTGCGGGTTTCTACCCGCCTCCTGCCCGGCATGCGCAAGGCGGGATGGGGTCGCGTGATCAACATTTCGAGCGGTGCCGCGACGATGCCTCCGGCGACAGGGCCAGATTATTCTGCCGCTAAGGCGGCGACGAACGCGCTGACCGCCTCGATGGCGAAGGCAGTGGCGGCCGATGGCGTGACGGTCAATGCCATCTCGCCTGGCACGATCAGGAGCGCCAGGCTTGAAAACCGCTTTCGTGCGGCAGCGGCGGCGCGTGGCATCGCCTTACAAGATGCGCCATGGGACGATATTCAGCGTGGCGTCCTGCCGCTATTCGCCGCCGTGCCCTTGGGCCGGGTCGGAGAGCTGAACGAGCTTGCTGACACTGTGGCGTTCTTGGCCAGCCCTCTCGCAGGCTATATCACGGGCATCAATATTCACGTTGATGGGGGCTTCTCCTGCATTCCCTGACCCGTTCGTCATTTAAAGTGCGACCGCAGGCTATGAAACGGCAAATTAGGCGGACAGCAAACGGGATGCAGGAACGGCCAGCGTATTCTTGAAATGAGGCGCTGCGCTGATGGTCCGATCCATCGGACGTGAATGGCCGCTCTTGCTGCGAGCCGCCAATCGCGCTGGTTGCGGCGAACGGTAACGATTGGTCGCAAGCCGCCGTGGCCGACACGACCTACAATCGGACGTTCAGGCCGCACCGCGCGCTCACCGTAACCGGCCCTTCGTTCATAACCGTCGCTGCGCACATCAAGGCTAGCGAACAAATCGGTCCATCAGCACTCTCACGAAAGTTTATCAGATTTCCGAGCGAGGGATTAAATCGGGGGCTCGCACGTAAGTTAGGCATGGTTACCACGAAGCCACCTACGGTTCTGGACGAGCTGCCCGCCCTCACCAGATATGCTCGGTCGCTGACGCATGATCGAGACCAGGCAGAGGACCTAGTGCACGATGCTCTGGTTTCTGCGCTGGCGAACGCGGGCAGGTATGAGCGCGATCGGCCGTTAAGAGTCTGGCTTTTCTCGATCCTTCATAACGTTTTCGTCAGCGGCACAAGACGGCAGCTGGTGCAGAACCGCCATAGATCCTTAGCCGCAGTCGAAGAGACGCAGATGGCTGAGCCTGCCCAGGAAACAAGCCTTCGTCTCAGGCAATTGGAACGGGCGCTGGGATCGTTATCCGAAGACCAGCGGGCTGCACTTCACCTCGTCGCAGTGGAGGAGCTTTCCTATCAGGATGCGGCCGCGGCGCTTGGGATCCCGATTGGGACCCTAATTTCTCGGATTTCACGAGCAAGGGCGCGGCTCCGAGACCTAGAGAATGGGACCCAGGAGCGAGGAGAGCCAGCAAAACTGCGCGTGGTGGGAAAAAGCAATGACTGAGAGCTGCATCACCGAGTGCGATCTGCAGGCTTATATCGACGAGCAGCTGGACGCGGCGGGACGGTTGGAGGTCGCTGACTATCTTGTCCGCAATCTCGACGTTGCCGCGCGCGTCCTTGAAGACCTCAGGAACCGTGACGCCATGCGCGCCTTGGCAGGCGGGCGCGTAGCTGAATCCGCGCCTCTTTTGGCAGGTGCTGCCAAGCGACTGGACACTGCTCTTTCGCGGCGGCGGCTGATCACACGTCTCAGCCAAATGACGGCGCTAGCGGCTGCCGTCCTGGCATTCGTAACGATCGGCCTCGCTTACCGGCAAAGCGGCCATATCGTTACGCCGGCCAAGGCTGCCGTTCCGGTTTTCATTGAAGAAGCCCTTATGTCGCATAGAACGGCGCTTGTTCGATCGCACATGCGATCCCAGCCGGAAGTTCCGCATTTTGATCCCAGCGATGTGCGGCACGCGGCGCACATAAATGTGCCGCGGCTGCCGAACGGGTGGCGCATCCTCGACGTTCAGCTGTTCCCGTCGGATTACGGGCCCAGCCTTCAGATCGTCATCGACGCAGGACAGAAACAGCCCATTTCACTTTTCGCCGCCCGTGCCTCGATGGGCCTTCCAGGACGCCCGACGTTGAAGACGGTCGATGGCGATGAATTGGCGTATTGGGCACGTGAAGGGACGGTCTATGTCCTGACCGGCGTTCAATCAAAGCCGTTCCTGGCGGCCGCAGCTGCCGATCTCGCCGATAATCAAGACTCCTGATGATGCTAGATCTCGACGATGCCGCTGGCTCGATCCAGCGGTCTACCGAGGTATGCGTGATCGGTGCCGGCGCGGCCGGTATCACGCTTACCAGACGCCTTCTCGCCGCCGGGCACCAAGTGCTCCTGGTCGAAAGCGGCGGCCTGGATTACGAGCCAGACATCGCGCACCTTAACGCCGGTGAGAGCGTCGGCCGAGATTATTACCCCTTGGAAGATGCCCGCTTGCGCTTCTTCGGGGGGACCACCGCAATTTGGGGCGGGCGTTGTGCAGAACTGGATTCCATAGATCTTGAGCGTCGTGACTGGGTCGAGCATTCTGGTTGGCCCATCGAGCCTGCCGAGCTCGCCACTTACTATCGAGAGGCGCGGCCACTATTCGGCCTCTCGGTCGAACGCTTCTCCAAGAACGATCTGACGCGCGCTGGGGCGGTGCTACCCAACTTCGACGAAGCTGAGCTTCGCACACCGATATGGACGTTCGATGCACGGTTCGACCGCTTCACGGCGGCGGCCTGCGCGGATCTGCTGGCGCATCCTCGATGCGAGATTGCAGTACACGCCAGCGTTACGGCGATCGACATTGCCGATGGCGCGGCCGCGCGCATCGTCGCAAAATCACTAAAGGGAGCATCGTTGCGGATCGACGCGCGAGCGTATGTTCTTGCCGCTGGCGGCATCGAGAATGCGCGTCTCCTGCTGGCCTCAAACGTGGGCAATCAGCACGATCAGGTAGGCCGCTACTTCATGGAGCACCCGCATGCGCGGGGTGGGCATATCGTTGATGGTAAGGTTTGGCCGCTGCTCAGGGCGTTCGCGCGGCGCCACCGTGTCAATGGTCAAGATGTTGCGGCCCTGATCACCCCTTCACCTGAGCTTCAGCAGCGAGAAGGGCTACTTAACAGTTCAATGACGATCGTGGCGCGCCAGCCTGCCGACGCCGCGCAGTTCGTCGGGATGCGGGCTTATAACAGCATCAAGCATGGTGTTGCGCCGACGAAGAGCGGTCGCAGATTGTGGATGGCGACGAAACGCGCCGCAGCTTGGACGCAGAGACACGTTGATCCGTTGCGGCCCTGGCTTCTACATAAGGCCGGACAGCTCGAAGTCGCCCTTCTGGTCCGGGCCGAGCAGGCACCTAATCCCGACAGCCGTGTCACCTTGGCGCGGGACGTCGATCCGCTGGGGGTGCGGCGGGTGGCGCTGGACTGGCGTTTGTCTGCGCTCGACAAGCACAGTGTCCTAGGGCTCGTGCACTCACTCGGTCGCGAGCTCACGCGGCTGGGAATGGGGCGCGTCGAGCCGGAGGCTTGGCTACATGGATCTGAGATGTGGCGGAGCGATCCTCTGATCTCGTCTCATCCGATCGGCGGCTACCACCACATCGGAACTACCAGAATGTCCAGCGATCCGCGGCGTGGGGTGGTCGATAAAGATAGCCGCGTCCACGGAACGGCCAACCTCTATGTGGTGGGATCCTCTACTTTCTCCACGTCGAGTTGGGCTAATCCGACGCTCACGATTGCTGCGCTCTCTCTTCGAACGGCAGATCGAGTCTCAGCGTCTCTGCGCCGATCAGGAGCAGCCCTCTCTCGCGCGGGGCCCAAGGTGATTATGGCTCCATCAAGCAAGACGTCGACCCAGGCGCCAGCTGAGCTGAGCCGCACGAGTGCCCGCTCTAGACCATAGTCGAAGCAGCGATCGGCGTCGGTTCCCGGCGGTGGCTCGCGCGCCAAGCGAACGTTGTGCCGACGAAATAAGAGGCGTCCCCTCCTGAGCGACCTAAAAGAGGGACTCCGCAGAGCCAGCGTCAAGCGGCAGCGATGACCCATTCCTAGACGTTCACGCTTGGATGAACGCCTCTCAAAACCAGACACTTATTCAGTATTCGGCTCAGCCGAGCGGTCAGGGCGGTGCGTCAGCGCAGCGGCTGACGACACCACCTCTGTGACGGGCAAGGGTTACCTGGCGGAAGTCTGCGAGGATCCGAGCGACTTAGGCTCAGCTCCCCGGAGTTGATCAGGCGACGTCCTCAATCACGTCCTCCGAGCGGCGGGCAGTAAGATCGAAGCGATCGGCGTTCATGACCTTAACCCAGGCCTTTACAAAGTCGCGCACAAACTTCTCCTCGTGGCCGCGTTCGGCATAAACCTCAGCGGTTGCACGGAGCTGGCTGTTTGAGCCAAAGATGAGATCAGTCCGCGTCGCACGCCACTTCTCGTGGCGACCGCCACGATCATAGCCGATGAACTCCTCATCGCTGGAAGTATCAACCAGCTCCCAGAAGGTGTCGTTGTCGAGCAAGTTGACGAAGAAGTCGTTGGTGAGCTGTCCCGGTCGATCGGTGAAAACGCCTTCCGGAATGCTACCGTGATTGGCACCGAGCACGCGCAGTCCGCCGAGCAGCACGGTCATCTCAGGGCCCGACAGACCTAGAAGAGACGCTCTGTCGAGCAGCAGTTCTTCGGTCTTCACCCGCTGACGCGTCTTCAGATAGTTGCGGAAGCCATCCGCTTGCGGCTCCATCCAGACAAAGCTGTCGACGTCGGTCCATTCCTGCATGGCGTCGCCGCGTCCGCCCGTGAAGGGAACCTCCACGTTGAAGCCGGCGTCCATTGCCGCCTTTTCAACCGCCGCCGAGCCCGCGAGTACGATCGCGTCGGCGAGGCTGATCGAGCCACGCAGCTCGCTTAGCGTTGCAAGCACCGTCTTAAGCTGATCGGGCTCATTGACCGCCCAACTGCGCTGCGGCTCGAGCGCGATGCGCGCGCCATTTGCGCCGCCACGATGATCCGACTTCCGGTAGGTCGACGCTGAAGCCCAAGCCGTTCTAACGAGCTGGGACACGCCGAGATCGCTCGCCAGAACACGTTCCTTGAATGCGACAACCTCGGCGTCGGAGGGCACGGTGCCGGCTGGAATAGGATCCTGCCAGACCAGATCTTCGGCCGGGACGTCATTCCCAAGATATCGGACCTTGGGTCCGAGATCGCGGTGGGTGAGCTTGAACCAGGCACGCGCGAAGGCATCGTCGAGAGCCGCCTGGTCGTCCCTGAAGCGCTGCGAGATCTCGCGAAACTCAGGGTCCATCTTCAGCGCCATGTCGGCCGTCGTCATTATCGTCGGAACACGCTTTTTGGGATCGCGAGCGTCCGGCGCCATGTCCTCAGGGTCGGGATTGACCGGCGTCCATTGCTTGGCGCCTGCCGGGCTGGTCGTCAGCTCATACTCATATTTGAAGAGCAGCCGAAAATAGTCGCCGCCCCATTTGGTGGGGTTGTTCGTCCAAGCGCCTTCGATGCCCGAGGTTGTAATATGGCCCTGGCCGATCTGCTCCTGATCGGTCAGCCACCCTAGCCCCTGCTGGTGCACCGCCTCGGCGGCCGGGCTCTTGCCGAAATTTTCGGCAGGCTTCGCGCCATGGCATTTGCCGAAGGCGTGACCGCCTGCAGTGAGTGCTACCGTTTCCTCCAAATTCATCGCCATGCGCGAGAAGGTCGCTTTCATGTCGCGCGCGGAAAGCAGAGGATTGGGGTCACCGCCCGGGCCTTCCGGATTGACGTAAATCAGGCCCATCTGGATCGCGGCCAGCGGGCCTTCCAGCTCAGGTAATTCCTCTGTGATCCGGGTCTGCGCACCCTCATCGACCCAGATCTCCTCGGCGCCCCAGAAGGTGTCGCCTTCCGACTGATAGACGTCCTTACGCCCGCCGCCGAAACCATAGACCGGGCCGCCCATGCTTTCGATTGCGACATTGCCGGCGAGGATGAAAAGGTCGGCCCAGCTAATGTTGCAGCCATACTTCTGTTTGACCGGCCACAGCAGTCTACGCGCCTTGTCCAGGTTGCCGTTGTCCGGCCAGGAGTTGAGTGGCTCAAACCGCTGCTGACCGGAATTCGCGCCGCCCCGGCCGTCGGTGACGCGATAGGTGCCCGCCGCATGCCAAGCCATCCGGATCATGAATGGGCCATAGTGTCCGTAGTCGGCAGGCCACCACGGCTTGCTGTCGGTCATGAGCGCGTTGAGGTCCGCTTTGAGTGCCTGGTAATCAAGCCGGCTGAACGCTTCGGCATAGTCGAAATCCGCGCCCATTGGGTCGGGGGAAACGCCGTGCTGGTGTAGGACATCGATGGGCAGTGCTTCTGGCCACCAGTCCTTGTTGGTTCGCCCCAGCAGCCCGCGCGCCTCGGCGGCGCCAGGGACGCCCTTGTGCATCGGACAACCTGTAGGATCGCGATCAGCCATGATTGACACTCCGTTCGTCGGTTCACGCAGCTGGTTCAGCCATCGTTTAAGACCTAAAAACTAGCTATTGCGAGGTCCATACTGAAGCTGGAATGCCCAATGAGCATGATCGCCCCTATCGATCATGCGAGGGGCGATAAGACCCAATCCCGGCCGCTCGCAACCTCTTTTCGTATCCCCAACTTCGGTCATTCGTTCACCTCGCTTGAGCAACATAATCGAGGTTGCTGATCTCCAAGCTCAATGACGCTGTTTGGGACTTAGCGGCCGTGCTGCCGATGCCGCTCGACGCCGGCTTATACCAGCAGCTGACATTAGCGCGTGTGTTCGAGCAACGTAGTCAAACGACTAGAGTTGGCCGGTTGGCGACGGCCCGTGCCCGCCGCCACTCTCGAGCAGCGGAGACTGGTGGATCGCCTTGCGGTCTCCCTGCCGGATACTATGGTCCGGATACATACGGTTAGGGGGCGAGCTCGAATGGCAAGAGGTAAGACGATCCAAGCAAGTTCGGCCGATGGGGATGCGCCAAAGTTGCGCCCAAACGTCCCCGGATGGCTCCCGCTTCTGCGACTCCTGCAACCCCCACATCTAAGCGCAGTTACCTCAGGCAGGCTGATGTCCCGACGACTTCGCTGGACGATGCGCTGCGCATTCCCCAAGCTATTTTCGATCATTATGCCGGACGACCAACGGCTCCTCTCTACGTTGCAAAGGCGCTAAGCGTCGATCCTAAGGGCTCGCAAATGCGGTTGCTTTCAGGGGCAAGCATTGCGTTCGGCCTAATTGAAGGCGGGGCGCAGGCCACCACAATTAACGTGACGGAACTTGCAAGGCGCGTCATCAGACCTCGCGTTGAGGATGAGGACATCGAAGCCAAACGAGAGGCCGTCTTGCGACCAAGGGTTTTCGGCGATTTCTTAACGCGATACGATCAGAGCCCGTTTCCTCGCCAAGACATCGCCTTGAATGTTTTGGAGGACCTTGGCGTCCCCCGCGACAAAGCGGATGAAGTGCTGGAACGTCTTGACGCCAGTGCAAAGTCGGTGGGCTTCATTGAGCAGATAAATGGCAAATCGTATGTGAGCCTTTCAGGCGCGACAGGAGGCGACGCTGCTCCAAATGCAGTACCGGAACCCGCGCAGACATCTGCGCACGCGCCAGAACCGGTTGTAGCGCCGCTCGGCCCCGAGCCGCCTGAACACCCTGTTCTCGAGCCGCAGAGAGCTCCTCTGCCGTTCCCTGCATTCGCGGCAACCGGAGCATCGTTGAAAGCCGCTGTTGAAGATGATCTCCGGCGCAGGCGCGTATTCATTACGCACGGTAAGACCGTGCGCTGGTCGATCCCATCCGAAAGCTCTTAGAATATGGAGAACTAGAGCCGATTGTCTCAGTCGAAAGGCAGTCTGTTTCCAAACCCGTGCCTGAGAAGATCATGGACGACATGAGACGTTGTGGCGCTGCTATCATACATGTCGACGCCGACAGGGTGTTGACCGACGATCAGGGTGAGGAGCACGTGCTGCTCAACCCTAATGTTCTAATCGAAATCGGGGCTGCTATGGCCTTCTACGGACGGCGCTTCATTCTGCTGGTGAGAGAGGGAGTGAAGCTGCCGTCGAACCTCCAGGGGCTCTATGAGGTTCGCTATCCGGGCGACACAATGGATGCAGCGGCTACGATCAAACTGCTGGAAGCCATGAAAGACATCAAGAACTACGCGCTCCCGAGCGACGCAGAGCCCGATCTTGACAGTTAAACACCACAGGAAGCATGAGTCATGCGCGGGCAGCTCCACGGCGATTTCGCCGCGGTCTTTCAAAAAATCCGATCTCGGGACCTCGCCACGCCGCATTGAACCCCCGGCGTTAGGCCGCATTGCCGACCAGTCGCTTCTCGCGGCCGGGTCGACAGCTTTTCGGCAAGTCCGGACGTCAATCAGAGCTGATGTGAAGGACCGGCTCTGGTAGGCAGTGGTCGCCGCTGGGACGACCCACACGACGACATTCAACTATCGTTTCGCACACCCCAACTTCGGACATCCGTTAATGTCGGTTCGGCGCCTCGACGAGCGCCAAGGGAATGACAGGAAGTAAGACTTTCCCGGCCGTCAGCTACGGGAGCCCCGAAGCTGATAGCTGCCGCTCTTGATGCCACTAGCTGTCTCGAAATCGATCGAGAACTGAGAGCGCACAGCTGTCGATGGTCGTCACTACAGCACCGATCTGGGGTACGAGGCCTCGTTCGACGCGGATGCACACAAACCACAGAGCAACCGGTTCGGCCTATGGCGAGTCAGTCGCGGCTGGAAGCCGACAACGCAGGGTGTCGGCCGCCCGAGCAGGTCGAACCGCGCGAGCTTATCTTTTCCGACCCCCGCGTGTCACATGATGTGGCTGTCCGGCTCGAGCGGTTGAAGCACAATGTCCGTAATCGCCGACGATCCGACCTGGAATGCTTTCTGATACTCGGGATCCGCGACCATTTCATTGAACGCGGAACGGCGCGGATAGTGGACCAAGACAACGGCGTCCCACGCCTGCGCCTCGCCCTCGGTAAGCACCGGGAGCCCTTTGCCGCCGAACAAGATCCGGGCGCCGAAACGCGCGAGGATCGGCTTGGCCATGCCGATATACTTCAGGTAGCGGTCCCGGCCGCCGACCGGCTCGAACCGTAGCAGGTTGAGCATGACGACGGGTGTCTCGTCATGCTCCGCCAGAAACGCTTCATAAGCGGCAGAAGAAAAGGCGACCATTCAATCTTCCTTTGAGCTGGCACCGTCTGCCGGTGCATCGGCCCCTTGATAGGCTGCAGCACCGCCAGAAACTGTCAGGATCGCACGCCAATCCCGATCCTGTTGGCGCCATTTCTTCACGAGCGCATGGCGTCGTCCCGGATAGCGCTCGCCGAGCATTGTGCTCACCTGCACGCGATCAACCCGAAAATGTCGGAAGGCCGCTTTCGCTTCGCACCAGGCCGCCAGGACCCGGACGTCGTCGAAATACACGATCGCAATGGGCCAGATGATGCGCTCCGATCCGGTGCCACGGGCATCCTCATAGCTGATCGCCACCTTTCTCTGCCGGCGAACCGCGTCGCGCAGCTGCGCTACCTGTGGCGGATCCATTCGCTGGGATAGTGAGGCGGCCGAGAAAAACGGTGGCGGGTCCTCGTGGCCCAAGAATGCACTGCTCGTGGTGGCAAGGATCTTCGCTAGAGCGCTTTCGCTGTTGCGCGCCAATGCCGGATCGGCCCGTTGCCGCACCCAGCCAAGCCCTAGAATGAGCGCGTCGATCTCTTCGGGCAGTAAGGCGAACTCGGGGAGGAAAAAGCCGTCACCCAGGCGAAAGCCGATGCCGGCTTGCCCGTCAATTGGCGCTCCCAGCGACCGCAGCGTCTCGATGTCACGGTAGACGCTCCGCGGCGAGATCTCTAGATCCCGAGCAAGGTCGTCGGCTGTGACCGGCATCCTGTGTGCGCGCAGGATGTTGATGAGCTCGAAGAGGCGGCTCGTTCTCGACATAGGATTATAGTCTTAGCCCTCTCCGATGTGTGTGGCGTCGCGCCGCGAGCAGTCAGGCGTCTTCGTCGACGGGCCGAACGTCGTGATCTTGATGATCTTTCCATTGTCTCCGACGGTAATCTGGTCGCCACCGCGAGCGAACTCCGTTCCATCGGCCTGGATGAGCACCCAGGTCAGCAACGCGACGTTATGGTGTGCGGACACGTCACCAATCTCGAAGTGGGCGCCCGGAAAGCGCTCATGGAACGTCGCCATGTCCTCGATGACCAGCGTACGACCAATCGTCGTATCATGCCTCACCGTTTGATATTCGATATTCTCGTCAAGTACTTCCGCGGCAATCCGTCTACGCTCGTCGAGTGACTCCGAGTTCCAGGCAGTGTGAAGCCTGGAGTACAGATCCCAGGCCTGTCGCTTGGTAGTTACCATCAGGTTCTTCCTCATAACTTGCTGGACCTGCCGCGCGTGGGCAGCGCTCGGCAGAAGTATCACGCTTGCCATCATGGCGACGCCAAGGGCGCGGTTCCTCAGAAGAGAAATTGGCACCATCATGGGCTATCCTCGGCACGTTGTCGGTATGACAGGCCCCGTCGAGTTAGCTCAGCGCCATGTCAGGAATTGTCAGGAATGTGCCCAGAAACCGAGGCACCGAGCGACCGCGATCGTGACTACAATGGCGCGTTGCGTCCAAGATCAAGTTTGCGCACTGTTCAGCATCGCGCAGCCCCTCGGGCCACCGTCGCGCGGGCGACGAGAATGTGAAACGGGTGGATCGCGCGAAGGTACAGGTGA
>Ga0247734_1001156_pt1 | contig 20685 bp, 21 predicted proteins | sample UWRJL103311B2_FD_180933 | JGI IMG/M metagenome (GOLD analysis project Ga0247734, IMG submission 180933) | Plant litter microbial communities from Arlington Agricultural Research Station in Wisconsin, United States - UWRJ-L103-311B-2 | ecosystem: Environmental > Terrestrial > Plant litter >... | reverse complement strand
CGGCATTGGCGGCTTCGACGTTCCGGTGCACGCCGCCCCAGAGGTCCAGCTCCCAGGATGTGTCCACGCCCGCCTGCCATAGGTCATAAGGTGGTGAGCCGTCCGAGCCGGACAGGCTGGATACCCCGAACGGTGCTGACCCGTTGGCCGATTGCTGCTGCGTTGCCGCCGCCCCGGTGCCCATCAGCGAAAGAATGCCGTTTGGACTGGCCCGCTCGCGATAATAGGATCCGGCGGCGCCAACATTGGGATATTCCCGCGCGCCTGCAACCCGGCGCTGCGCCCGGCTCTGGAGCAACCGCGCGGTCGCGGCCTTCACATCGAGATTGGCGTCCGCCAGACGGCCTTCGAGCGAGGTGAGGGTTGGATCGTCGAACAGGGTCCACCATTCGGCGACAACCGGCACTTCTGCGGGGCGGCTCGGGGCTAAGGCGCTGCTCAGCCGGTCATAAGCGGCAGGCGCAGCCACGGTTGGCCGCGCAAAGTTCGGGCCGACCATGCAGCCAACGAGAAGCGGGCCGGTCAAGGCGAGCACCATCAAGGCGCGCAGAGAAGACGTCATCCCCCTCACCGTCCTGCCACTCCCGAGACGAGCGTGCTGCCGCGGGCGGTAACGTCCACGGTCGGCACGACCGATAATCCGACATGTAGGCGCGCGGCCTCGGGCTGTCCCGGATCGAGGGTGAGCTTGACCGGCAGACGCTGCACCACCTTGGTAAAATTGCCCGTAGCGTTATCCGGTGCAATCGGCGCCATGGCGAGTCCGGTTACCGGCGCAAGACTGTCAACATGCGCCTTAAGCCTGACGCCAGGCAGACTGTCGACGCTGATCGTCGCGGGCTGTCCGATCCGCATTTTCGCGAGCTGGTTTTCCTGGAAATTGGCCACCACATAGACCTTTGTCAGCGGGACGATAGCGAGTAGCGGCGTGCCCGCCTCTACGATCGCGCCGACCCGGATCGTGCGCTGGCCGACCAGACCGTCGATCGGCGCGCGGATCTCAGTGTAGGAAAGGTTGAGCCGAGCCTGATCGAGCGCCGCCTGCGCTCTGCCGAGCGCGCCGACGGCCTTGGACCGTCCGGCTTGCAATACGCCCAGTTGCTGCTGCGCGGCGGTGAGCGCCGAACGGTCATGGTCGCTGGTGGCCGACCGCTCGGCAAGCGCGCTATCGGCCTGTTGCTTTTCCTGGGTTGTGCCCGCGCCGCCTGCCGAAAGGTTGCGATAGCGTATGGCATTGGCCAGTGCGAAAGAAGCGGCTGCCCGGTCCGCGCGAAGGGTCGCTTCCGCCTGCGCCACTATAGCGGGGTGGCGGGCAATCTCGGCATCGAAATTGGCGACGTCCGCCTGGGCAACGGCGACGTCCGCCTCGGCGCTGGCAAGCGCTGCGCGGAAGTCACGATCGTCGATCCTTGCGAGTAGTTGGCCGGCCTTCACCTGCTGATTGTCGTCGACCAGCAGCTCGGCGATCTGACCCAGCACGCGCGGGGCCGCGATGGTGGCGTCCGCACGGACATAGGCGTCATCGGTGGACTGCTGCCCGTTAGGCGCGGCGAGCCGGGCGCCGCCCAGCACCATGCCAGCGATGACCAGTACGGAGGTGGTGAGGAGGACATGCTGGCGGGAAGGGCGATAGGCCATGTTCGTCGCTTTCATTGGGTCTTGGCCGGCGCGGCGGCGCGGGGCGGATAGATGCGGGTGGGCATGATCGGGATGAGCAGGATCAGGCCGCAGGCGATGCCGGCCATTACCATGTAGAGGTCGGCCGACATCAGCACCGCCGCCTGGGTGCGGATGCGCTCGGTCAGTTCGGTGAGCACGGCAGTGTCGCTGCCGGTCGCTACGCTGCCGAGGCGGTCGACCAGCATCTCCGAATGGAAATGTTCGCGCACTGTGCCGAGCCCTTCGACGAGACCGGTGCCGAGAGCGGCGGCGAAGCCCTTGACGGTGTTGAACATGGCCGATGCCCACGGCCCTTCAGCGGGCGGGAGCCCGGTGGTCGCCAACATCAGAAGAGGTATGACCGCCATCGGCTGGCCCATGATCTGGAGCGCCTGAAGCAGGTAGAAGTTCTCCCGTACCCAGTCGGCGGTGACGAAACTGCCGAGCGCGCAAGAACTCGCGACCATCCCGAGCCCGATGGCCAGCACCCAACGGCAGTCGACGCGCTGGAGGTTGAGGATGGCCGCCGTGAGCGGCAGGGCGAGGAGCTGCGGCAGCGCGACGATCAGCGCCAGTGGCGTGGTCTCCAGCGGACGATAGCCGCGCACTTCGGCCAGATAGCCGCCGGGGATCACGATCACGCCGAGGAAGATCACCAGCACGCCCGCCAGAGTGATGAGCGCATGCGAGAAATTGCGCCGTCCCAGCATCTGCAGCTTGAAGAACGGCAGGGGGTGGCTCCACTCGTTGATGAGGAAAAGCAGCAGGAGCAGTCCACCGCCGCCGAATAGGGCGCAGATCAGGGGCGATTGTAGCCAGCCGAGCCGATCGCCCTGCTCCAGCGCGATCACAAGCAGGGCGATCGCGGGGAAGCCGGTGACGAGACCGATCCAGTCGAACGTCCTGAACCGTTCCAGTCGGAGTGGATCCTGCGGAATGCCCCAGGCAATGGCCAGCGCGCCCAGCAGGCACAACGGCACGACCTGCCAGAACACCATCGGCCAACTGACAAAATCGGTCCAGAGCGCGGCCAGTGGCGTACCGAGGCCGGGGCCGAACGTCGCCGTCAGGGCATAACCGGCGAGTCCATAGATCTTGATATTGGCTGGGAGGTAGCGCAGCGCCACAGTCATCAGCATCGGCGGCAGGCACCCGCCCGCCAGCCCCTGTAAGGCACGCAGTACCCAAAACGCGCCGACATTCGGTGCAAACGGGCACAGCAGCCCCAGAAGCGCAAACGCCAGCACGGCGCCGATGGTAAAGCGCCGCAGCGAGAGGGTAACCGAGAACCACGGGGCGAAGGCCATGGCGGCAACGTTGGTCGCTCCATACAGGGCCGTCAGCCAGGTCCCCTCGTCGTGGCCGATCCCCAAGGCTCCGCGAATGTCGACCAGCGCAACTTTGGTGACCTGTTCGTTCAGGCCAGCGGCGAGCGACACGAGGAGTACGCCCAGCAGTCCCGTCGCGAGGCGCCGCCCGAACACTGGCAAAGCGGCCGCTGGCGGCGCCGTAGAGGCGGGAACCTGAGTCAATGGAGCTCCGGCAATCGTTGTCACGATACACTGCGCAGAACGAGAAGTCGGTCAATTGGCATGGTAAGTCTCGCACGTCTTCGAACGGTGGCGAGTTCGATACCGCTGCGAATGCTGCTCAGAAATCGACTGCGCTGCACTTCATGAATGCACCAGACGCACTGATCGGGAGCGCGAAACACGGCAAAATCGGATACTTGTCCGTCGTGGCATTTTTGGAAGGAAGCAGAAATTGCCTCTCGTCGATTGCGCGAATTCCGGGCAGGGACATTCAACAATAGCGCTCGGCATTGCGTCAGGCGTCATGACTGGACGGCCTGAGGTGGAATATCCCGATCTCAACCTGCTGATTGCTCTCGACGCCCTGCTTATGGAGGAGAGTGTCGTCGGCGCGGCGCGGCGCATGAACCTGAGTGCGCCGGCAATGAGCCGCACGCTAGCCCGCATACGCGTGGTATTCGGCGATCCGATCCTGGTTCTCGCGGGGCGAAAAATGGTGCCGACCCCTCGTGCGCTGGAGCTACGCGATCCGATCCACAGTCTGGTGAACCAGGCGCTTGGGATCATGCAGCCGGCGGGCGAACGCGCGATAGCAACTCTCCGCCGCAGTTTTACCATCCGCGCCAACGATAGCTTCATCGTCGCTTTCGGTGCGCAACTTGCCCGGCGTCTGAGAGAAACGGCCCCCGGTGTGACTGTTCGTTTTGCTCCGGAGGTCGGCGATGACGATGATGCCTTGCGCGAAGGCCATATTGATCTGTTCATCGGTGCGACCGATGCGCTCGATCCGGAAGTGCGGGTTCAGGCACTGCTAAAGACGGCAATCGTTGCAATCGCGCGGGAAGGACATGCGATCTTTGCCAACGAAATAACGGCGGAACGTTTCGCTGCGGTCGATCAGATCGTCGTCTCGCGTCGCGGCAGGTTGAGCGGCCCAATCGATGCGTCGCTCGCAGCTCTCAGTCTGCGCCGCAGGATCGCGCTGACCGCCCCGACCTTCTCGACGGCACTGCTGCTGCTGCCAGGAAGCGAATTGCTGCTGCCACTACCCGATCTCTATCTGCTGGCCGACCAGCACCTACCCACAGGGATGCGTGCATTTCCCATCCCGCTCGACTTGCCCCCAGTGACATTGCGCCAGGCCTGGCATCCTCGTTTCGAGAACGATGCCGCCCATCGCTGGCTTCGTGGAATAGTTCATGAGCTCTGCGCTGGTACAGCTCGAGCGAGATGACCATGGTTCGCTTAATCTTTAAATTGGGATTGCCCCAAGCACCCAGTTTGCGCGGACGCGCGAGAAATCGTGGCCATCGTAGTTGTGAGGTTTATCTCATGCGGCAGGCAGCGACCTCCGGTATTGGGGCCTGCTCATGTTCCTTGGGATGACGACAATAATGGCCCTTACCGACTGGCTGCTGTCAGAGGAGCGAAAGGCGGCTTTTGTCAAATTAGGACGTTCGCACCCGCACTCTGAATGTCTTGAGCTGGTCGCTGGCGGCGGCGCATTGCCCTGCCGCCCATTAAAACGAACTACCTCGATTTCGGATCAGGCAACAGGATAGCGAGCAATCCGATGGCGGGCAGCCAGGCGCAGATCGCATAGACTATCTCAATCCCAGCTTGGTCTGCCACCGCACCGAGAACCGCTGCGCCAACGCCGCCCATGCCGAACGAGAAGCCGAAGAACAGGCCGGAGATCATGCCGATCTTGCCGGGCACCAGATCCTGCGCGAACACGACGATTGCGGGAAAGGCGGAGGCGAGGACGAGGCCGATCATCACGGTCAGCGGTCCTGTCCAGAACAGACTGGCATGCGGCAGCAACAGCGTGAAGGGCAGGGCGCCGAGGATCGAGAACCAGATAACATATTTCCGCCCGAACCTGTCGCCCAGCGGCCCGCCCGCGATGGTGCCGACCGCGACGGCGGCGAGGAAGGCGAACAGGTGCAACTGCGCAACCTCCACCGACACACCGAAACGGTGGATCAAGTAGAAGGTGAAGTAGCTGGTGAGGCTGGCGAGATAGACATATTTGGAGAAGATCAACGCCAGCAGCACCGCGATCCCGCCCAGCACTTTGCCACGCGGCAGTTTCGCGACTGCCTGCGCGCCGCCTTTGCCGGAAGATAGGCGGGCAAGCCCGTGATGCCGATACCACTGGCCGACATTCCACAGGATCGCGCAGGAGAGCAGCGCCAGCATTGCGAAGAATGCGAGGCTCGACTGGCCCCAACGCATGACGACGATGGCCGCAGCCAAGGGCCCCAGCGCCAATCCGGTATTGCCGCCGACCTGGAACATAGACTGGGCCAGCCCATGCCTGCGTCCCGCTGCCATCCGGGCGACGCGCGAGGATTCGGGGTGGAAGACCGATGAGCCCATGCCGAGCAGCGATGCGCCGACCAGCAACAGGCTATAGCTGTGCGCTACCGACAGGACCAGCAACCCCGCCAGTGAGAAGAGTGTCCCGCCCGGCAATGCGAGGGGTGTCGGCCGCTTGTCGGCATAGAGGCCAATCAGCGGTTGAAGGATGGATGCCGTCACCTGATAGACGAGCGTTACCAGTCCGATCTGGCTAAACGACAGACCCAGCTCCGTCTTCAGGCTGGGATAGATAGCCGGCAGCAGCGATTGCAGCATGTCGTTGATGAGATGGCAGGCGCTGATCGCCGCGATGATGCCGAAGACTGTGGTTTCGGCAGCTGGCTGGATTGGTGCGGCTCTGGTGGCGTTCATGACTGGTCCGTCCTGGATAACGCTCAGGCCATAGACGCTCGCGGCTTGACCCGCATTCCACTATGGGTCTTTTACTTTCGCGAATGGGACAAAAGATGCCGTGGAACGATCCTGCTACCGTCGAGCATATCGACAGGCCCATCGTCGGCATCAGCAATGAATATCCGCCCGCCTTTGAACTGGACTGGCACGAGCACCGGCGCGGGCAACTCCTCTACGCCGCGCGGGGTGTGGTCGTCGTCAGCACGGCGCATGGCGCCTGGGTCGCGCCGCCGGAACGCGCGGTCTGGACGCCAGGTGGCTGTCCCCATGCCGTCCGAATGGTCGGCGCGGTCAGTACACGCAGCGTCCTGATCGAGGCGGAGGCGGAAGGTTCACTGGGCGAGCGCAATAAGGTCATTCAGGTATCGCCGCTCCTGCGCAGCCTGTTGGAGGCGGCGTGCGATATTCGGCCCGAATATGATCGTGACGGCCGGGACGGGAAGCTCATGGCGCTGCTCCTCGCCGAACTGGCAGCAGCCCCCACCGTACCTCTGGCCGTGCCATTCCCACAGACCGCCGCCATGGCTGCAAAATGCGAGACCTTTCTGCGGCATCCCACGCCGCATGAAAGCATCGACCAGTGGAGCGCCGATCTTGGCATGGGACGGCGCGCGTTCACCCGCGCATTTCGCCGGGAAACGGGCCTGAGCTTTGGTGCGTGGCGGCAGCAGGCATGCATCCTGATCGCCTTGCCGAGGCTGGCTGCAGGCGAGTCCATCACGGCCATCGCCTTCGACCTTGGCTATGACAGCACGGCAGCCTTCACGACGATGTTCAAGCGGCGCGTGGGGGTGCCGCCCAGCCGTTACAGGCCAAGCAATTGAAGGCATGGATTGAGTTCGTTAATGTCCGCTTCTGGGGGATGGAAATTGCGAATGGACGTCAACAACTGGTCGGTTGCGACAGCCCTGGGGCGTTGTCTGCGTTTTTGGAGGCGGTGATTGGCCCCGACATTCGCCGCATATTGCGCGGCGAATGTTGCTGCGCTTGCGGTGGAATAACGAGTATATTCACCGCAAAAGGAGCGGTGATTGTGCCCTATATCCATGAACTGACGGATTGGCCGAACCTGATCTGGAATGAGCCAGAACTCTTTCAGCCTTTTGCCGCTGTGCGTCACCGGCAAGGACGACTGATCGGGCATATGCAGGCATTGGGCTTTCCTCTGCGTGAAGAAGCTGTGCTTTATGCACTTACCGAGGACGTCGTGAAATCCAGCGAGATTGAAGGGGAGATCCTTGATAGGGAGCAAGTGCGCTCGTCTATCGCCCGTCGGCTCGGGATGGATATCAGCGGACTGGTCGAAGCGGATCGTGATGTCGAAGGCGTCGTGGAAATGATGCTGGATGCAACCCAGAATTATGCCTAACCTCTGACCGCTGAGCGTCTTTTCAACTGGCATGCGGCTCTATTTCCCACGGGACGAAGCGGGATGAGCCGAATTACGGTAGGTGCCTGGCGAGGCATTGAAGGTGGAGCGATGCAAGTCGTCTCCGGGCCGATTGGCCGCGAGCGCATCCACTACCAAGCTCCATCATCGGATTTGCTGGATCGGGAGATGTCCCGTTTCCTTGCATGGTTCGACACAGCCACGCTCGACCCCGTCTTGAAGGCCGGCGTTGCGCACTTGTGGTTCGTGACGATCCATCCCTTCGATTATGGGAATGGGCGCATTGCGCGCGCGATTGCTGATCTTGCATTGGCCCGTGCGGAAGGAACAGCGCAACGCTTCTATAGCATGTCAGCTAAGATCCGTGCTGAGCGGAAGGCGTACTATGACATGTTGGAAACGACGCAGAGGGGCGGGCTGGATATCACGGCGTGGTTGCTCTGGTTCATTAACTGCCTCGATCGTGCCTTCGATAGGGCTGAGTTGATTTTGGCAAACGTCATGCGCAAGGCGAAGTTTTGGGATTCTATTGTGGGCCAGTCGCTTAATGACCGGCAGCAAAAGGTGCTCAATCGTCTCCTAGCCGGGTTTGAGGGCAAGCTGACCAATGCCAAGTGGGCAACGATGACGAAGACATCCTCAGATACGGCTCTTCGCGACATCAATGATCTGGTTCGTAGAGGCATTCTGGAGAAGGACTCAGCCGGCGGACGCAGCGTTGGCTATTCGCTCGTGGGGGAGATCAAAATGGAGAATCCTACCGCGTGATTTCTATCCAGCGAGACACTTAAATCCGCGAACCGGTCGGCTCTGCTCCTGGAAAGTGGAAATCGGCGACCGAATGGCTGGGAAGGGGCAAGTACGATCATCTACGGTTTGCATAGGTTAGCTCGCAGTCTCTATCCAGCTGGAGAAGGAAAGCTGCTGCTTGCGCGCGGGTGGCTTGCTGATCTGCCTCTGATTGCCGATCCCAAGTGCGGTAGGGCATGGCCAGCCGATGGTTTCCGCCTAGCTTGTCACGATGACGGGCGAGGAAGTTCCAGTATAGCGCATTGAACGGGCATGCATCTTCGCCAATCCGCTCTTTGACATTGTAACGGCAAGTGCTGCAATAGTCCGACATTCTGTTGATGTACGCGCCCGATGAAACATAAGGTTTCGATCCAAGCAGCCCGCCGTCGCCAAACTGGCTCATACCCAGGGTGTTGGGCAATTCCACCCACTCATAGGCGTCGAGATAGATTTCGAGATACCACAGATGCACCTGCTTGGGGTCGGCGCCGATCAGCAGTGCGAAATTGCCCGTCACCATCAGCCGCTGAATATGATGCGCGTGTGCCGTCGCGAGCGTTTGCCTGATCGTTTCCGAAAGACAATGCATCTGGGTGTCGCCAGTCCAGTACCAGTCCGGAAGTGCCCGGTCATGTTCCAGGAAATTGCGATCGACATAGCCGGGACCTTCGCGCCAGTAGATGCCGCGCATGTACTCGCGCCATCCGATGATCTGGCGGATATAGCCCTCGACCGAGTTGAGCGGGGCACGACCCTTGCGATATTCGGCTTCGGCACGTCGGCACAAGTCGAGCGGGTCGAGCAGTCCTGAGTTGATGTAGGGCGACAGGATCGAGTGCCACAGGAAGCGCTCGCCGGTTAGCATCGCGTCCTCATAGTCGCCGAATTGCGGCAGCGCGTTTGCGAAAAAGCTGTCGGCCTGGCGTTCGGCGTCTGCGGCGGTCACGGCATAATTGAAACCGTCCAGATCGCCCGGATGGTCGGCAAACCGGTCGTCCACCAGTGCGATGACATCGCGCGTAATCGCGTCGGGCGTAAAGCTAAGTGGACGGGGCATGAGCAGGTCGGCTTGCGCGCGCTTGCGATTGTCCTTGTCAAAATTCCAGCGCCCGCCAACCGGTTTGCCATCGTCCATCAACAGCCCAGTCTTCTTGCGCATTTCGCGATAGAAGAACTCCATCGTAAGTTCGCGCCGGTCGCTTGCCCAAGCATCGAATTCGCCGTGCGAGCACACAAATCGCGTGTCCTTACGGACCTCGACCGGCACACCGAACAGTGTTTCCCAGCTGTCCAGCATGGTGGTGATGCGCCATTCTCCCGCCTCGGTAACGACGATTCGTTTAGGGTCATGCCGCTGGATCGCCCGAGCGACCTCGCCCGTAAAACTGCCGCTGTTTTCAGGATCGTCCAGCCGCAGATAATCTACGCGCCATCCGGCTGCCTCGAGAGCCTGGGCATGATGGCGCATCGCCGAAAGGATGTAGGCGAGCTTGGTCTTATGGTGGCGAACATAAGTCGTCTCGTCGGCGACTTCCATCATCAGCACGACGGTATCGCCGGGATCTGCCTCGCGCAGCGACGACAGACCAAGCGACAACTGGTCGCCCAACACGGGAATGAGCGTTGTCATATCTGCTGCGTCACCCCTACACCACGGCAGCGATCTGAGCAGAACTTGACGTTATCCCAATCACGCGCCCATTTTTTTCGCCACGCGAACGACCGCTGGCAGGAGAGGCATATCTTGGTCGGTAAAGTCAGCTTGTGGTGCGCCATATCGTTCCAACGCACCAGATTCAGGTTGGAGGCAAATTAAGAATGACCGGCTCGTCATTTCGGCCATTCTTGGGGGTGCCGTCTGAGACTTCAGACTGGCCGCACGTAGGCATCGGAAGTTAACGGCATCTGATGATGTCGCGGCACTGGCGATCTTTTTAGGGAATCAGCCGATCGAAGCGCAGCCGCTCGAATAGCGCGAAGAAAGCGTCGTCGGTGGGCTGATAGGCGGCGAAGCCCAAACGCCGGCTCTTGGTCATATCGGCCACGACCTCGACCGGCCGGCCCAAATCGGCGTCGGTATGCCACGGCGAGGCCAAGCGCGCGAGATCGGGCTCGGTGAGGGCCTCGCGAGCAGCAATCTCGCTCCACAACCCTGCGTCATTCGCCATCTGCTGTTCCAGCGGCCGAACTCTGCCGTCGAACGGCGCAGCCTCGATGCCGAACCAGTCGGCGATGCGGCTCCACATCCACTGCCAGCGGAAGATGTCGCCATTGACGATGTTGAACGCCTCGTCATGTGCGGCCTTCGTCTCCGTCGCCCATAGCAAATGGCGCGCAAGTTGCGTGGCATCGGTCATGTCCGTAAGCGCTGACCATTGCGCGGCGGAGCCCGGGAAGGTGAAGGGTCGTCCGGTCTCGCGGCATAGCGTCGCGTAAACGGCTAGCGTCGTGCCCATGTTCATAGCGTTGCCGACAGCCAGCCCGATCACAGTGTGCGGGCGATGGACGCTCCAGGTAAAGCCGTCGCGTGCAGCCGCCGCGAACACCTCGTCTTCCTGGGCGTAGTAGAAGTTTTCGACGTCGAGGCGGCCCTGTTCCTCGCGAAACGGGGTCTGTGACAGCACGCCTTTGCCATAAGCCTCGAACGGTCCAAGGTAATGCTTCAGCCCTGTGACCAGTGCGACGTGACGGGAACCGCCCGGTTTGGGCAAACCATTCAGCAGATTGCGCACCATCGCCGAGTTGACGCGGATATTTTCCGCCTCGCTGTCCTGCCGCAGCCACGTGGTGATCAACACCGCATCCGGATCGATGCCGCGCAGGGCTTGCGCAGTCGCGAACGGATCCTGCAGATCGACGGCAACCGGATGCACTCCGGATTGAGCGTTGGGCCGCCGCGCCAGGCCGTGGACAGTCCAGCCCTGTTCAGCCAGCAACTGCGCTGTTGCACAGCCGACTATGCCGCTCACGCCTACCACCAATGCCGTCTTTGCCATGTGTATTTCCTTTTCGCATTCGGACCTAGGCATTGGCGCCTCCGTCTTCTAGACGGCACCATTCACTGACCCAGGCACCAAAAGGTAACCACATGCAGCCCGGAACGTCTGACGATGAATGGCGGGAGGATTGCGCGCCTCGCCGCGTGCTGGAGCTTTTTGCAACGAAATGGACCAGCATGGTCCTCCATACTCTCCACGCGCGTCACGGCGGAGCTGCGCGCACTGGCGTGCTTCTGCGCAGCTTGCCTGGGATCTCCAAGAAGATGCTGACCCAAACCGTGAGGCACATGGAGGCTAGCGGCCTGCTGGCCCGGCATGTGCACAGTGCGATACCGCCGATGGTCGAATATAGCCTCACCGATCTTGGCCGCAGGTTCGTCGAGCCCGTCGAACTTCTGTATGGATGGGGCCGCGACAATACCGATGCTTTGGATCAACTCGTCCCTCGCCCGAATTCGCGCCGCCCCTGAAAATTCCGGTCGATGAAAAACGCCGGAGCGCTCGATCTTGCTGAAGATTGCTTCCATCTGGAGCGGCCTGCGTCAGCCACTATGGTAAGGGGCGGAGGGTAGTCGACCCGCGGTTTCTACGGGAAAGCCGCGCGACTGAACTCGTCAGGTGCTGCGCCCAGCAATGTCGCTCGACCTGTGTGCCAAGGCGCCCTACTTGCCAGGCCATGCTGCATGTCGTCCATCATCCCGGCTACGTGGTCGAAACCGAGCGAACGGCCACATTCCCGCATGACAAGTATGCGCTGGTCATGCGGGCACTGGGCAAAAGCGGTGTGCCAATGACGGTCCATGCGCCCGAAGTTATGCCGAGAGAATGGCTCGAGACTGTCCACGAACCGGCGTATGTCGACGAAGTCATCAGTTACTCGGTGCCGGCGGCCAAGCAGCGCCGGATCGGTTTCGCGATCGACGAGCGGATTTCCAGGCGATCACAGCTTTCCCCCGGGGGAACATGGCTCGCGGCGAAACTAGCGCTACAGCACGGGTATGCTGCAAATTCCGCTGGCGGCAGCCATCACGCCTTGGCCGATACCGGTGCGGGCTATTGCGTATTCAACGATCTGGCGCTCGCCGCCAACAGGCTAATCGAAGAGGGTGACGTCTCGCGCATCCTAATCCTCGATCTCGATGTTCACCAAGGGGATGGCACTGCGGCTCTGACTGCAGGGCGCAATGACATCTTCACGCTTTCCATTCATGCCGAAAAGAACTTTCCTACGCGCAAGGCGCGCTCTTCACTGGATGTCGGACTGCCCGATGCAACGAATGATGCCGGCTATCTGGAAGCGTTGACCGGATCGCTGCCCATGGTCCTCGATCATTTCGTGCCGGAACTGATCTTGCTGCAGGCAGGCGTCGATGCCCATGTGGACGACAAGCTTGGCCGGCTTTCCTTGACCGACGAAGGACTCGCAGACCGCGATCGCTTTGTGGCGACAGAGGCGAAGCGACGCGGCATTCCACTGGCAAGCACACTGGGCGGTGGCTACGGCGTGGACCGCCAAGCCGTGGCCATGCGGCACGCGCGCACGATCCTTACCCTCTCCGCCACGATCAACGCGAGGGATACCGCCTGATCGCGCGGGCCTACTGAGCCGCCTTCCTCTCGGCATTGAGCCGCTCGACCAGTTTTTCGATTTCGTCGGGATTGAGAATCCAGGTACGAGTTTTGCGGCCTTCGCGGAACACGGGCCGCGTCAGCAGGATGCGCGCCTGCTCCTTGGCGAAAGGCTTGAAGAGCGAGAAGTGCATCACGCATTCCAGCATCAATCCGATTACCGGTGTCTTGCCATCCAGGTCGATAAGCGTTGCGGGCTGGTCCCAGGGAATGTTCATCATAGAGCGCGCCTATCGCGGGTGATGACGAATGCAAAGGCTCAATGCCTTCCCCGCACTACCGAAAAAATAGCACAACTGCCTGACGTCAGTTCAGTTGAAGATCGCGGTGACGCATAACGTCAGTCGCTCTTCACCCGCCCAGCGCGCCTGCGAGGTAGTTGGCGGAAAGTAGCGCGAAACGCTGCGCTGCCGATCTCGTTCGAGGAAGCGCGACATCAGGCCGAGATCGTGCTGTGTCTGCTCAATCGACATATCGATCCCGTCGCCATGGCTGGTCACGACGAGTGTGACCGGCAGGCGCTTGTCGCGATGAGTGATGCGAAATGGGAGCAGTTCAGGTCGTTGTCGCCGCAGGGGACTGTGACGCGTGGGAGGATCAGCGGGTGCAAATAGGGATTCGCTTCGGCCATTCCCGTCTCGTGCTGCGGGCAGGCCAGCAAGATTCAAGGCTTGAGCGCCGCCGCGTGGATCTCACCGGTGGGCGGGACTGTCAGTTGCCGATAGATAGTGTTTGAAGAAGTCGATCTTCGCTAGGTGCTGGGATCGAAGCGGGAATGGTCTGAATGACGTTTTGGCCTTCAACCCGTTGCTGGTTGAGCCTTCATCGGCAGAAGCTTTGCCATCTTGCGGAGGTTCTGAGCGGTAGCGGCGAGGAGGAACTCGTCTCTTGCTCCATTTGGTCCACGCAGGCGCAACCGGTCCAGCTTCAGTATGCGCTTGAGATGCGCGAACAGCATCTCGACCTTCTTTCGTTCCCGACGTGAAGTGACATAGGCTTCGGTCAGCGCCAGATCGCGGGCCAGATCGCGAGCACCTTCATGGACTGAACGCAGGATTTTGCGGACGGGCTGGCCCGGGCAGCAGTCCGGCTTGAGCGCGCAAGCGTCACAATCGGCTTTGGACGCGCGATATCGCATGAAGCCATCCTAATCGACGCCGGAGCGCGCTGTTGCGAAGTTGCGATGCTGCCGCTTCAGATCCTTTTCCCCCGGGCAGACATAGACATCGCGCTTATGCTCGAAGCGGAAGGCGGATCGCTGGAAGCTGCCGGTGCGCCTGACCAAGGTCTTCGCGCGCGATCTGGCGGCGTACGGCGTGACCGTGAACGCGATCGCGCCGGGCCCGCTGGACCTGCCCTCGGTTCGCGCGCTGGTCCCTGCGGACAAGCTCGAGGGCATCGTCGCCGGCATTCCGGTGCGCCACCTCGGTTCGCCCGCCTACGTCGCGAAGACGGCCGTGCATCTCGCCGCCGTCGATGCCGGTTTCGCCAACGGTGCGACATGGGACCTGAACGGCGGACTGTTGATGCGATGATCGAAAAGTCCAGGTTCCGCAGCGCGATGTCGCGCCTGGGCGCGGCAGTGAACATCATCACCACCAATGGCGCCGCCGGGCGCCACGGCATGACCGCCTCGGCGGTGTGCAGCGTGTCGGACGAGCCCGCTTCGCTGCTCGTGTGCATCAACCGGACCTCGCGGATGAACGCGGTGCTCGCGCGAAACGGGGTGCTGTGCATCAACGTGCTCAGCGGCGAGCACGAGGCGCTCTCAGGCATCTTCGCCACCGGTGACATCGCGATGGAGGAACGCTTCGCCCGTGCGGAATGGATCGAGACCTCGCTGGGCGTGCCGGCGCTGAGAGGAGCGCTGACGACGTTCTGCTGCCGCGTGGAAAGCATCAGCGAGGTCGGCACGCACGGCGTGTTCTTCTGCTACGTCGAAGACCTGATCTCGCGCGCAGACGGTGAGGGCCTGATCTACTTCGGGCGCGGCTACCACCGATTGCCCCTGTCGGAGGCGGCGTGATGCACGAAGCCGTGCCATCCGCTGACGTCGTCGCGCGCGCTTTGGTCGAAGCACGGCTGACGCGTCTCGCATGCGACGCGTTTCCAGGTGCCGTCCCCGATACGCTCGAGGACGCCTATGCGTTGCAACTGGCGGCCATCGCTTTGTGGCCCGACGTCATTGCGGGCTGGAAAGTGGGGAGGTTGACGCAAGACCTCGCCCAGCGCTTCGGCTGCGATCGCTTCATCGGTCCGGTGTTCCGCGGCGCCGTGGCGCCGATGGCACGCAAGGGTGCCAGCAGGTTCGGGATGTTCGCGGCCGGTTCGGCGGCGTTCGAGGCGGAGTACGTCGCCTTCGTGGCGTTCGGGGCCGATGGCGTGGCAACGATCTCGCACGTCACGACCGGCATCGAAGTTGCGTCCAGCCCGATCGCGTCCCTGCCGCTGTTGGGGTCGTTGGCCAGTGTCGCGGACTTGGGCAACAACGCGGGGCAGATCATCGGTGCGCCGGTGCCTTTTGATCGCTTCTGGAACGCCGAGACGCTCACTTGCGAAACCCGGATTGATGCCGAGCCCCCGGTTTCCAGAACCGCGGCCGCGCTCCCCGGTGGGCCGGCGACGGCGTTCGCCTTCGCGCTGGAACAGGCCGCTACGCTGGGACTGCCGTTACAGGCAGGCCAGTTCGTCTCGACGGGTGCAGTGACCGGCATGCACGCGGTGGCCCCCGGACAGCGATGCAGCGCCGACTTTGGAGAATTTGGCCGGATCGACTGCAACGTTGTTGCCCTGGCGTGAGCTTCTGCTCCAATCGACGCAACCAACGAGCACAGTTGATGGTGTTGTCGGACATAGGCCGATTGACTGAACGCAGGGACGGGAAAAGATAGAGGCTGTAATCTGCATCGTGCCCAATCTCCCGGATGATGGCGATGGCTTGGCGGGAAAGCGGCACGGCATGGGGACGTCGCATTTTCATCTTATGCTCGGGGATCGTCCAGACCTTCCGGTCAAAGTCGAATTCCTTCCATTCGGCATGGCGCAGCTCCCCGGGACGAACGAAGACGTGTGGGAGCAGGCGCATGGAGATCTGCGTCTGTCTGTCACCCTCGTAGTCCTCAATCGAACGGAGCAGTGCACCGGCTTCCTTTGGTGTCGTGATTGCAGCGCGGTGGACGACCTTGGGCGTGACCAATGCGCCCCGCAGGTCCGCGCAGACATCGCGCTCGGCACGCGCCGTCGCGATGGCGAAGCGGAAGACCTGACTGCACGTGGTGCGCACGCTAGTCGCGGTGTAGAACTTCTTCGTGCGCTCGATCTTCTTGAGCGCCAGCAGGACCTCGTGTGCGGAAATCTTGGAGATTGGACGCCTTCCGATCGCGGGCATGACCAAGCCCAGCTGCCACTCGTACTTCTTGATCGAAGCCGCGGCCCGATCCTCGAATCGGACCTTTTCGAGCCACTCGTCCGAGACGACCTCGAAACTGTTCGACACCGCAACCGAATCCGCCATCTTGTCGAGCTTGGCCTGATCGACTGGATCGACGCCGTCGGCCAGCAGGCGACGGGCCTTTAACAGCCGTTCCCGCGCATCCGCGAGCATAACTTCGGGATAGCGCCCGAAGGTGATCGTCCGCTGGCTGTGGTGGAAGCGGTAGTTCATCCGCCAGTAACGGGTTCCACTCGGCTTCACGAGGAGATACAATCCATCGCGATCGGAGAGCTTGTACGGCTTCTCCTTGGGCTTTGCGCGCGCGACAGATGCCGCTGTAAGCCCTGATTTACCTACGTTTTCTTCCATGCTGATGGACCTCCGACAGCTCGATACGGCTGCAGGTCCATCAAATGAGCCACTAACTGACTGAGACGAGGTGGAAAATATCCGGAAATTCCCGGACATTGTATCATCGAAAAACCCCACAAAACAGCCACTTATGAGGCGTTTTCGGATCTTGTGAGAAGGGGTGTTGGAGCGGGTGAAGGGAATCGAACCCTCGTATTCAGCTTGGGAAGCTGCTGCTCTACCATTGAGCTACACCCGCGTCGGGTAGGGCGCATGGCATGGGGGCACGGTGGCGTCAATTCCCTTTGCGGCGTGGCGCGGTCGGTGGGTGCCCGCTGGGCAGCGAGATGAGGATGGATAGGCAATGCGGCAGGCTTCAACGATCCTCTCCTTCGACACCCGCGGGCGCGGGTTCCTCGACGTCACGCGGGCGATGGCGGAGTGGCTGGCGGGCTCCGGCATTCACGAAGGTCTGCTGACCCTGCTGTGCCGCCACACCTCGGCCTCGCTCCTGATCCAGGAGAACGCCTCTTCCGACGTGCGTGCCGACCTTGCGGACTGGCTCGACCGACTGGCGCCGGAGGGACCGCATTACGCGCACGACGACGAAGGACCGGACGACATGCCGGCGCATCTCAAAGCAACGCTGACGGGCGTGAACCTGCAAGTGCCGGTCATCGGCGGGCGGATGGCGCTGGGGACGTGGCAGGCGATCTACCTGGCTGAGCATCGCCGCATGCCGCACCGGCGCCAGATCGCCGTCTACCTGATCGGCGAATGACCACGAAGCATCCCGCCGGCGGATGATCGCGCGGCAAACGTGCCACGGGGGCGACGGAACAGTGCCTGCGCGCGCCAGTTTGCCTTGCCATGTAATCGACTTGCCACAATAAAGCGCAATGCACGAAAATAGGATCGTCCCACCCACCCGAATCCAGCGCAATGTCCTGGCGATCGGGGAGCGGCGGCTGCTGAATTGGCTTTGCGCGCACATGCCCGCCTGGGTGAAGCCCGACTTGCTCACGGCCATCGGCCTCGTCGGCGCGCTGCTGATCTTTGCAGGGTACGCCACTAGCCTGCTCGACGAAGACTGGCTGTGGCTGTGCATGCCCGGCTACCTGCTGCACTGGTTCGGCGATTCGATGGACGGTAGCCTGGCGCGGTTCCGCAAGATCGAGCGACCGCGCTACGGCTATTTCCTCGACCATAGCTGCGACGGCATCGCCACGTTCCTGATCCTGCTCGGCATCGGGGTGAGCCCGTATGTGCGGCTCGAAGTCGCGCTGATCGCGATGGTCGGCTACCTGCTGCTGTGCATCCACGCCTTCCTGGCCGTGCGCGTGCTGGGCGAGATGCGGCTGTCCTATCTCAACGCCGGGCCGACCGAGTTGCGGCTGATCCTCATCAGCCTCACCTTCGCGATGCTGCTGCTGGGCGACAAGCAGCGCGACATGACCGCGATGACCGGGTTCGACTGGTTCGTGGGCGGCGTGGGCACGCTGCTGATCGGGCTCTTCGTCATCCAGACCGTGCGGTCAGTGCGCAAGCTGGCGCGGATCGAGCCGGCGCAGCAATATCCGAAGTAAAAATCGAGGCATTCCAGCCCGTTCACCGGAACTTCAGCGGCGGTGGTGCCTTGCACTTGCAGGCGGTTGCGACGCCTGCGGCCGGGATCGGCCGCTACTCCGGATCAAGGAAGTTCCCGTGAACAAGACCAGCATCACTCTTCTCGCCGCGTTTGCCGTGAGCGCGCTCGCGCCGTCGCTGGCGCTCGCGCAGAATGGCCAGCCCGCTCACAGCACCGCCAAGGTGGTGATCAAGAAGGGCCCCACCGTGAAGAAGACGACGATCCGCACCGGCGCCGCCGCGCGCCACAAGGTCGTCACCTGCCACTACACGGTGCGCAACCACAAGAAGGTGAAGGTCTGCAAGTAAGCTGACCTACGGGAACGCGGGCGCATCACCGAGGCCCTTGCCCAGAAGGCAAGGGGCGTCCGCCGCACCGGCCGATCCAATATGTAAGGTAAGGCGCAGCGGCCCGGAGCACGTCCGGGGCTGCATCACCCCTTGCGGCTCAACCCTGTGCGGGCAGGCCGGCGAAAGCTGCCTGGAACGTGTCGCTGGGAGCCGACGGGGCGGCATCGCCCTTGCCGCCCGGCGCATAGATGAAACCGAAGGCCGGGCTGGCGCGCAGGCCGAGTGACCTGCTGGGCGCGTACCACACGCGGACGCTGCTCCAGTCGCCATTTTCGGAAACGTCTTCGGCCATGGCCGAAGTTTCCACCATGCCGGGGCGAGACCAGTTGGCGTGGTTGAGGACGACGTGGCGCTCGTCGACGATCTGCTTGACGATAGCGACGTGGCCGACCCGCATCGCGCCGGTGGCCTTGAACACCAGCACCGAACCGGTGCGCGGCGTCTGCCCGCGAGCGTACGTGCCTGCGGCCTGTGCCCACCAGGTAGCGGCGTTGCCGTGAAGGTCGATTGCCGAATGCTCCCGCGCATAAGGTGCGCACTGCAGCGGGCGGGCCATGGCGGGGTTGCCGAAGGCAAGAGCCGCAAGAGCGAGAACCGGGGCGATCACAGGAACCAATTTCATGGACAGGAGTTATAGCGCGCAAGTCTTGCTGCGATAGCGAAGGGACCGGGCAGCCACCGCCTTCCCGGCACGGCTCGTCGCACCGCCTGTGGATGACGAACTGAGACAAACCGTTTCGTTGCGCGGCTCTTCGGCTGAACGCATCCTGATCGCCGAATCGATGGCGCTCGGAAAAATCACACCACCAAAGCATGGTCGGCCCGGACGTGATCCGGGGCCGCTGAGGACTCTTCAGGCAAGAGCCAAGGCGCGTCATATCGAGGCCCATTTCGTCATTGCGAGCGCAGCGAAGCAACCTAGGGTCGCATAAACCGCCCTGGGTTGCTTCGCTGCGCTCGCAATGACCAAAGTAAGGTAGCGACGAGCCACGGGGTATGGCGCTAGCGGCGGGTTGAGTGAGGCCCTGCCGGCGATCCCGGATCAGATCCGGGACGACGGAACGCAAAACGCCCCCGGAACAGCCTGCACTGTTCCGGGGGCGTTCGTTTGTGCAGCAGCGAACGATGCGCGCCGGTCAGCCCGCGAGCAGCGCCAGCTTGGCGGCTTCCTCGCGCACGACGCGCGGCTGGTCGGGCCAGATGCCGCGCGTGTCGTAGACCAGCTTGGTCGCGCGTTCGGCCAGCGGGACGACGCGGAATACGTCGTGATCGACCAGCACGATCAGGATGTCGCAGGTCTCCAGCGCCTCGTCGACGTCGATCTGGACGGCGCCGGTGTCGGTGAATTCGATCGGCAGTTCGGCAGCGTAAGGCTCCACCACATGGACGCGCTCGCCGAACTTGCGGGCCAGGCGGCTAGCGACGAAGCGGGCGGGGCTTTCGCGGAAGTCGTCGATGTTCGCCTTGAACGCGAGGCCGAGGCACGCGATCTTCGCGCCGGGGTTGGCTTCGACCAGCGCTTCGGCCTTGGCGATGACGTGGTGCATCTTGCCGTCGTTGACGCCGCGCGCGGTGCGGATCAGCGGGGTTTCCTCAGGCGCGCCGTGGACGATGAACCACGGGTCCACCGCGATGCAGTGGCCGCCCACGCCGGGGCCTGGCGACAGGATGTTGACGCGCGGGTGGCGGTTGGCGAGGCGGATCACCTCCCACACGTCCAGCCCCATGCGGTCCGACACGATCGACAGTTCGTTGGCGAAGGCGATGTTGACGTCACGATAGGCGTTCTCGACCAGCTTGGTCATCTCGGCCGCGCGGGCATCGGTGGTGACGCATTCGCCGCGCACGAATCGCTTGTAGAACGCGTGCGCCTTGCGCGCACAGCGGGGGGTGATGCCGCCGATTGAGCGGTCGTTGTTGGTCAGTTCTTCCAGAATGCGGCCGGGCAGCACGCGCTCGGGGCAATAGGCGATCGAGATGTCGGGCGTTTCGCGCGTGAGGCCGGGAATCTTCAGGTCGGGCCGCATCTCGGCGATCATGTCGCGCATCTTCTCGGTGGTGCCGACCGGCGAGGTCGATTCGAGGATCACCACGTCGCCTACCTTTAGCACCGGCGCGATCGTGCGGCCGGCGGCGAGGACGTAG
>Ga0247734_1001155_pt1 | contig 20700 bp, 15 predicted proteins | sample UWRJL103311B2_FD_180933 | JGI IMG/M metagenome (GOLD analysis project Ga0247734, IMG submission 180933) | Plant litter microbial communities from Arlington Agricultural Research Station in Wisconsin, United States - UWRJ-L103-311B-2 | ecosystem: Environmental > Terrestrial > Plant litter >... | reverse complement strand
TCACTTGACTGTTAAGAAATCTTTCATACCCCATAACACTGCACCTGAGGAGATCTGTATTCTTGCCTGGGGGTGGAAGTTAGGAAGATCGATTCCCCGTCCGTGCCCCATTCAATTACGCCAAGGGGTCCTAGCTGCATTAATTCAGCCTTATAGTATAGAATAAAGGTGCCCGAGCTCGGACTCTAAATTGGAATTATAGACCGTGTGGATGATTGGATCTTTGGAAAAGGACACATAGAAACACGTAACACACTGAAGTTTTGAATGAAGTAAGAATAGAAAATGGCAGAACGGCAGGCAATGGCAATCTCGCTGACCCCTCATAATGTGCTCGAAAAACTCACTACTATCAAGTATACATCCTTAGATTTGGATAGTCATTCCATTTGGTAGTGACACGAAGCACTAAGTGCTACAAGTTGTGGTCCTACACATTCCTTCCACAAATTGCCACTTTTCATCCGTCTCCTCCATATGTACCCATGGCATATACGTCATGGTGCCCAATCATGCTAGTTGCTATGCTCAAATCACATATCAAAAAACTCCTGTTTCTTTGTGTTTCAAAGTAGAACCAAGCGCCAATTATGCAATGATCCCGTCGTACCCTATACCGCCGCACCCAAAAAGACATAAACTCTAAACGCCTCCGCAATGATGTAGAAGCAAACGCTGCAAATCAAACGAACATCTTTCATGTCTTGACAGCAGCGTTGGACGATGCAGAAGCACCATTTGTGCTGGGCAATGCTCCCGATGGAGAGCCATTAGCTGCCTCTGCTGCCTTGACAAGGATTTTATGATACGTGCCTTCAAGCTGTGATCCTGGAGGAGGTGTCTCGAGAGGCCAACTTCCGGCAACATAAGACCTAAGGGGTTATTAGTATTGGAGGATACAGAGCTTGGCCTATAGTAACTTACCAGAAGTCCGGCTTGAGGCTAGGATCGTCTTGGGCCAAAGACTCAATGAAGTTCCCAATGATCACCAATTCGTTTTTCATGATGCTGGCTCTCTCCTTTTGAGATTTGATATTGGCCTTTGTGGCAGACTGAACCCGTTTGAGGCTTTCTTTGATCGGCTTGAAGATGAGCTTCATCATAGAATGAGTTTGGTTGTTTACTTCTGAATGTCCGTTCTCGGATTTTCTTTGCTTTGTGTGTCTGTTGCTGCGGTCTTCATCGTCAGGGGCACTGTGTCTTTTCTTCAGACTGGGGGTTGATCTGCCATTATCCGTATTACGGTGCTCGCTGTGAGAATGGTGCTGACCATGAGAACGATCCCTGTCATGACTATTATGCTCGGATAGTCTCGGTTTCTTAGGAGGAGCGGGCGAAGCAGATATAGACCCTCGTGTTTCGGATCTGCGATGGCCATTGCTTCGCTCGTGTTTTTTGTTATTGCGATGATGATTCTCAACAGCGCGCTTAGCAGCCTGGTTATCGGAGTATTTGGCCTTGAGGACAGAAAGAAGGTAATCCGCACGACGAACGAGATGAACTGCACCAGGAGATTTTGCCTCGAATTTTTCAGTTGACTTTGTCCTCTCTTCTTTTTTGTCGACACGATGCTCCTCTAAGAAGAACTTGTCTTTCAAGCCTAGATCAGCATCATCTCGAATTTGAACCCAGGCACCATAGCCATGTCGATGGATTCCCACGAGAAGCATACCATCTTCTCTTGCACCCCATTCGCAGGTATAATGTGCCGCTTTGGATGCATCCGGAACGCGGAAATTCCTGAAGTCGGATACTGCACCAACAACCTCCTTCACCATCCGCATTTCATTGGGACGTTCTAAGACAGTTTCCGCATTTAATCTCTTGACGCCAAGGAAATCAAATAAAACTGCCTTTTTATCTTTTTTGGTAAGAGGCTTATTGGAAGACCGTTCCATGGCCTCAATCCGAGCTGCGTCTTCCCTGAGAAGTTTTTCACTCTCGTTTGTGATATCCTTTATGGCGTTGCGAAGAATGTCCATATCTCGACCAACTAAGCGAGCGTCCTTCACTAACTCCTCTTGTCGATCGTCGATCGAACCGTAGCGTTGGTAAGCTCGGAAAAGGTTTCTTGCCTCTTTCTCATTCAGCGGTCGCTTTGGATCTGCAAGATTGGCCCGATCTTCCTTTCGCTCATCTAGCTCATCTTGTTTGGCTTGATCGCGCTCTCGCTTCTTTGCTAACCGCTGTTCTCTCTCGTACTCAGCAGGGTTTTTAATGGTGGCTTTACGAGGTGCGTTCTCTTCGACGACCTTTGCAAGGTATTCCGCATGTTTTCGTGCCTCTTCCTCAGCTTTCAATTCGTTCAGCTGATCCTTGGGGATAATATCATCCCACTCAAGATCGATCTTGACATCTGTGTACTCGAAACTCTTCAAGAACTCAGCACCACCATCAGCTACCATACCTTCCGGAACTTCTGTCTGGTGCTCTTCTGCATTTTCAAGAACCGAGTCAATGTCAAGTTCCTCAAGTTTTTTTTGGTTGCCTGATTGCTCGAACATCTTCTGACCTCTTCGCTTCAGAATTCTCGAAATGTCTTCGGATGATTTCGGGTCGTCGATCTTGCCAGCTTTGATAGCCTTGTCTCTTAGATCACTTAGATCCTTGTCTGTGACACCTCTTTGAATGGTGATAAACTCCAACATAAGCTTATTCCGTGCTCGTTCAAGGACCTCTTCCTCGACGGTCTCTTTTGATACTAGTCTGTATATACTAACGGGCTTTTTTTGGCCGATTCGATGAGCACGTGCCATCGCCTGCAGATCTGCTTGAGGATTCCAATCCGAATCGAAGATAATCACAGTATCTGCCGTCATCAGATTGATTCCTAGCCCTCCTGCACGAGTAGATAGAAGGAAACAAAAATCTTTGCTGCCGTCGGCATTGAAATGGTCAATGGCCATTCGTCGAGGTCCTGCTGCAATGGTACCATCCAGACGCTGGAATTGATAACCACGAAGTTGTAAATAGTCACCAAGAATGTCAAGCATCCTCACCATCTGACTGAAAATCAAGACGCGATGGTTATCTTTCTTGAGCTTGGTCAAAAGTTGGTCCAGAAGCATCATTTTCCCACTGCTTGTGACAAGACCTTTCAGCTGGTCCTCACGTCTTTCGCTCCCTTTCAATATCCGCTCTTCAGCATTAGGAAACATATATGGATGGTTGCTTGCTTTCTTAAGCTCCATCATGATGTTCAAAAGTGACTGTTTCTGGCCATTTGCGCCTTCATTGAGAGCTTTGTAATTACGTGTCAAGATGTTTTTGTAGTACTCCAATTGAACATCGGATAGCTCGACTCGGATAATTTTCTCGCTCTTAGGCGGCAAATCATTCTCGACCTTCCCCTTTGTGCGCCGTAATATATATGGCTGGATTTCTTTGTTGAGTTCTGCAATTTTGGCGCCAGCTGCATCTTCTTTCAAAAGGTCAATATCCTGAATGTTCAATTCGCCTGGCATTAGAAAATCCATCAAGGCCGAGAGCTCCCCAAGTGTGTTCTGGACAGGTGTACCAGTAATCAGGAGCCTACTCGGTGACTTGAAATCTAGGAGTTTTTGATATAGTTGCGAGTCTCGATTCTTAAGACGGTGGGCTTCATCCACCGCCATGAACTGCCATTTGATTTGGTTCAAGAAGCCCGAATCTTGTAGGACATATTCATAGGTGGTAAGGAGAACATTGAACTTTGGGCGTGTGGGTTTGAAATCTTGGAGTAACTCGTACTCTTTAATGATTTCTCGAGATGCCTCTTTCCCGCTGTAAATGACATAGTTGATATCTGGAGTCCAGTAATCAAATGTATCAGCCCACGCTGGCATAGTTGTTAAAGGCACTACAACTAGAAAGGGTCCCTCTTGGCCTCTATCGTGCCGAAGGTAGTTCATGAATGAGATTGTCTGAACTGTTTTGCCCAAACCCATCTCATCTGCAAGAATGACATTCTTGTTTCTGGACCAGTTGAATGCAAGGAAGTTCAAGCCTGTGATCTGGAACTCTCTCAGTGTACCATTCTTAATGTAGCTCGGTTGCGCTGGGATCCTAGTATGTGGGCGACGAGTCTTTGGATTAGTCTCGTCTTTATTAGACGTCCACGATCGTTGGCTGCGATCAAGGTAATTGTCAACAGCATCCTGGGCAATCTCGCTCATTAATGAACCGCTCTCCCATGTACAGTCTTGGTAGTACAACCCTTTCCATTTCACAAAGTATTCCGTATCCCCTTCGTCATTCCGACGTTTACCAATGACTCTCTCAACTTTAGTGTGTTCAAGGAGGGCATCTGTCTCGCGTTCACGGTCCATCATCCATTTCTCCCTTTCCTCAGGTGGGACATCAATATCACGAGCCATATATATATCGTCAAGGATGAACTTTTTGTAGTAGTTCTCCACACGACGAAAACCACGAGCACCTGTCAAGGACGTGGTTGTTTCCCAGGTCGCATGATAATGAGATTTGCCCTGCCATTTGACGTAGTATTCAAAATCATCCCGACCAATATCTGCATCCTTGACATCTTTTCCTTCCTTAAGTTGGTGTTTGAGGACCATGTCTATATATGGACTTGTATCCTCCACATCAACAGCCCAATTATCTGGGGTCATGATCTCTGAATCATCCTCTAGGAAATCATCACTATCTTGATTATAAGCTCCCGCATTTACTTGTGCCGCCCGCCGGCTGTTCCATCGCTTTTCCTGGAATATTGGATTGAGGCTGCCAGAGTCTTGTTGGCGGCGACGATGCTTCTTGGTCAGGGTTTTTGCACGGGCACCTCCATAGTCATCGGAGTCGGAATCGGAGGCTGGGGCAGATTGTCGTATCGGCGTATCGCGTTTAGATGCTTGCAGAATGTTAGTATTCTAGGCGACAGTGATGTCGGGACGGCGAAGACAACATACATGGTTGTGAGCGCTCCTGTCTCCTTCTCTTCACGCGGTGGGATGCTACAACATCAGAGTCCGAGTCGTCATTTCCATCATCGGACTCGATCTGCATCTTGTTAACTCAAAGCTAGATGTGAGGACGGGCCTGCACAATACTTACAATTGTTTGTCTTTGGACGGGCCGACCCTGTGAGCAGGCAATTGAATTAGTAGAATATTACGTGACCTAGAAATGGTCCCTACTTACACTCCTTCGTAGTCCGTACAGCTCAGGATTTGCTAAAATATGTTCATCGTCCTCTACACCAAGCTTCCTTTTAGGAGGACGACGAGACTCGGCCGAGGATGAGCGATCATCCCTTCTCCCGCTTGAGGCTACAGGAGCTGGGCTATCTTCCATATCAAAATCAGCATCATCAGATGCATCCTGGGCTTCAGCACCAGAACTCTCTGAGTGTACTTCTGCTTGTTCTCCAAATTCGGACTGGTGATTAGATGGCGCCGGCGAGGGTTCGTCGATAATGGGTATGGCAACTTCGGAGAGGTCGGACTCGCTATCGTACGGCGCGTCTTCATTTGTAAGAGCCGAGTCGAGTAAAGGAGAACTGAGTCCATTGGGCAGAAGATTCGAGGTCATCATAGTGACCGTCGATGGTGGTGGGGCTGCGACAACAATGTTAGCAATCTGACCTGAAATGCTTCGTGTGCTATGATGCAAATTTTCCGAAACTATCGGGCATTTGAAAAGCAAGTCAGCGACCTTTATTCCGTCCTCTATGGGCTTCAAAATTCATGGAAGCTAAATTGGCAGACTCCGGCGCATTGTGAAGTGATCAGAGGTTGCTCTAGAAGAGCTGGGAATGTCTCCCGACCGATTGCGGATGGCAGCAAATGTGCGAGCGGACGAGAAGACTTCAAGTGATCAAGCACACAGAGTCGAGCCCAGTGATACACAAGGCGAGGTCTTCAAAGTGTTTCCGTACAATAATAACGAGGTATATAGATGGCATTGATGGATGTCTAGGCTGGCGGAGTCCAGCAGCCTTAGAGGTTTTGAAGGGCTTGAACGCAACCCGGAAACGAGAAATTAACTTACAAGCCATGGTATCTAGGCCCCCCGAGTGGCAATTCAATATGAGTATTCGAATAAGAAGTGTGAGGTTGAGATATGCGTAAGTTGTGGTGACCTCCTGAGGTGTCGTGTTGGGGCTCTGTTCTGTTCTCCAAGCTGTGAGGTGAGGCTGCTGCTGAGTATCCAGAGCGCAGAGGTAGACAAAGTAAGCGAGCCAATCATGCCCGACTTTCTACTAGTTATGAATCCGGCACCTTTAAAAACCGCAAGTCGACTCACTCAGTTTTTTTTGCGTATCTGCCGTAGGCTATCTGTACTTGTTAAGGATACGTGAAGGTTCAGGAGTTACGTTAATTCGTAATTTCTAACTCAGGCACAATTCTAATGGACATGTGCCAGTATAACATCGCATCTTCTAATATCTTCAAAAGTCACTGAAAGGCAGTCTGCAATTTTGTAGTCTGCTGAGATCTACTAAAACTTGAACTTAATTTCTATCTTTATACTATTCTATAGAACAAGTCACGATACATATATGTATATATAAGATCCTAAGCAGTAGGGCCCAGTAGGGGAACTCACTACTAAGCCCTAGTTTAATTGTGATTATGGTATTAGCTCAATATTTAGCTCTTCCATATTGTGATGCCTTGAACTTAAGGCCGAGAGATCACACTCTCTCTTTTGGCGAATCACACTGGGCTTATTTCGATTTTCGAAGTGCTTGTCTGTCTCAACACCTCTCGAAATTCTCATCTTAACCCAAATCTCGGGCATCTTTGAGTCCACCCTTCTAACAAAGCGAGAACCAGCTTCACACGTAAAGGCCAACTCCGTTTCGGAAAATCACAGCATAACATATACGACTCAGAGTCCCAATAACCAGGTCTGGCTCAGCCAAAGAATTTCCTACACCGGCAAAATGGTAGACAAGTTAACCCGGTATGCCTTCAGCTTGCGCAACACCCCAAATAAAAGTTCAATTGCTAATGATCACCACAGTATTGCCATCATCTCTACAGATAAGGCATGTACAAACCTGCTCAGCATCTTCATTCCAAGCCCTACCCCACTACCCCGCCTACCGTGAATCTGAATTGCTAACATACACTTGCTTTGCGCAGTGCAAACCAAAGGTATGAATCCCACTGAACTGCATCAGACATTCTAGAGATACTAAGCCATTTACAGAAATGTAGACAAGAATGCAAGAAATCCTGCCCAGTTGTGCGAAGCGGGCGACTGTGCATCGAAGTAGAACCAACCTCAAAAATCGCCTTCATATCTGAGAACCTGTGCATTGGATGTGGTATCTGTCCGAAGAAATGCCCATTTGGAGCCATTACAATCATTAATCTGCCAACAAATCTCGAGTCCCAGATCACGCACCGATACTCTGCCAACAGCTTCAAGCTTCATCGATTGCCCACTCCACGTCCTGGTCAAGTCCTTGGATTAGTTGGATCAAACGGTATCGGGAAGAGTACTGCTCTTAAGATCTTGAGCGGAAAACTGAAGCCGAATCTCGGAAGATTCGATGATCCCCCAGACTGGACAGACGTTATAAAGTACTTCAGAGGAAACGAACTACAGAGTATGTTCCATGTGACGCAGCGTCCTCCCTAGAGCTAACATATTCCAAAGATTACTTCACCAAGATTCTTGAGGATGATCTTAAAGCAATCGTCAAGCCTCAATATGTCGATCGCATACCAAAAGCTATCAGAAGTGCCGACAAGACTGTCCGGACTCTAATTGAGGCCCAAGCCTCGGAATCGATGGACAACATGGAACAAGTTCTTGATGTTCTTGGTAAGCCAGTCGAATAGCAGATTTTTTTTCAGGGTACTAACATGTCTCCAGAATTGAACCATATCATGGATCGAGATATCAATCTGTTGTCAGGAGGAGAACTCCAGCGGTTCGCCATTGGTGCTACTTGTGTCCAGCAAGCTGATGTGTAAGATATAATACTATGGGCATATGGAATGGTTTGACTAATCGCGAACAGCTATATGTTTGACGAGCCCTCATCTTACCTTGATGTCAAGCAACGACTTAGTGCAGCTAAGGTCATTCGTTCACTTCTGCGACCAAATGACTATGTTATTTGTGTTGAGCACGATCTTTCAGTTCTCGATTACTTGTCTGACTTCATCTGCGTTCTATATGGCAAGCCTGCAGTTTACGGAGTTGTTACTCTGCCACTCTCAGTTCGGGAAGGTATCAATGTCTTCTTAGATGGTAATATCCCAACCGAGAACTTACGATTCAGAGAGGAATCTTTGACTTTCCGTATTGCTGAAGCTGCCGATGAATTCATGGCGGATCGCTCACGAGCATTTGAATACCCCTCCATGGAGAAGACGATGGGAAACTTCCATCTCAAAATTGATGAGGGTGATTTCACGGATTCCGAGATCATCGTCATGATGGGAGAAAACGGTACCGGCAAAACAACCTTTTGTAAGCTGTTAGCTGGAGCCATAACCCCAGACGGCAACCAAAAGGTTCCAGGTATGAAGGTTAGCATGAAGCCTCAGAAGATCACCCCCAAGTTTGAGGGTACCGTTCGACAACTTTTCTTCAAAAAGATTAAGACTGCGTTCCTTCTACCCCAGTTCCAGACAGATGTTGTCAAGCCTCTGAAGCTTGAGGAATTCATCGACCAAGAAGTCAAGACTCTTTCTGGAGGAGAATTGCAACGTGTGGCCATCGTTCTCGCTCTTGGTATGCCTGCAGATATCTATCTGATCGATGAGCCTTCTGCCTACCTTGATTCTGAACAACGTATTATTGCTGCACGAGTTATCAAGCGCTTTATCATGCATTCCAAAAAGACTGCTTTCATCGTTGAGCACGATTTCATTATGGCAACATATCTCGCAGATAGAGTTATTGTCTTTGATGGTGAGCCAGGGATCGATGCTCGCGCCAATACCCCAGAATCATTGCTCACAGGCTGCAACAAATTTTTGAAAAACCTAGACGTCACTTTCAGACGTGACCCAACGAACTTCCGGCCACGTATCAACAAGCTCAACTCTCAACTAGATCAAGAACAAAAGCTGGGTGGCAATTACTTTTTCCTGGAAGAGGATAAGTCTACGCAGACAATCGCCTGAGGCGCTTCAGGGAAAGGAAATGAGCTCAGGGACGACGCATCTCTGGGCGTTAACGGCCAAATCACACAGGTTACTAGGGATAGTGCCATCGGCGTAGTTGATGAATCCGACGATGAAGATGACCCCGACGACTGACATAATGGCGGCGATTTCTCATCAGTTGCCTGGTCCCATACCGACAAGTTTGATCTTAAACCTCTCGACATTAGGGGCACCCGGGATGGATTGAGGGGCACAGCGAGTAAGAAATTGGCCGTCTACTACAATAACAAGTCACTGTAAACTGGCAAAGTGGAGCATGAAAGCCACAAGGAGTTGTTACCATTGAATTATTTTACATGATGGGAGAATTAAATAGTGACGTGGAAAAATGGCTATGTGGTGGGAGGCAGATACACACCGAAAAGTATTCGACTCGACCTAACCAAGCGTTCTCCATGGCTTCCCATCCCATACCATTCTCGTGAATATGATACTAGCCGAAATCTGCCGAAGTCATCGTGCAATGAAATGTAGGTGTGCAATACGTACAATTTCTTGCAACTGCCATAGCAACATTTTCCCTCTTTCAATACCTTTTTCACTTTCGATTACTCCTCCTCGATCTCTCCTTCCTCACTTCCAGAGTGGACGGCTGCTGATTCTTCCTTCACTGGTGCTGGTGGTGTCCTAGTTTGCTGTCTTCGCTCACGTGAAGCAGGGTTTTGGGAGCGCTCACTTGGGGTATGTTCTATTCTAGTTCTCTGTTTCTTGGTGTCAGTGTGTGTGCCTAAAATATAATCACGGCAACGTGAAAGCCGAAATCTAAGGACTATCATTGTGTCTACCCATGTGATGATCTAGATGCAAAACACCTAATACAGATATGATCTTGTTAAAGAGAGCATTTGGAGGTCGCTGTCATAACCACCAGACTGCACAGTAGTACTGTGCACTCTGGCTGTATCACGGGTCTGGACACAATGGGTAGCCTTCTATTTCAAACTTTGGCGTTTGTGTTTTGGGATCTACCGTACCTTGGTCACTCTTGAGCTGCCGACACTTTCGTTATCACTATCAGCCCTTCTTCTTCGAACATTGCTCACTGTGGTAGGTCTATCATCGCCCCAAGGAAGCTCATCTGGGGCTCCACGGGGATCACCTCTGCGGCGATAGAGCTTTTCCCGTTCAGACTCTCGATCTCTTCGCTCACGGTCATAATGACTCGCAGAATCTTCGCGTCTTGGCCGATGAGGTCTGTCAAGATCACGTCTATCGAGATCATAGTCCCTTTCACGGTGATCTAAACGGTCTCCTCGACGAGCTGGAGATAAAAGAGTATCTGCAACACTTCCCTTACGATAGTTCTTTTCTCGTCAGCAATGGCTTTTCGTCTGTCTGCCTCATAGGCATCCGGCTCAGGGCTACGACTTGGTCGACCATGGCGTCCGCCACTACGATGTGATCTCTCGCGCTCACGGTCATGATCTCGATCACGTCCGTCACGCCCGCGTGTGGAGCGGTCAACTGAAATCCGCTCGCGGCGCTTTAGCCGATCCTTTTCGGCATCCTCTTCTTTCTCTTTTAGACGTCTAATAACTTTCTCAAACGCTGAACGACGGAGCTCATCAGAATCTAAAGCAAGCCATTCATGAGATCGTTCAATACGGCCTCGAACTCTGTCAAATGTATCGTCGATACGAATTGGAGGCTCGAGATGCTTGATGAGAGATCTAAGCGCATCAACCGCTCGTCGTTGTTGTCGTTCTGCTTGATGCTTATCATCCTCGTTACGCCGTGATACTTTCTCTCGGAGCTGCAAATATTTAGCGGAAATTAGTACTCGGGACAGTGAAAGACTTACACGTTCGAAAATTAATGACAAGGCATCTCGGTCAATGTTAGCAGTTCGTCGGTCGTTCTGCGTTAAAGCAAGGAATTCCTCAAATGTAGTTTTCTGCTGAACCTCAAATTTCTTATCCTGTGGTATGTTAGGCACGCCGATTGGAATGAACGGATTGACACTTACATCCAAAACATCCAAAACATCATTTCGAGTGCTTCGAAGAGCACGCTCTTCTTCTTCGACGACGTCCCAGAAAAGGTCAAGGGGAGTCGAGCCAGACTGGCCAAGCATTGCTACATACCTATCGTCGTTCACGACCATCGGATGAATCTTTGTCCATGTGCTCCCGGCCTTAATCTTATTGGCCTTCCTAAGTTCCGCTAACAAATCTAGAAATCGATCTCGGTTCTGCCGTTCTCGCCGAGCTTTGAGATTCTTCTGTTGTTGTTTGGAATCATTGAGTGTCTTCTCAAGAGACTTAATGTGGTTCTCGAAAGCTGTCAACAGGTCTGACTTGCTAAGAGCCTGGAACTTCTGGTCATTCTGAAATCGTGGATTCGACTGGATGATACCTTGTGCCTCTGACCATCTTGTATACGGCTCCAAATTAAGATCTTTGAGGATGTCTACTAGCTCATCTGCTGCTGCCCTCCGCGTATTTGCTTCGCGTTCGACATTGGCCTTTTTAAGTTCAATAATGTAGTCTTCGAATAAGCGGCGTCGCTCGTCATCGTCGTCCGTTGATCGAAAGATGGTTTCACCTTCAATGATTGGTCGTGCGGTCTTCCAGCGCGTATAGTGTTTGATTTCTGCATGGCTTCTCAGCATGGTAGCAAAATCAGTACGTAGCTTCTCAATTCTCTCCTTGGCCCTATCTTTCTCCTGTAGGCGTACCTCCACCGCATACTTCTCAAAAGCTGCCTTTCTATGTGCCGGGTCCTTCAGTGCTCGGTATTGAGAGTCCTTGATTATCACCCGTAGTGTCTTTTCCCATGTCCAATCAGGGGATACGTTATTTCTGCGCAAGAGCTTCATGAATGCAGCTTCTGCCTCTTCGAAAGAATTGTAATTTGGGTCAGCACTGGCCGGGACAAATACTTGATTACGGCTCCCATTGATATCGTTCCCATAAGCAATTTGTCGAGTTTCTCCTAAAGGCTCCCTATCTCGAGATTGATCGAATTGTGAGTTCGAAAAGCCGCCTCCTGCAACGAATGTCGGGGCCCTGCAAGATTTAGTATTATATGCTGAAAGAGAACTTGGGAATACGAACGGTGCAACGGGTGTTATTGGGGTGCTCTCTTTAGCCAAAGCTTCTTTATAAGCAGCTGGCATTTCCCATGAGCTTTGCTTAGTTTCAGTATTATACCAATATTTGCGCCCTCCTTCAGCAGTGTATTCCTTCCACGGCTGGCTTGCAAGCGCACGCTGTTGATTGATTAGTTATAAATAATCGAAAGGCCATTTTAGAATGCCTACCTCAGCTGAAGTCATTAAGTCTTCTGGCTTCGTCCATTGTGTCGCCTTCGTAATTGTGTTGTAATAATATATGCGACCCTCTGGATTGCGCGCTTCCTGCCACAGAGGAGGAGCTGCTGGATGTCCGTTGATTCCGTTCATGATTATCTGACGCGATGTGGATAGCTGGAGTACGTTTAAGATGCCAGTTGAGATGGAAGTTGATGAAAATAAAGCTAGTGCCAAGTCTCGAACTACGCTACCGTTATGCGGCTGGGCCATAATCTCAGCCTCGTGAATTTATGAACTACAAACAACAGCTTATACACCTTCGAAGAAAACATTAATATTCTGTGCGTCTAGCTCAAACCCCTCTACTGCTTTATGAAGTAGATTACATCGCGGCGGAACACATGTGCCCCAATATTTTTAGATTGTAGCCTCCTATCACGAGGCAAGATGTCTGAATTCGAAGACGAAATACGCTCTAGGGGCAGTATCGAGTTTGTGGAGAGCTCTATTTTGGATACGATTATCCCACTGGCAAGCGATCTTGATATTGAGCAGGCATTGAGTGGTTCAGTGGAACGTCTTGATGAAGGCAGCGACTCCCCCCTGGCCTCAATTCCACAACGTCATGGACTGTTTTTTGGTAAGTAACCGAACTTGTCATTGTGACTCTGTATCTTACTCATTCCTAGATTAGATGAAACTATTAGCATTTATGTTGTGCTACAAACCCCTTTCTTTGACGAAAGAACCCTTCGATCATATCTCGGACGGCTTGTCATCAATGTTGAGGCACAAGTGATCAATGTTCCTTCAGGAAGCCCCGAAAGTCAGCCTATTCCAGGACAAGAAATCATATATAAAGGATCTATACGAGATAGTGAGGATCCCTTGATTATAGTCCAGGGGCCTGATGAAACGGAACGTAATCCTGGTGAGGGTCATATACTGGTGATATGGAAGCTTTCTGCTTTTTTGCTTAGGCCACGTCTGCGTCTCCAGAATCCATCTATCACTTTCTCCGCCATCGCAAGTCTCAAACCATCCGACCAAGTGCACCCTGAGAGCTTGAAAGAGGAATATCTCCCGAGTCAGGTCCCGTCTGGCATCAACCTTCTCGAGTCTTTCAAAGATGATCCAGCACTCGGCGGTATTACGCCTAGATTATCTGCTCTCAGAGTTTCTCGCGTTGCTCCAGCAACTCAGCTTGCTAGAGACATGATGCGACCGCTTAAAAATTTATCACGTCAAACAGTCAAGTGTTATCCAGCAATCAATGCACGCGTCCGCTATTCACGGCCGAGCAGTACGCCAAATAACCCGATAGTAATAGCCTCACTGGATGTGGATATCACGCCTTTTACAAACTGTGAAATAACATTAAGAAAAGTGCAGCTAAACATAGTTGGTGGGAGAGTAGAAGACATGAATGACGTCCCAGGAATGAATCTACCCATCTCGTGTTTTCCCCAAGACGATGTCACATTTTTATATAAGATAGAACCACACGACTTAGATGTCACGAACAAGTCTCTTGTAAGAGCCATCGACATTACAATTGAAGCTACTGCAAACCTTTCGGCCACCTGTCGACCAGAAATTAGGATGCATTGGACCACAACCATAGACTTCACTTCACCCGTAAATGCCGGCTTCGGGAATGCTACGCAGCCAATCAAACGACCCCATCGGCCCGCTCAGCTATCAATTGGTAACTCAACATTTGATAATGTGCCTACAGTTGCCTCTCTTGCCCTCACCAAGCCTGATGCGCTTCCCACTATAGATGTCACCACACGACAAACGCGCAATTCATCAGTGCCAGATTTTGGCGTAACAGTCACCTTTACCGGTCCGGACTCAGATATGCCCATCCGTCCAGGGAGTCCTTTCAACTGGTCTGTTTTCATCGTGAACCGCTCGGACCGGCCCAGGAAGCTCGCAATTATTGTCGTTCCCAAACGCCGGAGAACTGAAGCACGTGTTACGCGACCGCCTTCTACAAGTTTTGTCGGGCCACATCCTGACCATAAAGTAGCCGATGCAGTTGTGGATGAAAATGTCGTTTATGCCATGCAACGGAATTCAGCTTTGGACCCTACAGAGATTGTTTGCATGAGCACTGATACTAGAGTTGGCCCTCTAGCACCATCGGCATGTTATGAAGTCGAGTTAAAATTCATGGCACTGAAGCCTGGAATTGTGGAGGTTGATGCTGTGAGGGTAGTTGATTTGGGTACTCAGGAACATGTAGATATCAAGGATTTGCCCACGATACTAGTGTCATCAGCATCCAAATCATAGCAGTAACATTCGTGAAACATTTATCAAATATAACTAGTTTTCACTATGAGCATTTTATTCTCCTTATGTATTTCGAAATAGTAAGAAAAGCTGCCCTAGCTCACCTAGTAGCTAACTTAGAATCTAGAAAGCCATAAGCGAGAACCCCCCTGCCAAGATATATCACATGATCCAAACTGACGACCATCAAAATACAAGCAGACACTAACTGGCAGAGTTCAACTTTACAGCTTCTGTTAGATGATACAAACGCTTCATATATCTTCTGAAATGATTTATGGTAAATTGAGGGTTAGGCAGGAAAGTCATATTATGCCATGAAAGAGTCTGGTTCGTTTGCTCTGCAATGCATTAAGTGTACCTACATATAGCAAAGCGCTTGTTGGGAAGACAAAGGAAGACAAGTAGTGGAAATTTCAGCACGGCTTAAATTACATTGATGATTAGACGTCTCGCGGGAGCTGTAATGATCAACCTAATTTGTAATGCTTAAAGTTCGGCGATTAGAGGACTAATTTGACCTACACTACATAGAATATAGGTTAACGGGGTCAAAGTAGCTCAAGTTGGGTGAATTGAGATAGCAAGTAGTTAATAAATTGGTCTTAGTCCCTTCTATAAAGAGCGCATAATTATATTATAGTTTGATGTTCCTTTCAACACTACGATCATAGTAACAGTAACATACATGACGAGATGGGGAGTGAAGAAGCTTCTTTTATTTGAGAGAGAGAGAGAGAGAGAGCAAACGATACCTACCTCTATTAGAAAAGGCTAATTTCATATAATTACAGAAAACTTCACACATATCACATTAAGTTATCACAATGCAGCCAAAATATCAAGTAAGTAAAATTGAAATTACGCGAATTGATTGGAAAACGCATATTCTGAATAGAAAGACGCTAGGCAAAAGCACAAGCCACTTTTCTATAGAAGACAATGATATAGGCACGAAATATTGTTGCTAAGGTGAATTAATATTGGTATGATGGATTAATTATCTCGGCTAGTAGAGGAATTTTGGGAAACCACCCTCCTTCGTACTGAAGCCAATTCAACCTACCTTGTGATTAGGCTCAACAAGTTTCCCAATGATTCATAATTGCTAGCCTCTGGAATCTCGCAAATATGACAAGCCAGAACAACAGATCTCATTCACAATATGAGTCTGATCATCCTCGTATGCCTGAAATAGTCCTCCCCGAGGTCATTATCACACGCCCACGGATTCAGTGGATGCCTCACTCTAAGAAGGGTGGTCGAATTTCCGTAGATATCAGCGCTCTTCAAAATAGTCTGCCTCCCGACTCCAATTTGGACTTCACGAGCCATCCACGGTACTCTTCTTACTACGCGTCATCAACTCCCCTCAGTTACCGCGAACGCTTCTTCACTTCTTATCCTCAGCAAACCGAGCACCCTCTTTCTACTATTCAACCAATTATTCTTCACCCACAACAGCACATTCCGCCAGCTATTGCTCCCACTCGTCCACGTCAACACAGTCAGTCGCATACGATTCAGCGCTTCACAAACATGAATGTAGTCGATGGTGGCAGCCCTCAAGCCCTTGCTGCTTCTGGACGACGCGCATCGGGGTCTCGCAGAAACACCGCAGCTTCTGGAGCAAATACCACATGCAAAGAGAATCACACTTCGCAAAGACCTCAGCCGGCCTCCCAACCCGCAGGTCAGGAGCATCTAACATTATCTAAACTGGCATATGAGGCACTCAAGTTTACAGATCCAGCTAAATATCGTCGCAGGATGGTTGAGGCACACCGCGCTATGTCAGGTGCTTTTCTTCCCAGCGTTCTCGATCCTAAGATCACCATCAAAGAGATATCCTATGACGATGCTATTGCTGCTATCACGAAGGATACCGGACCTCTGCTCATGAACTTGAAAAACATCCCCTCTCGACCTGTGGACATTGTTCTTTACGACCCTAAAGGCAGTAGCTTGGCAGTTTTCACCCTCCTTCTCACGAGAGAAGTTGACCTAATCTGGCTCATCTCCTGGATTCAGATATTCGTCGACAAGTGGGTCCAGAACGAAGATCGTCGTGAAATCCTAGTTGTCCAGTCACTCAAAATTCGAATGGCGAGCAAAGTCGAAACGGAGAGTTATCCACCTTTGAAAGGCACACCTGTTGATCGCACACAGAGAGAAACAACTGGACCCTTTAAGGGCTTCTATTTCATGAAATGGGACTGCCACGATAGTCAGATGGAGAAGTACTGGAAAGTTTTTAGATGCATGCTTCAGATGGGAGCGGGTGATCCTCAAAAGCCTATCTTCAAGGTCTACACTATTGGTTTCCCACTTGAGACTGCTCCAGTCAACCTGCGTAACCAGAAGAGTCTTGCACCCTGCCAATACTTCGAGAGCGCGAGGACTGGTTTTCCGTTGCTATCCGAGGACTTCTTTGGGGAGTGTAATGACAAAATAGGATATGCTAGAATGACAAGCTCAAGTGAAGCTGCTTTTGTTGCTCGTGAACTTCAGATGGCAGATGATACGAGGAGTGCTCAAATGGGCAGAGCACTAGCTATATTACCTTCTGCCTCAAGTGCTCCTAACAAGGGTGCCGAGTCATACGGAGTGCGAGGAAGCAACGCTAACTCTAAGGCCAGATGTACTGTACACGAGAAGGCTGGAAGTTCACATGCTTTCCCAAGAAATAAGATTGTGTCTCTACCTATGGATTTTGCAGGATCGGCCGAGGAACAGTCATATATTAAAAATCCACAAGACAAATGGGTTACCATTACCACAAATGGTGGCTCACTGAGAGTCTTTGCTCCGTTTAGGATTCCAGTCAGCCACGACCCAGCGAGAGTCTGGAGTTATTATCAGAAGTGGGGCGGAGGAAATCTGGAGTGGCAGGCAGCATTCAATTTGGACGATATTCCGTTTGAGATTGATCAATTTCCTAGCTATAAGGTAGTTAACGGTATCGCGGTCAATTTAAATTCAGATGGCAAGGTCAACAGCGATGAAGCGAGTGTCACTGGAGGATCACCAATAACTTTTGGACGCGGGCTGAGTGGGACTTTTGAGAGCTCGGCTACTTTAGCTGGCCAGGAGGTGAATTACAACACTTCAGTTTACGATCAAAATACTGCTATCGGCAAGGAGAGATTGCTCTGTAAGTTCATTCCTTAAACCTTTGTCGGTCTTAAGATCCGTACATTCAGGGATAAAAATGCTGACAGATGACCTGGTAGGTTATCAGAAGGAATTCGAGGCAGCAACCGGTTTTGATTCCAAGGACGATGATATTTACTTCCCAAAGCGCGGCCAACCACCATCTCCACCAAAAGTAGAGACCTTCAAACCTATCGACAGATGGCTCGAAAGAAAGAAGCTTCATCTGCAGTTACAACCAGTTCAGTTTGTCAATGAGAGAAAGAAGGGAATCAATGTCCCACGACCGCAGCAGCAATTCTCAACTTTCGTTGCGAATTCCAGGCAAGAAGATCCTTCTATCACATTTGCTCATTATAAGTCAAATCAGGACAGAATTGAATCACCTGTTCAACCATTTCCACAATGGGACAATCCTCAATCATTCCATGATTCCCCTGCAACAGGGAAACTCATATCGGCCACATGTACAAACTTATTCACCGCAATGAACCCAGATGCTCCCAGCTTCCAGGTTAATTGCCAGCCTGACAGCTCACTACAACTAAATGCCAATGCTGCAAACTTTTTGCAATCTACGGTTTCGGTGCCTCCGCATCGAATAGTTCCCCCGGGTTACGGTGATATGACACCAATTTCTGGTACCAGCCCAACAATAAGCCGAACTCAAAGCCAAATTTCCTTGAGCAACCAAAATTTCCAAACTTGTCCCTCGGTTGACAGTCTGACATCTGGTATCTCCAACATGCACGGGAACTCAGGTACTTTCAACGCCAGCGGCCATAATTTCGATCACTTCTCGAGACTTAACCAAGATAGTAGTCCACGCAAGAGCAACCCGAATACATATTGGTGTAAAAGTGCAGGCTACACATCTCAAGCTGCAGTGTTGGGTAACAGTTTCAGATCTGTTGCTTGTGGATCTAAAGATGATGGTTCAAACTTCCAGCATTCGCAAATTCAGAATCAAGCTCGAAACCCTCACATCACATCACTAAATCAACGACTTCAGGCACGGGGACAACTTCAGGCTCGGGTTCGTGAGCGTCCAGATCGCAGTCGAACCTTTGATCGTGACAGCAGACAGCACGCTGGTAATCGAGGGTATGGGTCTGATCTTTCTGATATGACTGGCTCACAGACCGCCTTCTCTCGGGTAATAGGAAGTGGTAGCAAGTATCAGTCGATGTCTTTCGGAGCTGGTAAAGGTAACACGAAGCATAATGTGATGCATACCAACCAAATGGCCGCCTCCTATAGAGTCCAATTAAATCCAAATACTTCAAATCAGCTACAAAGCAACTGTTATTCAGTACACAACGTCCAGCTGGCTTCAGCACAGAAAAGCCATCGAGACATATCTCGTGCACGATCTTCCAGTCCACAAAAAGTCTCCCGCCCCGGTTTTTCCACGAGAGCTTCTGATACCTCCTATGACGCCATTGAAAGCAAGAAGTCCTCCAAATTACAAGAGGAAGAAGCACTAAAGGCGATTGTCGGTAATTTTCAAACACAAGGTGAGAACTTGAGTCCTGTCGATCTTTCGGATTTAATTGACCAAAATATTGTACACCCTCGAAACAAAACACTTTCTGACCCTTTTAGTTGTTCGATTGCAACCTCAGTCTGGTGAAATGGAACCAGATGCCGTATTTGAGCAGAAGGCTACCCCGGATCACCTTGAGGTTGGACCAGTCGCTGCTAGCATCCATCGCCAAATCAACATCAGCTCCTCAGAAACAGGCTTAAAACCAAAAGATTCACCTCTTGCACTTGATATAGGAATTCTAGGTGTAAATTTTGCATTTTGTCCTGTGTCTTGTGACAATAGCAAATTTGGAAATGCTGAAGGCTTTGACTTCGAGAAAATGTCTCGTCTACCACAGTCACGAGCTTTCTATCCTGAACTAGCTGACGCCAAAAAGGGGTTTGGCTCTGATATGTTGTCTAACAACACCCCCGTTCCCGCATTTAAGGGCGAACACGTCCAACAGGCTAATTTTAATTTTGATCGAAACAAGTGGAAGTCACCAGCACCTGCTACTGTAGCTACTAGCAATGCTAACGCTACCGGAATTATCTCCAACGTTGCAGATGAACAATGAATTTTGGGACTGGGGATATTAGATGCTTTTCGGTCTTCGTCGTTCAAACATGACAAAGTTGGGGACTGAGTATGTTGGACTTACTTCATTTCTTGTCGCTTTCGTTTTCTTCTCCATTCATGGTCATTGGGGGTTTATTTGGTTCTTCACTAGGAAGTTGGTGATATAATAAGCTCCAGTCTTTTATCCTTCATTGAATATTTGGAGGCTTCAAACTAATTGCGAGGTTGATTATGCATGGGAGCAATAGCCCTTATATAGATAATATTGTAGAACTTGTTCCCAGGCAGGAGCTCACACTCAGCGGGAAGTGAAATCATTGTGCTCATGATGCTGCAGGATCTGAAACATAAGCATTTTTCACCACCTATCGTACTCAACCGTGAAAAGCTCGAGAACCAGAAGATGCCAATACTTTGTAACAGTCTAATAAGCTGACGATCGTCATCCTGCCAGTCGCATACTATCTTAACCCAATTCACATTTAACTATTAACTATACCAGTGATTCCAAAAATCCATATTGCTACACCACATGGTGACTGTGTATATGATACCTGTTTCGAAATCTAAAAATGAGAAGGTCTTGCCTAATGGGAATACACCCTTGAACTGATTACAGTAAGCTACCCTCGGCAAGCTAAACGCTATTGCCATCCTTGAAACACTACATTCAGACTCTGGGGTTGTATGGTTTATTATTCAGATCGAAATTGAACTCTCTATCTCTACGACTTGCTTTGGTTATTTCGCGAGAA
>Ga0247734_1001154_pt1 | contig 20725 bp, 15 predicted proteins | sample UWRJL103311B2_FD_180933 | JGI IMG/M metagenome (GOLD analysis project Ga0247734, IMG submission 180933) | Plant litter microbial communities from Arlington Agricultural Research Station in Wisconsin, United States - UWRJ-L103-311B-2 | ecosystem: Environmental > Terrestrial > Plant litter >... | reverse complement strand
TGATCGCTCGGCCACCAGATGAGGTTCCGGCAGTAACGATCTCCGCTTGGGTTGGGTAAGATGCAACCAAATCATTGAGGAATTGCAGGTGGTCAGCATACGAGTGGTATGAGTTGAACCAAGTTGCATTTGCCGAACCAGCTGGTCTATAATTAGATGATGTGAAAGCAGGCCCTTCTAGAATTGTTTCCACATACCACGGTAGACGGACATTTGGCCTTCTTCCTCAATGGAAGCTCCTAGATCCTCATGCATAACTTCTTTAGTCATGCTTGCAGTCATCTGCTCGAATTCCGCTACTTTATCAGCTGGAACAACGAGATCAACATGACCATTGGCAACCGGAACTCCATCAGCCCTGTGTTGATAGTATGTTAGATCATATATCAAATAAATGAAGAATTACAATTAAGCAGGGCAAGCAGTCTGAGATTTCCAATGGTGCAATCATTGAGTAGTTGTTTGAATAAGGAAGCTACCTACAAACCCTTCCAAGTCGGAAGATCTAGCCCTGTGATGACATCCAAAAGAGGTGTAACATCTTCCCCGACCGCTGAAAACCTTGTAAGTAATTATAGTCTTTATATAAAGGGGAATTTGCTAACCGATTCTCATTGCTTTAGCTCCAGCATAGCTCACCTTTGCCGAGGCGGCAAGAGCAGCATTTACGATCAGCAAAGCGAATGTAGATGACTTCATTATGAAAGTAATAATGCGTTGAGCATAGAAGAGATGGGCTTCAGTAAAGTCTTATAGTAGTGACTTATCATATGGCCTGCCTAAGGTGGAATATTGTACACAAAGACCCTTGAAGGTGCTGGTGACGGTGCATACCCAGAATATGGTATCGTCTCAAGTGCCCTGTGTGTAGGGATTCTACAACCCTGACTGGCCATGTATGCATAATTGGGCAAGATTTGCCACCCTTACCTTACTTACCTCCAATGCACCTCCATTTAGTATGATAGTATCACTTTTCAGCCTACATTTTGCGTCGAGCTGTGAAATACACTGAAAGCATCCACCTCAGTTTTGACTGGCTAAAGTTTAGAATGACCGATCGTCTCGATTCATTGACTGGGGGATTTTTATTTCCCCGGCTAAATCTCTTGGAATCAATCCATTTGAGTGATACAGTTTCATACTTCGTACTATAGATGGTACGGGCAGTGCCTTGGACTCCCTTGGATTTGCCTTGGACATAAAATGAGAGTATATATAGTAAGATATCTTAACTCTAATTCAAACCGCACTTATCTCTCGGAGCCTCAGGTGATTGTTCAGAGGGTAACAGAGAGATGAAGGTCCTCGCGTGTAGGGTACCTGAGATGTCCATTCGCACGCCTTAGATATTGGGTAAGTACCGTATCGTGATAGGCTAGCAATGTTGAGTTGAATACTCGCCACCGAAGCAGGAAAGCCTGCTTAGTTGCCATCCAACCAACCTGCACATAGCTAAGCAAATGCTTGATGTCTCCTTCTCTGTTTGGTAGAAACAAGCCGGCATACAGGGCTTGATGCTTGTGCCTGGGAAACCATCCGAAACTAGAAGGCCGGGACTTTGATGCAGAACATCTATGATGTGGCCGGTAGGTGTATGTGTGTGCCGGCATCACACAGCCAATCCAAAGGTCATGTAAATCGTACGGATAAGCAAGTCCAAGCTGTTGAATCGTGGGGAAATTGAAAGAACTTCCGGAACAAGGAAAGATAAAAACGGGGGTTGTGTCTTGGCAGATTTTATGACCTGCCTGATGTGTGATAGCTAAACGCGGTTCAAGGAACAAACGTTAAAACACACGTTATCGTAAATGCAGTTTGGAAATAAAATCCAAAAGTCACTACATAAAAATGTTAGGGTGGAATTTGTGTTGTAAGCTGATTTAAGTAGTCAAAATCTAAAAGACGACCAAAATTAACGGGTTTGAAAGTGTCCGGAGTAGTTCGCTCTTATGTAACAAGTGGAATAGCGTCCGTCCGCTTATGTACTCGAAGAATAACCTCGCTCACTCTGCCGTCTTTCAAAAAGGAGAGTGTAGCATTGTCGTACACTCCGAAATACCAATTGGGCTTCCGGCTTCCAAGTCAGATATTACGGTATATTCTAAAGCTCTGGAATAGAGTTGTGGTCCGACCTGGCACTAGCGAAGCAGCTGTCAATATGCAGGTAAGGTAACAGCGCAGGTGTACTTAGCATTTGCGTGACTTGATTCGAAGCTATGGAATTATGTTAGATGGGTGTCTTTGCTTATCCAAGTATCTCTGTCAATATTGTACATCAAATAGCAAATCTCACCGCCCAAAGTAGCCGTGCCCAATATTTCGCTGCCGCCATAGACACAAAATTGAGAATTAGGTCCCTCACACATCTACCTCTACAGGCTCACTTGTGAAGTCGCCTCGCATGACTCCATCTTCATCGGTCTTTAGTTCTGGATCGTCACCAAACCGAACATGCATCCAATAGCCCTGGGCGCGAACCGAGTATCGCGTTTGCTTTTCCAATACAACCTCTGGCGCTTTCACCTCCACGTTTCTCTCAGATGTGCCACCTGCCTCAATCCGTATAGTATCTTCGGCGGAGAAAACTCCGGAAGGCGGTGGCATCCTCTTCAACTTGAGGTTCAAGCATTTGGCATCTTGTCCACCAGAAGTTGAGGTGAACACGAAAATTCCCATGGGGACAGCTCTGGTATCGAAAGGAGTAGACCAACGTAGAAAGTATACTGTCTTGTCCGGAGACGTGTTTTCAATTGTGACTTTCAGAGTGACCGTCGGCGAATTCGATTCACTCTTCGAGCTTATTACATGCGTGAGTGTAATTTTGAGCGGGATGTCAGGATTTTCGGACGACTCCGGTGATGACATCGTAAATACTGGGAGGGTATATCTGTTTGTATAGAGTAGGGTTGAGATGGTTACAAAAATAACGATTGTGATAACGGAGGATATTCCTAACGTAGATCTGAGAGAACGAGTTCTGCCTTGCATTGACACTAAACAACTCAAGATATGAGGGCCGTAAGAATATGGAAGCTGGGTAAAGTTTTGAGGGTTGGTGATGGATTACTTTTCCGTCTAACCTTTAGACTTGAGATACTGGTTTGCAGGAAGCGGGGTTTCGATGTTCTAGCTCTGGCAATTCTAGAATCTGTAGTTTAGAGACGTTCTAATTCAGCAATATGCAGGACAGATAATCTATCTTGCATAAAGGTACCGGAAATGGATCCCGCCTGGGAAGGTCGAATTCTGTCGATCGCACGATTTGTAGAGCACATGCGCGAGTGTGTTGTCTTTGGCCAGGCGTGTATTGAAGCAGGATGAGCAGGTACTGTACTGTACTAGCAAGAGAGCAACCTAGGATGGCGCTTGCTATCCTTATTGCTTAGTTGATTATAACTGAGTTTATATACATACAGTACGGTGGTTTGTAATGGTGTGGTGGTTGATCTGAGAGAGATACTACAGCACTGCATTGATTAAAGCCGCTGGCGCCGGCTCGGTTGCTTGGCTCGGTTAGCTGATCATATATACAACGTGCCGTGTAAATAGGACTACTTTTGTACTTTCGTACTCTCGCACTGTAATGTATCAGTAAAGAGTATGTGTAGTGGGGGTTGCCTAATCCCTAACAAGCAGGTGGAGATGGGTCCGGCGCTCTTATTTGGACGACACTTCATTTCTCTGCTTGTTCAAGGTCGGCGGAGGCGTGGCCATGTAGATCCTCAACTAGCAGTATAGCTGAAACAAGATTGAATTGCCGGAATTTCCAGCACCCAAAGATACGCATCTATCATTTGTTACTGTGGCCAGGAAGCCTCAAAACCATGTATGCAATGTTCCTGCAACGTGCGGATGGCAGTTATCGCAAACCCCAGATGGCTATTGTTAACAATGTTCACTAGGTGCTGGATTTTGCCATCGACGGTAGATTTCCTAGAAACTTTGAGGAGAATGAGGGGACTCAAATAGATAAGCTCTATAACACCGGACGGAGAAGATAAGTGCTAGGAAAGCTTATCCAAAGCTCATGCGCTAGTGATGGGCAATGCGGGCTGCAAAAAAGGGAGAATCCACCGCCGATAGGGCCTCGGGCTCGATTACCATACACACTTTCAGAGGACGGATGGATCTAGGCCAATATACTCCAAATATAATCTCTGTGAATAACCCTCATGCGGTATGGTTTACACCTCGCCGTTCGCCAAAACAACCGCACCTCAATTTGCCGGTTCTTAGCTATGTCATGTACATTGCATGGTAAATCAATACCAGAACGGGAATGTGCCTGTTCACAATCAATATCGGACGCACAAAACTATAGCTATGTGTAGCTTCTGCATCACCTATTCGTAGACTAGGATTCTCAATGCTAGACTAAGAGCAGAACGAAATATATGCATGTGCAACGGACGTGGCGTTCTGTATCGGTCGAGTTCCGAGGATGAAGCAAAGGGCCATCAGATGAAATATCTATAAATCAACGTCTCTCTCCTTGGGGTTTTGACGAGTTTTTTTATTCCATCAGGATCAAGGTGATTCGATCAGCCTCTTTTATATTTTTACATTTTTGCCCCTGGCCCAATAGCACATCAGTAACCATGCAGACCTTCTCTAAGTTGCTGGCAATTGCCACTCTATCCCAAGCCGTTCTCTCCGCCCGCTTAGATCTTTCCAAGAGAGCTACTCCTTTGGAAGTTACTTTGACTGAGGTTGAAGGCGGTGCTGTAAAGGCGACAGTCGCTAATGTCGGCTCAGAGGATCTGAAACTGCTTGCTTATGGAAGCATTCTGGGTATGTTATGTGACTTCCACTAAAAGCCTTCTCGCATTCGATGCCTTTACTTCAATTATACCTGGAGATGGTTGGCCGCCTAGGCCATGATATAGATTTATGACCCAATATATCAATGTATCCAATGCACTGGGAATATCAATTCATAGTTTTCAATCTCCTCGAACATCAAATATGACTAAATCAGACTGCCAGTGATAGCAATCTATTTGTCATTATCGGTGTTAAAAAATAAATCCAGGGTCTAAGAATAAACGGAACTGACTTTGAATAGACTCTGCTCCTGTCCAGAAGCTATCTGTATCCTCTGCCAGGGCAACGACTGAGTTTCTCGGCATCCGTCGTTCAATCAGCCGCACTGGGCTTACTGAAGATGCATTTATATCCATCGCAGTATGTCAAATACTCCTCTCGATTTATTCAAGGGTATTGCTAAATTCAGCATTGAACAGGCTGGCTCCACTTATGAGACAACTATTACTCCAGCAGCAGTCCATGACTTGACTTCTGGAGGAACCTTCTCCATGGTAGCAGAGGGTGCGATTCCGTATGCTCTTGCTGACTCCACTGAGCTTTCGGGGCTTGCTGTGCCCTTCAAGTCGAATACCTTGAATGTCGAAGTTGATGGCGCTGCAGCTGCACTCGTTCCACGCGCAGTCAAGCCAATTGATAAACGAGCTGCAGTTCAATCAGACTGCACCGGCAGTCGTGGAACTGCAACTCGTACCTCGTTAAGTAACTGCAGAACATGTAAGTGGCTGAACTCAATTTCGGCAAATTATCTGGCTAGACAGGGCTGACTTATTCCTGCACAGTGGCTCTCGCGGCTGCTTCTGCTGCTCGCAGCGGATCTGCGAGCAAATTCAATGAATACTTCAAGACGACTTCCTCGTCTACTCGCACTACTGTTGCCAACCGGTGGGTTTGTTTTGATTTGTTGCATTGGTACAGCGCTGACTTCTCATAGTTTAACTGCAGTTGCCAATGAATGTGGATCCACCTCCTCGGGTGCCACAGACTTCTATTGCACCGATGTTTACGGTTACTGCGAGTCCAACGTTTTGGCATATACTATCCCTTCCAATAACGTTGTTGTCAATTGCCCCATTTGGTACACAGCCATTCGTAAGCAGAACCCCAAGAAATCTCCAATAATCCGTTGCTAACTATACATCTCTATAGCCGCCTTGACCAGCACTTGCCACGCTCAGGATCAAGCTACTACAACGCTTCATGAGTTTACGCACGCTCCAGGTGTCTATTCCCCAGGAACACAAGACAACGGCTATGGATACTCCGCCGCAACCGCTTTGTCTGCTTCACGCGCCCTTCTCAACGCTGATAGTTATGCACTTTATGCAAATGGTAAGCAATTTTTATAGAAGATGCTCCCTTTTCGTCCTTGTGAGGATACCTTACTAACCTTTATTGCAGCCATTCGTGTTGGCTGTTAAGTTGGCTATTCGTTGTAAATATTGCAAGAATCTACAGCGATGAAAGAGCAGCTGAGATTTTGAATTCTTCCAATATCTGTCAAGTTCAAAATACACCACATGTACACGTTGTGGCATCACTTAAATCAAATATACAAGCTGTAAATATTTATTCACATATGATTTATATGAACATAGCCTTTCTTAACATTCTAAAAAGAAATAACCTCTCAGTTATTTAAGATGCTCAAACTACGATCAGAATATGAACTTACTACGATGAAATTGACTTCTTTAATAGTATCGTTATTTTTCTTGTAAACCACTCACATCTGATAATAAAGTGGTCAAAATTCTTCCTAGCTTCTTCTTTTGATACCAAAATATAAATAACGTCACCGTACACAATATTGTCAAGTACTGAGATGCATTCAAACTGACGGAAGATAAGGACACACGTAAGCTTCAAGTAGCTGCTTGGTCGAGTCTGCACTATTGTGTTCGTAAGAATGCTGTTTCTGATTATATTAATTTTTTTTGAGACAAGAAACGTGAGCTTCACAGTCTACAGCATCCGAACATACATAATAATAGATATTAATCCCTAACAATTTACAGCACATACATTTCACGTTTCCTTTCAGTTTAATTGAGTAGTTGGATTAAGATCCGGTTCTGAACTAAGTTTCGGCGACTTTCCAAGCAGACTCACACACAAATGCCTCACTGCTGGGAAATATGTTTCCAAAAATCGAGCAGCAGGAATTATGGCAAGCTGATCACTCCGAGGTTACTTTCTTCCGTTCGTGTAACATATTTGTCAGTAGGAGCTGGTAGATTGTAAATATCTCTTGGCATATCTTTGGTAATGCGGAGTACAGAAAAAGCCGGGGCAGAGAGGGCTCCACACAAGGCACTAGCGGCCGCATGCCAATTACAGACAGCTTAATGTAATTATAACCTACACCTTCACATTCTTTACAATCTTGACATCTTGCTTCAACTCATCTCTCCGTAAAGCTAATAGCTTCGCGTGCCTTGGTCTGGAATATGTCACATCGAGCAGGCTCGGTCGAGTGACAATAATGAGTCCCAACCAAAAGCCTAGGAATAGAGCCAACAATCCCCCCCCCGAACGCCGAGTTACGTCAAGCACATATACTGGCTCAACAATGGGATACAGCGCTGCAAGCAGTGAGATTGGCGAATCAAGCACAGCAGGGAGCGATCGCAATAGCTATGTTGCCCAAGATGATAGATCTATGGATGATGGGAATGATGGAGCCTTGAAGATATCTAAGCCGAGAAGCAGTCACAGAAGTCACCGAAGTAGGAACAGTGGCTCGTTTCTACTTTCTGGATCAACCATTCAATCTTCTTCCGAAACCTCTACTGTGGTGGAAGCCAATACAGCATCGCAGTTACCTCAAGGTCAACAGGGGAAGGTAGGGTCGAAGGCCCAAGAGAGACTGCATAGCAAGAGACGTTCAAATATTGGGCTGGGTATTGCAGGGAGCCCCTTAGCAGCCAACGTTACGAACGCTGGGGTGAACAGTACTGATAGTGGGAATAATGCGAATGAAAATGGTGACAAGCGTTATGAGTCGCAAGAAAAGGTATCACCTGGCCTTGACGTTGACTCTACCCAGATTATTAATCTCGCATTAAACCTCAGTGAGAGTAGGAAGAATGCTGCTAGACGAAATATATCGACACCAATTGCTCCATTAGCCAGTGCCTTTGGAGACGGGTTTGCTAGTGGTAGCCTTCGACAACATCTTCAGCAACAGCGGCGTATACCTAGGAATATCTCACCTAAACCTCAGCGTGCTTCAACTGCATCTCCTCGGGTTGTTACTGGACAACTGGCCAGCCCTTTACACTCGACCTTTGATCCCCGCCCGAACGAATATCAATATCAATTCAGTGCATCAACTTTAGCACGGGCGGAAAAGGCTCGAGCTCAAATCGAGTTGATGGCGCAATATCGAAGATTATTGCAATTTGTTCCCCCGCTCAAACCGGAAAGCAGTTCTCTACCCAAGACCCCTACAAGTTCTCGGTCAGATTCCGTAAAAGAAACGCTAGGAAGGCAATATAATCCTTTACAATACATAAGAAACAGGAAAATACGTGCTCGGGAACGGAAAGCTATTGATGGAGAAGCACAAGGCTTTGCTGATCTGGAAAAGGTTGTAAAATGGGTAGATCAAGTATCAGAAGGAAAATGTTCTGGAGGAAATCAAGGAACACATTCCATGATTTTGCCGATATTCTCCCCGGCAGCAGAGCAAGCTACTTCACCCCATGTCTCGTCTCCAAAGCCTGTTAATGGTAAAAGTCCAACAGTAACAGCGAAAGTCAAACGGCCTCGAGTGGATTGGGATACCAATCCAGCAGATATGTTAGCCGACTTGTTCTGGCTTGAACAAGATGACAATAAGAAAATTGTTGAAGACCGATTTGGGAAGAGGGTATTTCCACAAAATATCGACATCCAAAGGCCAATCTCAAAAAGCGAAGAACCCGAACATCAGAGTTCACCAGAAACGAATAAAGCAATGTCACCTAATCTGCGCATAGACACGAAATTCCCTGAGTTCAAATCTATGAAAGCAGGTGCAGACAAGCACGATAGTGCCACAGACAGAGTACGGCATAGGATTCGTGATGCAACCCGTATTCATCACAATGGAACGCGTGAAACACGTCAATTTTTGCGTGCTCGTAGCAAGTCGGATTCCGATTCATCAGAGACTGATTCCGCACGTCACTCAGGTTATAGACGTAATGGTAGCGCGGAAGCTCATGATCGTGGTGTGGATATTCTCAATAAGCAAATGATGGAACTACTGGCTAAAGAGGCGAGAGGGGATGGATGGAAAGGGCAAGACAGTAAAGAAACCCAACCTAGCATTCGATCTATTGAATCCGAGACAAGTGCAGCCAGAGATGAGCTGGATAGATCCAGAAACAGCTTGGATAACCGAAGCACCTCTGGCTCGGTTGTTGCAATTAAGGAAAGCAGATCAAAGAGGGACTCCGTGATCTCCTCTGGTAGGCCAAGTCTAGAAGTCCCTGGAAGAAATGGTCGCCAATCATTAGACATCCTTCAATCTGCAAATGGACAACTACTCCCCTCAGCAATAACTGGGGATCTGACTCCACAGCGTCATAGTTCTCCTTCCAGAAATCCTCTCGCAAAAGTCAGATCCAAGATCAATCCTTTTGAGCATATTCGCACGCATAGTCGGGGGCGAGCTGCTACAGATGCCGCAGTCTTTTTGAATTCTAGCGAGCAAACTTTGGAGAATGTGGATGCGGTGGAACAGAGACCACGCTCCACGAGTCCTCAAAAGAAAACAACCTCAAGACCGACTGCCGATGGTGAGAAATCTTCCAGAAGAGGGAGTTTCCGTAAAGGCAAAACTTCTGAAGATTCTTCGGGGATACGAGGGTTATTCAAAGGACGCCGTGCTCCGGTTGTGGCAGTTAATGATATCTTGGGGAGGAAAGATTTTCAAGAATCCAGTGCACATTCCGGATTTTCGACTGATGAATCTGACGTTGATAAAGGGATGGACAGAGGCTCACGCGATAGTTCTGTAGACCCAGTCAAGCGTCGTAGTGGTTCTCCTCGATCGAAGGAAAAGCCGATGTACGACCTCCCTACTTTTACCTCTCAACGAGAGCGTTCAGCGGAACCTCTGACTGGCAACACATCAACAGGACAACGTAAATCGCGTGAAGAGAGGAACCAGTCACAAGGCCAACTTCTGAATACGCCAAGAATCGATATACACAGAGTATCACCCGGTTCATCACCTGATATTAGCGCAGAAGGATTTCGGAGTGATTCATCTGTGTCTGAAATTGGGTCTCAAAAAAATAGCAGTAGAGTTCATCGCGAAAATTCGCGACTTGATGGGCTATCAAGTATACGTGGTCGTCGTGATTCTCAATGGCGTGGCAGACAGTTGTCTGTTGAAGAATCAGAAGCCAGGCGTCCTTCTTTAGAAGGCAAACGGCAGTGGAGCATTTCAGACCGTGGTGTATCTGTCCACCAAGGGCCAATGACAAAGCGGGAAATCGCTCGTGTGCGTGCATTACTTCTTTCGTCGGGTATCAAAGCCAAAGAGATATCACGACGAGCAGGCGAAACCCAATATCTTCATCTCAGCACCGAACCTGCGTACAAAGGCATCATAGATTTGGCACAAGACAGAGTCAAGCCTATGCCAAAGCACCAATTACATATTGTGGCTGCCAGAATACTGTCAGACGATATTCAGCTTTCGAAACGGGTATGGCAGGATTCTGCAGACACCTTTTGCAATACTACGGTGCAGGATTTAGTTAGTAGACTTGATGGACTGAAGGGCACCATCCAAGAGAGTCTTACACCAATGGCAAGAAAGGCAGCCGATGAAGCCGATGAGGTCTCGAAAGACCTTGTGACTAGCCAAACACTGAAGGTAAAGCGTATTACAGATGCGATGGATACGATGCTGCGACGGCGGAGAAGAAAGTTCAGATGGCTTAGACGGGCGGGCTGGGTTTTAGTTGAATGGGGCTTAGTAGGCGTGATGTGGTTTGCGTGGTTGATTGTGGTATTTTTGAAAATATTTACGAGTATAGGGCGAGCGGTGACAGCAACCACGAGGTGGCTGCTTTGGTTGTAGTATATAAATGCTTTGATGCGGTTCTTGGATGGAAGCGCGATTTTTTGATACCCATTACTAAAATTTAATACGTGGTTGTTCTTGCTGCAAATTGTTCTGGATATTAATCTCATCAAATGAAGATAATCAACCCATTTGTCGGTGCAACTCCACAAACTTCAGTCCAAGGTTTCAACTATGGACCCCTAATTCATTAGATGGATGACCTCCATAAGTGGTCTGGCTATTGATAAGTTAGTAGCCAAATCATGAGAGCGCGCAGATAAATCTAATCAAGAGGCCATTCGTCCAGATCCAGGTATAAGATATGATATCTTCAGTATTGTGGCCCAGGCAAATCACTCGACTGCCAAGTATTCAAAAAAAATATCCATGTTGAACGCTTGATTCGTTTAATCTTACTCAAGCTTAGCTGCTACCTATGGCCATTTTAAAGTTACAGTTTCCATTCAACACTGGACCTTATATCTCCTTAGACCAGACAAAGTACGAAATAGTAATAGCTACACAGTATTATTATGCCAGGATGGAAATTCGAAAATGAAGTATCTACCTTTCGTAGGGATTTTTGTAAATATCTAACTTGCTACCCCGAAATCATAGACCTACTATGGCTTTATTATCTGGATGGGATTCCACTTAATTCCCTCTGTTCTTGGCGTCTCGGCTAAAAATTTGTAACCGCACCCAGATTGAAGCCAAAAAAAACTATACCACTATCCATCCAACCTTCAGAAGAAGAGCTGTGAGTAACAACAATTCTTTCGACAAAATAGAAGTTTGCACTTCAAGTCAAATAAAGGGTCGCAAACGCAAAAAAAATGAACAGAGTGGGACTCGAACCCACGCCACTTTCGTGACCAGGAAATTAGATCTTGCGATCTGATGATTAAGGTAACCTTAACCTGGCGCCATAACCAGCTCGGCCATCTGTCCGAATGATTTATGTTTCAGGAATTCTACTCTTAAAATATATACTGCTACGGTGCCGGGCCAAGTTAGGTTAGGGCTGGTTTGGTTTATTGTTTCGCTTAACGTGTGGGGTACCCCTATTTTTCTACCCAGCTTGGCAATCAGTTGGCATGTCAGGCTTGGATGAACATTTTGGTTTGTCTGAGGTATTTAAAATGCACAAGTAGTGCAAGTAAGAACAAGCACCGATAGCTTATAGAGAGCTAGAGTATATGTTCTGCAGGTTAAAGGTGTGGAGCATCATGCTAGACCTTTCTCCTGCGATCTATGGTTGCTAGCAACTAGATTGTGAACATTAAATAGTACAGCTCAAGGAATGCTTGCTTACTCATATTTGTCTCAAACTACAAGTATTCGCAACTGTATGTAAAGATCTTTTGAACACTTGTTTAGGTTTGAAGACAATGCTGGCCAGTAAACAAAATCACCTTCTCCACTCTCTAAGTCGTTAAACTATATGGCAAGAGTGAGCGAGGGCTGTAGCCAATTTATAAAATCAACCATGCTACTTTTTCTTTTTCAAACTTTTGGCTTTCAGTTTGATGCGGTCAAAGCTCTCTTGGGCTTTCATTTGAGGAAACAATGCTGAGAAAGTAACATTGAGAATGTTATAAACAAATTTGCAGATAGACCAGCTTCTTACTGTTTCCTTCTCTTGTAATATTGATCGGCTAAGAATATGTGCAAAATATAACCGATCAGTCACACCATGGGTAGGTTTGCTTGGATTAGCGAGTAGTGCAGTCTATCTGAAGACTGATGAGCCACTTCCAGCCTCCATAACGACGAGCAGACAAAGAGTCCTTGGTCACTTCCACTGTGATAGAAGGCAAACTTTCTGGGTCCACTCAGCAAACCTGGTTAAAGTAATGATTGGTAATAAAACAAACAGAGTCAAACGAGAATCCAAACCACATTTATCCAAAGCAAGGAGTCTTCATATCCTACCCATTGTTAGATCTTATTCTAATATCTCTACATAGATCTCAGACAAATAGACAATTAGAGAACAAGGATACCAAGCTTGAACAGAACGGCAACAAGTTAGATCATTGCAATATCGCATCATAGAATACGTCAGTGGGTCCATTGTTCGGTACTTACTCTGATGATTCTAATGAATTGCTACAGATTGAAAAGGAGAGTCGTGCTACAAGCATCAACGATAGTACTCAAAGAAACCTATCAGTTCCCCACCAAGCCTCAGCTTTCTCTTCGACATCTCATGTAGCTAGGAACTTTGTACAGTCAGTCATGAACATTCCCAACCTCTCCATGTTAACAAGTACTTTGATAACACCAATTATCGCTCAAATTGCCACATTTTCCACCTCAATGAGAGGAATAAAAGCCATGAATGAATCGCCCATATCTTTCAGAAAACTTGGGTGTCTACAAGAAACTATATTCTGTTTATTGTAAACTATGTAGTAGAGAGATTTTAGCAAACTTATGTTGTTTACTTGCCGCATCTTTCCTCGGTCTACTACCCAAAGCTAAGCCTGCCTCTACAGCTAATGAGTTAGGCTATCCAACAATCGAATCATCGTTCGTGCATAGCAGAGTACTTTAGCAATGTAACAATATAATTTGTCCCAGGGCTATGCGCGGATTGGTTCCAGAAGACTGCCTGCAATTGCGCCAAATTAAGTCTGATAGAAGACCATTACTATACCATATATAGAATGGGTCCCAGTTGTCAGATGTGGTATTCCCTTGTGGAAAGTGTCGAATAGTCTGAAAATTTAAGCTCTCTAATTGTTATATACAACTTGGAAACCGAATACTCCGAGCAAGGCGAACATACAAATAGTCTCCTGGTTTAGCAGCGCACAGGATACGAGACCTCCCTATGGTTTCAAGAAAGGCTCAAAAACCTTCATACCATCAGTTGTTTCAGCTGCTGCAGCTGTATGGAATATTTGGTCTTCATGAAGCACTTGAGCTAACATATCTAACGCGATTGCACAAAAGGCGACCAAAACATCTGCTAAAAACCTGTGTAGAAAGCCTATTACTCGCAAACCATTAAAGGAGAAGTAGCATTACCAGGAGTATATTGGGCTTCTGGATTCCTTGCACTGTAGCTGCTTGATCCATGTCTACATTTAGATAATTTGGCATAATCCTTCATCAAAACGTCATGGAGCAAATTCCAACCAGATGGAATGCCATCATTTTGTGTCGAATTGTTCAGATATGCGATGCGGTTGATGCTTCGCTTTTAAATTTCAACTAGGACTTTTTAATGTCAGTAAGGAATATTAGTATAGACAACATTATCAGTTTTTCATCCTCTACACACAATGCCTACTTCCAGAGAGTAAAGATAAGTAATTTGACTGACTATTATGTTATTTAAATAATTTAGATTCTAAGACCGACCAAGTGTTAAAATCAGGGTTTCCTTTTTGTTTTTAAATCTCCCAACAAAGCTGACCCCCTTTACCGCTGAGTTGGGTTTCTTGTTGATATTTGTTTGGAACAAATGTTTTGTAGAAGTACTTCGAAAATCAATGTAGGAAGGTATAGTTGTAGAATTAGCCCAATACCCCGAGGACTTCACAGTTTATATTCGTTCAAAGACATTTTTTGGTGGCATAGATTACGTTATTACTTGCACGAATGGACTTTCGAACACTTCCTAAAGCCCGGAGCTTCTGCGATGATGGGGGTTATCAAATTAGCATTAGCATTAGCATCATATCAAGCTTCAGAGGAGACGGGTCAGAAGTTTGGTAAACATGAATAGACCCTGCATCCATGAGAAAAATCCTTAGAAGCCCCTGAGAAGCTTGTTCTCGAACCACCACACACTCTCTGTAACTGGTTGAAATTAAATATGAGGTGTAAATTGATAGTGAAACATTGAGAGAATGAAAGCTGGGTGAACTCACATCTAGTTGTAAAACATGGTTATGTTGAACATGGTCAAGGAGGTACAGAAGAAATATTCTGAGCGTCTAACCTCACTATTGAAGGCTCAGAAGGGTTAGAGGAACTTCAAAAAGAATTAGACCATCTTTACATTAATCTATATATATATAGAGGCAAATTAATGAGGTGCCAGATAGGAATTGTTGAGCTTTCTGGAATTTTCCTCCCCCGCCACAGTTGGGGTTTGCTGGGACAACTCTATTCATCTCGGAGAAGAACAGCGGCAATAACAGCCAACATCTTCATCTTTCATTAGGTATTAGTAATGGATTCTATACAAATCCATGATCCCTTTTCATAAGATAAGTTCATCTAGCTCTACCCCGGGATATGCTGTATGCGAGGTGAGCCACTCACAACACGCGCAGCGCCCACCCAATCACCTGACGTATGGATTTGTCCCGAGGCCATAGCTAGAGCACATCATCACGAATAACCTACTTCAACAACTGGTAGACGTTTTGCCAAAATGGGCTCCACGATATCCAAAGCCGTGAAGCCACCCCCTAAAGTTCCCTCCGCACGGCCAGTTCGCAAATACCCTACCCGTTCGCCCCCTCCACCACCTCGACGTCCAGCAGCCGAACGAGGGTGGTTGCATGCAGAATCTCAGTCCAATTTCTCGAAAACCCCGCGTACGTTTACATACATTATGCTATGTCAATTGGCAATGCTTAGATGCCCAGTTGACATCTTTTAATTCTTACATCCAGAAAGCATGTTGCTAACTCCGTTATAGCTCCTACAGAACCTACTGGCGCAGACCCGGGTCTCGCTGCCCGTCTCCAATCCCTTGGACCTGTCTCTACCCAAGCCTCCCCCTTCGACAATATCTATAACCTGACTCCGCGTGCCCCTCTGAATGACCCTAAAGCTCCCTCGTCGCCTTTTCCCTCTCGACCACAATCCGACACGCCCCCATCCCAATTCTCCCACTTCCAACCCTCCGCCTCCAACCCCTCTCAAGCAATATTCCCCGCACGAGGCCCAGATCCGCGGCAGAATCCTGCTGTAAGCCTGTTGACAGCACGGTATAGGCTGGCGGCGGAGGCAGATGCGGAGTTTGCGAGGACGGGGAAGGCTGCTCATCAGGGCAGGAGATTTGTGGATGTGATAACTCTGAGACAGGTTTTGGTGCTGAGGGATAAGGGGGTTTCTGCTGAGAATATCGAGAGTCAATTTGGCTTAGGGGAGGGTGTCGTCAGAAGTCTAGGCAGGAAGGGAGTTGTTGGGGTGGTGTATGATTGAATTGGTATGCAAAAAAGGCAATCGAAGTTCGAACCTATCATGCAATTTTCAGTCACCATGGGGGTACAAAATTCATTTCAAAGCACAGCGTGGCGTTTTGGGGAAATGGGTCCTGATAAGGATATGGGACGACTGACACGATTCCAGAGCAATGTTGTAATTAATATCTAGCTCGTTCAAATACCACTCTAATAATGTGAAAGCTGAGGCAGTGCAGATACCCTACCTAGCATTTGGATGCTACAAGGCTATCTCAGAAAGCTCAGAACGCTAGTGGAATGCTAACAAATCAGATCCCATCATTTCACGCTCGTGCCCTATGCTTACAGCTCCATTTTCATTACCATGCCGCATGTCCACCATCCACTGTACGAACATGTCAGCTATTTATTCAGAAAATTGTTTGTAGAATGGAAGGTGGCTCGAGAAAGAAGAGGCACCACTTCGTTCCCGTGGAGACTGCAAGGGGAGGATTCTTACTTCTCAAATCAGCACCAGTCATAAAACTACTAGCATCACTGATCAGAAATACAGCAGCACCCCGATACTCGTCCGGCCTGCTCAATCGTCCTAGCATGTTCTCTTTCGGCCATTGCTCTTTGCGATCTGGACGCTTCTTGAACAGCTCCTCAACCATAGCAGTGACTATATAGCCAGGCGAGATGGTGTTGACCCGAATGTTATGGGGACCCCATTCCATAGCAAGATTTTTGCCCAGCTGCAAAACCGCGGCCTTGGAAGCATTATATAGCGAGAACTCACTGCCCTGTTGCGCACCTATTAGTCTAAACTTCTTCCAGGTAGGAGAAAGATATGGGGGAGAATGGCAATACATACCCTATTCGCGATATGTGCACTCATACTCGCAATCATCGCAATGCTTCCTCCATTTCCAAACTTTATCATCTGTCTCGCCACAGCCTGTGCCGTTAAGAAGCAACCGGTGACATTAATCTCCAGCATGCGATTTGCCTCCTCCTTGGAATAGTCAATAGCTGGCGCCTCATAGTTGATTCCAGCAGCTGCAATCAAGCCATCCATACGGCCGTGTTCGGTGCCTATAGCTTCAATGATTTTATTGAGGGCGTCGACATCCCGGACGTCCACTCTGCGGTAGTGGAGTGCGGTGCCGAGTTCTGTCTTTGCGCGCTCTTGGATGACGGGGAAGTCTGCTGCTGGGGTTTCGTGGAGGTCAAGGGCATATACTGGGTGGAATTAGTTCTTGGGAATCTGAAGGGGACAGTGGCTCAAGGGGAAAGGTACCAATTGCGCCGGCCTCGAGTAACGCTTCTGCTTGCACGAGGCCGAGTCCTCTTCCAGCTCCAGAGACTACTACAACCTTGCCAGTGAGACTGAACTCCGGGAGACCTTTGGAGCTGGTGGCCATGGTGCAAAGCAGTTACAGTCACAATCACAATTGAGAGTGGTAGGAGGGGTTACAGTAGGTCAACCGGGACAATTGAGAGACAGGTGGTACACGTAGTGTTTTTTTGTGTATAACGTTACAACAGAAATCTGGTGTAAGGGGAGAGATCTGGTGCTGGAGAGAAAGAGAAAGAGAAAGTAAAGGATGAGGGAAAGGGAAGATGGAGGGGGAGCATAAGGTTTTATTTGGGGAGAATGCGACTACGGAAGAACAACAATACTCCGGCACTGCTCGTCCCTCATTTGAATTCCCGACAAACGCCTGGCCAGTCTTTTGGCATCACTCCCCCATACATTACATGCCATGAAGAAGTGGTCTGGGTGATGTGGGTGATGTGTGGATTGGTCTGGGGTGGTCTGGTTCTGCTCCCATATTGCGGAGTTGGGGGGGAAGTGGTCTGTAAGGTGGGGAAAGTGAGGGGAGATGTCCGGGTTACCCGTTCTGGACATCCAGTCGAACTTATGCTGGAGCGAGAAAACACCCCGATATACTTTACTAAATACTTCGAAAGTAGAACCTAGTTTGAGGAATCCTAATTCACCCGTACGGGAGAGTTGTCCGCTTCCTTCTATCTAGACCAGCAAGACAGAACAACAATGATGATAGGGTAAATATCGCACCGATGGTCTAAGGAGGGAAAGTCAACTTCCCCCCTAAGTCCTTCGTAAGGATGAAGGACTGTTGGCTAAGAGAGTGCTGATCAGGATGCGGTTTCTGATAATTGGTAATGTTCCAATGCGGCACAGATATTACTCATTGGGTGAACAAATGTCTTTCTAAATCGATTCCGTATTCCGTACTGTTGTTTTACAAGTTACCTACCTGCCTTCGATTCAAATAATATACATTCACGTGACACCTACCGCGTGGAAGAAACCTGATGCAGTAAAACCATATCTTGAATGATTACTAGGTGTCTAAGTACTTAAAGACCACAACTTAAATAGGCTTTGGTGGTTTCCAAGTCCGGAATCGGATGTTCGGGGAGAAACTATCAATGAAATATTCCTCTCCAAAGTCCACCAGGTCGATACAGTAGAGGAGGTCCTTAATAAATCCAACAACCCACGCGCTCTACTAAGACTGACTGCACCCCAGGAAATCCTGAAATCCCGAGCAATCCCAAAATAAAAGAAATGGCTTAATCGAGGGACCAACCTTCCTTCTGTTAGAGACTGGATAAAAAAAAGAAAGGATCATTTGCTGGGTGGTGAGTTGGAGAGAAACCGGAAAATGACACAGCGCATTGCCAGCGATTAATTAAATCCCCAAGTTTGATCCTATATGGTGGAAAAGAAGCAAAACTCAATGCAGGCGGGCAGCAGTCCAATACTTCGTTACCGGACTGTCAGCCATGAAAGTTAAAGTTTGCCTCCAAGTGCAAAGCGTATGATGAGTGTATTCCATACGAGCTGAGCCATAGTGAGCTGCGCCTCGTAGTGGTGACTGGACGCGGCCCTCCACCACCACCACTTGAGGACTACTTATGATCATAGTGTTGCGTAACCTATCTCCCGAGGGCCGATATCCATAGATTGAGACGGCGATTCTTTGCCTGCATCAAGTCATCTGGTGATGCCGCAGTCAAGCAAGATTCGTATGTTGCGATGAGGTTCATAATTCTCCAGGGCGGCTTCCCGACCGTCCGCTTGGTTAAGTGGTTTATTAGGGGGGTTAATTCAACATGCGAGACCGGTCAGTCAGTAGTGGTTGATGGATTGATGATGGATCCATTGGATTCAGAGGTTCCGAGATTCCTCCTCCTGCGGTCGTCCTCCAGCGGTTTCCACCTCTAAACGCGAGGCTCGGATGGTGGTTTGCCCCATCTCGCATCATCCTATTAGTCGTGCACAGCAGTTGTGTCGCTCCTGTAGCCGCGAGCTCGCTCCACCAGCTCCTCTCTGACCGCTTAGGTAAGGAAGGCAGTGTGAGATTCTTGATGATCCTCTATTTTTTATGTTTTGTCGCCGTCGGGATGGAAAGCGCAGGCGGGTGGAGTGGCCAGTGGTGGTGGTGGCCAGCGTGGCTGAGGATGGTAGATGATTGGCTGGATCTCCAAGTAAAAGCGGGCCATGATGACTTAGGAAGGCTAGCCTGTCCTGGCTCCAGGTCTTGGCGTCCTCAGGTAAAGAAGACTGCCTTTCGCTGATTATTACGGTGCTGAAAGTCAACCCACCCTCCCGAGATTCTTTTGTTCTTTTCCTCAACACCATACATATACTCGCTCTCGCTCTCTCCCTCCCCCTCTCCCATTCATCATCGTCACCTCTCAATTCTCATCAAATTCACAAGGCTTCGGCAGTTGCCAATCGAAGCAGGGCTCTTTGGGATATTATATTACCACTTTTGGTCTGATTCGACAGGGTCAAACCCAAGCTAGCGTCAAGGGTTGAGCTTGTACCTCTCCGTACAAGATGAGTTCCGTAAGTGCCAATCATTGTTTCAACCTCCTCTCGATCCAAGACTCGCGACAGTCTCATCTTTACAGCTGAACTTGTCACTTCTCTTTCATCGCAAACCATTCTATTATTTCTTGTCTTCTTTCTCTCGCTCAGCTCACTTTTTCTCCACGCAAACAAACTCTCGATATTGAATACTAACGATGGCACAGTACGGCGGGTGAGTCGCCCCTTTCTTGATAACATGCAAAACCTATCCGCGACATTGCAACGCCCCTTGCGCACAATCACTCCCGGTATCGTGACAATTGCTAATGTACTGCGATGTAGATATGGAGGGTCGAACCCCTATGATCAACGTGGTGGTGCTCAGCAACAACAAGGTGGCTATCCACAGCAAACACCATATCCTTCATCACCAGGATATAACAACGGACCTGTTGGAGGTCGAGATGAATATGGTGAGCCGTATGTGGTCGAGTCGGCGAGCATGCTTGCTAATGTACTAGGTCAAGGTCAAAATGTAGAGATGGATTCTCTCACTCAGAATGGAAGCCAATATGGACGACAGCAACAAGACCCAAACAGAATTCTCAACGAGTGCCGCGAGATTGATAGGGGAATTGATGAGATCCAGCAAAGTCTAGCCAACCTAGCAGCCCTTCAGCAACGCTCCCTTGATGATCCCGATTCGTCAGCGAACAGCCAGACCAACAGACAACTCGATGCCATCTCCACGGATACCATGGGCATGTATCGCAACTTTGCAGGCAGGATCAAGTCGATTAAACAGAACCCCGAATCTGGCTCGCCCAAGAATTCCCCCCAGGTTGG
>Ga0247734_1001153_pt1 | contig 20731 bp, 20 predicted proteins | sample UWRJL103311B2_FD_180933 | JGI IMG/M metagenome (GOLD analysis project Ga0247734, IMG submission 180933) | Plant litter microbial communities from Arlington Agricultural Research Station in Wisconsin, United States - UWRJ-L103-311B-2 | ecosystem: Environmental > Terrestrial > Plant litter >... | reverse complement strand
CATCGCTGAGATCCCTACAAACCAGCTACGTTCTCGCCTCAATGCCATACCCCAGAACCCCACCTTGTTCCCCGGTAGTACTCGCTTCAATCTTACACCTCCATCTGTTCCGAAGGCCGACGACCAGACTATTGTGTCGGCACTCCAGAAAGTCGAGCTCTGGGACATCATTTCAGAAAGTGGTGGCTTGGATGTCGATATGTCCTCTGTCTCACTCTCCCAGGGGCAAAAACAATTGGTGTGTCTCGCGAGGGCTATCATCAGGAAAGATCAGGGTAAACTTTTGGTGTTAGATGAGGCGATGAGCTCGGTTGATCAACATACCGAGGAACTGATGATGAAAGTAGTACAAGAAGAATTTGCAGAGCACACGGTGATATCGGTAGTGCATAGGCTGAACACCATAACGGCATTTGATAGGGTTTTTGTCTTGGATGCTGGGGAGATAGTGGAGGTTGGGCGGCCCAGTACGCTACTGGAGAATGAAGGCGGTATATTCAAGGCTCTGTGGGAGAGGAATTAATATTAATTTATGTCCTCTGTCGGAGTACATGTTTGGGGAAGTCATAATCTTTTGTTGTCTTCAATGTTTGGTACACTGGTCCTTTGTAGGAATTATGCTTTACCGCAAAATTACAACTATTTTAGTCTATTCATCCGTGAGCACATGTCACTACAGCACCGAAGTACGCTGTAGAACTAGTATTTCTTATCGGCTTGCAGTATTGCTGTTGTGAGGGATATTAGTTGGAAGCATAAGTATGTTTGCACTCTGCAGTGTAGGTGGCTTGTGATAACATTATCTTCGGTCGGACTTCTCGCTTAGATATCATCTTCGAAAAGGGGTAGTCTTGGCATTGCCATATAAATAATTAGAGACTATCTTTGCATCATCATTCATTGTTATTGCGAAAAACCAGCCTGTTTTCTGGATTCTCAAGACACAAGACACACACATTTATATATTTATCCATCTAAATTTTGTATCATCAATGATGCTGTCTACCTATATATTTAACACGTCATATTATGGCCTTCTCTAACTAATTCTTGCCATCCAACATCCCCTGCAACAGTTCATAAAGAGCCCACGCTCCAGGATCGGGTAACTCCTGTTCCTTGCCTCCAGCACCTACATAACTTGCTCTACCAAACTTTGGCTTTAGATATCTTGTAGCTTCCGCTTTTTCTTTCGCTACTTGCACGGCTTTTGAAAAATCCTTAGTTTTCTCAAAAGTTTCCGCAAACGGTAACAAAACGTCCATGACTGTTCTGTCTCCTTCTCTAGCCCCTGTATATTGCTTCAGAGCCGTTGTTGCTGCTGCTGTTGTAGCCGCATAATCTGGGGCCTCTTTAGAAGTAGTTCGCAACGAGGTCGCTAAGGCCGAAAGAAATATTCCAAAAATGGCACCAAGAGTACCTCCCATATCATCAACCTTGTCAATGGTAGAATATAAAAGTTCAAAAAGCGAGCCTTTTTTAGTTGTTGAGGATATGTCTTTAAGAATTGCTCTCGATACGCCTTCGACAGCTTCGCCACAGTCTCCGTCGCCCATTACCATGTCCCATTTAGTAAGGTTGGGTTCTGCAGCTATGGCACGGTCGCAGGCTGTTCTTACAATTTTTTCAAGAAGTGCGGGATTAACTGGGCTATTGTTGGTATAATCTTTCCTATATGCTTGTGAGAGAGCGGAACTTACTTTTGATATCTTCGGAATCGGGGATTTCTGGTCTAGTCGCAATCTCGGCTGGGGGTGTAGGTGGTGTTCGGGCAACATTTGCATTGATTTGAGAGGTGTTTGGCCATGCGATAGCTGATGTAGGAGCGTTAAGCAAATCTATGAATTCTAATGTTGTTGAGCCGCATTCTTTGGCAGCTATTGTAAGATTACAAAGTGAGATTGAGAAACCGGGACCGTTCAACGACGACTCAAAAACGCCTGAGTACACCTTCACTGGTTTTATTGACCAGATTGAGTTTAGTTGGATAAGAATCTCGTCGGTTAGAGCGCCTATTTCCAGCTCGGCCATACCGCCGTAGTTATTGATAAGAAGGACAATTTCATCGTTCTTGTTGAACTTGACAAATGCTCGCTCGGGATCATTGGGGTCACACAAGAGAGCAAGAAGCTCCGCAATCAAATTCTCAACTGAAGGGAACGGTGATATCTTCTTGGCTCCCTAGTCTCACACGTCAGTCGTTGCACGTTGCCAATATGTGCACGGGAAGGCACTTACAGGCTCGTTGTGGATACCAGCTCCAACAACACATATATCGTCTGGAATATGCTCATGGTTTTGTCTTCCTGGAACATGGCAATGATCAAGAGCAGAGCCAATCGATACCAACTGTGTGTTCAAAGCCTTACCCATAGACACTACTCTGTCGAATTCTATTCCTTTTGAAGCAGCTGCTCCCACAATCTTCATTGTTATCATGTGACCCGGCATTCCACGTCTTCCCACAATGGAAGCCTTGCTCTTCCCAATGGAAACATCATCAGTGGCCGGGAGAACCACAACCTTCTTGGAAAGCCCAGTAGCCAGGGCTCGCTCAGCGGCAAGACCGAAATGCAGCTTATCTCCGGTATAATTAGTGATCATAAGAATAGTTCCTTGCTCAGAAGGCGTGGAGACAACCGCTGCAAGCACCTGCTTCATGCTCGGACTTGCAAAGATATCACCACAAGCAACAGCGGAAAGAAGCCCGCTTCCGACATATCCTGACCAGGAAGGCTCATGGCCACTTCCTCCGCCACTGATCACTGCAACGTGTGATGGGTTATGCGATTTGCTGAAAATGACCCTTTCTGATTCGTTGTGGCCAAGATTGGGGTTTGCGTATACCAGTGACTTCAAGTACCTTGGTACGAGAGTGTTGACCGAATCCTCCGGGAAATAATGCTTAGTTGACATGGTTAGAGATTCAGCGAGATTGGGAAAGGAAGGATGTGAGATTTGGCTCCTGGTATGTCCTTATACCTGTCTTGTATAACTTTGAAGTCAAAAAAGTCTTATCCATTACCCCTCGACTCGGGGCGTATAGAAGCGGATAAATAGGTACTGCCTGGGCTAAAAAGGGGCCGGATGACTAATGATACTTCTAAGCGAAATAAGGGAGAGCAGCCCGTCTCCCCCGACTACTTCAAGCTCCCAGACTTGAAACGAGCCAGAGGGTGAAATTGGCCTGAGGCTCTAACGAGATTATGGGGAAAGAGGCTCAAAAGTCAAATATACTACCATGGTACAGTAACGGGGGTGTGGGGAGGCGGGCGCCATGCCTTAACCTTGAAAAGGATATATACCTGACTCGCCACGCCAAGATCGCCGCGGATCGAGGCAGGGTTACGGCTTTGGCTGCTTGAAGATGGGATTTCCGATGGATTTAGAGGGATTGCGAAGTAGGTTACTGGTAACTAAAACCAATGTTGTGGAGAACACACATTACCCCATCTGCCAGTCATTGATTAAAGTGCAAAAGTGCTGGGGCAGAACCGGCACCAGACCATTAGACTGTTCAGATAACATTCTCCCACTAAGTTTACTATATCGTCACGGGTCGGGGTCAAGTAAAGCTCTGTGTCCCGACTGCCTTTCTTCGCCCTTTGCCTGCCTCCTCCCCGAGTCGACTTTGAGCATCCACCACCACGACACCGGGAACCATTCGAATGTCCCAGAATGGACTTAGATACAGGCATTCGTCTTAATTCTGAGGCCCCGCAGCGTTTGGAGACGACAAATGGTCAGAGAAAGGCACCCCGCAAGTCGAGAAGCAAGGGTCTGAGGTGTAAAACTGGATGGTACGTGGAGGACCTCATACTAAGTGGAAGAGACGTGATGTACTGATCGGAGTTTAGTATCACGTGTCGGAAGAGACACAAAAAATGTGACGAGATAGCTCCTCAGTGTGGCAGCTGTGTCTTGTCGGATAGGGTCTGTGTTTGGCCCAGCTCCATACCATCTCAGCAGGTGGTAGAAGGAAAGACCGTGAGCTTTTCAGACGCCATTGATCCCGCTCTAATGGTCCAGAGTGAAGGTAGATCGAAAGGCTCTAGACAAGGGAATGTCCTGAAAGCTGAAGTTACATTTGCTTCTCCGGAACAGACCATGGTCAATTCCGTCAATGCAACATCACCTTCAAACACTGTATATTCTGACCAGTACACAGCCGATGTAGCGTCTATCAGATGGCTTGACCTTCTTGCCGCCGATGCAGTTCACGCAAACAAAGGGTTTTCTCGAGTAGCCTCTCGTGCAGCTTCCCCGTCTGGTAATTTACCATCACGGACGCTTGAAGCCGAAGGGTTGTCATATCCGAATGCAGTCAATAACGCGGTGGAAGATGAATCGGCTCGTTTAAATGGCATAGAAAAAGATGCATGGCAGCTAGATCATGACATCATACTCAAGGACTTCGAGATACCAATATTTAGAAACTTTGTTGATCATGCCTCTCTTTGGGTTCGTTAACTTGCCGTTGAATTCCTTTTTGATTCCATCTCACTACTGACTGATATGTAGTTGGATCTATCTGACCCCAAAAGGCTATGGTCGGTGTATGCTTCACGTCTTGCAGTGAGTTGAAAACTTCCGTCGATGTTGAAATACTCTGCTGATTATTACATAGATTCGAAATACAGGTTTGATGAAGGCTATTTTGGCACTTTCAGCCCAACATCTTTCACGGCAAAGGTCCACAATCGAGTCTGGCGTAGGAGAAGACCCCAATTTAGCAATCGAATACTACTACGAAACTCTCCATTATGTCCAAACGGCTCTCCAGTATAACAGTTATGCGCACTCAGAAGAACTTTTAGCTACCGCGCTAGTAATCTCAACTTATGAGATGCTTGATGAATCTGATAGTGGCTGGCAACGTCACCTCAAGGGGGTCTTCTGGATCCAGCGCTCACAAGACGTAAACGGGAGTTCAGGCGGTATCAGACAAGCCTGCTGGTGGGCATGGTTACGACAAGATATATGGGCAGCATTTCGAGAACGTAGGCGCTGTCTCAGTTTTTGGAGTCCACCCAGGGACTATATTGAACTTGACCAGCTTGAGTTGGCGGATCACGCATCATACTTGCTGTCTCAAGCAGTCAATTACTGCGCTGAACCAGATAACGTGATAGGTTTAGCACTTCAAGCAAGGGTTGACTCTGCTGATTCGCTCCTTGCGAGATTGGACAGGTGGAAGTCATTTTTAATACCAGAGTTTATGCCTTTACCGACTTTACAAGCACAGCCAGGAAGGATATTCCAACCAATATGGATCCATCCTCCGAAATTCGGTCAGTTGCCTCCAGATTTTTCAATTGTACCGACTTACAATATAAAGGTGTTGCTCTTCAAACATATCATTTCGCCCGAATACTAATAATGCTACACCGACCTGCGATGCCGGGGTTTAAATCATATTTAAAAGTCCAGGTAAGCAAATTGACACTCATACTGTGATATACCGGCATGCAGTTATTCCTATCAAAGATTTCCCGAAATTTCGGGTTTTAAATAGCCGCTTGATCTTTTTTGTAAAATAAATATGGATGGAGTAACAATCTCAAGCATTGACTCGAACTGTATGGGATATTTGATGTCAAAGCTATCAGTCTGGGTAGCAATCTCGATTTGCTGCATCGTAAAGTCGTGTCTTCTGACGCGATCAATACGAATGAATGGTTGATACAGTTCGACACAATACTTGACCTTTAAGTTATTTTGCGAAATTGTGCTTTGGTTATTGTTTTGCTATTATTAAACTAGAACCTGCTATCAACGTTGAATTAAGAGGTCTAATGGGTTTTTCTTGGTTCTGCGACAAGACGGGAGCTAATTTTCTTCAGAAAACCTTGTCAGAGGCCGTGGCTGTAATCTGTGGTATTGCCATGGAACTAACTGATGAAGGCTGCCAGATAGTCTCGGCACAATGCTTATACGGAGGTAATTGATATCCACCTTATTATGAGAGTTGGCATCCTGACTACAAACAGCTGGACTTTGTGTACAAGAAGCTCAACAACGAAATGAAATAATCTCACTTATAAATTTGTGTGAAGGAAGGACTGGGTGGCCAATGTCTACGCTCAAAGATAATCTCTACAACGAGTGGCAGAAAATTGATTCAGATGATGTAGAGCGAGATGCAACAATTGTGGCCTGAATAAAAGGTTTATTTAAAATGCTTGAAGATGTTTGCTCGATTAATTTGATGTTTCTATGTTTACGTACAAATTCTACACCCCATCCAAAACTCCTTTTCCGGATGATTCCTTCTCAATCCAGAACTCTAAAATCTTCGTGTTTTGCAAGATATAGCGGTTTACAAGATGAAACTACCCTCACAATACCATCTTTGTGACTGGGCGACGTGTCAACATGATCTGGAGGAAGATGTATGTCACTATGCCAAGTGCACACATTCCAGTGATAACACCGAAGCCTTGGAGATACTTGGGTGCTTGCTGCGATGGGAACAAATAAGCACCGTAGATTGAGGCAAGATTTCCCAGGGCATTGACGAAAGCCAGAGCAATGGCTCGGGTCTCATTCGGCATGGCACCAAAGGTGCTAGAAGCGTAACTGAGTGCGAGAGCGTTGGATGCCCAAAGTCCGGCAGCCATGAATACGAGAAGCACATATCGAGCCTTAAAATCATAAACTCCACAGATGGTAGCCGAGCAGACCAATGCGAGAGAGAGCCAGCCAGCAAGTGCCCATCCACGGTTGTGTGAGAATCGATCCATGAAATATCCAGTAAAGGCTGTGGCGACGAAAGCAACCATGTAGATAGGGACTGTCATGTATTGAGCATCGCGCGAACTATATCCTAGTCCCTTGACGAGTGTAGGATAGAAGTAAGACAAAGTCGATGATCCAACAATGACCATGTATCCGACGGTGAATGCCCAAAGTCTCCAGTTGCGAAGAGCAAGGAGCAGAGCTTTCAAGTGACCCAGCTCAGGACCGTCCACGCGCACAGCAAGGGAGTCGTATTGGATTCTGGCAACGGCAAGTTCTCTCTCACGAGCACTGAACTTGGTAGTGTTGGCTGGGAAATCGAGGAGGATGAAGTAGGCGCAAATTGCCCATGCTGAAGTCAAGGCACCCTCGACGATGAACAACCATCTCCAGCCTCGGAGACCGAGTTTTCCCTCAAGTCCCTCGGTGATCCCGCCTGCAATCAGGCCTCCGAATGCTCCGGAAAGAATGGCAGCTCCGATGTAAACCGAAAATCTTCTCGACTGTTCCGCTCTCTTGTACCATGAAGAGAGGATAAGTAAAACTCCGGGTGCAAATCCCGCTGAATCTGAGTTAGCAATGCCCTTCAAATTGTGTGAAGACAAAGAGTGCGAGCTTACCCTCGAGACAACCGATGACAACGCGGAATGCGATGAGACCGTGGTAGTTGTTGACAAATCCCATTCCGATAGTGACACATCCCCAAACAAACATGATAGCCGGCAAAAAGATCGAGGGACGTCCGATTTTGGTGAGGAGCATACTGCAGAGCGTGTTAGCACTAACCAGGATTGCTTATGTATGATCCAAACTTACTTCGAAGGGACTTCGCAGGCAACGTAACCAGCGAAAAATACCACCAAGACAACCGAGTATTTAGCAGAATCGAGCTTGAGATCATCGGCCATTCCTGCAATCTTTGCATTTCCGATACTAGATTTATTAGAACTTGAAGATTCGTGTCATCGCGTGACGAGACTCACTTGGTTCGGTCCATATACGAGAGAAGGTACATGAGGAATATGGTTGGCATGAGGAACAAATCAATCTTCCTCACGAGCTTCTTCTCCTCATCGGTTCCAGGAACATAGTCACCGACGCCTGGATGTTCGATGATCTCGCTCTTCGTTTTCTCGAGCTCCTCATTCTCATACATTTCTGAAGAGTGGTTCTTGAGGTCCAACATGGTTTTGTAACAAGTATCGGGGGTTGAGGATAATGGTAAAGGTGATTGACCGAGAAGGATGATACTGGGGTGAAAAAAATAAATCAAAATCCGAGGGGATATGAACGCAACTTAAATACTAAGAAATTGTTTTGATAATCACTAATGAAGGTGAGGCTTCCTGGTGCTTTCTCCAGTTCCCAGCCCGTGGGGTCTCCGCCCGCACCACTTTCTCCAACTCCCCCGTATCGAAAACCCAAAATAATGGGGATATTTCCCCAAAATCTAGTAATGTTCGCCACGGTCGGGACGTGCAATGAATCATGCATCATGGGTCCAGATCCCAGGGTCCCTAGGCCCGCGTCGTGCCTAGCAGCAATATTGTATGTAGGAAACACAAGCGAGGAGAGCTGTCAGGGTCGTAGAAGTTGGACTTCGGGATATTCTTTCTATACCTACAATGCGGTTTAAGCTTTGAACATAAAAGTTATCAAATATCGAGGAGTTTGCGCAAGATAAATCAATTATTAGTAATTATTAAAGAAAAATAAAACACTTAAGAACTCCTATTTACTAGGCAAACCAACCGACTAGTTGAATATAAACAACGATACATTGGCAAATCGCAACTCGATGAATTGGGAAGTTTTGGCGAGGGGGCCGGGCACGGGGAAGCGAGCTTCACCTCGTCTCGCGGTGACCGCGCCGAACAAACATGTACACACGACCATTTCGGGCACCCCGACTCAACTGGGGAATTCTTTGGTTGAGGTTCCAGATACTCACATTTGCTACGAGAAACTGTATTTCTACTCGTAGGAGCTATGAAAAGCGGGCGAGACGAGATCTTCTGGTGGGTAACTTATGTAAGTAAGGCTAGATATAACAGCATCTTCTTTCCTCCTCCAACTTCCACTTTCACTTTCACATTATTCTACCCTCAGCGTCCAATTCATACCTCCGATTCCAATCCTACAAACAAAATCAAAGTCAATCCTCAAAGCTCAACCTAGATTCCTACATTCCCCCTCTCTGTACCAACCAATTCACACATCCATCAACATGGGATCAATTTCACCACCAGCTGAGGGAACAACCATCAGCACCCTCCCCCCTCCAGGATTCGACTACAAAATTTCCCTGAACGAGAAGGTCATTGCTAGTAAGTTTCCAAAACGGCCAGCCCGTGGCTTCCATCTCTCCCTACAAATTCCCCTTCAGAAAACTAACCCCGCTGTAGTAACCGGCGCAAACCAAGGTATTGGACTTGGACTCGCAGAAGTGTGTCTTGCCAATGGAGCCGCCTGTGTCTACTCTCTCGACATCTCTGCTCCATCTGAAGATTTTGCCGCTCTCCAAAAACTTAACCCCGGAAAATTCGAATATATACATGTCGATGTCACCTCAGAAGAGAGCGTCACAAAGGCTATCGATGAGGTAGTTGCAAAGTCCGGTCGTTTCGATGGCATGATTTCAAACGCCGGCATGACTAGACATCTGCCCGCGTTAGATTTCAGCATGGCACAAGTGGAACAACTATTTAAACTCAATGTTTTTGGAGCTTGGAATTGTGCTACTGTCGCCGCCAGGTCTTTTATCAAGACTAAAACTAAGGGATCTATTGTTTTCACTGCTTCTATGACTTCATATAGACCAAATAGAGTAAGCCAACCCATTTTTATTACTTACGAAAACCAAGCAGAGAACTGACAAGAGACAGGCTGCGCCATCAGCACCATACGGTGCCACTAAAGCTGCTGTTCGCAACATGACCCACACGCTCGCTATGGAATGGGCGCAATATGGTATCAGAGTCAATAGCATCTCTCCCGGTTATGTTAAGACTGCCCTTACATACTATGTGGAGAAGCAACCAGATTGGGAGACTAAGATGAAATATTATGGCGGCATGCCTCGATTGGCGTTACCTCAAGAGTTAGGAGGTGCATATGTATATCTCCTTAGCGATACGGCGAGTTATACAACTGGTATTGATATGCCTATTGCTGGTATTGTTGGAGGATGGTAAATTGCTTAGGTTTAGGGGTGCTTTTGTGGATATGCAAAAAATACATATTATGGGAAATCGGGAAATCGGGAAATGGAGTTTTGTTTTAGTATAGAGCAGAAGGATTGTGATGATAGCAATGCCAAAATTATCTCCAAAACGAGTTCAGTTCAGCTTCAACGTGACTTTTGTGGAAGACAGTCCAATACTTTCAGTAAACAGTACGACATACTAAGCTGGGAAATAGAGATTTTGAACAAATGATAAGACACATGTTGCGGCGCTGCAAACAAAGGAAACCCCCTTCTCATTCCTCAGTTTAACTATCGAAAAATCATCAGCTCTATGGTTCTCTTCAATCTTCGGCGACGAGTTTAATTCAACTCCTCATAACATCTATCAGGTTCCTTCAGTCTCTCACTCATCTCAATTGCCACTAACTTCCAAAACTGACTTTGTGTAACTTCCCCGAGTTCCATGTTCAGTGTCAGCCTCGCTCCACGAGCACTCCAACCTCGGCGCTCACGCTCCCTTCTTCAGCCTTATCCTTCTTCTCACTTCCCATCAAGACTCCCCGTGGCGTGGCCCAGCCGGGAACACGGCAGCACACCCCATGTGAAAATGGGACCACTCCAAATCATGTCCCATTAGTAGCCATCCCATCGGAGAACCCATGGGGCTGGGTCTCCTCTTTCTCCACTCCCCCTTACCATGGAATCGGGAGCAAAAGGAGACTAACCAGCGCGGAGCCGAAATGGCAACAGCGGGATCCTGGGGGCCAAGCTAAGAAAGAAATTCGAAGGGCATGTTCGCGTCTCATGGTAACGATTCCTTACCACTTACCCTGCTTACGTATTGCGTTCCGCGCGTGTTGGTTGTCAGAGAAAGCCGCATAACCATCGATTCGGGAGACAGATACGGGGGCTCGTTTGGAGAGTTGAGATGTGTGATTACCCAAACTTGTTACCAGCTTTTCTGATATTACATAAAGCTTACCTTGGTTATCATTGTTTTCCTTGCCGGACCGGGTGGCCATTTAAAGATTTGTGTCTGAGCCCTGTTTAACACATACAAATTTAAGCGAGAAGCATTCAGGAGGCTTTTTGTCATAATCGTTTAGCGCGATACAGTACGGTACACCACCAGACCTGTAGAGAGGAAGAAGACTTGACAAGCTGTTCGTCGTATCCCTCTTTTCATTTAGGTAAAGAGTACCTTGATATGTATTGGTTATATAATAGTAAGTACCTAGTGCTGGTGAGATCTAAATGTTAGGCATGGCTGATAACTTACCAACTTCTTTTGTTCGGTCGTCAATTTCAAATATTCTGGTATGTTTATTCAATTGTCACAAAAAGATTGGCTTTACTTCCCATCACTAAATACGCAATTCTTATTTTCAACAGTCTTTCTGCATATGTTGGCTCACGGAACCCTTCACAACATACATTTGTATCGACCTCCACGTCCGTTAGAACATGGCACTATATTCAAGTAAAATAACCTAACTTAAGACATACCCTATTCCTACCATTCTGTGTCTCTCTTAACTTTCGATGCTGCACAGAAACCTTTCCCTAGAACGTGTGTAGATTTATATTCTTGATTCTATCGTAAGCGGCTTTTGGTTATTGACGTTCTAAAAACACCTAGACGCCCTCTCTCACTTGCATTCCACGATCAAAAGTCATAATTATCGTAAACGCGCCGGCAAAATGCTTAATCGCTACGCTTAAAAAAATACACATATGCAAATTTCTTCATTTCCTCCACGTCCACGGCTTTGACAACTTTTTCGTCATTGTATAGTACCCATTCTGGTGCGGGCGCCGAGTCGTCGATTTGCTTGCGTACGAAGGCAACGTAGTGTCTATTTATCCTATTAGTTATTGCATCTGAGTGTATCACTAGGTTTAATAGAACGAAGAGTTATTATATTTAGACATACCCGGTGTGAACACTGGCGCCTTTATGGCAGATGATCGAATGCAATTCGAAGTTGGCTGGTAGATCGCTCTTGCCAGGCAACTCTTTCGGTTTTGCAGGATCAGTGGTCGCAGTAGACTCTTCCTCCCCTTGGGCATCGGGATGATTGAAGAGCCAGTCCACAGCCCGCTCGACGTCTCCGCCAGTTTCCTTTAGAGCTTGGCGTGCTTGTGCAGGCGCAAATCCCATCATCTCTACCAAGGACATTTTCTCGGGGTCAACTGCAGGGGCGGCAGCGCTGCTGAGGACAAGTGGTGCATCAATATCAGCATCTTCCATGTGCGCGAAGAGCCACTCCATAGCTACATCTGCACTTGAGTTTCCGGTTGCGTGAAGAGCTTTCTCACAGCGGTTTCGGGGAAACCCCATACCTTCGAGTTGTTGAACGGCTTCTGGGTTTGCGGTGAACGATGGCTATTCATAATATGTTAGCAGATGCTCAGTTCTAGAATTTTCTCTGTGTTTTAAGCCGTTGAAGCTATTTAAAACATACCTTGCTTGACTCTGGTTCTTCAGGAAGCAGATCCTCACCAGGTTGGTGACCAGCAGACTTGTAAGCATCTAACTGGAAGGAGTCATCTCCAACAATAACAGCAACATTGACTTTTGTAGGAACCCAGTTGACCAGGGTGAAACGCATAGCATTGACAGCAAGCACTTCAGGAAATGTCTTGAAAAGAGATCGCATAGAGAACCCTTCTTTACTCCCACATCCTGAACACGTAGGCTTTACAATTACAGTAGCGGTGAAGCTATCTAAACACTCCTTCAATGTTACTGGTTCATACTCGTCCTCCCCTGAATCTACTGATTTGGGAATTTTTCGAAATGGTACTGGAATGGAAAGATTATCCTGCTCGTCGGTACGATAGCGTACTTTCTTGCAGCTCAAACATTGTAGTCGATGTTCAATAACGAAACGAAAGGCGTTAGTAGGGTCCTGAGATGAATCGTTGTTGTGGGAGCGCGTAATGAGTTTGAAAAGATGGAGTAAGAACTCAAAAGCATCCTGCTGTCGCATAGTTGAGAACTCAGCGTGACCTCTACCAATGAGGTGCTTCAGCATAGATGGGGCAAGGCCTCTCTGATATTGTGTTCCAGACTCATGGGTGGGAATATCCTTGTCAGGATGAGAATACCGACCAGACAGTAATCCATCGGCAATCTTACGTAGTTGTGTCTCGAGGTCTTGTGCTGGGTCCTCAACCATAGGCAAATCACCATCTGGGAAGTAATATCTCTTCTTGAATTGCGGAAGACCAAACAAGCACTGGAGGGTGCTAGCAAGATAGCAACTATTGCCGATGTTCTTCAAGCCCGTAAAGCCCTCACCAAACAACTTCGTAAGCTCGTGACCATCTTCGTCCGTCATAGCGAATTCCCAGCGGAGGTTCTCATCAACTTGCATCTCCATCAAGCTCTTTTCGGTCTTTTCACGTTCGGCAAGTAGAATTCCCCAGTTGGCTAGATGGGTCCCCAGGTTCTCATCGATTCTCTCCTCGTCGCATGCATAACAATAGACATCAGCTGTTCCATCCGATGTAATGGAGCCTAGCTTAACAGCAACAGCGTGTCCTGTAAGATTCTTATGCTCCATGCCGTGAGAGTTACCTTGAAGCCCACCAAATTGTGCTCGGCCGCAGCCTAAATTGCCACATTGTAAGCAGAGCCAAAGATTCTCCTTTAAGTCGCAGAGAGAACAATGACCAAGGTCTTGAGACTGGATCTGGCGTGGCTCTTCTTGTTGAAGGGTAAGAATATGCTCGCAAGATGTAAACTCCTGCTCCCAGGCCTTTACTTCCTCTTGACGTGAGAATGTATTCGCCTTCAGGACCCCCTCAACAACAGCCGCAAGCTTGCCTGCCCCTTTATCCACATCTTCATCCCCACACTCGTAGCACTTGACTGTTGTTTCATAGTCGTAGCGATCGGCTTCGGTTTCAGCAGCAATGGCAATTCTGGATGACAGTGTCAGTGGCAAGTAATTGCATAAGCGGGGATTCACCATACTTTGTGACCTTCTGTGGTGGTTCATCCCGAGAGACGTGCTTGCGAGTTCGTCGAATGTTCAAGACGAGAGGATGGCTCTTCATAGCATAATGTAGGGCGGCATGTTGATATTGACCTGTGCAGCCTCCATTGAAACAGTATAGGCATACATCTAGTCCGGCGAGATCGTCTATGGAATCAAAACACTGAGTACAGTCCTCGCGGTAGACAGCTTGACTTGGACCTGGGGTACGCAGTTCTGCTGCTTCTGTATGAGTGCAAACCATCTTGGACTTTTTGGGTTGTTTATCGATTAGCTAGGCAGAGAGCTCTCCGAAGGTAGGTAGAGCTTAGTTTTGTGGTGACATGAGACGCGGGGTTTGGTGGGGGTGTTCGAAGCGAGGATGGGTTTGAATAGTAAGAAGAGGAGTCGGGATATCCACAGCAGCTCTTCGACCCATTTCATTGAGCCATTATTTTGTTTGGAGAGAGAGCTGTGTCAAAAAGCTGGGAGCTGTTCAAACAAGGAAGCGGTATAAATGGGAGACTCCCTACTATATATAGAGTGAACTTTCAGCATAGTTATAATGGAGATGATAAATCTAACTATGGAGTGTTTAATTATGCTCATGGGCAACGTTGGACTCGTTGGTGTACCTTGTTGGAGTACCAAATCCAGCTGAACTTTTTTGGTTTTTGGCAGGTGTGTTAATATCTAATTAATATAACCTAAACTAGTTACACCTAGTCGTCTCTTTCGGGGCATTTCCAGTAGCACTTCTTTTCTGTCTACCACAACCAGCACCACTTGAAGCCGAGAGGTCTGGAAAATGCATCTAGATAGGGTGTTTGTATAGTGCAATACTCTTTCTTTGGGGAAAATATCTTAGTTGGTAGTGCAGATTTCATTCATGTGGGATTGCGACAGTTGCTCCCAAGAAGTCGTACCATTTTCTACTTTCTGCTTCATTTTGCTCAGCAATGCTGCACGCGTTCAGCTTTTTCAATCGTGTCTACTACGATCGTTTATCCGTCCCTACCCCTTTCCTAACACTGGATTCATATCTAATCTATAACCTTTTAACCAGCGTTCAAATGGTTCCATGAATCTTTCCTCGCGTTGCAAACACCAGATCACGTGGCTTTGAAAATCAATGACGGAGCTCGGCATCTATGATTGGCCGCTAAAAACCGAAGTCTTTATCTTTTGGTCGACATCATCCCCATCAACTCCTCAATACCTATTAGTCTCTAGCCATTGTTCCATCACCCACGATATCATCTACCTGTACCAGAAAACAAGAAACTCAATTTACGCTCCTTTCTACATCCCACATACACCGACAAAATGTTTCGGAGAGCACTCATCACAGGAAGCCGGAGTGCCGCTCGAGCGATTTCGGCCTCCGCCACCAGACCTGCTATTTCACATATCGCATCACCAGTCGCAGTCGCAGGACGGAGACAGTACCATGAGAAGGTCCTCGACCACTACTCCCGCCCACGCAATGTTGGAAGCATGTCAAAGACCGATAGCGATGTTGGAACCGGCCTTGTTGGAGCACCAGCATGCGGAGATGTCATGAAGCTACAAATTCGCGTAGACCCATCTACCAACACTATTTCGGATGTCAAGTTCAAGACTTTCGGTTGCGGTTCGGCCATTGCGTCGTCGTCGTATTTGACAGAATTGGTACGCGGTATGACACTCGAAGAAGCTGGCCGGGTAAGAAATACGGAGATAGCGCAGGAGTTATGTTTACCACCAGTTAAGTGTAAGCTATATATCCACCTCATCATATTAATACATGCTAATGAGATATAGTGCATTGCTCCATGCTCGCCGAGGATGCAATCAAATCTGCCATCTCAAACTACTACACCAAGAATCCTTCAGCTCGCACAACAAACCTCGGAGGTACTAGCGCCAGCATGCCTAAGATTGATCTTCAAGCCATGTCCGAGCCCTCCGCACCTTCTCCAGCATCATAATCTCAACTTCAAGAGGTGACGATCAGAGCGGGGTATCCGGTGTTTTTGTGTTGACAAACTTTCGTTGAAGCAAGCTTTACATCAGGGATCTGATGATGTTACAAACAGAAGCAGGTTGCGTTGAATTCAATTTGAAAGGCTAAGCTTGGGATTATTATGGGAAATTACGTGAAAATCACTGAGGAACTTGAATGCATAGGAGAGAAATCCCACATGCTCATACTCCGCGGACAGAGGTTGGGATTGGTGTAGCGAATCCTTCACAAACCTTTATTTACGAAAATACAAATGTACAAATACACCCAAAATCGCTACTATTTAAAACATTCTTTTTGGTGACGCCCTTGTCCTTTCTTCGCACACCTGTCGCTCCTCGGAAATTTCTCTGATTTCATAGGTTGAATTGACCGAAGCGATGAAGTAACTTCCCTAGGCTATAGCTTGGCAATCGTGATGCGGAGCAACCAATCTGTCATGAGACCTGAAAGTGTACCAAAACGTTTTGTGTAGTTGCGTTATATCTCTGATTTGGCCATCTTCTGTATTGTGGACCTCCCTTGTTGAATTGAGACAAACAATGATTTCCCCCTCTTCACAATTTTTTTTCATTTGGCTGGGAGAACATTCCTCGGCTAATCTTTAAGGGGTTTGATCTGATAAGCTAAGATCTAAAAAGACCGAAGCAGACATAATGTGTTTAATTTGTTGTCATGCTATATAGTGCAGCAGAAGAGACTGGAAGTTAGATAGATTAAGGTGTCATTATTCTTGTTCAAACTACATTTACTGGGTCCGTTAAGCTAACAATCCCCATTTATTCAGCTATGTATCGGTGTGTCTGCCCTCGATTTCCCCCTTAACTTATCTAACTACTTAAAAACTGAAGACAGACAATCTCAAATCTCTACATGTTCCCCTCTCAGTTTTATTTATAGATTCCTTCCCGCAAGAGCGATGTCTCTAGGTTTTGAATCTGATTAAAGTGTTCCACAAAGTCTCACCTGTGCGTGCTGGTGTTTATATGCTATCCCAGCCATGTTTATTAATATTGAACTCCTATCCTATCCTAGTGATTTATTCCATCCTTCTTGCCATACGGCTTTAGAGAAGTGCTAAATCTTTTGAGCCCGAGCCGCTCTGGTAGAGAGGCTTTCGCAGCATGATGATGAGAATCGGAGGTGTAAGAAAGGTGAGCCAGTATTTTACTGGCCACTAGGGATCGTACCGGCGACCTTATTTTATGTATTTATCGCTGGGACTCATATCAGGTCCATTTTTATGTTTATAGTCGTTTTTGCTTCTTTATTATATACGATTGACGTTCACGGCTAAGCAGTTTCGTAAAACGATGGAATAGATGGAACTGATGTAACTTATGAAGCTGATAGCTAATGAAAATTATAGGGGTTATGGGCGCTAGCGGTAGCGATAATGGAAGACGATGACAAGATAATAATTTAACGAAGGATCTCTTCGTCTATCCCTTGAGGGTCCAGAATCTGTCACGCAACCCCCCGCCTTCGCCCACAAGCACCTTCTTCCGTCTACCTTTTACACAAAAGTATCTAACACACCAGCGACCTATACTTTGCTATTTTTCGACATATTCTCCTCCACTCCTCCATATTCTCACCTACTGTTTATTTTCTTTGCTGTCTTCTTGTAGCCATTATAACTATTACGACAGTAAAATAATATTAGAGAGGGTTGAATCTAGAGGAGCAAGTAAAAACTGCCATATGCAAAGCGTCGTTGATATCCCATAAGTTGGGTTTCAAGTTTAGTTGACTTTTTGCGAGAAGCCTATTCAAAGGTTCAGGACGCTCTCAAAATTAGGTGGTTACGCAAATTACTCAGCCTCAGCCTAATTATTTATATCTCAGGGCTGACGTTCCTATAAAATCCACATACTTGTCAAGGGCCTTCTTCTGCGTGCCACTTTTCAGTCCGACAGTGTACTACCAAGGCTTCTAGAGATCTCAAATTGAGATTGAGACGAACAAGATGTGGCTTCTCGACGTCAAAACACTTGATCTGCACCAATTTGTAGGTAACAGCATTCCAGCCTACACGATCCTTTCGCACACCTGGGGATCGCAGGAAGTCACTTTCTCGGAGATGATAAAGTCCAAGCATCGAGAGTCAGCCAAGCGCAAGGATGGTTACCGCAAGATTGTAAATTGCTGTGCCCAAGCCCAAAGGGATGGTTACGAGTGGGCTTGGATCGATAGTTGTTGTATTGACAAACGCAGTAGTGCGGAGCTTTCGGAGGCAATTAACTCCATGTTTCAGTGGTATGGACGGGCAAGCTACTGCTATGTCTATCTGTCAGATGTTGAGAGTGGTGACATGGCCATCAGGATGCTTAGTGAAAGCCGATGGTTCACACGTGGCTGGACGTTGCAAGAACTGCTTGCCCCTCAAAAGATTGTATTTTTCGCTCAAGACTGGGTTGCCATTCGCACAGGTGATCTTGTCTCTCACGTCGACTTAGCAAATGAAGTATCCAGAATAACAGATATACCGGTCGACTTTCTGGTAGGCAAGAAAGGGCTTTGGCAGGCATCGATAGCGCAACGCATTTTCTGGGCCTCTCGCCGAAAGACGACAAGAGAGGAGGATCGAGCTTACAGCCTGATGGGTATGTTTGATATCAGTATGCCTATCCTCTACGGAGAAGGTCTAGAAGGAGCTTTCACAAGGCTACAGCTTGAAATAATGAGGAAAATTCCCGATCAAAGCATTCTTTCATGGCATTATACCAATGTCACTTCTTATCGCTTGCTAGCAGAGTCGCCAGATTGTTTCGAAAATTCAGGAAACGTCATGCCGATTAGAGGAGGAAGATCGTCAATCTTGGGAGTTACAGCCTGGTCAGCGTTTTCCATGACGAACCTGGGGCTATGTATCACTGTAACTGTTCTGCAAACGATACCTAATACTCTCATTAGCTTTATTCCAGGCGAGAACGTAAAGGCTACATTACACTGCGCCCTGTACGACAAGAACGAGATCTCGCAAAATATTTGTCTTAATCTTCTTTTTATCCAACGGGACATGCAAGGATTGCCTATCTTCATCTGCCATAGACTTCCTGAATGGAGCTTTAGTACAGTGAAGGGGGTTCCGATGCAGGTTATCTTGTGCGGGAATGATTATGTCTCAAACATACTTGGTAGTGCGAAGAAGAGTTCCGCTAATCCGAAGGGTCTTGTGGATCAGGTTCTAGATATAATTGCATTGAAACTCACTCTTGTACCCGAAGACCTGGTAGACAATATGGCTCTTAACAGCTTGGACCAAACCAAGTGCGTTGCCATCTGCCACACGATTCATAAAGAGACCAGTCTGGAAATCGATGCCCGAACTTTCATTGATTACCCAACAGTTAAATCTTTTAAAGACTACATTACGAAAAAGTCTCTCGGCTTGATCCTCCAAAGTTGCAAGAACGAGCGCGAGACAACCAACAAAAATCTCCAGAATAGCATTCGGACTATTATCGCAGAGGAGTTGAGTGTGGATGTCAAGCAGGTCATTGCTAGTGAGAATTTAACAGAACTAGGCATGGACTCCCTCGTGGAAATGGTTATCCTAAGTCGTCTCCGGGATGCCACGAGTCTTCAAATCAGCCATAGTCTCTTTTCCCTAAATCCTTCACTCAAACAGCTAGAATGTGCTCTGGGTGTAACTAACTCCGAAGTTTAAGTTTATTTCACAGAATAGAACATAGCAAGAAAGAAAAAAGAGGCATGTTTCTTTTACAACCGACTTGCTTTGTACTGTACATTTGCGATGGACCAGAGTGAGGGGATCAATAATGACACCCAACAATGTCCTTCTTAAAATTAGCAATGGAGGCTAAAGTTAATAACATCAGGATATTGGCAAGATTTATATTTAGACAACACAGAAATTACAATCAATTCGCAAGGAGTCAAGAAGAGGAATCCATGAGCATAATCCAGCAAACTCATCGGCGTGTTCAGAATCGAGGGCTTTGCTCATGTCAGAACAGCGACTGCTTAGGTCAAGGGATGGAAATAGAAAATATAAATGTCGAGATTGCGATGTGAGAATCGGTGTTCTAGACGAGGGTCCAAAATTCCAAGTACCTCGTTCAGTTCCTAGCCTCTCTCATTTTTCAATCCCTTCAACTCTTTTGAAACCGTGAGTCCGATACATTCTATAATTTGAATGTTGGACACACTTTGATTCTCAATGGAATGTATTTTCCGGTTGGTAGTCTTCGAGATCGTCGAGTCATGATATTTCAAAATGCTGAAGTGCTACATTTCATTGTCTTTTGGCTCGATTGACCAGAAGTTAGCAGATAAGTTTTGACTTGCCAAAAATTGCCAATTAAAGATACGTTATAGGTACTATGATGCCATCAACCAACAGAGACTAAGGCGAATGTTTGTTAACATTTATGACCGTCATATCAGAGCATAGTCATTGGCACTGTACGCACCCCTATTGGCCTTGTAGCTTACATTGCGCTTCTATGGCTACCTAATTACTTGAGTCATAAACTACTTTTCGCGCAGCAGATTATGCTCCATCACCACGAATTCCCCTATGGCATTGAAGAGGCCAACAGTACATCCGCGTCTATTCTGCAATGACTATTTCACGGACCTCCCCTACTTATCTGATGTTGAAGTGCACTGTTAAGCCTAGTCTATTCGACAGTAGTTTCCACTGTGAGTTTTGCTGATATGTATAATTTTGGATTGCTTGAAATTAAAAGGTACCAGGACAAATCTTGTTTCCTCGACAAGGCATCTATCTAGCAAATTGGAAGGTGATTTAAACGGTAAGCAGATAATGGAGAATAACGGTGATTGGAT